>Ga0055584_100000448_pt1 | contig 39188 bp, 35 predicted proteins | sample OSDHelmetaG_FD_58716 | JGI IMG/M metagenome (GOLD analysis project Ga0055584, IMG submission 58716) | Pelagic marine sediment microbial communities from the LTER site Helgoland, North Sea, for post-phytoplankton bloom and carbon turnover... | ecosystem: Environmental > Aquatic > Marine >...
ACACGTAATGAATTTCTGAAATTAATAAGTGAAAACTTATCGTAACTTTTGGTACATTTCTTGTGTATTTGCTATTAAATTAAATAGTTTGTAATAAATGAATAAATATAAAAAATTAGGTTTAAGCATATTATTAGATGCATGCGGATATATATCGTTTGTATTTCCTCTATTTGATGTAGTTTGGGCACCACTTTCTGGCTATATTATGATGAAATTATATAAAGGTAGAGAAGGGAAGATAGCAGGACTCATTTCGTTTGTGGAAGAGGCTCTGCCTTGGTTGGACGTTATACCATCATTTACCTTGATGTGGGTGTATTCCTATGTATTAAAACCCCAAGAAATTATTAAAGAAGAAGTAGAAGATAATAAAAAAGCGACTCGATAAAGAGTCGCTTTTTTATTCTATAGGGTGTATGTTAGTCCCAAACTAATGTTCCTTCCCATATTATAAATTCCATTAGATTTTAATCGTGAAAGATGGTTAATGTAGGTCTCGTTTGTCAAATTAGTAGCCGATAAATTGATGTCTAGGTTTTTGTTTAGCAACTTAATTGTACCTCCAATTCCTGCACTTAATAGATTGTAGCCATCTGTATTTGTTTCGAATTCACTAACATTATTTTGTTTGAATGTAGAGCGAAGTCTAACAAATGCAAAACCATTATTTAACCATTTGGTTTCAAATTCTGCCCTTAGAGTATTGCTCAATGAATTTGCAGGAATAAGAGGTAAATAATCATCATTATTTTGTTTTCCTGTAACTGTTTCAAAGCTACTTTCAAGGTGTAACCAATGTATTGGGTGTGGATGTAAATGTAATCCAATTTCTCCTCCATACAATTTAGCATTATCTTGAATATAATAGTAGACAGGTGTATTGCCTATCTCTGTACCATCAGGAGATAAAAAGATATAATTGTCAATATGGTTGTAAAATCCATTGACAAAAAACTCAAGATGTTTGTTTTTGTATTCCAAATTTACGTCCAATTGAATATTTTGTTCGTTCTCCAAATCTGAATTTCCTATCTCATAACGATTAGAACCATGGTGTACACCATCAGAAGTAAGTTCGGCTAGGTTAGGAGCTCTAAATCCAGAAGCTATGTTCAATCTTGCAGTAAGATTGTTTACAATATTAGTTTTAAAACCTAAAGCTCCATTAAAGCTATTATAATGTTTGCTAAAACCTTGTTCAAGAGTTAAAGTTCTGTTGTCAAAACGTGCACCTAATTGAACATCTAAATTTTCGAAATGTATATGAGAAGTTGCCATAACACCAATGTCATTTGTAGTTGCATTAGGGATTAGTTGTTCTTCACCATAATTGGTATTAGTTTGATACATCCCTTGAACACCTACAATAGTTTCAAATTTCCCATATTTAGGCAAATGATATTTTAAATCGTAATTAAAAGTCTTTAATTTCATATGCAAAGCAGGAAATTCTTCCTCATGATGCTCTTCATGCTCATCCTCATGGTCTTCTTGGTCGTGATCATGATGGTGATGTTCGTCTTCAAATTCTTTACGGTCGTTGTAGATATATCCTAAAGTTAAATCGAGACTAGAATTATCAAAAAACAATTTAGATTTAGAGCTAAATATATGATTAGTTAAGTTTTGATAAGGTAGCATAGGAGAAGTATTTGTGGATTGTAAACCAATTTCTTCAGGAATACCAATTTTAGAATTGTTGATGTTATATCTAAATTCGGTTTTAAAATTACTAGATTGATATCCTAAACCTGCTTTAAAATCTTTTTCTTGATAACGCGTATTGGTTACTCTGTAATCTTTGGTATCATAATCGGCATGTTCAGTAAGACTTCCTCTAAACAAGAACTTAAACTTTTCTCCTGAAGCTTTATATCCAGCTGAAGTATTATAGCCTTTGGTATTGGAGTAATAATTTCCACTTATTTGTCCTTCAGATTCATTCTGATTGGCAAATTTTTCAGGATTAATATACAAAACTCCTCCAAGGGCATCACTACCATAGAGTAGAGAAGAAGGGCCTTTGATAACTTCTACACTTTCAATGCCGTTGTCGTTGACACCTAAACCATGCTCTTCTCCAAATTGTTGATTTTCCAAACGTACCCCTTGAGTATATACCAAAACTCTGTTAGAGCTTAATCCTCTAATGACAGGTTTTCCAATACCTGTTCCTGTTGAGATGTTTTCAACTCCAGCTATATTCGAAATTCCATCAGAAAGCGTAACCGCTCCTTTATTTTTAAGTGTTTTTAAGCTTTGACGTTCAACTTTCATTACATTTTCACTTTGTAATTTATGAAAGGGAGTAGATATGATGATTTCTTCCATTTCAATTGCTGTAGGCTTTAATGTAATAGATAATGGAGTTGTTTGGGGAATGTTTATGGTTTGTGAGATGGTTTCATAACCAACATAAGAAATTACAATTTTGTAATTTCCATTTGGTATATTGGAGATAATAAAATTTCCATTTTCGTCACTTGTTGTACCTTTTTCAAGTTGGGGGATATATATTGAAGCGTATACTATAGCTTCTAAGTTGTTAGCATCTTTGATGCTTCCTTCAATTGAATTTTGAGAATAAGAATTATATAATGCTAAGAATAGCATTAAAGTTATAATGTTTTTCATAATAATTTTTTTAATGATTAATTTTTAGAGTGTTTTCCAAAAGTTTAACCATTAAGAGGAGGGCCACGAAGTAAAAAAGGAAGTTTTTGATAATCACTAACAAATTGATACTTCGAAATTATTTCGAAGTGATTCTCTTCTACACCTATAATTTCGTAGGAGAAATTAGGTAAAGTAAAAGGTGGGTTTATTTTGTATTTGTAAAAACTACAATCTACATCCAAATGATGAAAATGGGCTTCACTTTCTCCTAAGCAGATATCGTGTTTGTGATTTGAAAAAATATGAGCAGTTTTGACTGTAGAAGGCAAAAGTAAGGTAGCAACGATTAATATCGTAAAGATTCTAAATGCGATATGTTGCTGAATATGTTTCATTTTTTTAGAAATCTTCCTAATCCCATTCTTTTGAGCATCTTTTTTTCAAATTCCCAAAAAAACTTAAACTGTCCAAACAACCAGCCAAAACTCACAAGGAGGATTTGGTAAAAAATCAGACCAATTATAATGAAAAGTAACCAATAGATAAAAGGATTTAAGTTTTCTTTAGTAATTTTCAAAATCTCCAAAATAGGTTTACCTATATATGCAGCCGTAGATCCTGTAATTGCAAAAACAATAAAGACTCTAATCATTTCCCATTTGTATTGTAATATCCACTTGTTTTCCAATTTTTTAAAGGTCCACAAGAAAAACTTTAGTAATAAGACGCTAAGAACTAAGGTTATAATAGGAATCCATAAAGTTTTTTGAATAAAAATCACGGTAATTCTGTATGCGCTATAAATTACGCCAGTCATTCCTAAAAAAGGAAAGATAAGTTGCCAATTATGTTGAATTTCCCAGCGTTTTTTGAAATTTTCCATAAGGTAATTTGCTATGCAAATATACGCTAATTCCTTGGAATAATTCCTGGTGTTAATTGTTGATTATATTTTAATTGGAAATAAACAAAATAGTTGTAAAGTTTATAATTAACTTGATATCCATAATCTATATTAGGGTCATAATCAATGCGCATCATATAAAGATTGGGATCATATTGAAAGGGTTGATTTACCCGTTGATTCCAAGCTACAACCCATTTATAATTACGATTTTCTAAAAATGATTGCGAGTAGTATCCTTCGGGTCGTGCGGAAGACATCAACCAAGAATTAAACCCCGAATCCATAATGATAATATCATATTCCGTTGTGTCGCTATCTGCTTCTAAAGTATCGTTTTTTATTGTATTTACTGCTTCTGGTGAAATAACAGGAATATACTGTTTAGAAGATTTACACGCTATTGCAAAACAGCAGAGCAATATGATGTAAATAAACGATCTCATAACTTTTGAAGATTTTCTACTTAAAGATACGAATTTATTTTTCAATTCATTTTATAAAAATTTGATAATAAAAAAGCCGAACGTAAACGTTCAGCTTTTAAAGTTTAGTAGAAAATTTATTAAAAGGTTATTTACCACCAAATAAACCACCTAATACACTTCCAATGCCTTTTTTGTTTTTAAGGACCATTCCTGCGACATCATCAATAACACTTCCATCACCGTCTGCATCCAATATTGATTCAAGGAAACTTTGTTCGGTTTGAGTTTCATTTCCTCCAAGGAGACCACCGATAAGACCTCCCAAGTCGTTTTGCGAGCTAACGTTGTTTTGACGGGCTTGTTTTCCTAGAAGTCCCATTAGGATAGGTGCAGCAACTTTTAAAATATTTGATACAGAGCTTGAATCTAATCCTGCTTTTGCACCAATAACGTTTTCTACACCTTCTTTTTTACTTCCTAAGATATGTCCCAATATTTTTTCTCCATCGGTTTTAACATTTTCATCTACACCACCATTAAACAAATCTCCAAGGTTATCTAAAATACTTCCATCGTGTTTTCCACTATTTAATGCGCTCAAAAGTCCTTGAGCTCCTTCTGGAGTAGAAGCATTTCGCTCCATAGCTTTCATAAGCACAGGCATAGCCATTGTTAATACACTGCTAGTTTTGTTTTCATCTGTTCCTGTTGTACCTGAAACACCATTGATTATTGTTTTTCCAATATCACTGTTTAATAAGTCTAGTATACCTGACATAATTGTTGTTTGTTTTAATTTAAATTAATGAGAGTAACTCTAAATATACAAAAAAAAGTCCCATCATCTAATGATAGGACACCTTTTTAAGGTATTCGTCACATTCTTATTTAAGAAGTTCAATTATTTGGGCAGCCAATTCTGTTCCAATTCTATCTTGAGCTTCGTTTGTAGAGGCTCCAGTATGGGGGGTAAGAGATAGAGCAGGGTTCATTAAAAGCTTAACCTCTGGTTTAGGTTCATTTTCAAAAACATCGAGAGCAGCTCTAGCGACTTTTCCTGATTCGATAGCGGTAATCAATGCTACTTCATCTATAACACCTCCACGAGCTGCATTAGCTATGATGACACCTTTTTTCATTATATCAAATTCTTTTTTACCTATTACATAGTCTTTTTGTTCTGGTACGTGTAAAGTTAAGAAATCTGATTGCTTGAGGACATCTTCTTTTGAAATTGTTTTGATGTTGAAGTCTAAGCGTTGTCCGTCAAAAAAATTAAGCTCGAGTTTAGCTTCTTCTATAAAAGGGTCAAAGGCAAGCACTTTCATTCCGAGTCCAATGGCTATTTTTGCAGCAGCCTGTCCAATTCTTCCAAAGCCAATAATACCTATGGTTTTGCCTTTTAATTCCATGCCTTCAGCATAGCTTTTTTTTAGGTCCTTAAATCTAGAATCTCCTTCAAGAGGCATATCTCTGTTTGAGTTGTGCAAGAAACGTGATAATCCCATCAAGTGTGCAAAAACCAATTCAGCCACAGAATGAGAAGAGGCCTCGGGAGTGTTGATAACATGTATACCTTTATTTTTAGCATATTCAACATCAATATTATCCATACCAACACCGCCTCGTCCTATAAGTTTTAGGTTGGGGCAAGAGTCTATTAATTCTTTTCGTACTTTGGTAGCACTTCTTACTAAAAGTACGTTTATATTGTTGTCATTGATATAGTTTTTAAGTTGTTCTTGTGCTACTTTGGTGGTTTCTACTTCAAAACCAGCTTGCTTTAAAGCATTTATTCCACTTTGAGAAAGACCATCGTTTGCTAATACCTTCATATTGTATATATATTTTAAGCTTTACGTTCTAATTCACTCATGACTTCTACCAAGACTTTTACGCTATCTAGAGTAAGAGCATTGTACATAGAAGCTCTATAACCTCCAATACTTCTGTGCCCGTTAAGGCCATTGATTCCTGCTTCTGCCCACATGGTGTCAAATGTTTCCTTAAGATTTTCATTTTCCAAGGTAAAAGTAGCGTTCATCATTGATCGATCTTCCTTGACTGCATATCCTTTAAATAGAGGATTGAGATCTATTTCAGAATATAAAAGTTGGGCTTTCTTTTCGTTTTCTTTTTCAATAGCAGCGATTCCTCCTTTGTTTTTAAGCCATTGTAAGGTGAGCATGGAAGTGTAAACTGCAAAAACGGGAGGTGTATTAAACATACTACTTTTTTCGATATGAACTTTATAATCCATCATAGACGGGATTTTTCTAGAGACTTTTCCAAGTACATCCTCTTTAACAACAACCAATGTGGTTCCTGCAGGTCCCATATTTTTTTGAGCACCGGCATATATGATATCAAATTTTGTAAAATCTAAAGTTCTAGAAAAGATATCACTACTCATATCACACACCATTGGTATAGGGGAGTCGGGAAACGTTTTTATTTGAGTTCCATAAATGGTATTGTTTGATGTACAATGAAAATAATCGTAGTCTTCAGGGATTTCATATCCTTTAGGGATATAGTTAAAACCTGCATTTTCTGAAGAAGCAACTTCATAAATATCGTCATAAATTCTAGCTTCTTTAATGGCTTTTTTACTCCAAGTTCCCGTATTGAGATATCCAGCTCGTTTTTCTAACATATTAAGAGCTACCATCAAAAATTGTGTACTAGCTCCTCCGTGTAAAAACAATGCTTTATAACCTTTGCCTTCTAGACCTAACAGCTCCAAAGCAAGAGCTCTAGCTTGCTCCATAACATCAACAAAAGCTTTGCTTCTATGAGAAATTTCTATAAGAGATAAACCATTATCAAAATCTAAAATGGCTTCAGAGGCTTGTTTTATAACTTCTTTAGGAAGTACACAAGGTCCAGCACTAAAATTATGTCTTTGCATTGTTCTTGAATTTTTAATATAACAAATTTGGTGATTTCATTTAAAATAGCCATTAATAATATGATAATTTATTACCTATATTGTTAGTAAAAATTCAATAGTATCAATACCATCGGCATAATCATCAAGTTTCGGTTTTTGAGTTTGTCCAAAAGACACTTCGTTGTCCAAGATGTCTTTGGAAACTACACATTGAATCTTATCGCTGTTTTTTTGAAGAATTGTTTTTAGGACATCTAAATTATCATAAGTTTCATAAAACACTGTAGCTATAGGAGAGGAGTAGCTTTCATCTTCTTTAACCATAAGAAAGCCATTTTCAAGCATATCAAATTCACTCATTAAATAGACAGCTTTGTTGTAGTCATAATTATTGGCATATTTAGTTTGGTTGATAATAGGATGCCAATGATACATCGCTTTAAAAAAATTGTCGAAATTGTAATTTTTTGGCACAAAAAGTTTAGATACATTTCTACATCCCAAACCATAGTATCTAAAAATATCTTCAGAGAGCAACCTCAAATCCTCTTCAGTTTCATTACCTGTCAAGATGGCTACTGAATTTCTGTTTTTTCTAATAATTGAAGGTTTTCCTTTAAAATAATATTCAAAATATCGAGCCGTATTGTCACTTCCTGTTGCTATGACAGCATCAAAATAGTTAAGTTTTTCATTAGTAAAAGTAATCCGACCTTTAAATTCAGGTTCTACATATTCTAAATATTTGGCTAAAAAAGGCAGAAGATGTTTGTCGTTTGAAGATTGTTTAATGATAGCTTGATGCCCACAAATCAAAACAGACATGAAATCATGAAAACCTACTAAGGGAATATTACCCGCCATTATGATGGCTACTTTTTTAGAATCAATACTATTAAAGCTATACTTTAAAATCCAGTTCTCAATACTGCTTTTTATCAAGGATTTAGACCAATTACTAAAAGCAAATTTCAAATTATCATTTGTAAACCAACCATTATCTTCTTGCGCAAGTTTTAATTGATGCTTGAAGCCTTCAAAAAAGATTTCATTATGTAGCACACCATCTTTTGGTTTAGGTTCATCTGAGGCAAATTGGCCTATAAATTTTCCAAGTTCTGTAAAAGCAGAAATATAATGTGTAATGTCGTTCATTGATTATTTGTATAACAGCTAATTTGGCGTTATTTTTGCAGTGCAAAGGTAGAAAAATGAATTTGAATTTTACATTTAAAAGCCTTGAAGTAGATTAGAGTTAAAATAAAAATAGATGTTATGGCAATAATTATAACCGATGAATGCATAAATTGCGGAGCTTGCGAACCTGAATGCCCCAACACTGCCATTTACGAAGGAGCAGACGACTGGAGATTTAATGACGGAACCAGCCTGTCTGGAGATGTTGTACTACCTAACGGAAAAAAAGTAAATGCAGATGAGGCTCAAGAACCTATTAGCGATGAAATTTATTATATTGTTCCTGATAAATGTACAGAATGCAAGGGATTTCATGAAGAACCACAATGTGCCGCTGTTTGCCCTGTAGATTGCTGCGTACCTGATGAGGATCACGTAGAAACAGAAGAAGAATTGTTAAGCAAACAAGCATTTCTACATCAACATGATTAAAAATTGTAAAAGACACTTTGCTATAAAGAGAAATCAAATAAAATTAAGAGATTGACAAACACTATGCTTGCCGAACTAATTACTAAATTGTTTTTTCTAATAGCAGTTATAGATCCTTTTGGTTCTGTTCCAGTATATTTGGAAGCAACAAAACAGTTTGGAAAAAAATACAAAAAACGCATAGCTGTTAGAGCATCACTCGTAGCTTTCTTAATTTTACTGTTCTTTATAATTTTGGGACAAATCATTTTGGAAGGTATGAGCATTTCTTTAGATGCTTTTCAGATATCGGGAGGTGTGATACTTTTTTTGTTTGCATTGACAATGATTTTTGGAGAAGGCAAACCAACTTCAGAGAAGCACCTAATCAACGATTATAAACATGTGACCATTTTTCCTGTAGCCATTCCCTCAATAGCCTCCCCTGGAGCTATTATGGCAGTTGTGTTACTTACAGATAATCACATATACAACATTCAACAACAAGCTTTAACAACTGTTTTGGTTTTTATTGTTGTCTTTCTTACTATGTTGTTGTTACTGTTAGCCAATAAAGTACAGAAGCGCATAGGAGAATACGGAATCACAGTAATTAGTAAAATAATGGGATTAATTTTGGCTGCTTATGCAGTACAAAGCATATTAGTAGGATTGAGAGATTTTTTTAAGGTTTTGAATTAATATTTAATTCCAACATTTTTTTTAATACTTAAAAATCAAACCTTAAAATTCCTACATTTGCAATCAAATTTTTTAACACTTTTAAGACACACTCTTCATAGCGAAGAAAAAGCATAAATTAGATTATGAAAGCAGGAATTGTAGGATTACCAAATGTAGGAAAATCAACATTATTTAATTGTTTATCAAATGCCAAGGCGCAAAGCGCAAATTTCCCATTTTGTACCATAGAACCCAATATAGGTGTCGTGAATGTGCCAGACCCAAGACTTGCAAAATTAGAAGAATTGGTAAAGCCTGAACGCGTATTGCCAGCAACTGTAGAAATCGTTGACATCGCTGGCTTGGTAAAAGGAGCAAGTAAAGGTGAAGGTCTTGGTAACCAATTTTTAGCCAACATCCGTGAAACCGATGCTATTTTGCATGTATTACGTTGTTTTGATAATGACAATATCGTACATGTCGACGGCAGTGTAGACCCTATAAGAGATAAGGAAACTATAGATATGGAACTTCAACTGAAAGATTTGGAAACAGTTGAAAAAAAATTAGACAAAGTACGTCGTGCAGCAAGAACAGGGAATAAGGAAGCCCAAACCGAAGAAGCTGTTTTAACAAAAGTAAAAGAAGGGCTTGAAGCAGGAAAATCGGTTAGAACGTTGGAATTTGAAGAAGACGATTACAACGAATACATAAAACCATTACAGTTTATAACCGACAAACCTGTTATGTATGTATGTAATGTAGATGAAGCATCAGCAGCTTCGGGAAATGAATACGTTGATCGAGTTAGAGAAACTGTAAAAGATGAAAATGCAGAAATTTTGGTTTTAGCTGTAGGTACAGAGGCCGACATCAATGAGTTAGAAGATTATGAAGAACGCCAAATGTTTTTACAAGACATAGGTCTAGACGAACCAGGATCTTCAAAATTGATACGCTCAGCCTATAAATTACTCAATCAACAAACTTATTTTACTGCAGGTGTAAAAGAAGTACGCGCTTGGACTATAAATGTAGGAGCTACAGCCCCTCAGGCAGCGGGAGTAATTCATAGTGATTTTGAAAAAGGATTTATTAGAGCCGAAGTGATTTCATATGAAGATTATGTGAATTATGGCAGTGAAACCAAAGTTAAAGAAGCTGGAAAAATGAGAATAGAAGGGAAGAATTATATAGTAAATGACGGAGATATAATGCATTTCTTGTTTAATGTATAACGAAATTCCTTCAAAAAAAAGTCAAAGCCAACGTTCTCGACAATGTTGGCTTTTTTATTGTTAATTACTTTATAAACTTGAAGTTTCATTTTAAATCTCTATATCTTATATTAGCAGTCAATCACTAACGTTTACGGATAATTTTTATGGCAGAACAAAACCAATACACCGAAGACAACATACGCTCGCTCGATTGGAAAGAACACATTAGAATGCGTCCCGGGATGTATATCGGAAAACTGGGTGACGGATCTTCTCAAGACGATGGTATCTACATCTTGGTGAAGGAGGTTTTGGACAACTCTATAGATGAGTATGTCATGGGAGCTGGAAAAACTATCGAAATTTCTATTAATAGTAATAAAGTAACAGTTAGAGATTACGGCCGAGGCATCCCTTTAGGAAAAGTGGTAGATGTAGTTTCTAAAATGAATACTGGAGGTAAATACGATTCCCGAGCTTTTAAAAAGTCGGTAGGATTAAATGGCGTAGGTACCAAAGCAGTTAATGCCTTATCATCATATTTTAGAGTAGAATCTACCCGTGAAGGCAAATCAGCATCAGCAGAATTTGAACGTGGCGTACTAAAAAACGAAGAGTTCTTAGAAGAAACTTCTAGAAGAAAAGGCACTAAAGTATCCTTTATTCCTGATGACACTATCTTCAAAAACTATAAGTTTCGCCACGAATACATTGTCAAAATGCTTAAAAACTATGTTTACCTAAACCCTGGGCTAACTATTGTTTTTAACGGAGAGAAATATTATAGTGAAAATGGATTAAAAGATTTATTGGAAGAAAACATCAATGAAACCGATAAAATTTACCCCATAATTCACTTACGTGGTGATGATATTGAAATAGCCTTAACACATCATAAAACTCAATATAGTGAGGAATACCATTCCTTTGTAAACGGACAAAATACAACTCAAGGAGGTACGCATTTGTCTGCTTTTCGCGAAGCAGTCGTAAAAACCATAAGAGAATTTTACGGAAAGAATTATGACGCAGCAGATGTTAGGAAATCTATAGTTGCTGCCATTTCCATTAAGGTGATGGAACCCGTTTTTGAGAGTCAAACTAAAACCAAACTTGGTTCTACAGATATGGGAGGTGATTTGCCAACAGTACGAACCTATGTAAACGATTTTGTAAAAACTCATTTAGATAATTTTTTACACAAAAATCCAGATACAGCAGAGGCTCTGCAACGAAAAATATTACAAGCAGAACGAGAAAGAAAAGAACTTTCTGGAATTAGAAAATTAGCTCGAGAACGCGCTAAAAAAGCAAGCCTTCACAACAAAAAATTACGAGATTGTCGTGTGCATTTAGGAGATTTGAAAAATGAAAGACGTCTTGAAACAACCTTATTCATTACAGAGGGAGATTCAGCATCCGGAAGTATAACCAAATCAAGAGATGTCAACACTCAAGCTGTATTTAGTTTAAGAGGAAAACCACTGAACTCCTACGGAATGAGCAAGAAAATTGTTTATGAAAACGAAGAGTTCAACCTTTTGCAAGCTGCACTCAATATAGAAGAATCAATGGCAGACCTAAGATACAACAATATAGTAATCGCGACCGATGCCGATGTAGATGGGATGCATATCCGCTTACTATTAATTACATTTTTTCTGCAATTTTTCCCAGAACTTATAAAAGAAGGACATTTATACATTTTACAAACCCCTTTGTTCCGAGTTAGAAACAAAAAGAAAACCATTTATTGTTATTCAGAAGAAGAACGAAGAAACGCTATAGAAGAACTCAAACCAAAACCAGAGATCACACGATTTAAAGGACTTGGGGAAATTTCGCCTGATGAATTTAAATATTTCATAGGAGAAGATATACGTTTAGATCCTGTTATGCTTGACAAAGACATGTCTATTGAAGAATTATTGAGCTTCTATATGGGAAAAAATACCCCTAATAGACAAGAATTTATCATCGATAATCTAAAAGTCGAGTTAGATATTATTAAGGAATAAAATTATAAAGCACAACCGAAAAGATAAAACGAGTCAATGAGCGAAGAATTAGACGATTTGAATGAGCAAAACGAAGAGCAAGGCACCATTACCAAAGTGACAGGAATGTTTAAAGATTGGTTTTTGGACTATGCCTCTTATGTTATACTTGAGCGTGCAGTACCAGCCATAGAAGATGGTTTTAAACCTGTACAACGTCGTATAATGCATGCCATGCAAGAACTTGATGATGGTCGCTACAATAAAGTAGCTAATATTGTAGGACACACTATGCAATATCATCCACACGGAGATGCAAGTATTGCTGATGCCATGGTTCAAATTGGTCAAAAAGACTTATTGATAGACACTCAAGGAAACTGGGGAAATATCCTAACAGGAGATAGCGCTGCTGCATCTCGTTATATAGAAGCACGTTTATCAAAGTTTGCCCTTGACGTGGTATACAATCCCAAAATAACAGAATGGCAAGCTTCTTATGACGGTAGAAGAAAAGAACCTGTCAATCTCCCTGTTATGTTTCCACTTTTATTGGCTCAAGGTGCAGAAGGTATTGCAGTAGGTCTATCAACACGTATTTTACCACATAATTTTAACGAACTCATTGATGCTTCCATCAAACATTTACAAGGTAAGCGATTTAACATATTACCAGACTTTCCAACAGGAGGAGAAGCTGACTTCACTAATTATAACGATGGAAATCGAGGAGGGCGAGTGCGAATACGTGCAAAAATTGCTCAATACGATAAAAATATCCTAAAAATATCCGAAATTCCTTATGGAACCACAACAAGCTCATTGATAGACTCTATCATAAAAGCTAATGAAAAAGGAAAAATCAAAATCAAAAAAATTGAAGACAACACTGCAGCTGAAGTAGAGATTTTAATACATTTACATTCTGGGATTTCACCAGACAAAACCATAGACGCACTCTACGCTTTTACCAATTGCGAAAACTCAATCTCACCTTTATGTTGCGTCATAGAAAACAATAAACCTTTGTTTGTTGGGGTTTCCGAAATATTAAGACGCTCTACTGATAACACTGTTAGATTATTAAAAAGTGAATTGGAAATTAAACTCAATGAGTTTGAAGAACAATGGCACTTTGCTTCTTTGGAACGTATTTTTATAGAAAATAGAATCTATCGTGATATTGAAGAGGAAGATACATGGGAAGGTGTTATTTCTGCTATAGATAAAGGTTTAAAACCTCATATTCAACATTTAAAACGTGAAGTTACCACTGATGACATCACTCGTTTGACAGAAATACGAATCAAAAGAATTTCAAAATTTGATATTGATAAAGCACAACAAAAAATAGACGCTCTCGAAGATCAAATCGCCCAAGTAAAATACAACTTAAACAATCTTGTAGATTATGCCATAGCTTATTTTGAACGCTTAAAAAAAGAGTATGGTAAGGGCAAGGAGCGCAAAACCGAAATCAAAGTCTTTGAAGATATTGTTGCCACCAAGGTTGTAATACGAAACACCAAACTTTATGTCAACAGAAAAGAAGGCTTTGTAGGTACAGGTTTACGTAAAGACGAATACGTTTGTGATTGCTCAGATATTGATGATATCATTGTCTTTACAGCACAAGGAAAAATGATGATAACAAAAGTAGATACCAAAACTTTTGTAGGAAAAGATATCATTCATGTTGCAGTCTTTAAGAAAAAAGACAAACGCACTATTTATAATATGATTTATTTAGATGGTAAAGGAGGTACAACTTATGTCAAACGTTTTGCTGTAACTTCTGTTACCAGAGATCGTGAATATGATTTAACTAACGGCAAAAAAGGTTCCAAAGTGCTTTATTTCTCAGCAAACCCCAATGGAGAAGCTGAAATCGTTACCGTATTATTACGCCAAGTAGGAAGTATTAAAAAACTAAAATGGGATCTTGATTTTGCTGATATTCTTATAAAAGGTCGAAATTCAAAAGGCAATATAGTATCAAAATACCCTATAAAACGCATAGAGCTTAAAGAAAAAGGAGTTTCTACCTTAAAACCAAGAAAGATTTGGTTTGATGACACTGTACAGCGCCTCAATGTGGATGGCAGAGGAGAACTAATAGGTGAATTTAGAGGTGAAGATCGAATTTTAGTCATTACTCAGTCTGGAACTGTTAAAACCATTATCCCGGAAATTACCACACATTTTGATGAAGATATGATTGTCTTAGAAAAATGGATTCCTAAAAAACCTATTTCTGCAGTATATTACAATGGAGAACGCGAATTGTATTATGTCAAGCGTTTCTTGATAGAAAACGAAGGGAAGGAAGAAAGTTTTTTACCCGAACATCCTAAAACCAAATTGGAAATAGTATCTACAGACTGGAAACCTGTTGCTGAAATAGAATTCACTAAAGAGCGAGGCAAAGATCGCAAACCTAACCAAGAAATAAACCTTGAAGAATTTATTTCAATAAAAGGTATTAATGCTATTGGAAATCAACTAACTAAAGAAAAAGTAAAACAAGTAAATTTACTCGATCCATTACCATACGAAGCCCCTGAAAACACTCCTGCACAAGACATAGATGTTGTAGACGAAGAAGATATTTCTAAGGGTTCAAAAGCTTCAACAAACAATCTAGATGAAGATGGACAAGCTACTTTGTTTTAGTTTTTGTTATTATTTTTGGTATTGTTGTTTTTCTGTATTTTAAAATTTAAAAACTCAACAAACAACGAAAAAGCTATAGCAAAGTATAGATAACCCTTTGGAATAGCACCAACAGTTTGGTCAAAGATGGATGTATGAGAAAGATGAGCTGATTCGGTAATAAGCATAAAACCAATCAAAATCAAAAATGATAGCCCCAAAATTTGCATACTAGGGTGTTGGTCTATAAATTCTCTAATGTAATTAGCAAACTTGATCATGATTAGTATAGAAATAACCACAGCTATAATCATCAATACCAAAGCATAATTGTGATTGGGATGAAGACCATTAGTCATACCCACAGCGGTAAGAATTGAATCTATCGAGAAAATAAAATCGATGATAAGAATTTGAGTAACAGCTTGTGAAAGCGAACTTATTTTCCGATTTTTCATCTCGTTTTCATCATGCATAGGAGTTTCTACTTTTTCTCTTATTTCTGAAGTACTTTTATAAATCAAAAACAAGCCACCTACAAACAAAATGATTGCTTGCCAACTAAAAGCTATATGCAACCAACCCGTTTCAACCGTATAAAAAGGTTCTTTAAGACTTGTTAAAAAAGAAACAAAAAACAAAAGTAAAATACGCTGAACCATTGCCAACAATAGACCTATATTGGTTGCTTTACCTCTTTGATGTTCTGGCAATTTATTGGCTGCTATAGAAATAAAAACAATATTGTCGATTCCAAGAATAATTTCAAGAAACGTTAATGTCAATAACGCCATTATAGCATCGCCTGTCAATAAAAAATCAAGCATTAATCTATTTTTTTAGCAACTCCTCGTTCTGTTCTGTTTTCTCTGTTTAAATCATTTACAGCATATTTATATTCGAAAATATAAGAGTCCTTTGACGTACTTAATATTTTCATATGAATAGGCTTTTTTTCCAAATTTGTAGTTGGATGTAACTTCTTTAAGATGAATTCACAGTCATTAATCCATCTTACAGTAGATGAATCAATTTTACCATCAAAGTAATCGATGCTGTAGTTATCCGTTCTTGTAAACCTTGCTGTTTTCTCTTTACCATTTTCTACATAGGTAAATTCAAAGGTTCCTGTTCTAAAATCTGAGCAGTTGCGTTCTACTTCATAACAACTGAAACAGAGCATTAAAGCTAAAAATCCAAAAAACTTTTTCACGGTCATCAATTTTCCCCAAAAATAAGAATAATAGCGCTATTAGGATGTTGATTGTTCAAAATTTTCAAAAGTTCCATCATCATAAAAGATAACTATTCTTTTGATTGTTTTAGATGATTTTTCTTTTACAAAACCACTCAGATTTTTTTCCTTTGTTTCGACTCGAGGTTTAGATTCTTCTGGTTTTTGAAAGAGATCCGGCTGTTTAGGAAAATTTCCTTTACCGTTCAACAACCAATGCAGTTCAACTTCAGGGTAGGTGTTTAAGATCTTTAAAATGAAATCTAAACTAGGTTTATTTCTCCCAGATAAAATATGTGAAATACTTGAACGTTGTACGCCAATTTTTTCAGCAAAGGAAGAAGCACTTTCTCCATTATACTCGATGACTTTTTTTAGTCTTTTAATAAATTCTTCTGTGTTTATCATTGTAAACAAATATAACAACCATCAATTGTTACAAATGTAACAAAAATATATTTAATGCAAAAAACATAGCATCTAACCCTTTGATTTTATTAATGTTTCACTTAAAATAAAAGCATTTAAATCACTGAAAACAAGTGTTTTAATAACTAACCATCTGTTTACACTCGTTTTTAACGCAAAACTTGATACTTAATGAAATCTAATTGTTGTTTTTTGTAAACTATCATGAGTGATTCTTGTGTTTACAAATGTGAATTTACATTTGTATATCTTTGTTTCATAAAAAAACGTATTGTGATTGACAATTATAAACACCTAATAGAACATCGAGATAAGGCCGATTTATTTCACAGATATATTACAAACAAAAACATCGAGCCTTTGTTAAAGACATTGCCATCTCATTTTATGGTTACGGTCATAGGACGATCGGTCTTAGATAAACCTATTTATGAAGTTGAAGTTGGCACCGGAAAAATTAAACTGTTGTTATGGTCTCAAATGCACGGTAATGAAAGCACCACTACTAAAGCTATATTTGATTTGTTTTTATTTTTAAGTACAACTTCTACTGTTGCTAAACATATTTTAGAAAATTGTACCATAAAAGTTATCCCTATTTTAAATCCAGACGGCGCTCAAAATTACACAAGATGTAATGCTAATGGTGTTGATCTAAATCGTGATGCACAGAAATTATCACAACCTGAAAGCCTGATCTTACGTAATGTCTTTGATAGTTTTAAGCCCAATTACTGCTTAAATTTACATGGTCAACGTACTATTTTTGGAATTGGTCAAAGCAATAAATCTTCTGTTTTGTCTTTTCTTTCTCCTGCTACAGATTCTAAACGTAGCATAACAAAGCCTCGTATGATAGCTATGGATATTATAGCTCATATAGTTAAAGGTTTAAATTATGATTTGAAAGGAAACATAGGACGGTATGATGATTCATTTAATATCAATTGTGTTGGGGATACCTTTCAAAATCAAGGAGTACCTACAATTCTTTTTGAAGCAGGTCACTACCGTAATGATTATCCCAGAGAGATAACTCGCAAGTATGTTTTTGGCGCCTTGATTATAGCTTTAGATTATATATCAAACTATCATCCTATAGCAGGTAAAAATTATGAAGCATATTTTGACATTGAAGAAAACCAAAAATCTTTCTTTGATATCATCATAAGAAATGCCATTATTGATGGAAATTCAGTTGATATAGCAATACAATACAAAGAACAATTAACAAATGGCATGGTTGAATTTGTACCAAGAATAGAGCAAATTTCAAAATTGGAGAATTATTATGCTCATAAAGAAATCGATGCTCAACATAATGAAGTACTTGGAGCAAATTCCTCTATGTTATGCATAGGTCACGAAAACGATTTCGTGTTCATAAAAAACGAAAAAATATCACTAACACAGTAAAAAAAACATCTAAAGCGTATTTTTTTTGAATTAAGTGCATTATTTTTGCACAAAACCAAATTATTTTTCAAAAAATGGCAAAATTTAAATTAGACGATATTGATCATCAAATTTTAGATATGCTCATCGATAATACGAGAGTACCTTTTACTGACATAGCAAAAAAATTATTGATTTCAGCAGGGACGGTCCATGTGAGAGTAAAAAAAATGGAGGAAGCAGGCATTATCAAAGGCTCATCATTAACATTGGATTACAAAAAACTTGGGTATTCTTTTATAGCTTATGTGGGTGTATTTCTTCAAAACACATCACAAACCAAATTTGTCTTAGAGCGCATCGCTACTATACCTTATGTAACTGTAGCTCATGTTACGACAGGAAGATTCAATATATTTTGTAAAATAAGAGCTAAAAACACAGAACACGCCAAGGACATTATCTTTCAATTGGATGACATAGAAGGAGTTTATAGAACAGAAACTATGATTTCTTTGGAAGAAAGTATCAATGACAAAAAACGATTGATGCATACTATTTTTAATGAACTATAATATGCCTTTTTGTATATTTAAAAAGTCCTTACTCTTGTAAGGACTTTTTTTATGAATTTTCATAATAGCTAAATGCTTCCTTTATAGTTTCATTATTAACTTTACAATCTAATTTACTACGTCCTATACTTTCAAGAAGCACAAAATTGATCTCTCCACTTACGTTTTTTTTGTCGTATTTCAAAAGCTCTATTATAGGATTGTAATCTGTGTCAGAAAAATGAACTTTAGGAAAAGTTTGATTTATGACTGTAGTTATTTCCAGTAATTCATTTTTTGTAAGGCCAACATGCTTATAAGAAATATAACTTTCCATAATCATTCCAATAGCAATAGCCTCACCATGTAAAAGTGTTTTTTTATCCGAATTACTCAAACAATACGATTCGATAGCATGCCCAATAGTATGTCCAAAATTAAGTGTTTTTCTTAAACTTTTTTCTAAAGGATCTTGTTGAACAATACTGTCTTTGATTTGAATAGATTCATGGATAAGTTTATCCAAATCATCAAGATTCAATTTAGAAAGATCTTTAATTTTATCCCAATACGCTTTGCTATAAGCTAATCCGTGTTTGAGCATTTCAGCAAGTCCAGAACGCAATTGTTCCTGAGGTAAGCTCTGTAAAAACTCAGAGTCAACCAATATCATTTTTGCAGATTGTATAATACCTATTTGATTTTTTATAGATCCAGAATCCACTCCCGTTTTTCCACCAATAGAAGCATCAACCATAGCCAATAGGGAAGTAGGTATATTTATGAAATCTATTCCACGTTTAAAGGTTGCCGCTACAAAACCACCCAGATCAGTAATAACTCCACCACCAAGATTGATGATTAAACTTTTGCGATCGGCTCCCAAATCAGAAAGGGCATTCCACACACCTATACAAGTATCTATAGTTTTATGTTCTTCACCAGGATCTACTTCTATAATTTCAAAACCATCCCATGATATATTAAGTTTTGAAAATAATAGAGGAAGACAATGTTTATTAGTGTTACTATCGGTTATAATAAAGGTTTTACTATATGTATTAGAACTCAACAAAACATTGAGTTCATCGTAAGCGAGTGAATTAAAATGAATTGTATGTTGATTGTTTATGATGGATTTCATTTAAGAATTTAGTTGAAAAATTTTGTCGTGAAATTAAGTAGATTTTGTCAAAATATTCAAGATATAGATATATATTTGCTTTATTTTTAAACTATGTCTAAGGAGTTATTCAATAATACAGAAGTTGCTTTTCAGTTAAAAAGTGATTCTGAGTTAGAACGAGCATACTTTCTTTTTAAGATGATATCTCACGAACCTTTAGTTCGTATAGGAACAGCAGCAACCAATTTTGCGTTAAAAGCCCATTTACCCATAGAAGGATTGATTAGATCTACAGTATTTGATCATTTTTGTGGTGGAATTAATGAAGAAGATTGCTTGCCTGTAATTGATAAGATGTATGAAAAAGGAGTAAGTACTGTATTGGATTTCTCTGTAGAAGGCAAAGAAGAAGAAGCCTTTTTTGATGCTGCAATGGAAAAGACTTTAAAGCTTATTAAGTTTGCAGACGAAAAAGAGTCTATGCCCATTGTCGTTTTTAAACCTACAGGCTTTGGACGATTTTACTTATATCAAAAAATAGGAGAAAAGAAGTCGCTTACGTCAACAGAACGACAAGAATGGGATAGAGTTGTGGCTCGTTATCATAAAGTTTGCAAATTTGCAAAAGAACGAGATGTAGAAGTCTTGATTGATGCCGAAGAAAGTTGGATGCAAGATGCAGCTGACTCACTAATAGAAGAATTGATGAAGGTTTACAATGTAGACAAACCTATTGTTTACAACACTCTTCAAACTTATAGATGGGACAGACTAAATTATTTGAAAGAGCTCCATAACCGTGCAAAAACAGATCATTTTAAAATAGGTGTAAAGTTGGTTCGCGGCGCTTATATGGAAAAAGAACGCGAAAGAGCTGAAAAAAATGGGTATAAATCACCTATTTGTGAGACTAAAGAAATCACAGACAAGAACTTTAATGACACTATGCAGTATGCTCTTGAAAATATAGAAGACATTTCTGTTTTTATAGGAACTCATAATGAATATAGTTGTTATTTGGCTATGGATTTATTGGATAAATTCAACATAGCCAAAAACGACAATAGAGTTTGGTTTGGTCAATTGTATGGTATGAGCGATCATATAAGTTTTAATCTTGCAGCTCAAGGTTATAATGTAGCCAAATATGTCCCTTTTGGGCCAGTTAAAGACGTTATGCCTTATTTGATAAGACGAGCTGAAGAAAACACTTCGGTCGCTGGACAAACTTCAAGAGAATTGGATTTATTAAAAAAAGAACGGCAACGACGAAAATTGCAATAAAAAATACACTGATTAGCTGTAATTACGTTGTTTTTTAAACTTAACTGAGCTATTACCATAGCCATAACCATAACCTTTTTGTTTAATTGTTCCGTTTAGCAAGACCGTCATGTTTGGTAAACGCTTATCCTCATAAAGTTTTTGAGCAATATGTAATTGACGTTTATCAATTTTATTAACACTAACGACATAAATAAACATATCTGCTAAATCGCTTATCAATAAAGTATCGGTTACTAAACCGACTGCAGCTGTATCTACTATAACATAATCATACAACTCCTTGACTGTTTCAAACAACAGGTTTACACGTTCGTTCATTAATAATTCTGAAGGGTTAGGAGGGATAGTACCCGAAGCGATAATACTTAAATTATCATTATCCTTAGATTGTATAATGATATCCTCTATATTTAATGTAGAATCAGAAATATAATCTGTTAGACCTATTTGTTGTTTGATACTTAAGTATTCTTCTACCTTAGGAACTCTAATATCAGTTTCAATCAACAAGACTTTTTTATTTGAAAATGAAAATGATCTTGCCAAGTTTATAGATGTATGTGATTTTCCTTCTTGCGCTATTGTAGAGGTAACAAAAATGGTTTTACATCCTTTTATGGCTTTAAGCATAAAGTCTATATTAGCTCCAACAATTCTAAATGCTTCTGCTTTAGGGCTATAGTCGATTTTTTTAACAAGTTGCTGTTTAGATGAATTAGATTTTGGAATATCACCTATAAAAGGAGCTTTTATATATTGCTCAACATCAGATTTAGAATGAATAGTTGTATCCATGATATCCCTTAAATAGATAAGAGATATAGGAATAAACAATCCAAGAATGATAGCTGCAAGATAGGTCATCTTCTTTCTTGGCGCAATAGGTGTAGTGGAAGTATATGCTGGCTCAATAATTTTTGCGTTGGGAGACGACATTCCCAATGTTATTGCGGTTTCTTCACGTTTTTCCAGCAAATACAAGTATAATGATTCTTTTATGCTTTGTTGTCTTTCTATATCTCTAAACTGTCTTTCTTTTTTTGGAGTAGAAAATATTTTTGAGTTTATCCTTGCGTCTTCACGTTTAAGCGTATTGAGTGTGATTTTGTTTGACGATTTTAGGTTTTCAAGACTTTTATTAAGATTTGATCTTAAAGCCTTTATTTGATTATTCAGGTTTATTACTGTGGGGTTTTTTTCGCTTGAATTTCTTAAAATCCGGTCACGTTGCATTACTAAATCGTTGTAACTTTGAGTTATTTGGGCAACATTTTTATCGGAAATTCCAATATTGGCAGGCAATAAATCGGATTCGTTTTCAGTGTCATTGATATAATTGCTCATATAATCTATGAGTTGGATTTGATTACTTGTTTCTATCAGTCGTTGTTCGGTTTCTCTTTCACTTTGCAAGAATATGTTAGATTGAGTACCAAGATCAGACAATCTATTGTTTTTCTTAAGATTTTCGGCGGTTAAATCAACCAATTCAAGCTCTTCGGAAACAATTTGCAAACGATTATTGATAAAATCCGATGTGATTTCGACTACTTTTTCCTTATCATTAACAGCATCTTTGTTATATTCTTCAATAAGTTTGTTTAAGATATCTTCGGCTTTTTCTTTAATGTTTTCGTTTAAGCTAAGGTTGAGTATGTTTGATTTTTCAATATTAGATACTTTTATTTTTCCACTATAGAGTTCAACAAGTTGATCAATTGGAGAAATTTTTATTTTTATTTGATCATTAGGTTTGGTTCCATAATTGCCAAGGTTTGGAGTTATAATCAAATCGCCAATATGTGTTTTTATAGGATCTCCAAAAGCATATTGCTTAGCCTGTCCGTTAGAAAAATTCAAAACTTTCTTCCGGTCTTCATTAGACAATATAAATTTATCATCATCTATGATAGTGAGATAAAAAGTGGTGTCTGTTTTATAAAGAACCGAATCTGAAACGATAAAGTTTAGATTAATAGGAGGTTTTTTATAAACTTCTTGTTCCTTGACTCTTCCAGAAACGTAGTATCTGATATTGAGGTCTAAAGCTTTAACTACTTTAGAGATGATGTTTCGGGATTTTAGAATTTCAATTTCATCACGAACATTTGTTGCATTGTTTGAAAACAAACCATATTCTTGAAGTGCGGTAATTTCAGATAATCTATTGTTCTTTTTATCATCTTTGAGTTTTATTGACGCCGTTGAAGCATATTCATAAGTAGCATATCTTAAATACAAAAAAGCAATTATGATAGAGGTAAAGAGGCATAGGAGGATAAATTTCCACTTGGATAGATATTTGTCTGCTGTTTCTCTAAATTTATCTTTGGTTATTTTATCCATTTGTTATTTTTTTAAATTATCTGATTAATATCGCGGCTATTGTAGCCAAAGTAGATATAGCTGAAATAATCACAGCTGTATTCGGATTGTAGTTTGACGAATTTCGTTTTGCGTTATTGGGTTCTACATAAATAACATCGTTTTGAGTAAGGTAATAATTCGTTGGATTAGTAACAGTATTTATGGTAGTCAAGTCTATTTTGGCATAGTGTTTTTTGCCATTTACTTCTCTAATAAGCAAAACATTGTCTCGTTTCCCAAATATAGTTAGATCACCAGCAAGTGCAATGGCTTCTGAAATTGAAATTCTTTCATCAGGTATTGTAAAAACACCAGGGTTGTTAACTTCCCCCAAAACCGATATTGAAAAATTAGCCAATCTAATATTTACTATAGGTTTTTTCACATATTCTGAGATACGTTCTTCCAAGTAGTCTGTAGCTTGTTTTCTGGTAAGTCCCGCTAATTTTACAGTTCCCAAAACAGGAAATTCTATGTTACCATCAGCATCTATAAGATAAGTTTGCATCTTTAGGTTTCCCTGAGCGCTAAGGACAGAAGAGGAATTATAAGACACAGCAGGGAGATTGAACGGTCTTACGGCATCTGGGTCAAGAGCATGTACATCTATGGTAAGCATATCATCTGGTTTGTATTTGAGTTCGTAAGTGTTCATGTTCTCGATTTGGTTTTCAGGTGTAATGAACTTGTCTTGGAAATAAGCCATTTCTTGACGCGATGCGCATGATGAGAAGATTGTGACAATAAGTACAAGGACTGTTATTTTTTTTGATAGATAAGTCATGATTTTTTTCATAAGGAGTGTTTTTTAAGTTGGTATTCAGGTGTCAAGAACTTCAAATTTGGAATTATTAGATTTGTATTCAGGAATAATTTCTTTGATAAGAGAGACAATTTTAATAGCACCTGCTTTTTCGTTTTTGGCGCATAGTAGTTCAATTTTATGTTCTATATCTATAGTATCAAGGCTCTTGGTTTTAGCTATCATTATTTTTTCATGATATGTAGGTATGGTATTTTCTCCATTAGCCAAAAGCTCTTCGTGTATTTTTTCACCTGGGCGCAATCCTGTGATTTTAATATCAATATCATCTGGATATCTAAGACCTGATAGGGTAATCATATTTTTTGCTAAATCGAATATTTTGATAGATTTTCCCATATCAAAAACAAATATTTCTCCACCATTACCCATAGTAGAAGCTTCTAGTACTAGTTGACAGGCTTCTGATATGGTCATAAAATATCTTGTAATTTCCTTATGTGTCACTGTTAGAGGACCTCCTGTATCAATTTGTCTTTTAAACAAAGGAATCACAGAACCGTTTGAGCCTAAAACATTGCCAAATCTTGTGGTAATGAATTTTGTATTTCCTTTACCTTGAAGGCAATTGGCATAAAGTTCTGCAATACGTTTGGTTGCTCCCATAACGTTGGTTGGGTTAACAGCCTTGTCTGTAGATATTAAAACAAATTTTTTAATTCTATACTTCACAGCCAATTGAGCTAGGTTTTTGGTACCACATACATTGGTTCTTACAGCTTCATAGGGATTGTCTTCCATAAGGGGAACGTGCTTATAAGCTGCTGCATGAAAAATAATGTTGGGGTTATACTTAGCAAACAGTTTTTCCATACGATAATAATCCCTTATATCTGATACTATGGCTTCAAATTTTCTAATGTTTTTTTGACAAAATTCCTGTTGCAAATCGTATAAATCAGATTCTGCGCAATCAACCAAAATCAATTTTTTAAAATGATAATGACACAATTTTCTTGCTATTTCGCTACCTATTGATCCAGCCGCACCAGTAATTAAGATTGTTTCATTGTTATATTCTTTTTCTAAAATGGGGTTTCTTATCAATATTTGCTCACGCCCCAATAAATCTTCAATCCTTACTTCTTTAATTTGGCCTAAATTAAGATCTCCATCTATCCATTGTTGAATGGGTGGTACTATTTTTACTTTGATATTTCCCAATTCAAATAAATATGCTGTGATTTGAAGCAGTCTATTGGGTTCAATCTTTTGGATGGATATGATTATTTCTTCAATGTTATGCTTTACAACAAAATCTTTGGTAATGTTTTCAAGCGCAAAAACATATATTAAGTTTATTTTTTTTCTGATTTTTCTAGAATCATCATCAATAAAACCTACAATGTTATAGCTACTATTTGGGGCATTATCTATAGCGTCATAGGTTACCATTCCAGAACTCCCTGCTCCATAAATAAGGATGTTTTTTGGTGTTTCTTTAGCCTGGGTAAGATTGTGATACAAAGCTTTAATAAATAGTTTTAATCCAATCAGAAATAAAACATTCAATAAAAGATGAATATAGATAATTGAGCCAGATAGATTGAATACTTCATCAAAATTGAATTTTCTACTGAAATAAGTTGAAGTTATTAGTATTGTAGCGAGGATATTACAACCAATAATTAAGTTTACAATATCTTTATAACCTGTAAACCTAACGACACTTTTGTGAGAACCAACTGATAAAAAACTAATAAAGGTTGCAAGTGCAATAAAAGGAATCTGTTTCAACATAAGGAGGATATCAAAATTCAATTTAAAGTTGAATCTGATTAAATATGCCATCATAAATGTTAAAACAACAACACTAATATCGACTGCTAATACCAACCATTTTGATGCATATCGTTTCGAAGCTTTATGTAACAGTTTGGTAATCATAATTCTAAAACACATTTTTTATTACATCTGTTACTCTATTTCGTTCTTTTTCGGTAAGGTTTGAACCACTTGGAAGGCATAAGCCTCGTTCAAATAAATCATCTGAAACACCGTTTAGATAACAAGGATAATTTTTGAATACAGGTTGCTGATGCATAGGCTTCCATAGAGGTCTGTTTTCAATATTTTTTTCATTCAGTGCCTTTGCAATGCGATTGCGTTTTTCTTTTGAGGGCAGGAGGATGGTAGTAAGCCATCTATTTGAATGAAAATGTTTAGGCTCATTTAAGAATTCAATATCTTCTATATATTGAAGCGTTTTATAATAAAAAACAAAATTATGTCGCCGTTGTTCTATGCGTTTTTCTAAAACTTCCATTTGTCCACGGCCAATACCAGCAAGAACATTAGACATTCTGTAATTATAGCCTATTTCAGAATGCAGATATTCTATGGCTTCATCTCTTGCTTGTGTGGCAAGAAATAAAGCTTTGTCATTCAAATGCTTTTTTTTAGAAATCAAGGCTCCACCTCCTGAAGTAGTGATTATTTTGTTGCCATTAAAGGATAGTATAGCAATATCACCAAATGTTCCACATTTTTTGCCTTTATAAGAACTTCCCAAAGCTTCAGCACTGTCTTCTATTATGGGGATGTTGTATTGTTGGGCTATGGAACTGATTTCTTCAACTTTATAAGGCATTCCGTATAAGTGAACTGCTATAATAGCTTTGGGTTTTTTACCTTTTTTAATCCGGTCTTTAATAGCTATTTCCAATTGTTCTGGGCAGAGATTCCAAGTGATAGGTTCACTATCCACAAAAATGGGTAAAGCTCCTTGGTATACTATTGGATTTACAGAGGCTGAAAATGTTTTGCTTTGACATATCACTTCATCATTTTTTGTAACACCAATTAAAATGAGCGCTAAGTGCAATGCTGCAGTTCCTGAACTCAAAGCAGTAACATAACTCGAATCACCCAAATATTTTTTTAAATCATTCTCAAAACCATCTACATTAGGTCCTAAAGGAGCAATCCAATTTGATTGAAAAGCTTTATTTATGTATTGCTGTTCTTTTCCACTCATATGTGGCGGTGACAGCCATATTTTTGAATCCATAATTTATGAAGGTTAGAGATTTTTGTTACTGTTATACAGGAATATAGAGCAAAATGATATTAAATATCACCTTTTAAGATTGGTATAACAAAATAAAAACGATGAACAACTGTTTTTTACGTTGTGAATGAAAATAATGTAGCTCAAATTCAGTTATTTAAGCTTTTTGTAAGCGAACTCATAGTTTCGCTTTTAAAACCATAGGCTTGGTTAAGGTTTTTATATGCTTCAAATATCTTTTCAAGATTAATGAAATTTTCATCTATATTTTTTCCAAAATTGTGAGGATGCCACCAGAGATGATAAAGTTTTCCAGTTTTAGCAGCTTTGGTCATCCCTTTTGTTATTCTTCTTATTTTAAGAGGTTCTAATAGTTTTAATTTGCTTGAATAAGCTCTTAGAAGTCTGCTTGATGGCAGATTTAATAGTTTATCACTTTTAGATTTAGACAACGCATATATATTGTTTCCTGTGATATTGATATAACAATCCAATAGCCTTAAAAGTTTAAAAAGATACCAGCTATGATAGGGTTTAGTGGTATGGATGTTATAGATAAAAGCTTTTTCTTTTCCTCTAAAAGACTTAATACCATGCTTATGACAAATTTCCAAATAAGGTTGGTCGATAGATTTTTCAGCCTCAATCATATTCCTTGGAAATACAATACTTTCTGTTTTGATATTATATTTTTTTGCGATTTCAATAGCAGCAATTAGATCGGCTTCAAACTGTTGAGGAGTTTGTCCGGGTTCATGACAGTAATAATGACAAAATGTGTGTGTGGCAATTTCGTGTTGACCACAATCGCTGATTTTTTTTATACAACTTGCTGCATAATGAAAAGGATCTTGTTTTTCGGTTTCTCCCATATCTTGAAGCAAACGATATGGAGAAAGTTTAGCATTGGAATAAGTAGGCTTTAAATCTGGGCAATGGGATAGAAGTTCTTCTTTGTCTTTAGCAAATAAAAAACCAACAATAGCAAAGGTCAATCTAACATCATATTTTTCTGAAAGCTCCAACAATCTATCAATGATTGTATCAACATGCTCTAAATTGGCTTTATAAGCTTCAACGGATTTTTTATCAAAAACACCCCAGTGTTTTTCAAAATCTAAAGAAATTATAAAATGCCCGTTCATATGTTGTGGATTGATTAGTGCTATCAAATGTAATTAAAAAAGAATTAAGAAAAGACTGATGTGTTGATAAACTAAAATATTATTTTTACATGTAAAATATTACAAATCAATAATTTCTATATGAACAATCCTTTTACTTCACAGACATTTGTCAAGATATGGATGAAGCACTTTGGTGGTTCAAATTCAGTAATTGTATTTGACAATTTAAAAGAAGTAAAATTTTACAAACCTAAGTATCTCCCTTTTTATATTAATGTTGGTAAAAACTTAACTAAAGGTATCGGATATAATTATGAAGGTGATAGTCCAAGCTTAAAAGGTAAAGCACTTTTGATTTATGACGTTCCGGAATATTTTGATATTAAACCATTGAAATCCAAACGTTATAAACTAAAAAAAATCTTCCAATACAGAGGTTTTTTAATGAATATCTCAGACTTTGAAAATACCGAACAATATATCAAAAAGCAATTTAGTTCTAAAAATAGGAGAGAGTTTAGATCTAATGAAAGACGACTAAATATATGTTTTGATATCAGTTATAAGTTTTATCATGGAGATATTTCTAAAACGGATTATGATTTTGTTTTTAAGCATTTTTACCGTTTACTAAATATTAGATTTTCAGGAAAAAATATTAATTACCATCATCTTAATCCTAAGAAGTGGGATTATTATAAAGCGTTAGTTTATCCTTTGATACAAGAAAAAAAAGCATCTCTTTTGGTTGTTTATGATTCAGGAATTCCTATAGGAATAACCTTGAATTTCCATTCTGATAAAATTCTTTTTGAAACCATAACGGTTTTTGATATAGACTACTACAAATTTAGTATAGGTAAACAATCTATTTTGAAATTATTGGATTGGTGTTTTGAAAACAACTACGAAATTTCAGACTTTTCAAAAGGTAAATTTGATTATAAGTACAAATGGAGTAACCTTGTTTACGATTTTCATTATCACATTATATATGATAGTTTTTCACTATGGTCGCGATTTGTAGCCAAGCTATTAGAGAGTTTCTTTAAATTAAAACTCTTTTTAAGAACACACCATTTTAATGTATTGTATCGCAAATTTCTTTACAAAGTAGGAGAGAGTCCCAAAAAAACTGAAATTAAACAGCGTTACAAAGTGCAAAAACTTGAAGCTTTTGAATTGGATTCAAGTTATCAAAAAATTGATTTAAAGTCTCAAAAATACAGTTTTTTGAAACACCCCATTTACACATATTTGTTTGCAAAACCAGAACCCATAGAGAATATCAAAGTTTATGAAAATTTAAATTCAGAAAAAAAGTTTGTTATGATAGGTGAAAACCAACAATTACTCATAGAGTTTGACTGTTAGCAAAAGTATATTGGTAATAATGTAATGCAGTTGTTCCGTCAGTTCGTGTCTTAAACCTTTGTTTCGTCTTTTTGGGAACTGAATAATTTCTTGACAAGCAGGCAACCCTCACGTCATTACAAGAAGTAAGGCGAAGCAATCTCTTCAATCGTTACCATTTAAAAAAAAGTAAATTTTACCTTATATAAAATCTGAATAAAATATATGTATAAATTAGCTACATACGCAACATTCTATCACATTTTGAAGTGATTATTCCTGAGGTGTATTTATTAAATTGATCTTGATTTTCACCACCTTTTAACCAATTGACATACATAGCAACCACATTAACTCCTGCTTCATGTGAGAACGGGTAACCTCCACCAAATCTAGGGTTTAGCTCCAGCACATAAAGTTGGTTGTCGAATTCAAAAACATCACAATCTAAATTCCCAACATGTTTTAAATGTTTTGAAATAGTTTCACCTATTTCTTCAAATCGTTTATCAATGACAGAAACTGCTTTATCGGTTTCGCCCGAACGCATTTTAAGTTTTTTTCTTACAAATGTACCAACATAATGCCCTTCAAAATCATTTACGATATCCATTCCAAATTCTTGGCCATTTATTTTTTCTTGTATTAGTAGGGCATTGTCAATATCGATTTGGCTAATATTTTTCAGGATGCTTTTTTGTAATTTTAAACGTTGAAGTCTATACGAAAGTTCTAATTCTTCTTGATTTTCAACAAAATCAATACCAATGGAAGCGCTTCCCCAACGGGGTTTTACTACAAAAGGATAATCAATTTCACCGTTTTGAATACTCTCAACAGCTTTATTATATTGAGTAAAAGTCTTGGGAGTTTTTAGGCCTATGCTTTTCAAAAAAGCAACGGTTTTCATTTTATCAAAGGCAATATCAATCACTTCCGAATTGGACACCAATACTTTAGTATTAGTTTTTGATTCTATATCGTTTTTATGCTTGGAAAGAATAGGAAGCTCGAGATCATTCAATGAAATTACAGCATCAATATTATGAAGTCTTATCACTTTAATGATAGTATCTATATAGTTTTTATCATAAATACTTGGCACTTCAACAGCAACATCAGCATCAAACATAGCTGGAGCTGTAATATCTATATCAGCACAAAACACCTTATCGTCATTGGTCAAAGCTTCTTTAAAATAATTGATTAAATAATTTCGACGTCCTGCACAAGTAAACAGTATATGCATATTATTGGTTTTGGTGGTTATCTGTTCCCATAAAATCTGGGACAATATCATTTTCTACATTATAAATTCCATCTTTTTTTAAAACCTTATAAATGGTTAAAAATAAGATTTTTACATCTAATTTAAATGAAATATTTTCAACATACCAGACATCGTATTCAAATTTTTGTTCCCAGCTTATAGCATTTCTACCATTAACTTGAGCCCATCCAGTGATGCCTGGTTTAACGTTATGTCGTTGTCTTTGATATGCATTATATCTAGGCAGATATCTTACCAATAAAGGTCTTGGACCAATAAGGCTCATATCGCCTTTAATAACGTTTAGTAATTGTGGTATTTCGTCCAAAGAGTTTTTTCTAATAAACTTGCCAAGCTTAGTCAAACGTTGAGAAGGCGGAAGTAGATTGCCATAGGCATCTGTTTTATCGTTCATAGTTTTAAACTTTATAACACAGAATATCTTTTCGTTTTTTCCTGGTCGTTTTTGTAAAAAAAAGATTTTACCTTTATTAGAAAACAGTAACATTATGGCTATCAACAAGAAAACAGGAGACAACAGTATAAAAGCCATTACAGCAATAATGAAATCCATTATGGGTTTTACTATGTTTTGATACAATCTCAAGATTCTAAAGATTTATAAAATTTCAACAATTCGTTCCAGACAAATTTTTGCTCAAAGTTTTTGATTATTTGAGTCCTAGATTTTTCAGCCATTTTTAATCGTTCTACGGGGTTTTTAATCATAAATTTCATAGCATAAACAAGGGCTTTCACATCTTTTTTAGGAATAATCAAGCCGTTTAAGTTATGTTTTATGATTTCGTTGCAGCCATTGATATCGCTAACAATGCAAGGAAGCTCCATACAACTAGCTTGAAGTACCACATTAGGAAAGCCTTCTCTATAGCTAGGAAAGACAAGCACCTGCGATATAGCCACATAGGGTCTAATATCTATTTGAACTCCAACAGCAAGTATGTTTTTGTTTTTTTTGATTAAATCTTCTGTTTGAGGCAATAAGGGATCTAGGTGGTCTTCTCGAGGTCCCACAAGTAGTAGTTTTATGTTTTTTTCTTCTTGTGATAATTTATTAAAAGCTTCTACCAATTCATTTATTCCTTTGTCACTGACTAATCTTCCGATAAAAATGAACACCAAATCGGTATTAGATATTCCTAATTGAACTTTTATAGATTCTTTTTGTTTGCTTGAAACACACTTTAGGTCATAGTGATTGCTATCAATTCCGTTAGAACTTCCATTACCTATGACGTGTATTTTATTGAGTTTGGTATAATTGTTTGTTACAATTATTTGTTTAAGTCCATTAGAGTTAGGCAGCACTTTGGTAGCACACATATAGGTAATTTTTTCAACCCCATCTAAAATCAAACGCTTAAGTCCTTGGGTTTCGAGCAATGGCAAACCTGCAACAGTGTGAAGACGATGTTTTACTCCAGCGAGTTTTGCGGCAATCATCCCAAGAGTTCCCGCCTTTGGGGTATGTGTATGGACTATAAAGGGTTTTTCTATTTTAAATATGCGATACAGTTCATATACCGCAATCAAATCTTTTAAAGGAGTTATGCTTCTGGTCATTTTTACTGCTATGGTCCTTATACCTTCGTTTTGATTGACTTCAAGTAATGCTTCCCCAGGACTGGCAATTCCAATAACATTGAAATATTGACTCATGAATTTATGCTGCCCTTTTAAGAGTGTTCTTAAGGAAGAGGGAACGGTCGTTATGCGAATAAGTGTCTTCAAATTATTGTATTTTTTTGAACAGTTCAACCATAAAATTCTCGATAGTTTGTTGTCTTAAATAGTTGTCAAATTTTTTTCTAATTGAAGCCTTTTGCTCCAACCTCATGCTGTTTTCCATAGCATTTTGTAGAGCTTCTACATTGTTGGGCTGACAAGTGATTAATCCTTCAATTTCAGATATTCCTCCCGCACATAAAGTGCTGACAACATTGGTGTTTTGAGACATCATTTGTAATAACGTATTAGGGAAGCCTTCTATTCTTGATGAAATCACACAAAGTTTTGCATGTCTGAAAAGGGGATAAACATTATCTGCAAATCCATAAAACACAACTCGTTCTGATAGGTTCAAATCTTCAGCAAGAGTTTTAAGCTCTTGGACAATACTGTTTTCGCCTATACCTAATAATAATAATTTGAGTTTTTTGTTTTTTAAATTGCTAAAAGCTTTAATGAGAATATCAAATCCTTTTTCAGGAATAATTCTTCCTGCAGCAACCACATAGTCTTCATCTAGATTTATAGTAGGAGGGATGAGACCTTTTAATGACATTTCTTCGATATTAACAGGATTGGGAAGCACAATGATTTTAGGGCTGTTTTCTAACCATTTTAAAGCAGAAGTCAATTGAGTTTTCATCAATTGAGTTTGGCAAATAATAACATCGGCTTGCTTATAACCCATTCTGTATGCTATTTTGTATATCAGCAATTTAAAACCTTTAAACCTTAAAAAAATTGAAGTAGACTCCCTTAGGATAAGTTTAGATCTTGAATCAATTATTTTTAAAGATTTCAATAATCCCAACAACCCATTTATAAGTACTTGTGACCCCATAACATTAATTATGTTATGCCTTTTGAAAAAAGCCTTTAAAAATATTGCCGCACCAAAATATCCTCGATAAACAGAAGTATAATTTAAGTAAATGATGTGGCATTTTGATTCTAATTTCTGCCATCCATAATGTTTTTTTCTTATAAGGAAAATCACAGCACAGTTATATCCATTATCAATCAAATAGTTGACCATATGAAACATGACTTGTTGAGCACCTCCACCTATCAAATCATCAGGAAGAACAAAAAGCCAATCGATATTTTTTTTAGGTTTCATGATGGTTTGATTATGCGATTAAATAAATTTTGATACTGCTGAACAATTATTGATTTATCAAACTTTTTGAAAACCGATTCTGAAACTTTTTCAGGGTTTAGATTATTAACTATCAGCAAGTTTAGCTTTTCTATGAATTCATTTTTGTTTTTAACAATAAATCCATTTATACCATTTTGAATAATCTCTTTGGTTCCTCCCAAACATTCAAAAGCAATTACAGGAACTCCGGTAGCACAACTTTCTAATAAAGCATTAGGAAAGCCTTCTGCAAAAGAACCTTGTAAGAAAACATCACTTTCATGTAAAAAAATCTCAGGATTTGACGTATGATTTATTATCGCAACAGATTGGTTAAGTTCAAGTTCGTTGATTTTTTGTTCAATGGTATGTTGATGCGGACCGTTACCTATAATAGTATAATGAAAAGGAAAATTTAACTCTTTTAAGCATTCAAGTATTCTAACGTAACCTTTTTCGTTATGGAGACGTCCTACAGTTATAAATTTAGGAATACTGTTGGTAAATGTTTTGGCTTTATAATTAAAATTTTCTGATATAGGGTTGTTTATGACCGATATCTTTTCTTTTCGCACATTGTAATCCAACATTAACTCATTAGCCATATCTTGAGATTGACATATGATATGATCTACTAATGAATGACTTAAGGTATTTAAGAAATCACTCATAAAGGTTTTGTTTTTGTGATATTTTTTTGTGATTTTCTTGATATTGGCTTCTCTTGAAATAAATTTAACTTTAGGAAACAGAAAAGAAAACAGCAAGGTAGCATTGGTAAGGTGAGACATTGTAGTCACGACAATATCTGGCTTTAAATTCTTAATATTTTTTATAACACCAGGGATACCTTTCAAAACTCTTGATTTGTTTAAAAAAATAACCTCAACCTTATTAGTTAGTTTGTAAGCAGCGTCTTTTTGATTACCAATTACCAATAGGTGAGATGAAAATTGCGTAGAGTCTAAGTTGTCTGCAACGGTAGATATAACACGTTCAGCACCACCAGATTTCAAGGTGGGTAAGATGAATAGTATGGATTTGCTTTGCTGTGTCATTGTTATTTTATTGAATGTCCTTTACCATTGCTACTAAGCCATTGTTTGAGCACAATTAGCTTCCAAATCAAAGGATATCTATTCCACGATCCATTCATGTGTTGATTGATCATAAACATGACCTTATGCTTATCTATACATGGTATAGATTCTAAGGTTTCATCATTCAATTCATCAAGGACAAACTCTTTAAGATTATTTCTAAACCAAACGGCAAAAGGCATAGTAAAACCCGCTTTGGGTCTATTAAAAAAGTATTCAGGAACATAATCATATAGCACATCTTTTAAGATACGTTTTCCCATACCTTTTTTATATTTAAAATGAGTAGGGAGTGCATTTGCAAAATCCACTATATTGTGATCTAAAAGAGGTGATCTTACTTCTAAAGAAAACGCCATAGAAGCTCTATCTACTTTGGTATTTATATCCCAATTGAGATAAGTTTTTGTATCAAAATCAGAAATGCGTTCAATTAGTTTTTTGTACTTGTGATTAAGGTATTTTACCTCTTCTACATCTCTGGTGTCAATATCGGTTTTGATATATGACTGATCAACGCCTGTCATCGCGCTTAGATAAGCTTCATTGCTATTGTTGTACCGAATGGCTTTCGAGATGATTTTTAATCTATAATTTGGCATAAGATTTAGCCCAGTTGCAGCCATTTGTCTTACAAATTTGGGTAAAGTATAAATCCATCTACCTTTCATGGTCCAGTTGTATCTATGATAGCCCATAAAACTTTCGTCTCCAGCATCTCCAGATAAAGCTACTGTTACATGCTGTTTTGTGTGTTTCGCCAATAACATTGAAGGAATTGCTGAAGAATCAGCAAAGGGTTCGTCGTAGTAATGGGTAAAATTTTGAATTAAATCTATACCTTCGTTGTAATTACATTCAATAATATGGTGGTGAGTTCCAAGATGGTCTGCTACTTGTTTTGCATATTGACTTTCGTCAAATCCTTTTTCATTGAATTTTACCGAAAAGGTTTTGATTTTTGCAGAAGAGGTTTTTACCGCTTGAGCAGCTATCAATGAAGAATCTACTCCTCCTGATAAGAATATACCAACAGGAACATCTGCATAAAGTCTTGACGAGACAGCTTTTTCCAATAGAGTGTCGAGTTGGCGCTTAGCATCAATATAATTTCCTTCATAGGGGGTTTCGTTTTTATAATCGATGTCCCAATATTGTTTGGTATTGAAGTTTCCTGCAGTTAAATCAAAAACAAAGCTGTATCCTGCTTTAAGCTTTTTCACTTCATTGAATATGGATAAAGGGTCGGGGATATTTCCCCAAGAAAGATAGTGTGCAATAGAATGTTTAGAAATGGTAAGTTTATTGACATCCATATGTGTTTGTATGGATGAAATTTGACTAGCAAATTCAAATGCTTTGCCATTGTGATAGTAGTAAAAAGGTTTTTGTCCCAATCGATCTCTAGCGCCAAATAAGATCTGTTTTGTTTCATCATAAATAACAAAAGCAAACATACCGTTGAAGTGCTTCACACAATCTTGTCCGTATTCCAAATAGGCCGCACAAATAATTTCAGTATCACTACTGGTTTTGAATTCGTATCCTATTTTAGAAAGTGTTTGTTTAATAGTTTTAAAATTGTAAATCTCTCCGTTAAAAACTATGTGGACATTTTTGTAGGTAAAAGGTTGGTTGGATCTTGAATCTAAATCAATAATAGACAATCTATTGTGTCCGAATATCAGTTGATTTTGGCTGTAAAATTGCCAGCCCATTTTGTCAGGACCTCTAAACGCAGTGCGTTTGAGTTTGTCTTGTATTTGTTGTTCGCTATAGCTTAGGGTTGTACCGAAAATTCCACACATAATTTGTTTATGTTGTTTTTGATATTAGATTAATATTGTAGTTTTTGTTGTGTAAATACCATGAAAACCATAATAGGAAAAACAACAACAAATAATTGTCGTAAAAATTATGTGACACAAAGAGATATGAACATAAGGTCAAACTTAATATACCTGAGAACAGTTCAACATTCATACTCTTTATTCCCCAAAGCAGTAATCTTCCAAATATGATAATCATTATCAAAAATGGAATTATTCCTGCCTCACCAATAGTTAACAATAGAGCATTGTGCACACCAACACTAACGTTGTTGCTTCCACTCAAGGCTGTAAAGCCATTACCCAATCCTATATTGTTCAAGATGTCTTCTGTATAGAGAGACCATGTATCTATTCGTGGATTTTTTGATAGAGTTTTAGCGCCTTGTTCTACTTGATTTCCAAGAATGTTTTGAATAGATTGGAATCTTTCTGTGTTTAATTGTAATAAAGAAGCAACAGTCAAAATCATTATACCGCTACCAACACCAATAGCAAGAACTTCTAAATTTTTTTTATCTACAACAATAGATATAATGCTCAAAACGATCCACATGAGGATAAAATATCTTGAAAAGGTGAGGAAACCAGCAAAAATAAAAATGACAAAGCCTAAAATCCTCAATGAACGGTGTGATATTTTAAAGCAAAAACAAAACCCTAACAAAGCCGTGAGAGCAGCCAAATTAGGATTTAGATAAAATCCACTATACCTACCATAGAAATGTGGAAAAAACACAGCATTTACAATAATACTCATGCCTCCAACCAACAAAAACAAAAACAGGATGTTTACTTTGCATCGAGTTATCAATTCGCTTACTCCAATGACAAAAACAAGATATTTGATAAATTTGTTAAAAAAGAAATCAAATTCCCCTGTATAATTCAATCCCGATAAGGTATAATATGAAATACCTAAAACAATCAATGGAAAGTTCGGTTTAGTTTTTGGAGCAAGAAAATAATATGCTAAAATCATCATAAACATAAAATAACTCGCATAAGAACCAACGCCCTCGCCATAAACATCAAGTGCAAAGGTTGGAATATACCATATAGAGAACATAATGATGATGAGCCTTAATATCTTCATTTATAAATTGGTTGGTAATGGTTAGCTGTTGAAAAGTTAAGGTAAATTAACTAAAAATCAATAACATATACTTCATATAAGTGAATATTTTATTATATAAGGCTATATTAATTTATTGATTTGTTTTATCCATAGAGAAGAAATCAAACGCATATTAAGTTTTTTGCTTTTTTCAATAGCGTTATTACTCAATTTTGCTCTAAGATTTTCGTCTGCCATAAGTCTTTTCAATTGATGCTCAAGCATTTTTTGGTCATCCACATCTATAAGGATTCCGTTTTTTTCATGAGTAATTAAATCGGAAGGACCAAAAAGACAATTTGTTGATATACATGGGATTCCAAAAAACAAAGCTTCTGATAAAGCATTTGGATAGCCTTCAGATTTTGAAGTGAAGACAAAAATACTCGCATGATTATAATAATCATAAATGTTTGAAACGTTACCTTCAAAATGTGTATAGGAGTCTATCTGTAGTTGTTTGGCAAGAGTTTTATATTGCTCCATATTTTTGCCTTCACCCACTATATATAATTTCCAAAGATGTTTATCCTTTATTTTTGCAAATGCTTTTAATAATAAATCTTGAGATTTATTAGCATCCAATCTACCAACTGTCAAGATTGTTTTATGAGATGAGGATTTACTTTCTCTTTTCCTTTTTGAAGCCAATAAAGGGTCTATAGGATTTTTTATGATAATGATTTTTTGGGGTGAAATAATTTTTGAGAAGAACAACTTGCTTGAAGATGTTTGAACGATTAAAGCTTGAGCAAATCTATAGAAGACATTTCGAAGGGATTTCCAAAGCAAATTAGGAGGATCTGCAACGGGGTTATTCCTTTCACTAATGATTATTGGGATACGATTTAATTTGGCAGCCATCAACGACAGAACATTAACAGAGGTTGTAAAACCAATAAGAAGATCTATAGATTCATTTTTGATATATGTCGATATTTTTTTTACGGTGTTCTTATGATTTTTTATGGAAGCGATTTTAGTTTGATCTTTGGAAACTCTTAATTCACAGCTCAACAATTTTATTTTTGGATCCAATTCATAAAAAGGCTTTGAATTTTCTAGACAAATTATTTTTACATTGTAATGCTTTATCAATTCGTTTGCCAAGGCACAAACCACGCGCTCAGAACCTCCTGCATTTAAACTATGGATTGTAAAAGCTATTGTTTTTTTATTTTTCATTGCTTTTATTTTTTCTAATGATGAATCTAAAGCGATAAGCCAAATCCCTAAAACCACGATTTGTCAACAAAATAGAGGCTAAGGTGA
>Ga0055584_100000449_pt1 | contig 39153 bp, 35 predicted proteins | sample OSDHelmetaG_FD_58716 | JGI IMG/M metagenome (GOLD analysis project Ga0055584, IMG submission 58716) | Pelagic marine sediment microbial communities from the LTER site Helgoland, North Sea, for post-phytoplankton bloom and carbon turnover... | ecosystem: Environmental > Aquatic > Marine >...
GGTAAGGCAACGGGTTTTGATCTCGTCATCCCCAGGTTCGAATCCTGGTATCCCTGCCATATTTTTAAAAATAGAAATTCATTTTCTGTTTTATCCTTTCAAAGTTTCAAAAAAAATACAGACATGCGGAAGTGGCGGAATTGGTAGACGCACCAGATTTAGGTTCTGGCGCTGCGAAGTGTGAGAGTTCAAGTCTCTCCTTCCGCACCATGTCTTTGTATTGCAATCCCCGATAAGAAATCTTATTATTTTTAATTGATTATTTCTTTTATATACTTTTTTCTTTTTAAAATACCCTGTTTTTTTATCTACAAACGTGTAAAATGCATTCCCTCCTTATTATGACTAACAATACATCCAAAATATAATGACTAAAAAACTCTTTATGAAAATTTGGGGCTGTCAAATGAATGAATATGACGCAGCCCGTACCGCAGATCTTCTTCATGATGACATGGGATATGAAATCACCAAAGATGAAAAAGAAGCTGATGTCTATCTACTAATAACTTGTTCTATTCGAGAAAAAGCCCACGAAAAGGTATTTCATCAACTAGGACGTTGGAGAGAACTTAAAGAAGCTCGTCCCGACATTATTATTGGTGTTGGAGGCTGTGTTGCTAGCCAAGATGGTGAAATAGTTCGTTCGCGAGCGCCTTTTGTGGATCTTATTTTTGGTCCTCAAACATTACATCTTGTGCCTAAAATGATCCAACGAATACAACAAGGTGAAAAACGTATTATTGATATTTCTTTCCCAGAAATAGAAAAATTCGATTATCTTCCAAAACCTAATGCAGAAGGTCCCTCTGCCTATGTTACTATTATGGAAGGTTGCTCTAAATTCTGTACCTATTGTGTCGTACCTTATACTCGAGGTGCTGAAATCAGTCGTCCTCTAGATGATATTTTATTTGAAGTGGCTCAACTTGCTTCTCAAGGCGTTAGAGAAATTAATCTCTTAGGACAAAATGTAGATGCTTATCGTGGTCTTACCCATGATGATGAAATTTGTTCATTCTCCGAATTGCTACGCTTGGTTGCTAGTATCGATGGCATAGATCGCCTACGTTTTACCACCAGTCATCCAGCCGAATTTAGTGATGATATTATTGAAGTTTATCGTGATACTCCCGAACTGGTTGATTTTCTACACCTTCCAGTGCAATCAGGATCAAATCGTATATTAAAAGCAATGGATCGTCCTTATACGGTACAAGATTTCAAAGATATCATCCATAAATTACATCAAATTCGTCCTAATATGACCGTAAGTTCTGACTTTATTGTAGGATTTCCTGGTGAAACAGATGACGATTTTGAACAAACATTACAACTGATTAAAGACATCAACTTTGATACCAGTTACAGCTTTATCTTCTCTCCTCGACCTGGCACTCCTGCTGCAGATTATCCCGATGATGTTCCTCTTGAACACAAAAAAGCACATCTTTATAAATTGCAACAACTGATCAATCGCCAAGCAATGAGTTTTTCACGCCTCATGCTCAATACAGAACAACGAATTTTAGTCACCGGTGTTTCTAAAAAGAATGTCATGGAACTCACCGGTCGCACAGAAAATAATCGTATTGTTAATTTTGCTGCCCCCGTTGAATGTATTGGTCAATTTGTTGATGTAAAAATTGTAGATGTGTGCCCTAACTCATTACGTGGTGAACTGGTACGTACAGAAGATGAAATGAATCTCAGAACACAACTATCACCAACACAAATTATTGCTAATACACCAAAACAACAGAATAAATAGGTAGAATAGAAACCAAATAAAAAATTATGGTTGAATTCACTTGATTATTTCCCCATCAATACCAATATAAAAAAGGCTATGCTTTCTTATTAAAGAAGTGTAGCCTTTTATGCATTCATAATATCAAAATGTGGAGTTATTTTTGTCAACATTAAAAACAATAGAGATACATTTACACCCAGAAGATAATAAAAGGCTTCAAAGTCTATGTGGCGCTTTTGATGATAATATCAAACAATTAGAACGCCGATTGGGAGTAGAAATTAATTATAAAGGCCATCAATTTACCATTATGGGACAAAATGAGGTCGCTTTTTGTGCTAGTCGCATATTAACTTCCTTATATGTGGATACTGCCCCCGTACATGGAAAAATTGGCAATATTACACCTGAATCTATTCATCTTGCTATTAAGGAAATGGGGGTATTAGAACAAAACGTTGATCTCCCCGCACAACATTTCAATAAAAAAAGTTTTATTAAAACGAAAAAAGGTATCATAAAACCTCGTACCCCGAATCAAGCACAATACATCACTAATATGGTCACCCATGACATTACCTATGGTGTTGGCCCTGCTGGTACAGGTAAAACTTATCTTGCAGTAGCCGCTGCTATCGACGCCTTAGAACGTCAAGAGGTTCGCCGTATTCTTTTGACTCGTCCTGCGGTAGAAGCCGGAGAAAAGTTAGGTTTTTTACCCGGTGATCTTAGTCAAAAAGTCGATCCCTATTTACGTCCATTGTATGATGCTCTATTTGAAATGCTCGGGTTTGAACGTGTAGAAAAACTCATTGAACGTAACGTCATTGAAGTAGCCCCCCTTGCTTATATGCGAGGCCGCACACTTAATGATGCTTTTATTATTTTAGATGAAAGTCAAAACACTACCATAGAGCAAATGAAAATGTTTTTGACGCGTATTGGTTTCAATTCTCGAGCTGTTATTACAGGTGATATTACACAAATAGACTTACCTCGCCATATCAAATCTGGATTACGCCATGCCATCGATGTTCTAGGTGAGGTACAAGAAATCAGTTTTAATTTCTTCCAATCAGAAGATGTAGTACGCCATCCTGTTGTTGCTCGCATTGTCAACGCCTACGAAAAATGGGAACAACAAGAACAACAACAAGAACAGGAACAAAAAAGACAACTTCGTCTAGAACGTGAAGCTCAATATAAAGCAAATCTCGCTTCTATTGATCACCAGACGATAGAGGATAAATAACATGCAACTGGATTTAGATCTACAGCTTGTGGTAGAAGATAAAACTAATCTGCCTTCTATAGAAAAAATGACACAATGGTTAAGTGCAGCATTAGAAACAGAAAAAGAAATAGCAGAAGTCACTGTGCGTATTGTTGAAGAAGCAGAAAGCCACCAGCTAGATCTTCAATACAGAGGAAAAGATCGTCCAACTAATGTACTGACCTTTCCTTTTGAAATGCCTCCAGAAGTTCAACTTCACCTACTGGGAGATTTAGTTATCTGTAAAACAGTAGTCGAACGAGAAGCCAAAGAGCAAGGAAAACCATTAGAAGCACATTGGGCCCATATGCTCATTCATGGCGGATTACATCTTTTAGGTTATGATCATATAAAAGATGATGAAGCACTGATCATGGAAAGTTTAGAAACAAAACTCATGCTTTCTCTTGGTTTTGCTGATCCTTACCAATATGATGAAATTTAATTTAAATCATGTTATGTTTTAATTTCCGTATTTTTTGATAAAGTTATTATATGAGCGAAGACAACACACAAGAAAATGATGGCCCTAATCATCCTTCATTTATAGATAAAATTTTACAATTTTTTCAAGTCGATCCTAAAGATAAACAGGAGCTCGTTGAGCTTTTTCGTGAATCAGAAGAAAATGAATTAATTGATCATGATACCAGAGATATGCTTGAAGGTGTCATGGAAATTTCTGAGATGCGAGTCAGAGATATAATGATCCCGCGCTCTCAAATAGAAACTATTGACTTAGATTTATCGCTCAATGATGTATTAGATATCATCAGTCAAACCGTGCATTCTCGTTATCCGGTCGTCAGTGAAGATAAAGACAATATTGAAGGGATCTTACATGCCAAAGATCTTCTTCGTTATTTGCGTCCAAATAATGAAGAATTCAATTTAAAGAGTATCTTACGTCCTGCTATTATTATTCCCGAAAGTAAAAAAGTGGATCGTCTACTTAAAGAGTTTCGTGAAGAACGCTACCATATGGCCATTGTTGTCGATGAATTTGGTAGTGTCTCTGGTGTAGTCACTATCGAAGATATCCTTGAAGAAATCGTCGGTGAAATCGAAGATGAATTTGATGAAATCGAAGATGATATACGTCAATTAAGTAAGCATAACTATGTTGTAAATGCGCTAACCCCCATAGATGATTTTAATGAAACCTTTTCTACTCATTTTAATGATAGTGAAGTAGACACTGTAGGGGGACTTGTGATGAACAGCTTTGGACATGTACCCGATAAAGGTGAAGACATCGACATCAAAGGCTTTCAATTTAAAGTCTCTTCTTCTGATAGTCGTCGCATTCTACAATTGCAAGTCACCATTCCACCTTCCTCACCTATTCCACAGGATATTAAGTAAGTGAAAAAAAACTTCCTTACTTGGTTACTTTTTTTCATTATAGGTGCACTCGCCATCTTAGGCTTTGCACCTTTTAACCTGTGGTTCTGCACGCCTTTTTCTTTTGCGCTTCTTCTTTGTAAGATCAAAAATAAAAAAGCCCGACAAGCAAGTGGTATTAGTTTTGCTTGGGGACTAGGCTTTTATCTTGCGGGCATCAATTGGATTTTTGTTCCATTAAATACCTTCGGCCAACTGCCCATTGTAGGATCTTTAGCACTTATGGGGCTATTGATGAGTTATTTAGCACTCTATCCTGCCCTGTTTGCTTATGGGTTATCTCGCTTTATTCCTCAAAAAAATACAGGTATATGGATTATAGCGGTCCCGATAATATGGTTTTTAACGGAAGGTATTAGAGGCTCTTTACTCACTGGTTTTCCTTGGCTATTACTCGGTTATAGTCAAACAGATGGTCCATTACATAGTTTAGCCCCGCTTATCGGTGTACGAGGAATTTCATTTGTATTATGTCTAATTAGTGCAGCTCTTGCACAGATATTATTGACACTTCGGCAACCAAAATTAGCTTGGAAGCCCTTACTTATCGTGTTTCTCCCTTTTATTATTTCCTTATTATTAGAAAATAAGCTGTGGACAAGACTACAACCTAATAGAGCCACCAGTCTTGCTCTCATCCAAGGCAATACACCACAAGAAAAAAAATGGATTCCATCTGAACGTTGGCCCATCATTAATCAATATAGTCAATTAACGGCGGAAAACTGGGGGAAAGATCTCATTATTTGGCCTGAAGCTGCGATACCCGCATTTGAAATGCAACTGCCACATTATTTAACAGATCTGGATAATTTAGGGAAAAAACATCATAGCGCTATCATTACGGGTATTTTAGATATAGATCTTAAGACAAACGCCTATTTTAATGATGTCATTGTGCTGGGTAAAAACAATGTCCCTATCTATAACAAAAAAGAAATACCTCGTTATACTAAACATCATCTTGTTCCCTTTGGGGAATTTATTCCCCTCAAACCTCTGTTTAAGAGATTAGCTAATTTATTCAATTTGCCTTATTCTTCTTTTAGCCGAGGGGCTTATCAACAAAAAAATTTAGTGGCAAATAATAGATATTTAGCAGTAGCTACCTGTTATGAGATCATTTTTTCTCAACAAGTCAATGCCAATGTAAATGCACAAACGGATTTTATTTTAACTCTCTCAAATGATAGCTGGTTTGGTCATTCCATTGGCCCTTTACAACATATGCAAATTGCACAAATGCGCGCTCGAGAATTGCAAAAACCTCTAATAAGAGTCACTAATAGTGGTGTCACAGCGACCACAAATGCATGGGGCGATATAACTGAAAAACTACCTCAATTTAAAACCGATGTACTGACAAAAACTCTAATCCCTACAGCAGGAAGCACTCCCTTTAACCGCTTTGGCTACAAACCTTTATGGTTCATCACTGTTCTTTTTAGTCTTTATCTATTGATCCCCCATGGTAAAAAACGCAAATAATGCACTAAGGATTTAATGACTTTCTGGTAAATTCTTCGCATCCACATTTGCGACAAGGTTTAATTTGTTGAGGATGAGTATAAAATTCTTGGTTACCACATTTTTTACACACCAGAAATCCTAACCCTACCATTTCTCCTACTTTGTAAGTTCCCTTTGTGCGTAAATCATTAATCAGTTCCCCCCATTCAACCTGAGTGCGATCGGTTATATCAGCCAAACCACTCCAAATAGAATCGGCTATCGCAAGATAAAATGGACTATGTTCAAAATCTTCTTTATTTTTCTCATACTCAGCAGCAAACTCTTCTAGATCTCTTTTTATGTATGCAGAAAGAAGAGCCCACTCATTATTCGTTAAATCGGAGGCAGCATCCAGATACTTTTCAGATGTCTGTTTCCAATGAGTTAACATTTCGGGACTAATATTTATCGTCTCAGTGACCTGTTTTATCAATTTCTCGTATTGTTTTTGTTGTTTTAACATCTAAACTTCCTTAAAAAGACTTGTTGCTTTTCCTCTCACAATGTATTCTATATCAACTCAGAAAACACAAAATGAAGACACCTCACAAATTCGGAAATTTAGAATGCAAGAACAATATAGCCATAGAGATATAGAATCCAAAGTCCAAAAATATTGGGCGCTTAATAAAACCTTTGCAGCTGTTCGCGATGACAATAAAGATAAGTTCTATTGTCTCTCCATGTTCCCTTACCCAAGTGGACGCTTGCATATGGGCCATGTTCGTAACTACACTATCGGTGATGTTATATCAAAATTCCAACGCTTAAATGGGAAAAATGTTATGCAACCCATTGGTTGGGATGCTTTCGGTCTTCCTGCTGAAGGTGCTGCTGTTAAAAATAATACTGCACCTGCAAAATGGACTTACGAAAATATAGACTATATGAAAGGCCAACTAAAAATGTTAGGCCTAGGTTATGATTGGAACCGCGAATTTGCGACTTGTACTCCAGAGTATTACCGTTGGGAACAAGAATTTTTCACTAAATTATATGAAAAAGGATTAGTTTATAAAAAAACATCATCAGTTAATTGGTGCCCTAACTGTAAAACAGTATTAGCTAATGAACAGGTACACGAAGGCTGCTGTTGGCGTTGTGATAGCCCGGTGGAACAAAAAAACATTCCTCAGTGGTTTATTAAAATTACCGCTTATGCACAAGAATTACTCGATGATTTAGATCACCTAGATGGTTGGCCTGATATGGTAAAAACCATGCAACGCAACTGGATTGGCCGCTCTGAAGGGGTAAAACTCAAATTTGATGTAGAAGGTCGTGATACAGAATTAGAAGTCTATACCACACGTCCTGATACTTTTATGGGGGTCACTTATGTCGCTATTGCCGCAGGTCACCCATTGGCAGAAGAATGTGCACAACATAATGAAAAATTAGCTACTTTTAATCGTGAGTGTAAAAATGCAAAAGTAGCCGAAGCTGATATGGCCACCATGGAAAAGAAAGGTATGGCCACAGGTCTATATGCGATTCACCCATTAAACGGCCGTAAAGTCCCTATTTTTGTCGCTAACTTTGTACTGATGGATTACGGAACAGGGGCTGTCATGGCCGTACCTGCTCATGATCAACGCGATTATGAATTTGCCACTAAATATGGTGTCAATATCATTCCCGTTATCAAACCTGCTGAAGGTGGTGAACTAGATATAACCCAAGAAGCTTACACAGAAAAAGGGATCCTCTTTAATTCTGGTGAATTTGATGGATTAACATCAAAAGAAGCCAGTGAAGCTATTGCTACTAAACTGGAATCAATACATAAAGGACAAAAAACCGTTAACTTCCGTTTACGCGATTGGGGTGTCTCTCGTCAACGCTATTGGGGCGCACCTATTCCCATGGTCACCACTGAAGATGGCCAAGTGCATCCAGTAAAAACTCAAAATTTACCGGTTATTTTACCAGAAAATGTGGAAATGAATGGTATCACTAGCCCTATCAAAGCTGATCCAGAATGGGCAAAAACCACTTTTGAAGGACAAGCGGCCCTACGTGAAACAGATACTTTTGATACCTTTATGGAATCATCTTGGTATTACGCACGTTATTGCTCACCTAAAGCTAATGAAATGCTTGATAAAGACGAAGCTAATTATTGGTTACCCGTTGATCAATACATTGGTGGTATTGAACATGCCTGTATGCATCTACTTTATGCGCGCTTCTTCCATAAATTACTCCGTGATGCCGGCATGGTAAAATCAGATGAACCCTTTAAAAAACTATTGTGCCAAGGTATGGTGCTTGCAGATGCTTTCTATTACACAGAAAATGGTGCTCGCATTTGGGTTTCTCCTGTTGATGCCATTTTAGAACGTGATAAAAAAGGCAATATTGTTAGTGCAACAGATAAGTATGGCCACAAATTAGTACATACCGGCATGACAAAAATGTCTAAATCTAAAAATAACGGTATAGATCCTCAGTTGATGGTAGAAAAATATGGTGCGGATACTGTACGTCTATTTATGATGTTTGCCTCTCCTGCTGAAATGACACTTGAATGGCAAGAATCTGGTGTAGAAGGTGCTAACCGATTCTTACGTCGCGTCTGGAAACAAGTTCAAGAACATACAGAGAAGGGAAGTGCGCCTCAATTAGATATCGCCACCCTAACCGCTGATCAGAAAGCATTGCGTCGAGACTTACATAAAACTATTGATAAGGTTACTGATGATATCGGTCGTCGCCAAACGTTTAATACAGCGATTGCAGCTATCATGGAATTCATGAATAAACTCACTAAAGCACCACAAAGTAGCGATAATGACCGCGCATTGATGAATGAAGCTTTATGTGCTGTTGTTCGACTACTCTATCCCATGACACCCCATATCTGCTTTGAAATGTGGGAAGCTCTCACAGGTGAAGATATAGATAATGCAGATTGGCCTGTTGCTGATAAAAAAGCCATGGTGGAAGACGAAAAATTAATAGTGGTACAAATTAATGGTAAATTACGTGCCAAAATCACCGTTGCAGCAGATGCAGATCAAGATACAGTACAAGCATTAGCTATGGAACAAGAAAATGTCACTAAATTTACGGATGGAAAAACCATACGTAAAGTGATCTATATCCCTGGTCGTTTACTTAATATTGTGGCCAATTAATTTAACGCTAACAGGAAAAGGAGATAGCTTCATACCTATCTCCTTTATTTAATTATGAAAAAATGTCAATTTGTGCTTATTTTACTCATGCCACTCATACTTAGTGCTTGTGGCTTTCACCCAAGAGATAATTTTCTTTTTCCTGCAGAACTTAAAACTATTTCTCTTTCTGCTTCCGATGAGTATGGAATGCTGTTTCGTGAAGTTAAAGATAAATTAAAAGAACGAGGAATAAAAATTGTTCCTATCTCTACTCCTGTCACTAAAATTGCCTTAGGTAGTGAAACTTATAGTTCTAATGTATCTGCACTTTATCAAACTGCGTCTACGGCTAGTTACGAGTTATACTATTCATTTACTTATACTGTTTCTGTTAATGAACAACCACCCCAAACTTTCAAAGCAGTCGCCTTTCGCTCCTATATCTACAATCCATTAACCGCGCTTGCTTCCTCAGTAAAAAAAGCTAAATTAAAATCTGAAATGCGCACTACAGCCATAGATCAAATGCTACGTCAAATGGCCCGTTTGAACTCACTCATAAAAAACAGCGAAAAACAAAATAAACCGGCGATCTCTCAAGATAAAACCCCCACAGCTCCATTGGTAACTCTAAACTAGGATTCAATGATACATGCCTGTTTATCTAGAACAATTACCAGCCTCTTTAAATCAAGGGTTAGCACAATCTTACCTTCTTTTTGGTAATGAACCCCTATTAAAAATCGAAGCTCAAGATCTCATTGTAAAAGAAGCCATTAAACAAGGTTTTTTAGACAGTATTCAATACCAAGTTACCCATCAGTTTAACTGGGATGATCTTTATCAAGAATGCTTAGATATAGGCCTTTTCTCCAATAAAAAACGGATAGAAATTACCTTACCAGAAAAGGGCTTAACACCATCGATTATCAAAGCTCTTGGACAATTAAAAACCTTACTACACCCAGATATTATTCTTATTTTACTGGGAAATAAATTACAAAAACGCCAAGAATCTACTGCTTGGTTTCGTACTTTATTAGAACAAGGTATCTATATTCCATGTAATACACCTTTACCACGAATGATGCCTCAATTTGTCATGCAACGCTGTAAAAAAATTGGATTACAAGCTGATCACCAATGTATTGAGATGCTCATAAACTACCATGAAGGTAATTTACTAGCTTTACATCAAAGTTTAGAAAAACTTATCCTTATCTACCCTGACGGTGTATTAACACTACCTCGCATCGATAAATCTTTAAGTCGGCATAACCATTTTTCATCATATCAACTCATTGATGCATTACTAGAACAAAAACCAAAACGTAGCCTGCGTATTTTACAAAGTCTAAAAATGGAAGGGATAGAAACCGTTATCTTACTGAGAAGTTTACAGCGTGAACTCACTCTTATCTACAACATAAAAGTGGCACTCACGGCTGAAAATGCCACTCAACCTGCGCTTAAAAAAGTATTAGACAGTGCTCGGGTATGGCAAAATAAGCGACCTTTATACACACAAACAGCCACCAGATTATCTTTCGCTATTCTCAAACAACAATTAAAATTACTCGCTCAGTTAGAAATTGAATATAAAATGAATTTTAATACAAATTTATGGTCTAATCTTACAGTAATTTGTTTAGAGGTAGCAGGCACGCATAGTAAAATAAACCACATGAGTTAATTCAGTGCATTTATTATCCTAATTTTATCCCACTTTACTATAAACGGAGTGTTACGTTGAAAATACAAATCGTGGCTGTTGGTACCAAAATGCCTTCATGGGTTATACAAGGTTACCAAGAATATAGCCGACGCTTCCCAAGTGATATGCCAATACATCTCACGGAAATCCCAGCAGGAAAACGAGGGAAAAATGCAGATATTGCCCGCATTTTAAATAAAGAAGGTGATGCCTTATTAACTGCAATTCCTAAGGGAAATCGTATTGTAACTTTAGATATCCCTGGAAAACGCCACGATACACCTTCACTTGCCAAACGCTTAGAAGCTTGGAAGTTTGACGGGCGTGATGTATCTATTTTAATTGGCGGACCAGAAGGATTATCAGACAGATGTAAGGCAGCCGCAGATGAAAGTTGGTCTTTATCACCATTAACTATGCCCCATCCTTTAGTACGTATAGTGATGGCTGAAAGTTTATATAGAGCCTGGACCGTTACCACCCATCACCCTTACCATCGTGCATAAAAAAATAACCTAATTATCTATTAAATATAAGAGTTTTTTGTGATTAGAAAACAACGTACCCCAATCAGAGATTATCATAAAGAAAAACGCATTTTTGGACATCGAGCCCTCTTTTCTTTTTTAGGTATTTGTCTATTAATGGGCATACTACTTTTCCATCTCTACACTCTACAGGTACTGCAACACAAAGAATATCAAACTCGGTCGAATGACAACCGCATAAAAATTATTCCTATAGCCCCTACTCGCGGTATTATTTACGATAGAAACGGCGTCATTTTAGCTGAAAATAAACCTGTGTATAGTTTGGAAATCACGCCTTCTAAAAGTAAAGATTTACAGAAAACCCTTTATCAATTAAGCCAAGTGTTAAATTTAACTCAAGAGGAACTGGATCAATTTAATAAAGAACGGCGCCATAATCCTAGATTTAAACCTTCTACATTAAAATCTCAACTAACTCCAGAAGAAATGGCTAAATTTGCTGTACATAGTTACCGTTTTCCCTCCGCAGAAGTTCAAGCTCATTTAAAACGCTATTATCCTTATGGTGCTGTATTAACTCATGTACTAGGTTATGTCGCCAAAATTAATGATAAAGATTTACGACAAATCGATGCTAAAGATAAGCTAGCCAACTATAGAGGTACTTATGATATCGGAAAACTAGGTTTAGAAAAATATTATGAAGATAAGCTACATGGAACTGCTGGATACCAAAAAGTAGAGGTGAATAGCCGAGGCCGTATTATACATACCTTAGAATATCATCCTCCGGTTTCAGGAGAAAATATTGTCCTTAATTTGGATATCAAACTACAGCTTTATGTCACTCAATTACTCAAAGGTCAAAGAGGGGCTGCAATTGTTATCGATCCCCGAGATTCTGGTGTATTAGCCATGGTTTCTATACCTAGCTATGATCCTAATCTTTTTGTACACGGAATCAGTTCTAAAGAATATAAAGCTCTCCTTCAGGACCCTAATAGACCTTTAATTAATCGTGCAACCTTAGGTATTTATCCTCCAGCATCTACCGTAAAACCTGCGATGGCCATTGCCGCCCTAGCTGAAGGTGTTATTACTCCTCAAACCGTCATTTTCGATCCTGGATATTGGCAAATTCCCAATTCAACAACACGACGCTTTAGAGATTGGTTAGCTTGGGGGCACGGGAAAGTGTCTATCTTAAAATCCTTAGAAGAATCCGTGGATACTTTTTATTATTATGTGGCTTTTAATTTAGGCATAGATCGTATCTCTAAATGGATGCGTAAATTTGGTTATGGTGAATACACTGGAATCGATATTACAGAAGAATCTAAGGCTAATATGCCCACACGTGAATGGAAAATGTCTCGCTATCGAAAACCATGGTATCAGGGAGATACGGTCCCCGTTGGCATAGGTCAAGGGTATTGGACTGCAACTCCGATACAAATTGTTAAAGTAGTATCTACCATTATAAATAATGGCATCGTTCGTGCCCCCCATCTACTCAAAGAAGTCATTACAAACAATGGCGTCCACCCTGCAGAACTCACTCCATATCCACCTATTACGGGTGTTAAACCTGAGTACTGGGCATTGGCTAAAGAAGGTATGCATAGGGTCACTCAAGGGCATAGGGGGACAGCACGACGTGCCTTTTATGGCGCTAAATATAACTCAGCCGGAAAATCAGGTACAGCTCAAGTTTTTGGTTTGGCCGAAAACCAAAAATATAATTCGAAAATACTGGCAAAACATCTCCATGACCATGCTTTATTTGTCGCTTTTGCCCCCTATGAGGCCCCTAGTGTGGCTTTATCTATTGTACTTGAAAATGCTGGGGGAGGATCTTCTCACGGTTCGCCTCTTGCCCGTAAAATACTAGATTATTTATTAGTCAATAATGAAAAAGAACCCATACTAAAGAAAAAGGGGCATGAGAAATGAGTCATTTTCATAACACACAAAAAACACTCAGCCAAAAATTACATCTAGATTTTCCACTTCTGTTGGGGATCATTGCATTAACTACCTTTAGTTTAATTATCATCTATAGTGCCAGTGGGCAAGATATGGGAATGATGGAACGTCAAATTAGTCGTATTTTATTAGCTTCTATCGTCATGTTAATTTTAGCGCAAATCCCCCCTCGCCATTTTGAATTTTGGGCACCTTATCTTTTTGTGCTCGGCATTATACTGCTTTTAGGTGTGCTGTTTTTTGGTACTATTTCCAAAGGAGCCCAACGTTGGTTAGATTTAGGATTTGTTCGTTTTCAACCCTCTGAATTATTGAAAATTGCAGTACCATTGATGGTCGCAAAATATATTAGCCATTATCCCCTTCCTCCCAAAAACCCCCCTATTTTTATCGCGTTAATTATGATTTTTGTCCCGACTATTCTCATTGCAAAACAACCAGATTTAGGGACTTCTATTCTTATTGCCACCTCGGGTATCTTTGTTATCTTTTTGTCAGGGATTAGTTGGAAACTTATTATGTTAGCCGCAGGTGCTATCGGAGGATTTCTTCCTATTTTATGGTTTTATCTCATGCACGACTATCAACGTAGCCGGGTACTAACCTTATTTAATCCTGAGTCAGATCCTTTAGGTGCTGGATATCATATTATTCAATCCAAAATTGCCATAGGATCCGGAGGATTATTAGGCAAAGGCTGGTTACATGGAACACAATCACAATTAGAATTTTTACCCGAAAGACATACCGATTTTATTTTCGCTGTTATCGCAGAAGAATGGGGACTCATTGGTGTTTCCATTCTTTTATTCCTCTATCTATTTATCATAGGCAGAGGCATGTATCTCGCAAGCCAAAGCCAATCGGCATTTGGCCGCATGATGGCTGGAAGTATTGTTTTAAGCTTTTTTGTCTATGTCTTTGTCAACATAGGTATGGTCAGTGGCATTTTACCTGTCGTGGGCGTACCTTTACCTCTTATTAGTTATGGTGGAACATCTATGGTTACCTTATTAGCTGGATTTGGTATACTGATGTCCATCAATTCACATAAGAAACTATTATCTAAAACTATTTAAAGGCTTTTATATGCGTTATTGCTTATGTTTTATCCTTTTATTTTTAACCGCTTGTAGTCAAAACTCAACATCGAACCGTTATCCTATCAAACAGGATCGCGCACCAAGCTCGGTACCTAATTTAAATCACGTCAAAAATGCGACACCTAAAGCGGAGTCACATAGCCGTTATGGCAATAAGAACTACAAAGTCTTAGGGAAACACTATAAAGTTTATCGGGACATTAATCATTTTACTCAGGAAGGCTACGCTTCATGGTATGGCGCTAAATTTCACGGGCATAAAACTTCTAATGGTGAAATCTATGATATGTACAAGATGACCGCAGCACATACTAGTTTGCCTATCCCTTCATATGTAAAAGTAACCAATAAAAATAATGGGCGTTCTGTTATTGTTCGTATCAATGACCGAGGACCTTTTCACTCTGGTCGTATTATTGATTTAAGTTATGTGGCAGCTTATAAATTAGATATGTTAAAAACAGGCACAGCCCCCGTTAAAATAGAACTTATTAACCCCAAAACAACACCCGCTAATTTAAATCAATCAAATACTAAACCAGCAATAAAAACAGGAAAATATTATGTTCAAGTCATAACACTGTCTCATGCCAAGAAAGCGGCACAAAAAGCGCAATATTTTCGCCATAATTATAATACACAGGTACGGATAAAACATTCTGAGCGTTCTAAGTTCTACCGTATTCAGTTAGGTCCTTTTCAGACCAAAACTATGGCGCAAAAAATTCAATCCCAAATAAGGCGAAAGGAAGGTAGTAAAGCCTTTGTTCTAATAGAAAATTAAGAGTTTAAGATTCTATTTTTAAATCATATCTGCTATCATTCGTTTAAATTTATAACATTATCACAAACCGGGTCAAGATTGGAAAAATGAAAATCAATCATATTAAAAGTACACTCATAGCAACCTCAATTCTTTTTTCTAGTCTAGTTAATGCAGCTGCGCCATCTGTTATTCCAGATGCACCTCAAATTGCAGCAAAAGGTTATATACTAGTAGATTATCATTCTGGAAAAATTATTGCCCAGAAAAATGCACATCAACGTTTAGCACCAGCAAGCTTAACCAAGCTGATGACAACTTACGTAATAGGTCAAGAAATCAAGCAAGGACACATTACGCCAGATGATACTGTGGTTGTCAGTAAAAATGCTTGGGCTAAGAATTTTCCTGGGTCCTCAAAGATGTTTATCAAAGTAGGCGATAAAGTTAAAGTTTCAGAGCTTAATCAAGGCATTGCTATTCAATCAGGTAATGATGCTTGCGTAGCCATGGCAGAATATATTGCTGGATCTACTTCTGCATTTGTAGACTTAATGAATGCTTGGACTAAGACATTAGGTATGAAAGATACGCATTATACTAATGTGCATGGTTTAGATAGTGATAATCTATACACTACACCTTATGATCTTTCCGTACTTTCACGCGCGATTATTCGTGATCTTCCTAATGAATATAAACTCTATAGTGAAAAATCATATACCTACAATAATATCCGTCAATATAACCGTAACGAACTATTATGGGATAAAAGCCTACATGTAGATGGACTAAAAACCGGCCATACTAATAACGCAGGTTACAGTCTGGTTACTTCTGCCACCGAAGGTAAAATGCGTTTAATTTCTGTTGTCATGGGCACAGCAAGCATGAACGCAAGAAAAGTAGAAAGTAAAAAACTATTAAGTTATGGTTTCCGTTTCTTTAAAACAGTTTCTTTACATAAAGCCAATCAAACTTTTATTACTGAACGTATTTGGAAAGGTGATGTTGACAGCGTCTCCTTAGGTGTAACAGAAGACACTTATGTGACTGTACCTAAAAATCAAGTCAAAAATTTAAAAGCGAATTTTGTATTAGATAAAGAACTTAAAGCACCTATTGCTAAGGGAGAAGTTGTTGGTCGTCTCTTTTATCAAATTGATGGTAAAGATGTTGCTCAATACCCTCTTGTTGCTCTAAACGATGTCAAAGAAGGGGGATTCTTTAGCCGCATGTGGGATTCAGTTCTCCTCTTTTTTACTGGCCTAATGAATTAATAGGAGCAAATATCAATGGAAAAACAAGCAAAATTAAAAGATCTTTTAAAGTTTCCATGCCAATTTACCTATAAAGTGATGGGTTATGCAAAACCAGAGTTAACAGATCTTGTGTTAGCCGTGATCCAACGCCATGCCCCTGGTGATTATTCGCCTAAAATTAAGCCAAGTGCTAAGGGCAATTACCAGTCGGTTTCTGTTACAATTACCGCTAAAAATATAGAACAGATAGAAACACTTTATAAAGAACTAGGTGAAATCGATATTGTGCGTATGGTGTTATAGTCCATTTACTGAATAAATAGACTAAATAATACTAGCATTTTGCAGCTATAATCTGTAAAATTCCTCGCTAAAATAAAAATCTAAATATTTACGATTAAGGCCAGTGCGTAATGCACTGGCTTTATTGCAATTTTATTATACTAATTATATCTAATGTCATTTCTTTTATCAGATTGAGAATACTTATTATGAACAAATTTCTTATTACTTGGGACAATATGCAGGCATATACTCGCCAGCTAGCAGAAAAACAGCTTCCTGCTGAACAATGGAAAGGAATCATTGCTATCAGTCGTGGAGGCTTGGTCCCTGCTGCTATTTTAGCTCGTGAATTATCGATTCGTTACGTGGATACTATTTGTATTTCAACTTATGATTACGATCATCAACGTGAAACAAAAATAATCAAAACCATTGAAGGTGATGGTGAAGGTTTCCTTATTGTCGACGATCTTGTTGATTCTGGTAATACCGCTAAAATCATCAAAGACATGTACCCTAAAGCAAAACTCATTACTGTATGTGCAAAACCTGCCGGTAAAGATCTTGTGGATGACTATGTTGTCGATATCCCCCAAGATACCTGGATCGAACAGCCTTGGGACATGAAACTTCAATATACGGATCCTCTCGTTTAATCCCTTACGACCCACCTTCCATAGGTGGGATGTTTTTTATCTTATCTTCCCATGTCAATTGCACGTTATCTCTCTGTTATTTGCACACTATTAGCTAAATTCTTACTGACAAATTTCTTAATTTCCTCCATAATTATCACTATTCTTTTTTTATTTCCGGAGCTTGTGTATGCCAGATAAGAACCTCTCAAATGTCCTCTTTTCTAAATCCAAAAAAAAACCTGAAACCTCCATTTTAATTCATCGAATGGATCACCAAGATAAACAAGCTTATGCAGAACCAGATTCCACAATGGGATGGTATAGAGTCTTAAAAAGAGCACAATGGATTTGGATGGGTATAGATCCTGTAGATCAAGAAGCTATTCTCGCCAGAATAACCACTAATGAGCATCCAAGATCTTATCCCGATCTTTTAGATACTGTAGTAGGATATATTCCAGGCAATTGGATCTATGAATGGACAAAAGTCGGGATGAATTTTCAAAAAAAAGCCCAAGAACTTGCCCAGAATAAACAAGATCAAGATGCTGGATTAAATTATCTCAAAGCTAGCGCTTATTTCAGTGTTGCGGCCTATCCTTATTTAAAAGAAGATGAATTAGCTACCCATGCCATTACCTTAGCACATAAAAATTATGAACAAGGTGTAAAAAAACTGCAGTATTCTCTCGAATATATGGATATTAAAGTTGAGGGGAAAACGACTAAAGCTGTTTTGCATTTACCTAAAAATATGCCCAATTCCCCTATTCCAGTACTGATTGTATGCGCCGGTCTTGATATTTCCCATACTGAATTATGGCGACTTTATCATGAACATGTAGCCACACAACAATGGGCGATGGTTTCATTAGACATGCCTTCTTTTGGCTATAGCCAACACATTCCCATGACTGAAAATATATCGGTGCTCCATGAAGCCTTATTAGAAAAAATTGCACAGCATCCCTATTTAGATCAAGATAAAATCGCAGGTTTAGGTATTCGTCTAGGTGCAAATGCGCTAACAAGACTGGCCTATCTCAAACCTAAGAACTTAAAAGCTGTGGCTTCTCTTAGCCCTATGTGCCATACCTTTTTTAAAAAAGAAGGTATAAAACACAATATACCTGATATGTATTTAGATATTTTGGCGTCAAGCTTAGGAAAAAAAGAATATCAATCTCATTTTTTATTAGGGCAATTTAGTGCTTGGTCCTTGAAACATCAAGGATTATTAGGTATAAAAAAATCCAGTGTTCCATTTCATAGTATTTCATTAAAAAATGATCCTGTCTGTCCACTAGAAGAAGCGAAACTCATCGCCTCTTCCAGTCGAGAAGGAAGCTATGTACAATTGGAAGATCAACCTTTATATTCCGCCTATGAACGTACTATTTCTGAAGCAATAAACTGGTTAAAAAACTATATTTAAAAATAATCATATTAAAACCACATTCAATTTTAATATGGCATTAAGGAATTTATCGTGTCACTTGCACAGCAACAAAAAATAACTCAACAAACTATTGTCGTTAAATTAGGGACAAGCGTATTAACTTCTGGTACAAAGAAAATAGACAAAGCACACCTAGTGGAAATTGTCCGCCAATGCGCTTTATTGAAACGTCAAGGCCATAAAGTCATTGTGGTTACATCCGGTGCCATAGCCGCAGGGCGAGAACGTTTAGGCTCTCCTTCTCTGCCTAAAAATATTGCGACAAAACAAATGTTAGCCGCTGTTGGGCAAAGTGCACTGATTCAAATATGGGAACAACTTTTTGCACTCTATAACATCAATATAGGTCAAATGTTGTTAACTCGTGCTGATCTAGAAGATAGAGAACGTTATCTGAATGCTCGCGATATGCTACATACACTTTTAGAACATGATATTGTTCCTATTGTGAATGAAAATGATGCCGTTGCCACTACAGAAATCAAGGTAGGAGATAACGATAATTTATCCGCCTTAGTAGGCATACTAGCACATGCCGATAAACTCGTTTTATTAACTGATCAAAAAGGATTATATACAGCAGATCCTCGTCAACACCCAGAAGCAAAACTCATTCAACAGGTCGACACCATTGATGATAAATTACGCGAACTTGCCGGTGATAGTGGCACTAGTCTAGGAACCGGTGGCATGGGAACTAAATTACAGGCTGCTGATATCGCCAGACGAGCAGGTATACACGTCGTCATAGCAGCAGGTGCTCGCCCTAGCATCATCCAAGAAATTATTACAGGAAAAGGTATTGGGACACATTTCCCTGCACTATCCACTCCACTAGAAAGCCGCAAACAATGGTTACTAGCAGCCCCACATAGTGTTGGTGCTATTAGCATAGACATGGGGGCCACTCAAGCTATAACAGAACGCGGCAGTAGTTTATTACCTAAAGGCATCAAAAAAGTTTCGGGTGATTTTTCTCGGGGAAGTATGATTAAAATCTGTGATCTCGAAGGTCATATATTAGGTCGAGGTTTAACCCATTACTCTAGTCGAGCTCTACGTCTTATCGCAGGAAAACACAGTCATGATATCAATGCTATTTTAGGATATGAATATGGGCATGTAGCCATTCACCGAGATGATTTAGTTTTAATCTAACCAGGACAAAAACAAATGACACTAATAACAATGGGCCAACAAGCCAAAGAAGCCGCATTTAAATTGGCCACCTTAAGTACCCGACAGAAAAATACAGCACTTGGCTATATAGCCCAAGAGCTTGAAAATCAAACTAAACTCATATTAGAAGCTAATGCTATAGATATAAAACAGGCGCAGAAGCAAGGCATTTCCGATGCGATGTTAGATCGTCTTCTCTTAACTAAAGATCGCTTAGCTAAGATGGCAATGGATATTCGCAACGTGATTACTTTAGACGATCCTGTTGGTAAAGAACGTGATTCTCGAATTTTAGAAAATGGGATGCGTTTAGCTAAACGTAGCATTCCATTAGGCGTTATTGGTGTCATTTATGAAGCTCGTCCTAATGTCACTATAGATATTGCCTCTTTATGTCTAAAAACCGGTAATGCAGCCATTCTTAGGGGGGGGAAAGAGACACTAAACTCTAATTTAGCTTTAGTTAAACTCATCCAAAAGGCCTTAGAAAAAGCACAACTTCCCATTCATTCCATACAGTATATAGATGATCCTGATCGCGCTAAAGTCAATGAATTATTACATCTTGATCAATATGTGGATATGATCATCCCTCGCGGTGGGGCAAGTTTGCACAAAATGTGTAAAGAAAATAGTAAAATTCCAGTCATTATTGGCGGTTTTGGTATTAGCCATGCATTTATCGATGAATCTGCTGATTTAAAACGTAGTATTAATGTGATTGAAAATGCCAAGATGCAACGTCCATCTGCTTGTAATTCTCTAGATACATTACTCGTTCATGAAAAGGTCGCTGCACTATTTTTGCCCGATTTAGCATTAAGACTAGCAGATAAATGTACTTTTGTGGCAGATGTCAATGCATTGAGCTATCTAAATAAGGCACCTTTAAAACGTTTAGCGAAGGAAGGTGACTTTGATACAGAATGGTTAGATTTTATTTTAGGCGTTAAAATAGTCAAAAATGTAGATGAAGCCATTTTGCATATGCGTATCCATAATGCGAGTCATTCCGATACCATTATGACAAATAACCTCAGTCATGCAGAAAAATTTATTAATAATGCAGGATCGGCTGCGGTTTATGTGAATGCCTCTACTCGCTTCACCGATGGCGCTCAATTTGGTTTAGGGGCAGAAGTCGCTATATCAACACAGAAACTACATGCGAGAGGCCCTATGGGATTAGATGAACTGACTAGCTATAAATGGGTTGGAATAGCAGATTATTTAATCAGATCTTAAATTATTTCATTTGGGATATAGCCGCATTGAATATAGGCTTATCCCAAAGTATATAACTTTAATTCTGTATTAGATCTAATACAGCTTCAGCTGCTTGCATATCAGCATTTTTACGAATCAAGTGATGCAAATCAGAAAAAGTATCGAGTAATTCTTGATTATCAGAACGTAAAAAATTTAATAATGCCTGACTTAAAGCCTCCGCAGTACAATCTTGTTGCAGTAATTCCGGTACTAAATTTTTACCCGCTAAAATATTAGGTAAAGCAACATAATCGGTTTTTATAAACTTTTTAGCAATCCAATAGGTTAATGGCTTCACTTTGTACCCCACAACCATAGGCCTTCCTACTAACATCGCTTCTAAGGCCGCTGTACCTGATGCTAAGAGCACAACATCACTGGCAATCATGGCAGTTCGAGCATCAGTAACAAAGTGAAAATCAAGTTGTGGTGCGATCTGTTGGTATATAGTTTGAAATTGGGCCTGGCGTTGATCATTTACCATAGGCACAATAAATTTGATATGAGGACATTGTTGTTGAACTAATAGACAACTTTGAATAAAAGGTTCGGCTAAAAGTGCTATTTCACTACGACGGCTACCAGGTAACACCGCTACATAAGTTGTTTTTAGATCTAACTGCAAGACTAATTTAGCTTGTACTTTATCAGTTTTTACTGGAATGGCATCGGCCATAGTATGACCGATAAAACGACAAGGTACTTGAAATTTATCATAAAATGCTTTTTCAAAGGGTAGAAAAGCTAGAACAAGATGTGTTGCTTTAGCAATAGAAAAAATACGTTTTTGACGCCAAGCCCAGACAGAAGGACTAACGTAATGCACCGTTTTAATACCGCTATCTTTAAGATTTCGTTCCAAGCGTAAATTGAAATCAGGGGCGTCAATACCGATAAAAACATCAGGTTGAACTTGTTTCATTTTTGTCACAAGTTGGGTTTTTATATGCAAAAGACGTGGCAGATGTTTAATAACTTCAACCAATCCCATAATAGATAGCTCTTCCATATTAAACCAAGAAGTACAACCTTGGGCAATCATCTCCGGCCCTCCGATACCAAAAAATTCAGCTTGAGGATACTGTTTCTTTATAGCTTTAATTAGACCAGCACCTAAAATATCGCCTGAAACTTCACCAGCAACAAGACCTATTTTTATTTTCTGATTGCTGATGACATTGATCACTTCAGGCGCAGGCATTAACGGATAATTCCACGTGTAGATTTTTTAAAAAATTCAACAAATAAACCTAATTCTGGAATATCTTGAGCTTGAGCTTCAATTTCGGGCTTAATTTGGGCAAGAGTATCGTTGCTACGGTATAACTTTTTATAAACTTGTCGAATAGCGCGGATCACTTCTTTACTAAAACCACGACGTTTTAACCCTTCAACATTAATACCAAAAGGAGCACAATGATTCCCTTGTGCCATGACGTAAGGAGGTACATCTTTCACAACGATAGAACCACCACCTAACATGGAATGAGCACCAATTTCACAAAATTGATGGATAGCAGTCATGCCTCCAATAATGGCATAATCCCCAACATGTACATGACCTGCAAAAGTCACATTATTAGCGAAAATACAGTGATCACCAATAATACAATCATGGGCGATATGGGCATTAATCATAAACAAATTATCATGACCGACAGTTGTGATCCCATTATCTTGAATCGTGCCTCGATGAATAGTGACACTTTCTCGAATAATATTACGATCCCCAATCACCAATTGTGTTGGCTCCCCCTTATATTTAAGATCCTGACAGGCTTCACCTACAGATGCAAATTGATAAATAGTATTATCTTTTCCAATTTTAGTGGGTCCTTTTATAACAACATGCGTCATTATTTCAGTACCATCACCAATTTCTACATTAGATCCAATATAACAAAATGCCCCAATTTTAACATTAGCCCCAATAGACACATTATCTTCAATAACAGCACTAGGATGAATTTCAGCACTCGAATCGATATAAGATACTCTAGCTACCATAGATTCCTCTTCTTATTTGGTATTATTTGCCAGCAGGTTTACGGGCGCATTTTAAATCCGCTGAACAAACGATTTTATCATCTACCTTGATTACACCAGAAAAACTTGCAATACCACGACGTTCTTTATGGAAATCAACTTCAATAATCATTTGATCTCCAGGCAATACTGGCTTGCGAAATTTAGCATTATCTACACTAGCAAAATAATACAACTCACCTTTAGCTGCTTGACCAAAAGATTTATAGGCCAAAATACCTGTCGCTTGAGCCATAGCTTCAAGCATGAGCACACCTGGAAAAACAGGGTATGCTGGAAAATGGCCAGTAAACATCGGCTCATTGGCAGTGACATTTTTAATAGCTTGCAAATACTTACCTTCATCATAATCCAATACCTTATCGATTAAAAGGAATGGAAAACGGTGAGGTAATATGCTCATTATCTCTACTGTATCTAACGTTTTTTTTTCAATACTCAAAATATTACCCTGCTTTTACTTATCTTTATTTATTGTTTTTTCTACCGATTTTAAACGAGTGTGTAACTCATTTATTTTTAATAATCGAGCAGCTGTTTTTAACCATTGTCTGTTTCTTTGTAAAGGCATACCGGATGAATACATCCCAGGTTCTTTAATAGAATGAACCACCATTCCCATACCAGTAATCACCACGTTATCAGTCACTTCAATGTGCCCATTAACGCAGGCAGCACCACCAATAAGACAATGTCGACCAATTTTAGTACTACCAGCAATAGCAGAGGCACCCGCTAAAGCAGTCCCTTCACCAATTTGATTGTTATGACCTATTTGACATTGATTATCTATAATTACATTAGATGCAATAATGGTGTCTTCAATAGCACCTCTATCTATAGTAGTAGAAGCTCCTATTTCAACATGATCGCCTATGATCACACGACCAAGTTGAGGAATCTTTACCCATGTACCTTTATCGTTTGCATAACCAAAACCATCAGCACCTATCACTGAATTAGCTTGAAATAAACAGTCGGTACCGATCACAATATCATGATAAATAGAGACATTTGCCCACATTTTACTGCGTGCACCTATTTGGGTATTTTTACCGATAAAGGATCCGGCGCCGATAATAACATCATTACCTAGTATAACGCCAGATTCAATCACTGCATTTGCTCCGATACTCACGTTTTCACCTAAATGAGCACTAGGATCTATCACAGCACTAGGTGCAATACCTTGTGCTGGGGCGGGTGTTGTATCAAAAAGTTGAGCTACAAGTGCAAAACCGACATAAGGATCATCCATAATAAGTTTATTACCTGAAAAAGCATCTGCATCATCGGGCTTAAGGATCACCGCATCAGCATAACATTCAGCTAACCTAGATTTATAAGAGCTATCAGATAAAAAGGTAATGTGCCCTTTTCCTTCCTGCGCTTGATTCATACTTATCAATGACTGGATAATAGTGTCACCGTCACCATTTAAAGTCGCCCCAATCTTATTGGCGATCTCAGCAAGACTTATTTTTATTGCCATGATTTACCTTTTTATCTTTTTTTATCGAATTGCATTTAATACTTTTTTGGAAAGATCATCATTAGATGTTGCATATAGAACAGCAGAAGCATCAATAACAAGATCATAATGACCCGATTTTGCTACTGTGGTTACAGCTTGTTTTATTTTAGAACCTAATTTTCTAGATTGTTCACGTTCTTCTTTAGCAATATCTTGTTTTAAAGCTTCACCTTTGAGTTTTAAGTCAGATTGAAGCGAAGCAATTTCACGTTGGGCTTTAATTTTATCGTCCGTTTTCATCAGTGAATAATTCTTCTTATACTTATCCATTTTGGATTTATAACGGCTCTGTAGACTTTTTACTTGGTTAATACGAGATTTAAAGGTGTTTTGAATTTTACTATTTAAGTTAGTTTTTTTCGCTAATTGCTGAAAAACATACTGACTATTTACATACCCGACCTTCTCAGCTGCTTGAGAAGCCTGCACACCACAAGTAAAAGCAAAAGCGACAAGTGCGCTACTGGCTATTTTGGTAAATTTATTCACTTATAATTCTCCTAATGATTAAAAGTTTTGTCCAACTGAGAAAGTAAAGAATTCTTCATCATCCCCAGAATATGTTTTTATTGATTCAGCCACTGAAAAGACTAAATTACCCATAGGGGATTGCCATTGTAAAGCAAGACCAGATGATACACGAACATTCATAGGATCGGAATAATCATATAAAGTGTCACTACTTGAATCTAAGTTATCTTTGTAGCTATCATAGTCAAAATGTGTATCCCATACACTTCCAGAATCGACAAACACACTGGTACGTACTGTACTTACCTTACCATCATCAGATGCAAATGGATTCGGGAAGAAAAGCTCAACACTAGCTAAAGCAATCGCATTTCCGCCAACAGAATAATCGTTATCTACACTATAGGTACCATCACCATTATCTGTCACTGATTTAGGACTAACCGTATTGGAACTAAAACCACGAATGGTAGAAAAACCACCTGCATAAAAATTATCGTAAAATGGCATCACAGTATCACTACCATAACCATCACCATAACCGATACGCCCTCTCATTAATAAAACAAAGCTACGATCTTTATTCAATGGAATATAATGACGAATATCGTATTGCGATTTAAAATAAGTCGTGGCTGATCCAGGTGTAACTACCTTTAAAGAAGCTCTTTGATAGGTTCCCTCTGTTGGGAAATATCCCTTGTCTAAAGTACTATATTTCCAACCCAGTGACACATAAAAATCATCAACAGAAAACTCATCAGCACCAGAGGATCCTATCTCATCTAAGAAAGTATCGTACTGTACGTAATCTTCCAAATCTTCAATCTTAGTATGCGTATAACCTAAACTAGTACTAAAACTCACATCTTCACTATAAGGCGCCCCTAAGGTAGTAGAACCACCAAAACTTTTACTAGTATATGACGAAGTATCATCATCATCTGCATCGTAATTTTTATAGAAAAGTCGTCCACCTAAACTGACACCATCTAAAGTAAAATAGGGATTAGTTGCCCCAATACTCACGGTTTCACTATAATCATTTTTCACTGCTGAGATATTAAAAGAGTCACCTGTACCTAGAAAATTACTTTGTGTTAATCCCACCTGATAGGTCATACCAGAAGAAGTACCATAACCTATACCAAAGTTAATACTACCTGCATTAGCTTCTTGAACCGTATAAAAAACATCAACCTGATCTTTACTGCCTGGTACACGGCGAGTATCCATTTTTACAGTAGAAAAATAACCCAAACGATTTAAACGTCTTTTCCCTTGATTTACATCATCCATATTCAACCATGCACCTTCCATTTGGCGCATTTCACGACGTAAAACTTCATCTTTAGTAGTAGTGTTACCCGCAAAAAGGATCTTACGTACGTAATATCGCTGACCTGGCTCAACATTGACTAATAAAGAAACTTCTCGCTTATCATCATCTACTTGAGGATAGGTTTTTACTTTAGGATAAGCATAACCAGCACGACCTAATAATTTTTTCAGGCGCTCTTCCGCTTGGGTAATTTTGGCTGCATTATAAATTTCTAAAGGTTCAACGGCCATTAAAGAATCAAATTCTTTTTCATTTCCGGCCAAAGATCCTCGAAGTTTAATGTCTTTAATACGATATTGTTGACCTTCATCTACTGCAATATTGATATAAACCTGATTCTTATCTGGGGAAATAGAAACCTGAGCATCTTTAATTCTAAATTTAATATAACCACGGTTGAGATAAAATGATTTGATGGTCTCTAAATCAGAAGCAAGGAGTTGTTTTTGATATTTTTCATTACTAAAGATATCATACCAAGCCACATCATCGCTTAAACTTAAACGACGCGTCAATTCTTTATCACTAAAAGTTTTATTTCCCGTAATATTAATTTGTTTAATTTTCGCTGAAGTCCCTTCCACAAAAACAAAACGTAAATCTGTACGATTTCGAGGCAACGGTGTTACCACCGCTTTAACTGTTGCTGTATATTTACCTACACTGTAATAAAAATTTTCTAAGGCTTTTTCAATTTCATTAAGCTTAGTGCGATCTAAAGATTCGCCAACTTGAACACCTGAGGATTTCAAATTTTCGGTAAGCTGTTTGTCTTTGATCGATTTATTACCAGAGAAAGAAATAGTTGCAATAGTTGGTCGCTCTTTTAAAACAAACTTAAGATTTCCTTGGTCAAAATAAACTTGAATATCCTCGAAATTTTTAGTGGCATAGAGCGATTTAATCGCATCAGAAATCTCTTTTTTATCGATCCTGTCGCCCACATGAATAGGCAAATTAAGTAGCACGGCTCCTTTTGCGACACGCTGTAAACCGTCAAAATCTATTGTTTTGACTACAGAGCTTTGGGCATAAACAGATGTAGTTAATAAACATCCAGCGACAATAGGGGCTAGTAGAAGTTTCTTTATCACAATTATTATCTCTTCTTTATCAGTCCAAAAAAACACCCATTATAAACGGGTAAAATCATTAAATAGCGCAACACCCATCAACATAAATAACAGTGCGGCTCCAAATCTAAAACTATATTCTTGTACTTTCTCAGGTATAGGACGACGGATAATTCCCTCAATAATAAAAAAGAGTAAATGACCACCATCTAATACAGGTAATGGAAATAGATTTACTAATCCAAGGTTGACGCTTATCAATGCTAAGAAACTTAAGAAAGATACTACCCCATAACTGGCAGTAACTCCAGCCCCTTTAGCAATAGAGATAGGCCCACTTAGGTTTTTTATCCCTATATCACCCGTAAATATCTTACGGGTTAGATTAGCTGTCATCCCTATTAGTTCCCAGGTTTTTTCCCCGGCTTTAACTACAGCAATTAATGGATTAAACTGAATGTTTTCCACATAATTCTCAGGCCAAGGCAACATAGTGGGGGCTATACCGAGAAAACCTCGAATCGTTCCATTAATTTGTTTGGCTTCGGGTTTAATTTTTAACAGCATAATAGCGCCATTACGTTCAATCTCTAAATTCAGTACTTCATTAGTATGGGTTTGAATAAATTCAATAAAATCGGTCCATTTTATGATAGGATTACCATTTATTTTTTGTAACTTATCCCCCACTTTTAAACCTGCAGTAGCCGCGGGTGAATTTTCAGCTACCCTAGATATTTGTGATTGAATAGAAGGATGATATGCTTCAATTCCCAGAGAAGTCATAGGGAGTTGTTTTTCGGGATCTATTTTCCAAGCATTTAAATCTAGTGTTCTTTCTATAAAATATTGCCCGTTATCTGAGCGCAATTTTATGACTACCTGACGATCACCTATATGTGAGGCAAGCGCCATATTCACTTCATTCCAATTAGATGTGGGTAAATTACCTACATCTGTAATAATCATTCCCGCATTAATCTGCGATTGACTTGCCACAGAATCAGGTACAACACTGCCCACGACGGGTTTTATGGTAGGAACACCCACAATAAAAATAACCCAATAAGCAAAAACAGCAAAAATAAAATTAAATACGGGTCCTGCAGCAACAATAGAAAAACGCTTAGGTAATGATTGATTATTGAAAGCATAGGGTTTTTCATGCTTAGGAACAGAATCTACTCGTTCATCAAGCATTTTAACATATCCCCCTAAGGGAATTAATGATACGGCGTATTCAGTACCATCACGACCTGTTTTTTGCAATAGAACCGGGCCAAAACCAATAGAAAAGCGTAATACTTTTACACCACAACGTCGGGCTATCCAGAAATGGCCAAACTCATGCACTGTAATTAGTATACCCAAACCTATGATAAATGAGCCTGTATTCCATAAAAAATCAACCATATTTTTCCTAATATCTCGCTATTATGTTACCTATTATCTTAGCAATTCAGACGTTAATCTTCTCGATTGCGCATCTATCTCTAAGAGATGTTCTATAGATTCTGCTGTTGAACAGGGCTTTTTTTCTAATACTTTTCGATTAATTCGTGCAATATCTGTAAATTTAATTTGACCTTTTAAAAAGGCTTGAACAGTAATTTCATTAGCAGCATTAAGGGCGGTAGTCGCACTTTGCCCTTGATAACAAGCCTCAATGGCTAAATCTAAACAAGGATAACGCACCTTATCTGGCGCAAGAAAAGTTAAACTGCCTATTTGCGTAAAATCTAATGGTTTTACACTAGACGCAATTCTATTGGGATAAGCCATCGCATTGGCAATAGGAGTACACATATCAGCTTCACCTAACTCAGCCAAGACAGCCCCATCAATATATTGCACCATAGAGTGGATCATCGATTGAGGATGAATCACTACTTGAATCTGCCCTTTAGCTGCATTAAATAACCATTTCGCTTCTATATATTCCAGACCTTTATTCATCATGGTCGCAGAATCCACGGAGATTTTTGGCCCCATAGACCAAGTTGGATGGGCGATGGCCTGTTTAGGTGTGACATTTTCAAATTCAGAGAGTTCCATATATCGAAAAGGTCCTCCCGATCCCGTCAATAGAATTTGACTAATACCACTTTCTTTCAAGTCACAGCGACCAATGTTTTGCTGTGCTTTTTCAGTTAAACACTGAAATATAGCATTATGTTCACTATCTACAGGTAAAATAGTTGCACCATATTCATAAGCAGCATCAATAAAAAATTGCCCTGACATCACTAAAGCTTCTTTATTGGCTAAAAGAATACGCTTGCCTTTTTTTACTGCAGCCATAGTAGGTAATAGACCTGCTGCCCCGACAATAGCTGCCATCACCGTATCAATTTCATCTAAAGCACTCAATCGGCAAATTTCATCATCACCAGCCAATACTTGAGTTGTAATACCTTGTTCTTTTAAGGCAGCTTCCAGAATCAATGCCGCATTTTTATCTGACATGGCCGCATAAGTAGGATGCCATTGTTGGCATAATTCCAACATTTTTTCACTATTGGATCCTGCAACCAGTGCATATACATCAAAACGATCTAAATTTTTTTCCACTACACGTAAAGTGCTAGTACCAATTGAACCTGTGGCACCTAAAATAAGTAAGCGCTCCATTTTTTCCCCTTAATGAAACAAAAAGTAAAGTAATGTGAATACTGGAAATGCAGCAGTTAAACTATCAATTCGATCTAAAATACCACCGTGGCCTGGAATGATTTTTCCACTATCTTTAATTTGAGCAACACGTTTAAACATACTTTCAACTAGATCACCAAAGACCGAAATAATCACCGTCAGACAGATCATCATCGCAATAACTGCTGGTGTTGCGAAATGAATATCAAAATAACTCAATACAATATAGCCTAAGATCAAGGCGGTCACCACGCCACCAAACAATCCTTCTAACGTCTTTTTAGGACTAACGTTAGGTGCCATTTTATGTTTGCCACAAGTACGTCCTACAAAATAAGCACCTGAATCGGCCCCCCACACTAAAGCACAAACCAACAATATTAAAATACGACCTAAATTAGGCATATCCAAGGTATTCACCGAACGCAGTGCTATCATGGAAAAAGCAAAAGGGAGTAAAACTAACCACCCGGCAATTAACTTCAATAAAACATTTTTTTGCCAAAAGAAGGCACTTTTAGGAAAGGTAATCACCAAAATAATCGAAATCAGCCACCATAATAAGCCCATATATAAACTTATTGACTCTAATTGTACCTGCCATAATAAAATGGAGGGCACAATAGCACCGGCAAGAATACAAAAACTAGAAAAACGATTAAGTGGCTGGGTAAATTGAGCCCATTCCCAGGCACCAATGAGTGTCACCAAAAGAATTGCTAATGAGAAATGAGGGGGTGACAAGGTCCATATCCCCAAAATGACCAAGGGGGCTAAAATCAATGCAGATATTATTCTTAATAACAAACAAAACTCCTTAACGATTATTTTTCCATGAGTGTAGCAATTTGATCTCCAGTACACCCAAAACGACGTTCACGATTAATAAACCATGCCATCGCTTTTAAAAAACCTTTTTCACCAAAATCAGGCCAATATTCAGAAGTAAAATAAAGTTCTGCATAAGCCATCTGCCATAAAATAAAATTACTAATACGTTTTTCATCACTGGTTCGTATCATGAGATCCACTTCAGGAAGATCTGACATTTCTAATGATTGGGTAAACATTTCTTCTGTAATTTCATCAGAAGTACATTTCCCCTGTTCAATCTGCAATGCAATTTTTTTCGTGGCTTGAAGTATATCCCATTTACCGCCGTAATTTGCAGCAATGTTCAATACCATTCCCGTATTATGCTCAGTTAAAGCTTGAGCTTGTGCTATTTTTTGTTGTAGCCTGAGACTAAAAGCTTGAGTATCACCTATGACACGGAAGCGAATATTATTTTTATGTAGTCTTTTTACTTCCCGATTGAGTACCGTCATAAAAAGTTCCATTAATACTCCAACTTCGTCTTTAGGTCGACGCCAATTTTCACTACTAAAAGCAAATAAAGTTAAGGCTTTAATCTTTAATTTTGCAGCCGTTGTAACCGTTTCTCTTACTGCTTTAACCCCTGCTTTATGACCAAAAACGCGAGGTTTTCCTCGTGCCTTTGCCCAACGGCCATTACCATCCATAATGACTGCAACATGCTGTGGTAAATCATTTACATTAAAAATAGACTCGGGTTTCATTTCTGTCATACAACTGCTCTTCCAAAAAATAAAACGCTGGCCTTGTAAAATTCAGCACAGCGTTTTTATTCTATAATTAAAAATACCTTAAACTTCTAGTAGATCTTTTTCTTTTAGTGCTAAAATTTGATCAATGTTTTTAATTGCAGCATCTGTAATCTTTTGAATTTCATCTTGAGCTGCACGATCTTCATCTTCAGATATTTCTTTATCTTTTAATAAAGCTTTAATGTCACCATTAGCATCACGACGTATATTACGTACAGCAACGCGTAATTGTTCTGCTTCACCGCGGACTACTTTAATCAAATCACGACGACGTTCTTCTGTTAATGGTGGAAGGGGTACACGAATGACCGTACCAGCTGACATAGGATTTAAACCAAGATCTGAGCTCATAATGGCTTTTTCTACTGCTTTAATAGCATTTCTATCAAAGACAGTCACAGTTAAGGTACGCACATCTTCAGCGTTGATTGAAGCCACTTGTTTTAGTGGTGTAGACGTACCATAATACTCAACATTTATACCATCTAATAAACTTGGATGAGCACGACCTGTACGTACTTTTGATAGGTTATTTTTCAGTGTTTCTACACTTTTTTCCATGCGCGTTTTCGCATCATTTTTAATTTCATTTATCACTATTTTTTCCTTGAGTTTTTCGCAGATACTTATCTTTTATAACTAAATTTTGTAAATAAAGCAAAAATTGCAAGATATGTAGCTATTTTGAGTTTAAACGTTAAATTATTTATTGATATTAGTAATCAAAGTGCCTTCTGACTTACCTAGAATAACACGTTTTAGTGCCCCAGGTTTAGTCATATTAAAGACTTTAATAGGCATTTTATGATCACGAGCTAAAGTAAATGCGGCTAAATCCATCACTTTTAATTCTTTTTCTAATACATCTTGGTAATCAATGGTTGAATATAATCTAGCATTAGGATCTTTTACTGGATCGGCACTATATACACCGTCCACCTTTGTTGCTTTTAACACTATATCAGATTCAATCTCAATACCACGCAAACAAGCAGCAGAATCTGTAGTAAAGAATGGATTACCTGTACCCGCAGAAAAAATAACAACTTGGGAATTTTTAAGCAATTTAATTGCTTCAGCCCAATTATAATCAGAACAAACACCCTTCAGTGATATTGCTGACATTACTTTAGCATTTACATCTGCACGTTGTAATGCATCACGCATAGCTAATCCATTCATTACTGTTGCTAACATACCCATATGATCGCCAACGACGCGATTCATACCGGCTTGTGCAAGACTAGCACCACGATAAATATTACCGCCACCAATCACCAGCCCAACTTGAACCCCCATTTCAACTAATTCTTTGATTTCAGCCGCCATACGATCCAAAACATGAGGATCTATACCAAAGCCATCTTTGCCTTGTAGGGCTTCACCACTTAATTTCAATAAAATACGTTTATAAATAGGATTCATGCTCACTTCTCTTCTCTATTATTAGAATAACACTCAAAAAAAAGGGACTACCCCTAAGGAAAGTCCCTACTTATTCAAACTAGATTAACCTTTAGTTACTGCTGCAACTTCAGCGGCAAAATCAAGTTCTTCTTTCTCAATACCTTCGCCTACTTCTAAACGTACGAAGTCGACAACAGTTGCGCCCGCTTCTTTTAGAAGTTGACCTACTGTTTTAGAAGGATCCATGATGAAAGATTGACCTGTTAAAGAAATTTCACCCGTAAATTTCTTCATGCGACCAACAACCATTTTTTCTGCAATGTTCGCAGGTTTACCTGAGTTCATTGCAATTTCAATTTGAATTTGTTTTTCTTTATCAACAACTTCAGCTGGAACATCATCTGGAGTGATAAATTCAGGTTTAGATGCTGCTATATGCATAGCGATATGCTTAGTAAGCTCATCATCAGCACCCGTCATTGCAACTAATACACCAATACGAGAACCATGTAGGTAAGAACCAAGCTGTTCACCTTCGATGTATTTAACACGACGAATGTTCATGTTTTCACCGATTTTAGCCACTAATTCAGCACGACGTGCTTCGAATTGTTCTTTAAGGGCTTCAACAGGAGCTTGTTGTTCTAGTGCTGCTGTAACAACATCATTTGCTAGAGCAAGAAAACTTGCATCTTTAGCTACAAAATCAGTTTCACAATTGACTTCAAGAATAGCGGCTTTATTAGCGTCAGATTTCACCATAATAACGCCTTCAGCTGCAACTCGCCCTGCTTTTTTAGCGGCTTTTGCTGCGCCATTTTTACGCATGTTTTCAATTGCTAACTCAATATCAGCATCAGCAGCAACAAGTGCTTTTTTACATTCCATCATGCCCGCACCAGTACGTTGGCGCAGTTCTTTAACTAGGGCAGCGGTAACAGTTGCCATTTTAAATTCCTCATTATCTAAAAAATTAGTTGAAAATGAGGGGCCCAATTGAGCCCCTACTAAACCATAATCAGAACATAGAGTTTAAACTATTTTGTCCCGAATATTTGCATGCGATATCACATGTTGATGATTTTATCTAGTAACTGAATTATTCTTCAGCAACAAAACCATCTTGTTCTGCTTGTTCAACGATATCTTTTTTACGACCTTCAGTCACAGCTTGTGCTGCAGCGCCTAAGTATAGTTGAATAGCACGGATAGCATCATCGTTTCCAGGAATGACAAAATCAACGCCATCTGGATTTGAGTTAGTATCAACAACAGCATATACAGGAATGCCTAGGTTATTTGCTTCTTTGATAGCAATATGTTCATAATCAGCACCGATTACGAATAAAGCATCAGGCAAACCACCCATGTTTTTAATACCGCCTAGTGATTTTTCTAATTTTTCCATTTCACGAGTACGCATCAAAGCTTCTTTTTTGGTCAATTTTTCAAAAGTACCATCTGTAGCTTGAGCTTCTAGTGTTTTAAGACGCTTGATTGATTGACGAACAGTTTTATAGTTAGTTAACATACCGCCTAACCAGCGATTGTTAACATAAAACTGTTCGCATTTTTCAGCATTTTCTTTGATAGCATCACTTGCTGCGCGTTTAGTACCAACAAAAAGAATCTTACCTTTACGTTCGCCAATCTTGCTAAGTTGAGCAAGTACATCATTGAACATTGGAACAGTTTGTTCTAAGTTGATAATATGAACATTATTACGTGAACCAAAAATGAAAGGTTTCATTTTTGGATTCCAATAACGAGTTTGGTGACCGAAATGAACACCAGCTTTTAACATATCGCGCATTGATACAGTAGCCATTCTAATTTCCTCTTGGGGTTAGGCCTCCACACATCTCCTAATATCCGACCCAACAACCTGATTAATGTGTTGCTGAGGCACCCCGGCATAGGGATTAGATGTGTGTGTGTGATTAAAAATAATTAATATCCGTCTTATTATGCTATCTATCGCATAATTACGTTGCGGAATATACTATAAAAACTATCCTTTCACAATCTTTTATTTAAAATTGAGAATGATAATTATTATACTTTTGTGGTAAATTTAAACCGCTTTTATTTAATGATATGTGGGAAGTTTTCACCTTCTCTTAAAGTTAATACTTCACAACCAGTTTCAGTCACCAAAATAGTATGTTCCCATTGTGCTGTATTCTTACCATCAATGGTATAAGCCGTCCAACCGTCATCTTCATCTTGTACAGATTCATAACGCCCTGCATTCACCATAGGTTCTATAGTAAAGCACATACCAGGTTTCATTTTTCTATTATCAAAGTTTTTATAGTGTACAACTTGAGGCTCTTCATGAAAGCCAGCGCCAATACCATGACCACAATAATCTTTAACTATAGAATAACGCGCACCTGATTTTTTAATGTGCTTTTGAATAGTAGCACCAATTTCACTAAATTTGACACCAGGTTTTACTTTACGAATAGCGGCATACATACTTTCTTGAGTCACGCGGCATAAGCGTTTGTTTTCAGGGCTTACATTTCCGACCAAAAACATTTGTGACGAATCACCATGATAACCATCTTTAATCACTGTCACGTCTATATTGACAATATCACCATCTTTTAAGATAGCGGGTTTACCGTAGGTATGTTGACCTTTGACAAAGACTTTATCTTCTGTATCAGGAATACCATGACAAATAACATGATTTATTGATGTGCAGATAGAAGCCGGATAGCCATGATAATTAAGTGGCGCAGGAATGGCTTTTTGTTCTTCTGTTATATATCGATAACAAATATCATCTAATTCTTTGGTTGTTACCCCTACTTTGACATATGGGGCAATCATTTGTAATAGTTCTGCGGCTAGACGACCCGCAACACGCATTTTTTCTATTTCTTCTTCCGTTTTTATAGTAATTGACATAATAATCTCTACATAAAATTGAATTCCCTTTGATTTTACCAACTAGCGCTAGACAAATGCAATCTAAGATGCGATAAAAAGAAATATCTTTTTTGTATATTAAGGACTGCGCAATGACCCAAGAACCATGTAACCCAGATATGCTGCAAGATAATCAGATTAATATCCCCTTTCTTAAATCATATTTAACTCAGTTTTTTGATTGGCAAAAAGAACAATTTATGGCAGGAGTAGATGTGATGCTACTTGTTCCATCTCGTTCCGCATTTATGGATAAATTGTTAACTCGATTGTGGCGCTATTATAAACTAAATACTATTCCCGACATCTCTTTACTTGCTGTAGGGGGGTATGGACGTGGAGAACTACATCCGCTTTCAGATATTGATATCCTCATCCTTACACAAAATTCCCCTACACCTGAACAGAAAGAAACATTCAGCGAACTACTACGCCTCATGTGGGATATTCGACTTGATGTCGGACACGCAGTACGTACTGTAAAAGAATGTTTTCAAACCGGCAAAAAAGATATTTCTATTGCAACTAATCTGCAAGAATCACGTTTAATCACTGGTGATAACAACCTGTTTTTGGCCTTACAGGAAAAAATCTTTTCTGATAAATTTTGGAGCAGTACTAAATTTTATAAAGCCAAATTAAGTGAAATGCACGATAGACACAATCACTATCATGATACTAGTTATAATCTAGAACCTGATATTAAAGCCAGCTTAGGTGGTTTACGTGATATCCATATGCTTTTTTGGGTCGCTCGTCGACATTTTGGTGCCACCAGTTTATTTGAAATGAGTCAGTTTGGTTTTTTAACCGAAAGCGAATATAGAGAACTCTCAGAAAGTTTAGCTTTTTTATGGAAAGTACGCTTTGCGCTACACTTAGGTTTGAAACGTTACGACAATCGTTTAAGCTTTGCCCAACAACCTATAGTTGCGGATCTCTTAGGTTATGAAGGTGAGCAAAATAAGCGTGTAGAAAAACTTATGCGTGATTTTTTCAGTACCTTACAAAGTGTGGCTGAACTCAGTAAAATGCTACTCCAGTATTTTGATCAAACTATTTTACCAAGTAAATTTTTACTGACAGAAAGCCTATTAAATAAAGATTTCTTTAGTCGTGGTAAATTTATTGAGGCAAGAAAACCTGCTTTATTTCAAGCAAGACCCGATACTATATTAGATATGTTTTTACTTATTGCTCGTACTAAAAGTATCTCTGCTATAGGGGCTCAAACATTACGACAATTAAGAACAGCACGCCGCCGTATCAATATATCTCTGAGTTCTCGGCCTCAAGCTCGTGAAAAATTTATGACACTTATCCGCCACCCTAATTTTATTGCTAAAACGGTAGGCATGATGCATAGACATGGTGTGTTTACCTTGTATATCCCACAATGGAGCAATATTGTTAGCCGTATGCAATTTGATCTTTTTCATGCTTATACAGTTGATGAACATAGTATAAGAGCATTAAAAAAGCTCCATCTATTTACTCAGCCTAAGCTTACTCCCTCACCACTAAGTAGTGAAGTTTATGAACAAGTACAACGTAAAGATTTACTCATATTAGCTACTATTTTTCATGATATAGGTAAAGGTCATGGGGGAAATCACTCAGAAATTGGAGCAGAAATGAGTAAAGCATTTTGTTTACAACATGGCTTATCCCAACCTGAAGCCAACACCGTTTCTTTTCTAGTACGTAACCACCTGTTACTTTCTATGACAGCACAAAAAAGAGATATTTATGATCCAGAGGTTGTGCGTGATTTTGCCACTATAGTCCGAGATGAAGAACATTTGATGTTGTTACTTTGTCTTACCGTTGCAGACATCTGTGCCACTAATCCAGAATTATGGAATAGTTGGAAACAAACATTGATTGGCGAATTATACCATGCGACACAAAAAGCCTTACGCCGAGGATTAGAAAACCCACCAGATATACGTGCAAAAGTACGTGCCAATAAAGCGGCAGCAATACAGCTTCTTGCCAAGAAAAAGTACCCTCTTGATAAGATTAATCATTTATTTAATCGATTTAAAGCCAACTATTTTTTACGCAATACGCCAGAACAAATCGCTTGGCATGGTAAAGCTATATTAAGGCATGTAGGCGATGATCCTTTAGTCTTAATCAGTAAAAAAACAGTACGAGGGGGCACCGAAATCTTTATTTATATGAAAGATAAACCGAAATTATTTGCCACTGTTGCTGCGCAACTAGATATTAAAAATATCAGTATCCATGATTCTATGATCCTTGAAAGTAAAGATGATTACACTTTAGATTCTTTTGTTGTTCTAGAACAAAATGGTGCAGCATTAGATATGGAAAGACGTATCATTTTAAAAGAAACACTCACCGATATACTAAAAGAAGATCAACCTAAACTAAGGGTTAGAAAATCGCCACATCGTCTCAAACATTTTAAAGTACAGCCTCAAATCGACTTTATGTTGTCAAAAAATAAACGTAAGACACAAATGGAATTAATTGCATTAGACACCCCAGGATTACTGGCACGCACGGGGCTCATTTTCTCCGAGTTAGAGCTTAATTTACATGCTGCTAAAATTACTACTATAGGAGAGAAAGTAGAGGATTTCTTTATCCTGAGTGATAAAAATGATCAACCTTTAAATACAGTATTACAAAATATTGTGGCCCAAAGGATCATCGAAGAACTCAAACCCAAAGAGTAACCTTTTAACAATAATCTGCTTTTCTATTGAGATAAATAAATCTATTTATCTCAATTTTTTATCAATTAAACCGCAAAGCGGTAACATTACGATGGTCTGTTTTGTTGCTCAATGTATTTTGTTAGTATATTCAAAGACG
>Ga0055584_100000450_pt1 | contig 39152 bp, 31 predicted proteins | sample OSDHelmetaG_FD_58716 | JGI IMG/M metagenome (GOLD analysis project Ga0055584, IMG submission 58716) | Pelagic marine sediment microbial communities from the LTER site Helgoland, North Sea, for post-phytoplankton bloom and carbon turnover... | ecosystem: Environmental > Aquatic > Marine >...
GCTGCTCACGAAATCGTTGACGGTAAAGTGCGTCATAATTATCACAAGATTCAAGCTAAGAAAGTCATCATTGCTGCTGGTGCTATTGAACGCCCATTGGTGTTTGCTAATAACGATAAACCTGGTGTTATGTTGGCTTCTGGTGCCCGTAAAATGCTTAATCACTATGGTGTTGCTGCTGGCAAAACCATGGTGGTATTTACTAACAACGATAGCGCCTACCAAACAGCCTTTGATTACCATGACCAAGGTGTTACCGTGAGCGCCGTGGTTGATAGTCGCCAAAAGCCTTCTGCGCAGTTGCTTGCCGCTTGTATGGAGCGCGGTATCCCAGTACAAACCCAAAGTGTGGTTACCAAGGCTAAAGGTTGGCATGGTGTACGTAGCGTAGCCGTAGCTGATTTGGCTGCTAATGGTCAAAGTGTTGGTCAGACACGCAGTATTGCTTGTGATGTCTTAGCTCACTCAGGTGGCTGGACTCCGCAAGTACAAATGGCTGCTCATGGTGGCACACCACCAATATACGATAACCAAATTGCCGCTTTTGTGGTTGACCAACAAGCCGAAGATACCTGGTCAGTGGCCGGTGCCGAAGGTGAGTTTGGTTTGCATGCGGGTATCGATCAGGCTGTAGCTGCTGCACAAGCTGCTTGTCAGGCACTGGGTGCTAGTGGTGGTGATATAAGCAAGCCTACGCAAGATATCGCTGGTGAGCTAAATATTCAGCCACTATGGCGTGTACCGGCTAAAGGTAAGCAGCTGATTGATATTCAGCACGACGTGACGTCTGCGGACATTGTGCAATCGCATTTGGAAGGTTTTGTTTCCGTTGAGCACATGAAACGTTATACCACTTTGGGTATGGCTAATGACCAAGGACGTACGTCCAACGTTAACGCCCTGGCTATTATGGCGCAATGCCAAGGCCAGAGTATTGCCGAAACCGGTACTACGCGCTTCCGTTCTCCGATTGCTCCTGTGTCTATGGGTGGTATTGGTGGTCGCGAACTAGGTGAGCACTTTAAGCCATTACGCCGTACACCAATGCAAGAATGGCATGAGCGCCGTGGTGCCGTGTTTGTAGAAACAGGCTTGTTCCGTCGTGCTCAGTATTACCCCCTAGCCGGTGAAACCATTGATGATGCTTATGTGCGTGAAACGGCTCATGTGCGCTCCAAGGTTGCCATGTGCGATGTCAGTACCTTAGGTAAGATTGAAATCGTTGGTCCTGATGCGGCCGAGTTCTTGAACCGTGTTTACATCAACATGTTTAGTACCTTGCCAGTTAACAAGGCCCGTTATGGTGTCATGCTACGTGAAGACGGCATTGTGTTTGACGACGGTACCACTTCGCGCTTGGCAGAAGATCGTTACTTTATGACTACCACCACAGCCAAAGCAGGCCCTGCTTTGGCCCATATGGAGCGTTGTTTAGAAATAGACTGGCCAGAATTGAAAGTGCGTGTTAGTTCCATTAGTGAGCGTTGGGCTGCTATGGCTGTGGCTGGACCACAGGCTCGCGCCACCTTGCAAAAGGCTTTCCCTGCCATGGACTTCAGTAATGAAGGTTTTCCATTTATGGGTGTGGTCCACGGTGAACACAATGGTGCTACTTTGCGCGTACTACGTTTGAGTTTCTCCGGTGAAATGGCCTATGAGGTATACACCGAAGCCGACCATGGTGAGGCCGTATGGCAACACATCATGGATGCAGGTGCCGACTTTGACATTATTCCTTATGGCTTAGAAGCCTTGGGTGCGTTACGTATCGAGAAAGGTCACGTAACGGGTGCCGAACTAGATGGCCGCGTTACCTTGGGTGATGTGAACATGGAAGGCATGGCTTCTAAGAAGAAGTGGTTTGTGGGTAAGAACCTAATGCAGCGTGAAGGCTTGCAAGATGCTGAGCGTCCACGTTTGGTGGGTTTGAAAGCCGTGAACCCTAATGTAGCCATTCAAACGGGCTCTATTTTGGTTACCGAAGCCAATGCCGGAGCTGGTGCAGATAAGCAAGGTTGGGTGAGTTCTATGACTTATAGTCCAGAGCTTAACAACTATATTGCTTTGGGTTTCTTGCGAGACGGTCCTAACCGACATGGCGAGAAGATCTATGCGGCGTATCCGTTAAAAGGTATTAACGTAGAGGTTGAAGTGGTAAGCAGCCACTTTGTTGACCCAAGCAATGATAGGGTGAAAGGCTAATGGCTAGTGCACTAGAACAACATTTTATTATGCCGCAGGTATTTGCTGCGGTATCCATCAATGAAGTTGCGGCCACAAAAATGTGGCAGCTTGAAGGCTTTGCTTCAGTTGAGACACAGGTCGCTAAGTTAACTAACATGGCAGTCCCCAGTGCCGGCAAGTTCACCGAAGCGGGTGATCAACGAGTGGTATGGCAGGGCAAAGATCGTTACTTTTGGCTAACCGATGTCACTAACGTAGATTCTGCCGAAGACTTTTATGCTACCGACCAGTCGCAAGGTAAAACGCAATTGCAAGTGAGTGGTGCCGATGCTCGGGCTTTGTTGGCCCGGGGTATACCTGTAGAGCTTGATGATGCCGCTTTTGCTGTAGGTGATATTAACATGACGCACATCAATCACATTGGCGTGAGTGTTATGCGCCTAGCTGACGTTGATGAGCAGCCGGTATTTGAACTTTGGGTAATGCGTGGTTTTGCCGTCTCCTTAATGGAGTTCCTAACGGCGTCGGCTGCGACCTTGCGTTAGTCATTTGCGTCGACCCATAGTGAATATTATCAACGGGTACTTGCAGTGCCCGTTTTTATTAGAGACACTCAAACTAGTTTATTTGTGGGGTCGGACCTTGGGTCTGACTCTAAATACCCTATTATAACGACTACAGGAAAACCTCATGACTGCACTACTGCCCAACGTTGATCCAGATGGATTGTTAGAGTACTCCGTTGTTTATACGGATCGTGCTTTAAATCATATGTCCCAAGCTTTTCAGGCCGACATGCGCTATGTGAACGAAACCTTAAAATCTGTGTATAACGCCGAACAAGTAGCTATTGTTCCTGGTAGCGGTACTTTTGGTATGGAGGCCGTGGCGCGTCAATTTGCTACGGGCAAGAAAACCATGGTTATCCGTAACGGTTTCTTTAGTTTTCGTTGGACCCAGATTCTTGAAATGGGCAATATTGCCGCTAGTTCCACCGTGCTTATGGCACGTCAAGGACAGGAAGGTGACACAGAACCATTCCAGCCAGCACCTATCGCTGAAGTACTAGACACTATAGCTAATGAAAAGCCAGAAGTGGTGTTTGCGCCACACGTAGAAACGTCTTCTGGCATCATTTTGCCTGATGGCTATATTGAAGCAATGGCTGAAGCTGTGCATGCCGTAGGTGGTATTCTAGTGTTGGATTGCATTGCTTCTGGTTGCCTATGGGTAAACATGAAAGAGCTGGGTGTAGATGTACTTGTTAGTGCTCCACAAAAAGGCTGGAGTGGTTCGCCATTTGGCGCCCTAGTGATGCTAGGCGAACGTGGTGTTGCCATGTTGGAAGCAACCACGAGCACTAGTTTTGCTGCGGATTTGAAGAAATGGCGCGACATCATGATGGCCTATGTTAATGGTGGCCACGCTTATCACGCTACTATGCCTACGGACTCCATTGCGGCTTTCGCTACTGTTATGCGCGAAACCGAAGCTTATGGCTTTGCCAAGGTGAAAGAAGAGCAGCAAGGCCTAGGCGATGCTGTACGCGCAATGTTAGCTGGTCGCGGCATTAAGAGTGTTGCTGCCAACGGTTTTGGCGCACCAGGTGTGGTAGTAAGTTATACCGCCGATGACGGTGTGCAAAACGGTAGTAAGTTTGTGGCCGAAGGCATGCAGATTGCTGCTGGTGTACCGCTTGTGTGTGATGAACCTGCGGGCTTTAAGACCTTCCGCCTTGGTTTATTTGGCTTGGACAAGCTGCACAACATCGAGCGTAGCGTGGCTTCTCTGGAATCCGCCTTGGATAAAGTGCTATAAACTTTAATCCAAAATGGTTACTATCAAAACGGCCCTAGTGGCCGTTTTTTTGTTTAATTTCCAACCTTCATATCCAGAAAGCAAAAACCAATAATGCCTTCCTATTCATTTCGTTTAGACAAAATTATCAGCCAGCATACGGGACTCGGTAAACGGGACGTTAAGTTGTTGTTGGCCCGGCAACGGGTATTGGTAGACGATGTTGTTTGTACAACAGCCGACACATTGATTGGACAATTTACCCAAGTGCAAATAGATGGCGACATTGTACAATCTAAGCAGCCTGTTTATGTCGTTCTAAATAAGCCAAAAGGCGTGGTGAGTGCAACCACGGACGCTGTCCATCAAACAGTGTTGCAATTGCTGCCAGAAGAATTTTCAAACCTACATGTAGCCGGCAGGTTGGATCTCAACTCTACTGGCTTGATGCTCCTCACTAACGACGGTAGCTGGTCATCGCGCATTACCGGGCCAGATACCAAGTTGGCAAAGCGTTATCGTGTAACTGTGCAAAAGCCATTGGGCGAAGACTATATCCAGGCCTTCGCTGAGGGCATGTACTTTGCATTTGAAGATATCACCACTGCACCGGCACAATTACAGATTGTTAGTGACTATGTGGCCGATGTGACCCTAACAGAAGGTCGCTATCATCAAATTAAGCGTATGTTCGGGCGTTTTCGTAATCCCGTAGTTGCTTTGAATCGGTATCAGGTTGGGGGTTTGTGTTTACCTGCTGATCTAGCGGAGGGGGAGTATTGGCAATTATCTCAGCTTGAGGCGGAAGGCGTGTTTACTAGCTAGATAATGCCCATATCCATGCTGGCCATCATCATTTGTCCTAACTCATAGCATTGTTGGCCAAAGTCATCCCGCCATTGCCCATGGCAAAGCAGCCTTGCCTGTACTGGTTTCCAGTTAAGTCCACCACAAATGGATTCTACAGCTCGTGTGGCGCCAGTGCCATCAAGGCCGGCTCGTACCACTAACGCATAGCTAAGGCCTTGTGTAGGCCCTTCTAGGTCATAGAAAGTGCGATCAAACAGGTCTTTGGTAGTGCCTGCCATATAACCGAGGTTTTCTGTTGTTAAAAACACCAAAGCATCGGCGTTCAGCAAGTCTTCAGCACCACATTGTGCCGGTGTCAGCATACGTACTTGACTATTTTCTGTGGCTTCCGCACGCGCGCCAGCTAGCAGTTGAGCCGCCATCACTTGGGTATTAGCAGAAGGTGTGTGGCATATCAGCAGAAGTTGTTTCATGGCTGTAATTTGAACTTACCGTTGCGAGTCATTAAAGCATCATATTAGAATGGTTTTTTTACTTCAATAGGGTTTGCAGGGTTTAACGCTTATGAAAGATGACAAGGTTATTTGTTACACGCCAACTCCAGGCAAACAACCCACGCACATTGCACGTTGGAAGTACGAGTGTGTGCGCGCTGCTATTTTGCAAGCTTTGCCAGAGCAGGGTGAAGGGCTGTTGTTTAAGCAATTACCGGCTTTGGTTGCGGGGTTGCTTAGCGCTGAACAAAAACAAAATCTTGGTTCGGTAAGCTGGTACACAACAACCGTGAAGCTGCATTTGGAGACTAGGGAAGAAATTGCCCGTGTTGCTGGCGCTTCTCCGCAGAGGTTGTTGAAGTCATATAGCCTCTGATCATTAGCTGCACTTAAGGCCATTGCTTATTTCAGCTTGTCCGATTATGACGCAGCCGAGCATGACTGCTAGAACATGGAAATAGCGCGAGGATTGTCTGAGGCCTGTCTTTTGGGCCGAGTTCCGCAGCGCCCATGGGCTAGAAGGCACGCACAGGGTAGCTGGAGAAGCCAGCCAAGGAACTAAGGTCAAGCTGAAATAAGCAATGGCCTGAGTTCGCTACATGGTCCGCTGCCTAGACTGATGGACCTCAAGAGGTTATGAGGTTCGCAGAGACGCCACTCCATGACATCCATGTCACCGCGGCATACCGTACATCCTGTACATCCTGTACATAAAAAAGCCCAGCTTAGCTGGGCTCTTTGTTAGTAGAGTTAGCAAAAACGGCTTATAGCTCGTTTTCTAGCTCTGGTACGGCGTCGAACAAGTCAGCAACCAAACCATAGTCAGCAACCTGGAAGATAGGTGCTTCGCTATCTTTGTTGATAGCCACGATGGTCTTGGAGTCTTTCATGCCTGCCAAGTGCTGGATAGCACCGGAGATACCCACGGCAATGTACAAGTCTGGGGCGATAACCTTACCAGTTTGGCCAACTTGATAGTCGTTAGGTACAAAGCCTGCGTCAACCGCGGCACGGGATGCACCTACAGCGGCGCCAAGCTTGTCAGCAACGCGTTCCAACATTGGGAAGTTGTCACCACTTTGCATACCACGGCCACCAGAAATAACGATGCTGGCAGAAGTTAGCTCAACACGGTCAGATTCAGAAGCAGCAACACCGACAAAGCGAGACTTGCCAGTGTCAGCAGCAGCAGCCACGTCTTCAACAGTAGCGGAGCCACCTTCAGCGCTGGCAGCGTCAAACTTGGTAGTACGTACAGTGATTAGCTTGATGCTATCGCTAGACTGAACTTTCGCCATGGCGTTGCCAGCGTAAATTGGACGCTCGAAAGTGTCGGCAGAAATTACGGCACTGATTTCAGAAATCTGGCTGACATCCAAAAGCGCAGCAGCGCGAGGCATAAAGTTCTTACCAAAGGTGGTAGCTGGAGCCAATACGTGGCTGTAGTCAGCGGCGATGCTGACGATTAGGTCGGCCATGTTCTCAGCCATGTAGCCAGTCAAAGAAGCATCGTCAGCGACGCGTACGCGGCTAACGCCAGCAACGGCGGCGGCAGCTTGTGCAGCAGCGGCGCAGTCAGAACCAGCAACCAATACGTCTAGGTCACCACCAATTTGTTGTGCAGCAGTGATAGTGTGAAGTGTAGCACCTGCTAGGGCGCCATTTTCGTGTTCTGCAATTACTAATACAGTCATGCTATATGCTCCCTTAGATAACCTTGGCTTCGTTTTTCAACTTGTTAACCAACTCAGATACGGTTTCAACCAATACGCCAGCATCGCGGGCAGGTGGTTCCATCACTTCTAGGGTGGTCATACGGTTGGCTGTGTCTAGACCTAGGTCAGCCAAAGCTTTCTTGTCTAGAGGCTTACGCTTAGCTTTCATTACGTTTGGTAGAGAGGCATAGCGTGGCTCGTTTAGACGCAGGTCAACGGTCACAACCGCTGGCATGTTGACGTCAATTGACTCAAGGCCAGCGTCAACTTCACGCGTAACCTTAGCCGTGTCGCCATTGATTTCTAGCTTGGAAGCAAAGGTAGCTTGTGGCCAGTCCAAAAGGGCAGATAGCATCTGACCAGTTTGGTTGCAGTCATCATCGATAGCTTGCTTACCAACCATTACCAGGTTTGGTTGCTCTTCATCAACGATGGCCTTAAAGATCTTGGCGATGGCCAAAGGCTCTAGGGTTTCATCAGTTTGTACCAAGATGGCACGGTCGGCACCTAGGGCCAAGGCGTTGCGTAGAGTCTCTTCGGACTTAGCAGCGCCAATGGACAAGGCTACAATTTCTTCTACCGTACCGGCTTCCTTAAGACGAATCGCTTCTTCAACAGCGTTTTCATCAAAAGGGTTCATGGTCATTTTGGCATTGGTCAGGTCGATACCGGTTTTGTCCGCATTGACACGGGCTTTCACCTGTGGGTCCAGGACGCGTTTGACGCCAACTAGTACTTTCATGGACGTGATCTCATCTAGATAGTTAGAAAAGCGATTAGTTTTTTAATATTTATAAAACTAATCCTACATTTTTGACCAGCAGAATAAAGTTATTCTGCTGGTCATCTTAAAAACAGCTTAATTGTGCAGTGTTAAAGCGATTCACTCAAACGAATTTTTGTGATCTATAGATGAAAAAAAATAATTCTACACTGCTATAGTCTCGCTCTTGCGCCGCACAATATACCTATAAATGCTTATGCACGCAATTTGATATTTGTAGGGTCGTACGGTGACTCTTCAACCACGGTTGCTTGGTATAGCTCACCAAGGATCTCGATCTGTAGCTCAGTGCCTACAGCGGCAAGTTCCGGGGTAACCATGCCCAGTGCCAAGGACTTGTTGCAACGCCAACCAAAACCACCGGAGGTTGCACGGCCAACGAGTTCGCCGTCCTTGTAGATAGCTTCAGAACCACGAGCGTCAGCGTCAGTGACGCCATGCACTTCCATGGTGACAAAAGCATTCTTAGGACCACGCTCATTCCAAGCGATCAAGGCTTCTTTACCGATAAAATCTTGTTCTTTATCTAGGCGTACGAAGCGGCCTAGGGCAGACTCTGTGGCGGAGTATTCAATGGACATTTCACGTGGAATCAAACGGTAAGACTTTTCTAGGCGCATGCTGTCCATAGCACGAATACCAAATGGTTTGATGTTAAACTCAGCACCGGCCTTCATGACTTCATCAAAGATGTAGTTTTGCATTTCCATTGGGTGGTGTAATTCCCAACCCAATTCGCCGACGAAGTTAACACGCAAGGCTTCTGCCGTGGCGTAACCAACGTTGATTTTCTTACCCGTCAACCACTTGAAGCTGTCGTTGGACAGGTCGGTGTCAGTTAGCTTCTGTAGTAGCTCGCGAGACTTAGGTCCAGCAATAACCAATACACCAGTTTGGGTAGTAACACGCTGTACGTCAACGCTACCGTCGGTGGGCTTAAGCTTGAACAGGTAGTCATGGTCGTGAGTTTCAAAAGCACCGGCAGAGACTAGGTAGTAGCTTTGTGGGCCGGTCTTGTAAACCGTAAATTCTGCTCGTACGCCGCCGTTTTGGGTCAGCATATGTACCAAGGAGATACGACCAATGGTCTTCGGCATCTTGTTAGCAAAGATGGATTCCAGCCAAGCTTCAGCACCTGGGCCTTTCACTACTGCCTTAGCAAAGGCAGACATGTCTAGGATGCCGACGTTTTCTTCCACGTGCTTACATTCGTTACCCACAAACTCATGGTAGTTGGAGCGACGGAAAGAGTTCTTTTCAACGATGCGACCATCTTCTAGTGGCTCAGAGAAGTTCTGGTTCCACAGTACGTCGGCTACATCGTCAGTTTTTAGGTCTTCGGCGGTTAGGGCGTAGTCTGTGCTGGGCATAAACCAGTTAGGACGTTCCCAGCCGTAAACAGAGCCAAATACCGCACCCAATGCTTTCATACGGTCATAGCAAGGCGTGGTCTTTAGGGGGCGCGCGGCTTCGCGCTCTTCGTCAGGGTAGTGGGTGGTAAAGACGTTGGCGTAAGCTTCTTCGTTCTTGTCTTTTAGGTAGCCACGGGTAGCGTAAGGGCCAAAGCGACGTGGGTCAACGCCCATCATGTCTACCGTAGGCTCGCCATCAACTATCCATTCAGCTAACTGCCAGCCAGCACCACCAGCGGCAGTAATGCCGAAGGAGTGGCCTTCGTTTAACCAAAATCCCTTCAAGCCAGGCGCTGGGCCAACAATGGGATTGCCATCTGGGGTGTAGGCGATAGCGCCGTTATAAACTTCTTTCACGCCCACTTCGGCAAAACCAGGTACACGGTTCATGCAGAATTCGATGTGCGGCATCAAACGGTCTAGTTCTTCGTTAAACAGTTCGTATTCACAGTCATCCGCCGGGCCGTCAACGTAACATACAGGGGCGCCTTTTTCGTATGGGCCTAGCAGTAAGCCGCCAGCTTCTTCACGTAGGTAGTAGCCACCGTCAGATTCACGCAATACACCCATTTCTGGTAGGCCTTGCTTCTTGCGTTCTAGGATTTCTGGGTGGGGCTCGGTAACGATGAACTGGTGTTCAACTGGGATAACAGGAATATCTAGGCCAACCATTTCGCCGGTCTTACGGGCAAAGGAACCGGTGCAAGATACGACGTGTTCACAGGCAATGTCACCCTTGTCGGTCTTCACGATCCAAGTGCCGTCAATTTGTTGTTCGATGGCTTCTACGGTGGTATAGCGGTATATTTCTGCACCCATGTTACGGGCGCCAGCACATAGTGCCTGGGTCAAATCTGCTGGCTGAATATAACCATCGTCTGGATGCTGGATAGCACCTAGCAAGCCTTCTGTATTACACATTGGCCAAACTTCTTTGATTTCGTCAGGGGTCAAGAACTTGGCTTCTACACCAACGGTCTTGGCAACGCCAGAGTAGTACTTATACTCGTCCATGCGGTATTCGCAGTTGGCCAAGCGAATGTTGGAGACCACAGAGAAACCCACGTTCATACCGGTTTCTTTTTCTAGATCATGGTAGAAGTCTACCGAGTACTGGTGTAGCTTACCTACGGAGTAGCTCATGTTAAACAGTGGCAACAAACCAGCAGCATGCCAAGTTGAACCAGACGTAAGTTCCTTACGCTCCACCATTACTACATCACTCCAACCTTTTTTGGCTAGATGATACAAAGTACCCGCACCTACGGCGCCACCACCGATAACTACAACTTTTGCAGATGATTTCATGGATTGCTTTCTCCAGAAGATAGATTATTTACGCTATGGCAGGCTTGCCAATTAGCATGATATCGAAAGCAGGAATGCTACAGGGCAGGGGGTAGCTAGGCTTATCCGAATACGACGCTCAAACATAGTTGAGGTGACGTGGCGTGATAAGTCAGTATAGGGCTCTGTTGTCACTGACCTCGTATCTAAAAGCGACAGCTACTGAGATGTCTCTTTTCTAGATACTGCTGATGATACTCTTCTGCTAGCCAGTATTCTTGCGCTGGCTCAATGGCCGTAACTATTGGGCCTGGAAAATAACCGCTTTTTTGCAGTTGTTGCATGAGTGCTTGGGCTTCTACTTTTTGTACTTCGGTATGGTAGAAAACCACGGAACGATATTGCGTGCCTATGTCCGGCCCCTGACGATTTGGTGTAGTTGGGTCGTGATTAGCCCAGAATAGTTGTAAGAGTTGTTCGTAACTAATGGTGCCATCGGTAAATTCGACTTGTACGACTTCCACATGATCGGTTTCGCCGCTACATACTTCTTGATAGCTGGGGTTTGCCTTCGGGCCACCCATATAACCAACACTGGTTTTCATTACGCCAGGCTGTTGCGCAAGTAGTGCCTCAATTCCCCAAAAACATCCGGCACCAAAGGTGGCTGTATGTAACATGCTAGAAACTCCAATTCATTCAGTTTGTTATCAACAGGTAACTTGGATTTGATCCAAGTCTGCTAGTTGCTAATAACTATGTTACGTGAAGCGAAGTCCCGTGTATAATGTCGCATCGACAGTTTTCACTACCTATTTTATCAAGATAACTAATATGTCTGCCAAGCAACGTGTATTAACCGGTATTACTACCACAGGAACCCCCCATTTAGGTAACTACCTAGGTGCTTTGAAGCCTGCTATTGAAGCTAGCCAAGATCGGCAAAATGATAGTTTTTACTTTATGGCGGACTATCATGCTTTAATAAAGTGCCAAGATCCACAAACAGTACATCGCTCCTGTCGCGATATTGCCGCTATCTGGTTGGCTCTGGGTCTGGATACCGATCGTGCTACCTTTTATCGTCAGTCTGATATTCCTGAAATACCGCAGTTGACTTGGTTGCTCACCTGTATGACCCCTAAGGGTATGATGAACCGCGCCCACGCTTACAAGGCGTCTGTAGATGAAAACAACCGTCAGGGTAATCCTGATGTTGATGACGGCGTAAGTATGGGCTTGTTTAGCTACCCAGTATTGATGGCTGCTGATATTTTGATGTTCAATGCTCATCAAGTGCCTGTGGGTAAAGATCAGATTCAACATATTGAAATGTGCCGTGATATTGCTGCGCGCTTTAATCATGCTTTTGGTGAGCATTTTGTCTTGCCTGAAGCCATGGTTGATGAAGGTGACCCAAAGGTATTGTCTGGTCTAGACGGTCGCAAGATGAGCAAGAGCTACGGCAACATCATTCCTTTGTTTGCGCCTGCTGATGAACTAAAGCGATTGATTGGTCAAATTAAGACTAATAGTTTGGCTCCGGGTGAGGCCAAAGATCCAGATGCCTGCACTTTGTTTGAAACTTATTCTGCCTTTGCTAGCAAAGCTGAAGCCGAGGCTATGCGCGTGCGCTATGCCGAAGGTATTGCTTGGGGGGACATGAAGCGGGAACTTTTTGAGTATCTAGATGATCACTTACAAGACGCACGCGGTAACTATAACCGCATTATCGCTGACCCAGCTTATATAGAAGCTGAATTGCAAAAGGGCGCTCACAAGGCACGCCAATACACAGCACCCTTTATGGATCGTTTGCGTGCAGCTGTAGGCATTATGCCTCTGGATAGCCAAGTGCAAGTAAGTGCAGCTACTAGTAAGGCAAAAAAGGAACTTACTGCAGAAGAACAAGCCAAAGCAGATGCCGGTAAGGCTCGGGCAATGGCAATTGCCAAGCAACGCGAAGCCGAAGAGCAGGCAGCAATTAATGCCAAGGTCGAAGTTATAAAAGCACAATGGCAAGCTCAGGGTGGCAGTGCCGGAGTCTTGGTAGAATTAACAGCACAGCTTGAAGCTGAAGTTAGCCAAGCGAAGAAGAAACAACGTAAACAGTTGCAGCAGGTTTTGGCAGCGGTACAGGCCTTAGCCTAGTACCCTGCAAGCATTAGGAGACTAGCATGGCCAAGCATATCGTAATCGTCGAAGATGATGCCGATCAGCGTGAAAATTACCAAGTTGCCTTAGAGCAGCGTGGTTATCAAGTGACGGCCTATGCTAGTAAAGAATCCGCCCAAGAAGGTTTAATGCAGGTAAAACCAGACCTGGTTATCTTGGATATCATTATGCAAGATAATATTGATGCAGGTTTTCAGCTGTGCAGTGACATCCTCAAGCGCTTTCCTCAGATTCCGGTATTGTTTTTAACGGAGCGAGTGGAAGAGATAGACCGCATTATTGGTTTACGTATGGGGGCTTGGGATTATCAGCCCAAACCCGTATCTCTTGGTTTTTTGGCCGAGAAGGTAGCCACCTTGCTACGCTTAAGTGACATTCGTGACGCTCCTGCTGAAGTGGAACAAAGTGTGCGGCAAGTGGGGGCTTTACGCTTGCTGGAAGAAAGTCGTTTGGCGCAGTGGGATGGCAAGGATATAGAAGGGCTAACATTGACAGAGTTTCGTATGTTAGAGGCCTTAACACGCCGCCCAGGCCATATTGTTACTTACGATGTATTGGCTCAGGCTACGCATCAGCATTATGTCTCTAACAACACCATTAGTACTCACATTCGCAACATTAAGCGTAAGATAAAGAAGCTGGATAACAGTTTTGATGCTATCAAGTCCGAATATGGTTTGGGGTATCGATGGCCGGACAATAGCTAGTGAATAACAGTAACTCAACAGAGCAAACTAAACGTCGCCGTTGGCGCCCAAGTGGCCAGGCTATGTTGTTTCTGGTGGTTTTGTTGAGTATGCCTTTGTTGTCGTACCGTTTCTTAGCAGAAACCCGCGTGTTTATGATTGAGGGCCAGTCTCAAGCACAAGAGCAGCTTGCTCAAGGTGTAGTGACTTTATTCCAAGGTCGGGAAGATTTATTGGAAGAGCTGCCTTACTTGGATAGCCAGCAGGTAGTATTTAGCCATCCCCTTAGTCACAAGGTAAAGGTCGATGGTTATACCAGTGAATGGCTAGATTTTCAGCTCTTTGCTAATCACTTTGGTAGTGGTGAGGAAGGAGATGAAGATGGGTACAGCTTACTACTCGGTGAATACGAAGATCGGATTTATGGGCTAGTGCGTATACAAGATAATGTCACCAAGTTGCGTGAATGGGGAAATAAACAGCTCGATCGCAGTGACCATTTGCGTTTATCATTGCCTGACCGCAATGGTAACGAGCGTCGTCTAATTATTGTTGCTACCGAACCCGGTCAGATGGAAGTTTGGTATGTAAAAGATGACTGGGCGACTTCTTTATATCGCAATCCTTCTTCGTCGTTCATTATCCAAGCGGTGATGCGGCCTTTAGTCGACGGTTATTTGGTGGAATTTGCATTGCCACGGTATTTTCTTAACGAGCGGCAAGAGTTTGGTTTGGCGGTAGCGGATGTGGATGACGATGATGGCACCATGCGTCACCTTAAAACCCTAGTAGGTTCTGATACCAACATTGAAAGTCATTACAACCTGCTAGCTATGCGTTCGCCAGAAGCTAACAAGATTCTAGCTAGTTTGGATCGTGCCAATTCACAAATCATTATCTACGATAAGCAGCTTCGTGTGCGGGCCAGTGTGGGTAAGCTGGCTACTAACGTACCTGAGTCTTTGCAGCCCACTACCATTGTTGAGCGTATGCAAAGTTGGTTGAACAATGCCTTAGACTGGTTTGTGGCAATCCCAACCTTCCTAAGTAGTTCGCAAGAAGCTAGTCAAGAGCGTCGCTTGCTAAATCAAGCTTTGGGCAACGAGTTTGCTAGTGGTCGCTGGCATCGCAGTGCCAATGAGGAAGTACTAGCTGTTGCTGCCCCTATTACTGACCAAGAAGGTGCCTTGTTGGGTGTGGTGCTAATCAAACAGTCGACGGCGCAAATTCTCAAATTACAACGTCAAGCCATGGAAAATATTACCATGTTGAGCTTTGCCACCATGGTGGCTATGTTGATGGTGTTGTTGGCTTATTCTTGGCGTCAAGCATACCGTGTGCAACGACTAGGGCAGGAAGCTAAAGAAATCGTTGATCCTAGCGGACGCTTACGTACCAATCAGTTGCACAGTGATGTGCGTTCTACTGATCGTATTGGGGGCTTGGCACGTAGCTTTTCAGAAGTAGTAGAGCGCTTGCACGATCATCAGCAATTTATCTCTACTATGCCTAGAACCTTACGCCACGAAATAAACAACCCGCTTAATGCCACCATGACGTCACTCGAAAATTTGCAGCGTCATGGTGTTGCTGACGACCAACAGCGCTACCTAGATATTGCCCAGCGAGGTTTGATAAAGATAAGTGCTATTGTCGAAAAGCTAGCTGATGCTGCTAACCTAGAAGAAGCGTTACAAGAAGATGAGTTAGAGCCTATGAACTTAGCTTACTTGGTGGAAACCTATGTAAGCCATCAAGAGGGGCGTAGTGCCACCGGGCAAGCTGACGTGGTGTTTGCTTGTGATGAAGCTCAGGTAGCGGTAGCTGGGGTCGATTATCGCATTGAACAAATGTTAGATAAGCTACTTGATAATGCGCGTGATTTTAGAGTTGCCAATAGCTCAATTGTGGTGAGATTGTATCAACAAGATCTTTATTGCTATCTAGAAGTTGAAAATCAAGGGCCTCATATACCAGAAGAGATGCAGGGTAACTTGTTTACCTCTATGGTAAGCGCGCGCCAAGGTGGTGCCGGTCAAGCCCACTTTGGCTTGGGTTTGTATGTGGTGCGTATGATTGCTCTGTATCATGGCGGTGAGGTTTCTGCTCACAACTTGATTGACCCACAGAGTGTTATGTTTAGAGTGCGCTTGCCGCTTTTGTTGGTTTAAGGTTGCTGGTTGAAATAATGTGTCAGAACGAATCAAAAAAGCAGTCTTTCCCCATCCCTAAAGGCTTAATGAGTCGTGGTTTAATTGGCTTCGTTAAGTTGTACCGGTTGGTGCTGAGCCCTATGCTAGGTGCCAACTGCCGTTATATGCCTACTTGTTCTAGCTATGCTATTGAAGCGATTAGTTTGCATGGCCCCTTAAAGGGTACTGCTATGTCACTATGGCGTATTGTGCGCTGTAACCCTTTCTCTCAGGGTGGCTATGACCCGGTACCGGGTAGTGAGGATTATAAGGCGGACTAGCCGCCTTATTGCTGCTCATTTCCATCAAATGCTTGCTGTTAGTTAATCAGCAAATGGAAAATCGTCTTCTTCTTGCCAACCACCTAGCTGACGCCAGCGATTTACAATGTGACAAAATAGCTCAGCGGTCTTTTCTGCATCGTAAAGGGCGCTATGGGCCTCACGGTTACTGAAAGGTATCTCCGCGGCATTGCAGGCTTTGGCTAACACGGTCTGACCAAAGGCCAAGCCAGCTAGTGTGGCCGTGTCAAAAGTAGAAAAGGGGTGGAATGGGTTGCGCTTGTGCTGAGCACGTTGTGCTGCTGCATTTACAAAACCTATGTCAAAAGCGGCATTGTGGCCAACCAAGATTGCGCGTTTGCATCCAGCAGCTTTAACTGCTTTACGTATAGGCTTGAATACCTTATCCAAGGCGTCCTTTTCGTCCAACGCTTCGCGATCTGGGTCAAACGGATCTATACCAGTAAATTCAAGCGCTGCCTGCTCTAGATTTGCGCCTGCAAAAGGCTTTACATTGGCCTGTACTGAGTCACGAATATACAACAAGCCATCATCATCCATATCGATAATCACCGCGGCAATCTCAAGTAGAGCGTCAGTAGCGTTGTTAAAGCCAGCGGTTTCAACATCAACAATTATGGGGAGGTAGCCGCGAAAGCGTTCAGAAATCATGCTAAACAGTCCTTAGTCTTGCAATTTCCAGTGCAGGGTTTCGCCTGCGCCAAGAGGGATAATGGTGTCACCGGCATAATCAAGGCTGCTAGGCACTTGCCAGTCTTGCTTAACCAGCGTGATGGTCTTGCTGTTGATTGGTAAACCATAGAAGTTGGCACCGTTGAGGCTAGCAAAAGCTTCAAGCTTGTCGAGGATACCCAATTCTTCAAAAGTCTGGGCGTACAGTTCAATAGCCGCTGGCGATGAATAGCAGCCGGCACAGCCGCAAGCACTTTCCTTGGCGCCTTGAGCATGGGGAGCGGAGTCGGTACCTAGGAAGAAGCGCGAATTGCCGCTAACTACAGCATCCTGCAGAGCCTGTTGGTGTATATTGCGCTTTAAAACTGGTAAGCAGTATAGGTGCGGCTTAACACCGCCAACTAGTAAGTTGTTACGGTTATACATCAAGTGTTGTGGGGTAATGGTCGCGCCAACGTTCTCGCTAGCCAGCTGTACAAATTCTGCAGCTTCTTTAGTGGTGATGTGTTCAAACACTAGGCGTAAATTAGGAAAGCGAGCAAGTAAAGGTATTAGTTGACTGTCGATAAAGCCCTTTTCACGATCAAAAATATCCACGTCAGCGTGCGTGATTTCACCGTGCACCAACAATGGCATGCCTAGTTCTTCCATGGCGGCAATGGCGTCAAACACCTTCTCCATTGCGGTTACGCCTGCGGCAGAGTTAGTTGTCGCGCCGGCTGGATAAAGCTTTACCGCTTTGACGATGCCAGAAGCGTGTGCTTCTCGGATGTCGGCAGCGCTAGTTTGGTCCGTAAGATATAAAGTCATCAGGGCTTCTAGGCTGGTGCCTTGAGCATCTAGTCTGGCTTTGTACTCACGTGCCAATGCGGTACTGGTGACCGGTGGTGTCAGGTTGGGCATGATGATTGCACGACCAAACTGATGGGCGGAATCTTGTACTGTACGGGCTAGGACTGGCCCATCACGTAGGTGTAGATGCCAATCATCAGGTTGAACAAGAGTAAGAGTTTGTGCCGTCATTAGGATGCCTTCTAGTAAAACTGTACATGTGTAGCCATAATCAAAGCTGCACAGGAAATAAGGATAAATAATTGGCCGCCATTTTAACAGCAAAGTAGGGGGCTTGTCAGATATGCTTGACCTTGTTTCTAAAGGATTATTAGCTTTGTAGGTCTTAGATGCCGTAGGCGATAATTAATACCATAGACGGGGTAACTTATTGCTCACAAAAGGAGTATAATTTGGCCTTGGTTTTTCTACGTGTAGTTAGTGCTGCACGCTTTGAACATGTCATTAGGATGGAATTCATGTCTGAAATTAACAAAGTTGTATTGGCCTACTCAGGTGGCTTGGATACTTCTGTAATCGTGAAGTGGTTGCAGGAAACTTATAACTGTGAAGTCGTTACCTTTACCGCTGACCTTGGTCAGGGCGAAGAAGTCGAGCCTGCACGTGCTAAAGCTGAAGCTTTGGGTGTGAAGGAAATTTACATTGAAGATTTACGCGAAGAATTTGTACGTGACTTTGTTTACCCTATGTTCCGTGCTAACGCCGTATATGAAGGTGAGTACCTTTTAGGCACCTCCATTGCACGTCCTTTGATCGCTAAGCGTTTGATTGAAATCGCTAACGACACTGGTGCTGATGCTATTTCTCATGGTGCTACCGGTAAAGGTAATGATCAAGTACGTTTTGAGCTGGGTGCTTATGCGCTTAAGCCTGGTGTACAAGTGATTGCGCCATGGCGTGAGTGGGACTTGAGTTCCCGTGAAAGCTTGGTTAACTACTGTGAAACCCACGGCATTGACGTTGACTTCAAGAAGAAGAAAAGCTCCCCTTATTCTATGGACGCTAACTTGTTGCACATTTCTTATGAAAGTGGCTTGTTGGAAGATCCTTGGGCTGAAGCCGAAGAAGAAATGTGGCGCTGGAGTGTGTCTCCAGAAGCAGCTCCAGATGTAGCTACTTATATGGAATTAACCTACGAAAAGGGCGACATTGTTGCTATCGACGGTGAAGCCATGAGTCCTGCGACTGTGCTAGAGACTTTGAACAAGATTGGCGGCGCTAACGGTATTGGCCGTTTGGATATCGTTGAAAACCGTTACGTTGGTATGAAGTCACGTGGTTGCTACGAAACCCCTGGTGGCACCATTATGTTACGCGCACACCGTGCTATCGAATCCATCACTTTGGATCGTGAAGCAGCACACCTAAAAGATGAAATTATGCCAAAGTATGCCAAGGTTGTTTACAACGGCTACTGGTGGTCTGAAGAACGCCAGATGATGCAAGCGATGATTGACCGTTCTCAAGAATATGTTAACGGTGTAGTACGTTTGAAGCTTTATAAAGGCAACGTTGATGTTGTTGGTCGTAAGTCTGCAGATAGTTTGTTTGATGAAGCTATGGCGACTATGGAAGACGATGCCGGTGCTTACGATCAGCAAGACGCAGCAGGCTTCATCAAGCTTAATGCCTTGCGTATGCGTATCGAAGCCAGCAAGGGCCGCGACCTACTTAAGTAGTGTTTTGAGGCCTAGCTCTGTAGAGCTAAGTTAGTATAAAAGACAAAAAGAGACTCATGTTAAGCATCAGTCTCTTTTTTTGTATTTAAAATTAGACCCAATAGGTAGTATTAATAACCCAGAAAATACCTAAATGTAGTGAATTTCCATTGTTTCTCCATAATTGGTGCATTGTTTATCCATCTTGTGAGCCTTTAATAGATGGTGATAGTGACAAGGAGCCACTTATGCAATGTTTCATCCCTTTTTCCGAGGAACTGGTAGAGCAGCACCCTGAGCTCATGGATGCCAGCCTAGTACCATATCGCGAAGAGTTTATGGATTATGCCATGAAATTCGAGGTGCTGACCCCTGCAGAAGCTGCCAATATGGAAAGCACTGGTTTCTGTGGCAAAGAAAAATTGAAGGCTTTGTAACATTTTTTGAACTTTTGGGAAATATCCCGCTCCAAGTAGTATATCAGTAAGACAGCATGCCCTTACAAGTTAACCGCTTCCCCTTCGAGTTAACCTGTACAGGGCATTTTTTTGCCTTTTATTCGCTACTTGTGGGCCAAAATATACCTAATGAGCTTAGCGAGATGAGCGCTTGTCCCATGGGCTAGGGGCTTTGCCTGTATTGCCTGAACTCTGCTTTTGTCCACTAGGCTTGCCTTGACGTGCTTTGTTGCCATTAGGTTTATTGGCATTGGTGGATTTGCGTCGTGGTGCTAACTTTTGATTGCCAGAATCATTCTTAGACCCACTTGCACGATTGTCGGTATTACCTGTTTTAGGTTTGTTCTTTTTTGGGCGCTTAGCTTTTAACGGTCTAATAGGCTTGGAATGGGGCACTTCATGGCTGGGTTCAAAGCCAGATTCATATTCACGTTCAATGTGCTTCTGAATCAGTTGCTCAATATCATTTAGGTAATCAATTTCATCAGCGCTGACTAATGACAAGGCTTCGCCTGTCTGCTCGGCGCGACCAGTACGGCCGATACGGTGTACGTAGTCCTCTGCCACATTAGGTAGGTCTAAGTTGATAACGATAGGTAGCTGGCTGATGTCTAGCCCACGTGCGGCTATATCAGTGGCAACCAGTACCTGTATAGATTTGTCTTTGAAATTGGCCAATGCTTTCATGCGTGCCGATTGGCTTTTGTTGCCGTGAATAGCCGCCGCACTGATGCCGGCAGTATCTAGTACTTTAACCAGTTTATTGGCACCATGTTTGGTGCGGCTAAATACCAATACTTGGTACCAGTTATGCTGTTTAATAAGATGGATAAGTAACTTAGGTTTGGACTTTTTGTCGGCAGGTATAAGCCACTGCTTGACGTTTTTGGCGGTGCTGTTGGGTGGGGTTACGTCAATTTGTTCTGGGTTGTGCATCAAACCACGGGCAAGATCACGAATATGATCAGCAAAGGTTGCTGAAAACATTAGGTTCTGGCGCTTTTGCGGGAGCAAAGCCATGATCTTCTTAAGATCATGGATGAAGCCCATGTCCAGCATGCGGTCAGCTTCATCGAGTACTAACATTTCCAAGTCATCAAAGCTGATAGCATTTTGCTGATAAAGATCGAGTAAGCGGCCAGGGGTAGCCACCAGAATATCAACACCGCCACGCAAGCGTTGCATTTGGGGGTTGATTTTTACCCCACCGTATACCACTTCACTGCGAATACCTAAGGGCTGACCATAACGGTGGGCGTTTTCATGCACCTGTGCTGCAAGTTCTCGTGTAGGCGTCAACACTAGGGCGCGGGCTTGGTTGTTTTTGGCTTTTGGGCCCTTAGCCAGCATCTGTATCATTGGCAGGCTAAAGGCCGCTGTTTTGCCAGTGCCTGTTTGGGCAGCAGCCATAACGTCTCGGCCACCAAGTATGGCTGGAATAGCCTTAGCTTGGATCGGTGTCGGTGTTGCATAGCCATTGGCAACGAGATGGTCGTTAAGCGTTTGGCTTAAACCAAGCTGGGAAAAAGGCATAATATTGGAACTCCAGAAATGAGGCCGCAAGGATACCGTATTTGCTGACTTTTAGCTATTTTGTACGTCTTTATATTGGTTTTTAATAGCTTAATCAGATGACGTTTTAATGGGTTTTTATGTCGCTCTCAGGTAAAATGCAGATCCGCTTTATGCAATTTATATTAAACGCTCAGGTCCCATGTCCAATACCTCTGTTTTTGCCACCAATTCCCTATATCTTGAATTTCTTCAGAGCCTAGAAAAGGCTGGTTTTAACGGTGAGATGAGCCCTGATAAAGCCACTCGCCTAAGCTTGGCCACCGATAACAGTGTTTATCAAATCATCCCTCAAGGTGCGGTATTTCCTAGCCATGAAGCTGATCTGCTAGTTTTGTTTGAACTCGCTAGTAAGCCTGAGTTTAACGGCATCCAATTTGCTCCTCGTGGTGGTGGTACCGGTACCAACGGTCAATCTTTAAATACTGGGCTGGTGGTGGATTGTTCACGCCATATGCGCGATATCCTGGAACTGAATCTTGAGCAAGGATACGTACGCGTACAGCCAGGTATCATCCGCGACCAGCTAAACGATGCCTTGCGTGCACACGGTGTATTTTTTGCACCTAGTTTATCTACTAGCAACCGTGCCACAGTGGGCGGTATGGCTAGCACCGATGCTTGTGGTCAAGGATCACGTATTTATGGGCGTACTAGTAATCACGTTAAAGGTTTAAAAATCATTTTAGCGGATGGTGAACAGGTAGCTTGTCAGCCCATGACTAGTACAGAGTTGGACGTGGTTATTGCCAAGGGTGACCGCACTGGCCAACTATATAAACAAGTTGCGCAATTGGTAGCACAAAAAGCCAGTTTAATTGAACAGGTATTTCCTAAGTTAAATCGTTTTATGACGGGTTATAACCTAGCTCACATCCAGTCCCAAGATACATTCAATATGGCGGCTTTGGTGTGTGGTAGTGAAGGTACCTTGGCCATGGTGTCAGAGCTGACTTTGCAGCTTACACCTATCCCCAAGCATAAGCAGCTATTGGCTTTACGATACACCAGCTTTGATGCGGCTTTGCGCGATGCGAATCGCTTGGTTGAACTTAACCCAGATGCCATTGAAACCATTGATGACACGATCATCAAGTTGGCTAAAGAAGATGTTATTTGGCATCGAGTTGGCGGTTTCTTAGGTGCCGAACAGGCCGATGAAGTGAAAGCCGTTAACCTAGTTGAATTTAGCTCTATGCAGGATGAAGAGTTGGTTACCAAGGTTGATGCTGTTTGCGCTGATTTAGATGCTGCTCAGACCAGCTCAGCTATTGGTTACTTTCGTACCGCTCAAGCTGCGGATATGGGCGCCCTATGGGATTTACGTAAAAAAGGCGTTGGCCTGCTAGGCAATGTTAAAGGCAAGCGTCGTCCTATACCGTTTGTAGAGGACACGGCCGTACCTCCTGAAAACCTAGCCGATTATATCGTCGAGTTTCGAGCCTTACTTGACGGTCTAGGCATTCGTTATGGCATGTTTGGTCATGTTGATGCCGGTTGTTTGCACGTGCGCCCAGCGTTAAATATGCGTGATCCCGATGATGCTAAGCTAATGCGTCATATATCGGATTCTGTATCTCAGTTAGTACGCAAGTACGGCGGTGTCATGTGGGGCGAACATGGTAAGGGTTTCCGTAGTGAATATACACCTGAAGTCATTGGACCTGAATTGTATGCAGATATGCGTCAAATCAAAGCCTGGTTTGACCCTCATAATCAGCTTAATCCGGGTAAAATTTGTACGCCTTGTGGATGCGATTCAGATCACGCTACTAATGACATCGAATTGGTAAAAGTTGATGATCCTCGCACCCGTGGTGCTATGGATAGACAGATACCCGAATCAGTGATTGAACATTGGGAGCCTATCATTGCTTGTAATGGCAATGGTGCTTGTTTTAATTATCAGGCCGAGTCTGAGATGTGTCCTTCCTACAAGGCCACCAAAGACCGTGTGCAATCTCCTAAGGGCCGAGCCAGTTTATTGCGCGAATGGCTGCGTCAGGAGCAAACAGGGACTGTCGATAAAGAACTAGAAGAGCAAACCTACACGGCATTGAATACCTGTCTAGCCTGTAAGGCTTGTACTACTCAATGCCCCATCAAGGTAGACATCCCCACTTATCGTAGCCGCTTTTTGGCTAGCTATTTTAGTAATCGACGCCGTCCTCTAAAGGACTATATGATTGCTGGCGTAGAAGAATTTGGGATTTGGGCCGGTAAATTATCGGGTCTTATTAATCCAATCATGCAAACCAGTTTAGCAAAGCAGTTGAGCAAACAGCTCATGGGCATGCAAAATATGCCAGCAGTGCACACTTATCGATTGTCTAAACTTACCGGTATAGCCGGCGTCGAAGCCTACCGTAAAGAATATTTAGATGATCTATCTGATATTGATAAGCTACGTCGGGTGATAATTGTCCAAGATGCATTCACCTCGTGTTTTGATTTACCTACGGTGCAGGCTATATTGCGGGCGTTGGTGGCTATGGGTTTTGTTCCCGTAGTGATGCCTTTAGGTGTATCTGGTAAAGCTAGGCATGTGAAGGGGTTTGAAAAGTCATTTAACAAACTGGCGCAAGCGCAAGCTGTTAAACTCAAATCTGCTGCTGCAACGGGTATTCCTTTGGTTGCTATAGATCCTAGTGTGGGGCTTATCTATCGTGATGAGTACACCCATGTTGTAGATAATATGCCCATGGTATCCTTGTTGCATGAATGGTTAGCAACGGCCATGGAAGGGGTTGTCTGCCCAGATCTTTCATCTAAAGCGGCCAACTCCATTAGTCTCTTTGCCCATTGTAGTGAGAAGGCCATGTTACCCAACAGCAATCAGTTATGGCAGCAGGTATTTGCTAAGTTTGGTCTGCAAGTGCAAACCCCGGCGGTAGGTTGTTGCGGTATGGCTGGCACCTTTGGTCATGAGGTGGCTAATCAAGACGTTTCTCAAACCTTGTTTGACATAAGTTGGAAGCAACCAGTTGCGGATGCTGGCATTGTTTTGGCTACGGGCTACTCTTGCCGTACTCAAACTAAGCTGCAAACAGCCAGCACAGGCAAGAGCGTCTTACATCCTTTGCATTACTTACAACGCTTATTAACTCAAGACTAGGTAGTAAAGCATAGCACCAGCTAGCTCATTGCCCAAGGGTGTAGTTTCACTAGCGGCCCATTGGCTGCTCCTGTTTATCAATTGTATTAGCGCTTAAGGGGCAAATATATTGGCTAGATCAGCCTCTAGGGTTAAATTGAGGTCAACAGCTTGTCCTTTGTTAAAATTGGCTGCCGCGCCTTGTAAGCGTACCTGCACAGGGAGAGTATGCTTGTTAATGGAACCTTGGCTAATAATTTCTAGTTTGGAGACCTGCATGTTGTTAAACAACAGGTTGATAGTGTCGGCACCAGCGTGATGGGCCGGTACAGGGCTGTTTAAGTGTAGTTGAACGGGTTGTGTGTTGATAAGGCGTAGGTCATTAATTTCCCAATTGCTATCGAGTCCAGCTTCGCCTTTAATCGCACCCTTGGCTTCTATGGTAGGCCATATAATCTTCGATAGGTGCTCCAAACCGATGTTGTTAACTAGCCAGCTTTCTCCCTGAAAACTAATATCGCCATCTAAAAAATCACCATCTAATTTGTTTAATTGCCAATCATCTGGCCTCGATAGGGCCTTTGCTAAGCCTTTTCTATTTGGGCTATCGGTGACCAATTCAACTTGGGTGTTTGTTAGGACAAAGGCCTCAGAATAAGAGCTGGGTTGTAGCTTCTGGATATCTAGTGTATAGCTGGAATGTAAATTATTATCTTCTGAAGTGACGCTGATGTCGCCGTTCATGGCACTTATTTCGAAGTTATCGCTAACACCATAAATATCCGTTAATTTGAACAGATGCAGGTTTTGTTGAGCTTGTGTGGCATGCCATTGCCAGCTACCTTCGTAATCAACGCTACCCGAGCTAGCTTGTAAGGACCAGTTACCCTTACGCTGGGCTTGTAGGGCTGCTAGATCTATGTCACTGGCGGTAACCTGCATATTGCCTTGTTGAGTAGCAAAATCCCAACTAAATTGGCTGTTTAGTTGTTTTGAAAAAGGCTGCGCTTGGCCGCCAAAATCGATGGCTAACTGATCTCCACCAAAGTTAAAGCTGCCTTTGCCGAGTAAATCAAATTCAGGCCAGCCCTTGAGGCGTGTGTCCTTTGCATGCAACTGATAATAACCTTCACTAGGGCGATAGTTAAACTGACTACGGCCTGCTGGTAGTTGAATTTGTAAGCCTAGGGCACGGCTGGTTGCTTGCGCATTTCCCGTTGTTGTTTGTGGGTGTAGTGAAAGGTTTAGGTCATTCCATTGCCATTGGCTATTTGCTGTATGGTAGCTAAGCTGTAGGCTTTCACTATTAACTAGGTTGAGACGATCACTAGCAAAAAGCAAAACTTGGTTGTTTTGTTGTTGGCTTTCTACTTGGTTCGCGGACAGCTTACTATTAGGCGCTAGGTTGATCTGCCATTTCTCAGGGGTCATGGTGAAATCAAGCTGTGCTAGAGCTTGGACTTGTTGAATGCCCAAGGGGATTTGTTCTAACAGCTGATTATGTTTGGGTAACACATAATAACCACTAAGGTCTGCGCGACCGTGCCAAGCATCGGTGTTGTTATAGCGTAGTTCTTTAAGCTGTGTGAATATTTGGTATTGTGCGCCTGGGGATTCCAAAGTGGCATTGAATACGCCATCTAAAACGATGGTTTTTTGATCATTTATGAAGTTGCTGGACTCGCTTTCTAGATTAATGATAACAGGCCCTTGTGCCACAGCACGCATTTCTAAATTATTCAGCGCTAAGTCATCGATAGTTCGCGCTTGTATATTTAGATTTGGCCAATTGGGTTTTAGAGATAGTTGGCTGCCAGCGTTGATTTGCCATTGATCAGCACCCGTGTTGGACAGCTGGTGAGTCAAATTAGCGTCGATCACTATATCCGAAGCGAGCTTTGACTCGGTCTGTACTTGAATTTGAAATTGGTGTTCTCCATGTGCCGCTTCTAGCCATTGTTGCACGCTCTGATGTTGATCTGCAGGCACATTGAGTTGCCAATGGCTCATTAAACGCCCTTGGTCAATGGGCAGAGCAAACCTAGGTGGAATTAAATGAGCCACTAGTTTTTGCACGACGGGCACATTCAGCGCCATCTGACCTTGCCAGTTTAGGCGTTGGTCTATGTGCCGCATTTGTGATGTTAGCTTGGCAATAGGCGCGCTTTGTTGTTTGGTAAATAAGGTTGCAGACAATGCATTGTTAGCGTCAAATTGGGCTTCAAAGTAGAGGTCATCATTTTTATGGGTGATTATTTTTGCAACAATATGAGCGGATTCTGGTGATCCTGACAGCTTGCCTGTGACGTTAAAGTCTTGCCCTAAAGGCAAACTTGGGGAGCTAACCTGCCCAGTAATTCGTTCAATAGTGAGTTGGTTCGGCATCTGCTGTAACCAGCGTTGTGGCAAGAGCAATAGGATAGGAGCCGAATCGGCGCTGGCTTGGGCAAGCTGGCTATCAAAGCTCAACTTAGATATGTGAACATCTGGAGTAGCGCTGTACCACAAGTCGAGTAGATTGTAGGTTAGCTCAAGATTTTCAATTTTGATTTTATTACGCTGACTGGGACTCTCCTGACTAGCTTCCAGTGTCTTTACTTGCCAGCGCTCGAAAAGTGGATAGCCGACTTCAATGTTATCTATCTTAATATTAGCTGGAAGAGGGCTAAAACTTGCCGCTATAGGTAGCCACCAAGGTAGAGCACCATAGATAAACAATACCAATAGCAGTATTGGTAAAAGAAGGTAACGTGAAAACGCACTAAGCATGGGCGAGACTCATTGTTATGACTATTGTCTTGGCGCCTCAGTCGCTGGTTTTATGCTTGTATTCGCACAAGTCCTCTATAATACAGGCACCACACCTTGGCTTGCGAGCCAGGCACACGTATCTGCCATGTAAAATCATCCAGTGATGAGCATCTAGTAAAAATTCTTTCGGTACAAATTTTAGCAGCTTTTGCTCGACGACCAAAACATCTTTGCCTGGAGCTACCTTGGTACGGTTACCCCAGCGGAAAATATGTGTATCTACGGCCATAGCAATTTGGCGAAAAGCTGTATTTAGTACTACATTGGCTGTCTTGCGGCCCACGCCGGGTAGGGCTTCCAGGTCTGCTCGGTTATCGGGTACCTGACCGTCATGCAGATCTACTAGCATGCGCGCTGCTTTGATGACATTTTCAGCTTTGCTATTGTATAGGCCAATGGTCTTTATGTATTGCTTTAACCCATCTACGCCTAAATCCAACATTTGTTGCGGTGTATTAGCAATAGGGAAAAGCTTATCGGTCGCCTTGTTAACGCTGACATCGGTCGCTTGCGCTGATAGGGCAACAGCCACTAATAATTCATACTCGTTAGAGTAGTTTAGTTCAGTTACTGGATTTGGGTTGTCATCCCTTAATCTGGTGAATATTTCTTGGCGTTTATCTTTGTTCATAGCTTTGTTGTATCAAAGTTACCTAGGTAATAGTGCCTGTGACTCGCACTCGGCGCGACTCAGTAGCCTCATGATTGGTCGTTTGTCGCTTATCTTGATAGTCATCAATAAGGTTCTTTAAGGCGATCAGTAGCCCCATGCCAATAAAGGCACCTGGAGGCAAGATAGCAAATAGGAAACCACGATAATCATCAATTAAGGTTAACTTCCAGTTCGCCGCGGTATCACCAAAGAGTAGGTGCATATCAGCAAATAAAGTACCTTGGCCAAGTAGTTCGCGCAACCCTCCTAACAAGATAAGCACTAGGCTAAAACCAACCCCCATGGCCAAGCCATCTAGCACAGATGGTGCCAAAGGATTTTTACAAGCATAGGCTTCAGCGCGACCTAAAATAGCACAGTTGGTAACAATAAGAGGGATGAAAATGCCTAAGATAAGATATAGTTCATAGGTGAAGGCCTGCATTAATAGCTCGGCTACCGTTACTAGGGCTGCAATTATCATCACGAAGGTTGGTAAGCGTACGTCACTATTTACTTTATTACGTGTTAGGGAAACTAAGGCGTTAGAGGCGACCAATACCAGTGTTGTGACTATGGCCAAGCCTAGGGAGTTAACCACGCTGTTGGTAACAGCCAATAAGGGGCACAAGCCTAATAGTTGTACTAGGGCTGGGTTGTTTTTCCACAGGCCTTGTTGGAGCAGGTTGGTTGTTTCGGCTTGCATATTACTGCTCTCCTTGCGTTGTTGTGCTCTGTAGGGCTGCCAGCATCTGATCTTGATATTGCTGATGGTGGGCAAGAGCCGCTTTAACGGCATTGACTACGGCGCGTGGGGTGATAGTTGCACCGGTAAACTGATCAAAATCCCCTTGATCCTTTTTCACTGCCCACTGGTGGCTAGTTAAACTAGCTCCGATGAAATCATCTACCCACTGAGATTTTTGATAATCAACCTTGTCGCCAAGCCCTGGGGTTTCTTTATGGGAAGTAATGCGTACGCCGGTAGCGTCCCCGTGAATATCGATACCTACTAGTAGATGAATAGCACCACTATAGCCGTCAAGAGTGGTGACGGGTAACACCCAGCCATTCACGTGCTTGTTTAGTATGGCAGCGTAGGCGAGGGTGCCGGGGTTGAGATTTAGCCGTTCAGCAGCGGGTAATATGAATGCGTGTTGCAATAATTCTTCATCAAAGTAACTCACCGGTATAACCTGCGTAAGGGCTGCTAATTGAGCTTGACGTTGGTTTTCTGTTATCAATGGCTTAGTGAGTAGATAGACTGCTGCTAACACGGCAGCCGCAGCAATAGCCATACCACCAAGATTGATAGCGTTGGTGCGGATGTTTTTCCACATGTTGTTGTCAGTGTTGTCGCTCATCATGGGTATCTCAGGGTTGTTGCCCATAGGCTTTGGGTTTGCTGTATTGGTCTATTAGTGGTGCTGACAAGTTCATCAGCAAAACAGCAAAAGCAAAAGCATCCGGGTAGCTACCCCAAGTACGGATGACATAAACTAAAATGCCAATGCCGGCACCAAAAATTAACTTGCCCTTGCGACTAGTAGCGCTAGTCACTGGGTCGGTAATGATAAAGAATGCGGCTAACATGGTGGCACCTAAAAATAGATGATCACTAAAACTAGCGTATAGATCTGGTTCACCAGCGCCAAACAATCCTGCCATGATGCCAAGGCTAGCAAGCATAGCTCCGGGAGCATGCCAGGTGAATACTTTTAGTGCTAGTAAAGCCAAGCCACCAGCTAGGTAAGCGGTGTTTACCCTAAACATAGCATCGGCATAGTGGACAACACTGGGGTTAGCTGACAGCATTTCGTTGATGGTCTTGCCCTGTAGATGCTTCATGGCGTCGAGTGGGGTGGCTTGAGTAATGGCATCTATATTGCCTCTTTCCTGCCAAAACCACTGCCACTGACCGGCTAGATCAAAGTAGTGTTCTGGGCTTGTCCACACGGTCATACTAGCGGGAAAGGCAATCAAGCAAATAGCATAGCCTGCCATGGCAGGGTTGAAAGGGTTATTGCCCAAACCACCGTACAGATGCTTAGCAAATAGTACGGCAAATAAAGCTGCCACGGTCACTAACCACCAAGGAGCTAGTGGTGGCAAGGCCAAGGCTAGCAATAAGCATGTGACTATGACGCTACCATCCTTAAGGAAAAAGCCTAATGGGCGCTTACGTAGGGCTAATACACCAGCTTCAAGTAGCAAGCCTACCAGGATTGCCCAGACGACATTGAACAAGGTGCCATAACCAAACCAGTAAATCTGGGTTAATAAACCAGGCATCGCTGCGGCTAATACCAATAGCATCAGCCTCTGACTGCGATTGCCACCGTGTAAATGAGGTGATGAAAATAACGTCATCATGATTTAGCTTCCTGGCTTGGGTTCTTAATGCTATCAAGGTGCGCTTTAGCTTGATCAAGAGTTGCCTGCGCTGCAGTTAATGCTGTTTGGTGTTCGGATTTCTCTGTGTCGCTAGCTGATTCGTCAGGCGCAGCTTTAGTGAGTTTGCGTACCTGAGCATTGGCTTTAGCCCAGGTTACCTGAGCTAGCTTTTCTGCTTCTGGGTCTAAACCCATGTTACTTTCAAAGTCAGCTAATGCCTTGGCTGCCGCTTCTGAACGTTGTTCTAGCTCTGTCACCATGGCCTGCAATTTGTCGGTGTTATCATGACCAGCTGCTTGGGCATCGGCAAAGGCTTTACTGGCTTTTTTAAGCTTAGTTCTGACAATAGCTGCGGCGGTTTTCAAGTCTTTATGGTTGGCTGGAACTTGTACTTCTGCTGCTTTCTTAGGGGGGGCGCTAGCTTCAGCAGCTTTCTTTTCTGCTAGGCGGGCTTTAGCGGCTGCAACAGGATCTTCGGCACCAGGATTTTCTGCGCGTTTGGCGGCTTGAGCTGCGGCTGCGGCTGCAGCCCGAGCTTTGCGGCGTTCTTCCTTGGCGTTGACTTCGTCTAATAAGCGCTGCTCTCTTGATTCAAAGCGTAGCTTGGCGTGTTCCGCTTGACGTGTTTCTGCAGCTTGCTGACGCACCATGCCTTTAGCATAACGGTAGTGTTGTACTAATGGTATTTGGCTAGGGCATACATAAGCACAAGCGCCGCATTCAATGCAGTCCATCAGATTATACTGTTCGATCTTGTCAAAGGCGTCGGATTTAGCTAACCAGTACAACTGCTGAGGTAATAATTGTGCGGGACAGGCAACTTCACATTGGCCGCAGCGGATGCAAGCCATACTGGTATCTTTGCCAGGTAGTTCCTGTGGGTCTGGCACGATAAGGCAGTTGCTAGTTTTAACTAGTGGTACTTGGGTGTTGGGCAGTTGGAAACCCATCATAGGGCCGCCTAGGATTACTGGATTCGCATGGGTCTCAGCTTGACACTGCTGCAGTACGTAATCCACGCTAGTACCGATGCGTATACGATAGTTGCCAGGCTGCTTAACCCCGTTACCTGTCACGGTAACAATACGTTCAATGCTAGGTTGCCCTAGGTAAACCGCATCGTTGATAGCTTTTACCGTGGCCACGTTTTGGCAAAGGATGCCAAGGTCGGCAGGGATCCCCCCCTTTGGTACTTGTTTGCCAGTGACGTTTTCAATCAGCTGTTTTTCGCCACCGGATGGGTACTTGGTAGGGATGACTAAGATCTCTATATCCGTATGTTCTAGCGCCGCCTGCTGCATCACCGTAATGGCTTGAGGCTTGTTATCTTCGATAACAATAATGCACTTGGCTTGGTCCAGCAGACGCAGCAATAGGTTGGCGCCAGCAATGATGTCAGCGCTGTGTACTTGCATGAGGGTGTCATCGGCGGTGATATAGGGCTCACACTCTACGCCGTTGATGAGTAAGGTGTGGATAGGCTTATCAGTGGCTAACTTAGCGCTGCTAGGGAAACCTGCGCCACCCATACCAGCAATGCCCGCGGCTTGCATACGTTGACGAATTTGTTGGTCATCTAGAGTGTTGGCATCGGCGCTGCCAATGTCTTGATGCCAAGTGTCCTGTCCATCTGTTTGTAGCTCAATGCACATGGCTTCTAGACCGGAAGCATGAGCTACAGGAAAGGCGTCAATGGCACTAATGGTGCCAGAACTAGGTGCGTGTACCGAGGCACTAATAAAGCCTGTGGCTTGGGCAATTAGCTGGCCTTTTTGTACTTGTTCGCCAACCTTTACAACGGGTTTGGCTGGTGCGCCTATATGTTGAGATAAAGGTACGAGTAGGCGTTGCGGTAAGGGTAGTTCTAACACCTTACCAGGGTTGGATTGCTGCTTGTTTTGTGCAGGGTGCACGCCGCCAGGAAAATCGAATAGTTTTCTCATGCTGGAATATCTCCCTGGGACACTACTCTGGGATGTCTATCGGTAGCGATTAACTGCTCTGGCTTTTGCCAATGCCAAGTTTGACTGGTAACGGGCACTGGCAGCATATCAATACAGTCGACAGGGCACGGCTCGACACATAGGTCACAGCCGGTGCATTCCGGAATAATTACCGTGTGCATTTGCTTGGCTGCACCTAGAATGGCGTCAACTGGGCAGGCTTGGATGCACTTGGTGCAGCCAATGCATTCGTCTTCTCGGATATAGGCAATTTTACGTACGCTATCAACACCTGCTTCGGCATCAAGAGGTAATGCCTCAACGCCTAGTAAATCGGCCAAGGCCTTGATGGTGGTTTCACCACCGGGAGGGCAGCGGTTAATTGGGTCAGTCTGGTTGGCGATGGCTTCCGCATAAGGCTTACAGCCTGGGTGGCCACATTGGCCACATTGAGTTTGTGGTAACAGCTCGTTTATTTGCTCTACAATCGGATTGCCATCTACTTTAAAGCGTTTAGCGGCATAACCTAAAATACCGCCAAAAACTAGCGCCATAAGAGTTAGTGCTGCTACAGCATAGATAAGAATATCCATTTAAATGCTCACCAATCCAGAAAAGCCCATGAATGCTAAGGACATAATGCCGGCACTAACCATGGCAATGGCTGGGCCTTGAAAGGGTTTAGGGATATCTGCGAGATTGATACGTTCACGTAAGGCGGCAAACAGTACTAATACCAAAGAAAAGCCAATGGCAGCGCCCATGCCGTACAACAAGGATTCAATAAAGCCGTTGGACTTGTTGATGTTCAGCAAAGCTACACCTAGGACCGCGCAGTTGGTGGTGATCAATGGTAAGAAAATGCCCAGCACCTTATGTAACATAGGGCTTGTTTTATGTACCAACATTTCAGTGAATTGCACGACAAAGGCGATCACCAGAATAAAGCTGATGGTCCGTAGGAACTCAAGACCCAAAGGCTCAAGGATAAAAGTGTAAGTTAAGTAGCTACATAGTGAGGCTAGAGTAAGCACAAATGTAGTGGCAAGAGACATGCCCATGGCGGTATCGAGTTTTGATGAAACGCCCATAAACGGGCACAAGCCTAAGAACTGTACTAGGACAAAGTTGTTCACCAAAACGGTGCTAACCAAAATGAGTATATATTCGGCCACGACGGCTTCCTGTTTATGTGCAATTACGAGTACTTAAAAACAACCATATTGTAACTTAGGAAACCTATCACGCCTATAGTTCTAGTGCTTTCAATGGCTTCATTTAAGTGGTTATATCAGGTTCATTATATATGCCGTAAGGAAATAAGCAAATGATATAATATCATTTCTAGTTATAAGTAAATGGCGTTATTATAGCTTTTTTAAAGCACTCAAATTAGTCACTTAGGCCATTTCGTAGTATCTTGGCTAGGAGTCATTTATGTACGTATATAACGAAGTCGACCAACAGCTGGTAAATCAGCGTGTAGATCAGTTTCGCGATCAAACACAGCGTTTTCTGAAGGGTGAAATTGCCGATGACGAATACCGTATGCTGCGTTTGATGAACGGCATCTATATACAACGCCATGCCCCCATGTTGCGTGTGGCTGTGCCATACGGACAAATGACTAGTGAACAGTTGCGTGCTTTAGCACAGGTGTCCCGTACCTATGATAAAGGTTACGGGCATTTCACGACACGTCAGAATATTCAGTTTAACTGGCCACAGCTGGCTGAGATCCCCGATATCTTAGCTGATCTGTCAACAGTGCAAATGCATGCCATTCAAACTAGTGGTGCCTGCATCCGTAGTGTTACCAGCGATCCATTGGCGGGTGTAAGCGCTGATGAGTTGGCTGACTCTCGCCCTTGGTGCGAGATTATTCGCCAATGGAGTAGTTTGCATCCTGAATTTGCTTATCTACCACGTAAGTTCAAAATAGCTGTTACCGGTTCTAAAGAAGATCGCGCTGCGGTGCAGGTACACGATATTGGTTTGCGTATTGTGCATAACTTGCAAGGCGAGTTAGGTTTTGAAGTGCTTGTCGGTGGCGGCTTGGGCCGCACGCCTATCATTGGTCAGGTGATTCGTGATTTCCTACCCGCCAAACACTTGCTGTCCTACTTAGAAGCCATTTTGCGAATCTACAACCTACATGGTCGTCGCGATAACAAGTACAAGGCGCGCATCAAAATTCTAGTCAAAGCAATGGGTATGGAAGCCTTCGCCCAGCAGGTGGAACAAGAATGGCAGGTTATTAAGGATACCGATTTACAGTTGCCACAAGCTGAGATTGAACGAGTGACTAGTCATTTTCAAAAGCCTTATTACCTTACTGAAGATGTGGCTAGCTTTGCACAAGTGAAAGACATTGTTGATGGTGATTTCCAGCGTTGGTTGGCGCATAACGTATTGCCTCATCAACAGCCAGGTTACCGGATTGTTATGGTGCCTTTAAAGAACCCTATGTCACCACCTGGTGATATCAGTCATCAGCAAATGGACGGCCTAGCGGATCTAGCCGACCAGTTTAGTTTTAGTAACGTGCGCTCTACTCATGATCAAAACTTGGTATTGGCTTATGTGGCAGAAAAAGACCTACATGATCTGTGGCTAGGTTTAAGTGAGCTAAGCTTAGCAAGAGCTAACCATGGTACCTTAACCGACATGATTAACTGCCCAGGTTTGGATTATTGCAGCTTAGCCAATGCCGAAACCTTGGTACTATCTGAGCGCATCAATGAAACCTTTGATGACTTAGACTACTTGTATGACCTAGGCCCCATCGAACTAAAAATATCGGGTTGTATGAATGCCTGTGGTCATCATCACATTGGCCATATTGGTATCCTTGGGGTGGAAAAGGGTGGCAAGCAAGTGTATCAGTTTACCTTGGGTGGTAGTGATAGTGCGGCGGCGCAATTAGGTAAAACCCTGGGCCGTTCGATACCACAAGACGAGGTGGTCACCACCATTACCATGATTTTGAATACCTATCTAGGTTTGCGCCATGATCAAAGTGAAACCTTTGCTCAGCTAGTTAATCGTGTAGGTTTATTACCATTTAAGGAGGCCGTTTATGGAACTGCTCAAAAAACCGCAGCCTAAGCAGGTTGTTGAATATACCGATTGGTTGCAAGCTGACGCCGCGCCAGTAGGGGCTGTTAAGGTTGAAGCTGACGTTGATGTGGCTCAGCTACTAAGTTTATCTGAGCGCTTTCAGGAAGTGCAGGTAAACTTCCCAATGTTTGCTGATGGCCGTGGCTTTAGTATCGCTCGTTTGCTACGCCGCGCAGGTTTCACTGGCACCATTCGTGCCGTTGGTGATGTGGCTTTGGACCGCGTACCTTTTATGCAGCGTGTTGGCTTTGATGCTATTGAGCTAAAAGAAGGTGAAGAGGCAGCCTTGGTACCACGTTTACTAAACCACGTTAACATTCACTACCAAGCCAGTAGTGATGGACACGGCCCCGTCTACCTGTAACGCTAGGCCAGAACGCTTGACCAAGGACTGGCACTTTTACTGCGTAAAAAAGCCAGTCCCGGATTGAGCATAGGTTAGGTGACGCGTAGGCCTGGCTTGGCGCCAGTGTCTGGTTCTAGCAAGTAGATACCTTCGCCATCGGCTGCCGCCAATACCATGCCTTCGGACATGCCAAATTTCATCTTGCGTGGGGCTAAGTTGGCTACCATGACCGTCATCTTGCCGATAAGGTCTTCTGGGTTGTAAGCTGATTTAATGCCGGAAAATACCTGGCGGGTTTCGCCATCTAGGTCCAGTTCCAAACGCAGCAACTTATCAGCGCCTTTAACGGCTTCGGCGTGGGTGATTTGTACCACACGTAGGTCTACCTTGGCGAAATCTGGAAATTGGATCTCCTCAGCTATAGGGTCGTCCTGCAGCGGGCTCACGGGGCCAGCCTGCTTTTGCTCTTGTTTCTGCTTTAGGGCTTCTTCCTTAGCGAGCTCTTCCTTTGAATCTTCCAGCATTGTCTCTATGGTCGTACCTTCGATACGGGTCATTAGGGGCTTAAACTTGTTGATTTGATGACCTATTAAAGGTGCATCAAGGCCAGTCCAAGAAATCTCGTCGTTCAAGAAAGCGCCAGCAGCTGCAGCCATGTCAGGTACGATAGGCTGCAAGTAGATCATTAGCATACGGAACATGTTAAGACCCGTAGAGCAGATGTCTTGGACGGCTTGTTCGGTACCTTCTTGCTTAGCTAAGGCCCATGGCTCCTTATCAGCAATGTATTGGTTAGCTACATCAGCGAGGGCCATGATGGCCTTAACGGCTTTGCCGAATTCACGGTTTTCGTAATACTGGGCAATTTCTGCTTTGGCTTTAGTGAATTGAGCAATAAGTTCTGGCTCAGTGATGCTGCTGCTTAGCATGCCATCGTGTTTTTTGGTGATAAAACCGGCACTACGGCTAGCAATGTTCACCACCTTGCCAACTAGGTCAGAGTTTACACGCTGCACAAAGTCTTCTAGGTTCAAATCTAGGTCTTCAACACGGTTATGTAGTTTGGCGGCAAAGTAGTAGCGTAAGTATTCTGGCTGTAGGTGGCGCAAGTAGGTGCCAGCCTTGATAAAGGTACCACGGGATTTGGACATCTTCTTGCCGTTAACGGTTAGGAAGCCGTGTGCATAAACCGCAGTAGGTGTACGGAAATCGGCACAATGCAGCATGGCCGGCCAGAACAAACCGTGAAAGTTAATGATGTCTTTGCCAATGAAGTGGTATAGCTCAGTGCTAGAGTCCTTTTTGAAGTAGTGATCAAAGTCTAGATCATCACGCTTGTCGCAAAGGTTCTTAAAACTAGCCATGTAACCAATAGGTGCATCTAGCCACACATAGAAATACTTGTCGTCTTCACCAGGAATCTGGAAACCAAAGTAGGGGGCATCACGGCTGATGTCCCACTCTTGCAAACCGGAATCTAACCATTCGGCTAGCTTGTTGGCAATTTCTGTTTGCAAGCTGCCACCACGAGTCCACTCACTTAGCATGTCTTGGAAGTCAGGAAGCTTAAAGAATAGGTGTACAGAATCTTTCTGAATAGGGGCAGCACCAGAAATTGCGGACTTAGGGTTGATTAAGTCATTTGGTGAATAGGTGGCACCACAGGCTTCACAGTTGTCTCCGTATTGGTCTTCTGTTTTACACTTAGGGCAGGTGCCTTTGATAAAACGGTCTGCCAAAAATAGCTGCTTCTCAGGATCAAAGGCCTGAGTAATAGTGCGACGGGCGATGTGGCCCTTTTTGTCACAAGCATTGAAAATGTATTCAGCAAAGTGCTGATTTTCTGGCGAGTGAGTAGAGTAGTAGTTATCAAAGGATACCTTGAAGCCAGCAAAATCGGCTTCATGTTCTTCTTGTACCTTAGCGATGAGCTGTTCTGGTGTAATGCCTTCCACTTCGGCGCGCAACATGATGGCGGTACCGTGAGCATCATCGGCACAGACATAGTGGCAGCGGTTGCCCACTAGGCGTTGATAACGCACCCAGATGTCGGTTTGGATGTATTCCAGCATATGGCCTAGATGAATAGAACCATTGGCATATGGAAGGGCGCTGGTAACAAGAATTTCGCGTGCAGAAGTATTGCTCATAAGTGTGTAAGACAAGTTGAGTGAGTAAATAGCATAGGTTAAATGAAACCTAGCTTCTATAAGGGGAGTTATTGTACTCAAAATGCCGCCCAAGCACTAACAAAAATCTATAATTTAGGTGCTGCCCTGCTATAATTGCCCACCTATATTTCTCTGTGTTTTTATATGGTTGCTTGGCACTGGTGCTAAGTGGCTTCAAGGAAGCGTTACATGGCTCTTGAAACAGTGGTGGTTGAACACTACCCACAGCAGTTAGCAGATAAGACAGCTAAACTGAAACAAAGATTTGCAGACCTTGGTGATTGGGCCGATTCAGGTGATTTGGCTGTGTTCGAATCTGCGCCTGAGCACTATCGTATGCGGGCTGAATTTCGTCTTTGGCATACGGACGATGATCTGTTTTATGCCATGTTTCCCAAAGGCCAAAAGTTTAATCCTATTCGCATCGAACAGTTTCAGCCAGGTAGTGCACGTATTAATGAATTGATGCAGCCCTTGTTAGCGTCTATTAAAGCCGAACCGGCATTAAGTAGTCGCTTGTTCCAGATGGACTTTCTTACCAGTCAGACGGGCGAAGCCGTGGTGAGCATGCTTTATCATCGTCAACTTGACGAAGCTTGGGAGATCGCAGCTAACAAGTTAGCCACGGATTTGAATATCAAATTGATGGGCCGTGCGCGTAAGCAAAAAATAGTCATAGGTGGCGATAGCATCATGGAAACCTTGCAGGTAGCAGGGCAGACCTATCGTTATCAGCAGGTAGAAAATGCCTTTACGCAGCCAAATGCCGGTATTAATGAACACATGCTGGCCTGGGCTTGTGCACAGGTTGGTGATAGCAAGGATTCAGAAAAACCAGATTTGTTAGAGCTATACTGTGGTAATGGTAACTTTACTATTCCCTTAGCCGCTAACTTCCGCAAGGTGATGGCTACTGAGATCGCTAAGTCTTCCGTTCACTCTGCGCAGTTTAATTTGCATACTAATGGCATTGATAATGTGGTAATTGCCCGTCTATCTAGCGAAGACATGACCGAAGCCTTAAATGGGGTTAGAGAATTCCGTCGCTTGAAAGATATTAACTTAGCGCAATACCAATTTGGTACCGTGCTTGTTGATCCGCCACGAGCCGGTCTCGATCAAGGCACTTTGGATTTGATTCAACGCTTTGATCGTATTATTTATATTTCCTGCAATCCTGAAACTTTGATGGATAACTTGCAGCAACTAAAGCAAACCCATCAATTACAAGCCAAGGCCATGTTTGACCAGTTCCCTTATACGGATCATGTTGAAACTGGCGTACTACTTACACGTATTTAAAAGGAAGCTTTAAACATGCAAGACGAAAACACGGGCGGCTTGGCCGACGTAAAACACATTGTAGCCATCGCTTCTGGTAAGGGTGGCGTGGGTAAGTCTACGACCACAGCAAATATAGCCTTGGCGATGGCGGCGGCCGGTCATAAAGTTGGCGTTTTGGATGCCGATATATATGGTCCAAGTCAGGGTTTAATGCTGGGTGTGACTCCCGGTAGCCATCCAGAGGCCATGGGGGAAAAGTGGTTTGTACCCTTGGTCGCGCATGGTGT
>Ga0055584_100000451_pt1 | contig 39143 bp, 43 predicted proteins | sample OSDHelmetaG_FD_58716 | JGI IMG/M metagenome (GOLD analysis project Ga0055584, IMG submission 58716) | Pelagic marine sediment microbial communities from the LTER site Helgoland, North Sea, for post-phytoplankton bloom and carbon turnover... | ecosystem: Environmental > Aquatic > Marine >...
GATCGTGACCACTAACTTGCCGTTTGAGAACTGGACCGAGGTGCTGGGCAGTGAACGCCTTACGGGAGCCACCCTGGATCGGTTGACACATCGCTGCCATATTCTGGAAACGGCAGGCGAAAGCTACCGATTGCAGGATGCGAAACGCCGACGCACAAAAAACTCAAGCAGCAAGCCAAACAAGACGAAGTAAAATAGGGACTAAATCTTCGTCCGAATCTCCAAGCCACACATCGGACGAACCTTTCCATAAACAGCGCTACGTTTTTCGACCGGCAGGCGCTACGTTTTCTGACCGGTGTTTACAGAATGGTTCCGTCTTTGTTTCTCTGGTCTGTTTTCGTGACGCACAACCCTGGCAAATACTCTCGGGTGTCTCCTCTCAAGAAATCCTCTCAAAAAGCAAAGAACTGAAAGCGGAAGGCTGGTCGCCGACCGAGGTGGCAGGATATCACGATAAAAGTGATAAATATATTGGCGTCTGGAAAAAAGGAGCGCCTTCATTGGTTTATATCGACGTGGGTCTCTCCAAGACTCAGCATGATGCGAATTTCCAGAAATTAATGAACCTCAACTTATATATGCATCAGCAGCATGTGTTTTTTGATGCCAATAATCAGTACCGTTTTTCAAATATATGGTATCGCAAACCAAGTTCGACAACAAAGTGGGGCAGCTGGTATGGAGGCGTTGATAACCATAAGAGTAAACAGGGAATTCATCCCTTTCAATCAGACACTACCGTCGCCACTCAAGGATCATCACTTGTGTATTCCGGATCTTGGGTTGATCATCCCTTGTACATTTCCCTGGAGCTGATCGATCTCGATCTGGTTGAACACCAGAGTAAAGCAAATCAACTAATGAATCTGGGTTACCGCCCTTTTGCCGTTGATGCCTGTTTCGCTAAGAATGAAATCCAGTCATCCTCAGTCTGGTATCGTCCCAAATAAGAATTGGAAGTCCAAAAACAACACAACCGTCGAGAGGGGTACTGAGCCGTTTGCACGAGCAGTCGGCTACTTTCCAAGAAGATCTTGCCGAGCGTCCTTTCAGACCGTGACAACAATTATTAGGGATGTGTATCAGGGGCTAATCAGCCAACTGTGTATTGTTCTCAGTTCCTGGACATTTCTTCCAGTAAATCAATGTCCAACGATGCCGAGATGGTTACCAGCATGGTAGATCGTCCGTCATCCTCGAATTTGATCGAATCAGCCGGCATCACACTATTTGTTTTTTTAATCAGAATGACATTCTTGTCTCGAATCAGGAAATAATGTTCCTGAAGACCATCTGGTTCTAACGACACAAACATCAACACCCCATTTCGCACTTTCACCGACTGAATTCGTGAAAAGAGGGTTGTTCTAGCTTTCGGGTACATTCCACTTTTAAATCCAGCACTATGATCAGTCATATGTGTCGGTTCTACCGAGACGGTTTCCGGTACTTCATCCAGAAGTAAGAGTGAGAAACAAAATAGAATCACGATGATGGATGAAGTACTGGTAAGTAAGTCTTTCATTTCGGTTCAATCCCATTCACCAGATCTATGGAAATTTCCAGAGCGTATTCCAGCTCCCGGAATTACAATCATTCTTTTTGAGCGTTTTAATATTTAACTATTGAGCAGGCCATAAGTTTTGCACATTTTTGGCTTTTTTGATAACTTGAACGAATATACTTGATGCTAGCACAAGTTCTCGGATGGATGCGGAATCGGGAATGCCGTTGAAAAAATGAAACTACCTGTCATTGTGGAGATGTGCTTGAAGCAATTCCCGGGAGCGAGCGGAAGCCGATCCGTTGGCTGTCAATTCTTTCATGAGATCGATGTCGATTGTGTCTGAAATCGTCACCCGCATTGTACCATTGCCAGCATCTTCGAACTTAATTGACTTAGAGGGCATATCACTCCTCGATGATTTTAACAGAATGACATTCTTGTCTCGAATCAGGAAATAATGTTCCTGAAGTTTCTCGTGATCAATCGTCACAAACATCAAGACTCCCTTTTTCACTTTTGCCGACTGAACGCGAGTAAAGAGGGTTGATTTGACAGGTGGAGCCTGTCCCTTTAGAACTTCGGTATTCGGGTTTGTTAGTTGTGCCGCTGTGACAGGGTGTGCCCCCTCTCTCTCACATAAAAATAAAAGTGAGAAGCAGAACAGAATAATGATGATCGATGCAACGGTCGTAAGTAAATCTTTCATATCTATCAACTCGCACTTTCAATATCTGCAAAAGATGAATATCTGATTAAGTGGTTACGACAAACTTTTGTTAAAAGACCATCTACTCCTTTCACTAGATTCTGTTAGACATTTTAAAGAAACGTTACGTTCCCGAATTTGCTCATTTTTTCTTTACTTTTTCCAGAAAACAACAACACACTGTTCTCAACGGAATTAACTGAAAACGAGCTGATCTGAGTTATTCGGCTCGACTTATGAAATATTGAAAAAAAGAGTCACTAATTCGAAAATTGAATTAACGCGTTTATGAGAATTACAGAGAAATACCTGTGAATGTTGGTACTCTTCCGTAAATCGATCAGGAACGAGCATTTAAAAATCATCATTTCGACGACCCTGATTTACTACTCGCTTTCCTTTTACTTTGATAAGATAAATACTCTAAACACATCAAATACATCTGGAGCAATTGATCCGTTTTAGAACGCCACAGTACGATCTTTCATCAACCATGTTTTTATCTTTACCAAGAGGAATCGCACCTTGAAGACCTTTAATCCCTATTCAGGCCTGGCCCTGATGACCTGTCTCTGTTTCAGCCTGATGAACGGCAGTTTGTCTGCTGCTGAACCTTCCAAAGCACAACAGGCCCAAATCTCCCGAGCGAGCGCTGAGATGGCGGCTGTCGCCAAACGCTGGTTAGCTTCACTTTCGAAAGAACAACGAGCTGCAGCCACATTTAAAATGGATGATGAAGAACGCAGCAACTGGCACTTTGTGCCTGACTTTGTGATCAAACCAAATGGACGCAGAGGATTAACCATCGGCCAAATGACGCCGCAACAACGTATCTTTGCCGTCACGCTGCCAGCGACGGCGCTGTCGCAGCGTGGTTACCTGGAAATGATGTCCATCCGCGCGTTGGAAAAAGTCTTGTTCGATATTGAAGGAAAAGACTATCGCGATCCACAGCTCTATTATGTTTCCATCTTCGGCAAACCTGATCCCAAAGGGACGTGGGGCTGGCGCTTTGAAGGACATCATCTTTCTGTGAATGTCACGATTATTGATGGGAAGAAGTTTTCTGTCACACCTTCCTTTTTTGGTTCGAATCCTGGTAAAGTTACCGATGGTAATTTAAAGGGTGTCGAAGTCCTCGATAAAGAACAAAAGCTGGCACTCAGCCTGATTCAGTCGTTCAATAAAGAACAACTGGCCAAAGCCACGATTGATACATCTGCCTTGGATAAGAAACTGCTACAGAAAAGTGTCATCAAAGAAGTTTTGACAACCGATGACCCCACCGCGGACCGTGGGTTATTTACATTCAAAGGCATCAGTTTTGCCGACCTGGACCCGGCACAACAGAAAAAACTGCTCAGCCTGATCAATGTCTATACGAGTCGCTTTCGTCCGGAGATTCTCAAAGGCACACGTTACCAGGGGAATATCAAAGATGGTAGCGATGTCAGTTTTGCCTGGAGCGGAGGCCAGAAACGTGGTGAATTTCATTATTACCGCATTCAATCCAAAACATTCCTGATTGAATTTGCCAATACACAAAACAACGCCAACCACGTACACGCCGTCTGGCGCGAATTTGATGGCGATTTTGGACGCGATTTTCTGTCAGAACATTTTTCCAAACATCATAAGAAGTAAACTTAACGAGATGACAACAACAGGCCTGATGGATTTTGAATATTCATCAGGCCTTTTTGATCTCACTGGCAGTATTGAGGAAATAAGATGGATCGTATCATTCGACCGTACCAGTCTGAAGATCTGGACGATGTGCTCGCATCGTGGGAAAGTGCCTCCCGGCTGGCTCATCCTTTTTTAAAGGAAGACTTTCTGGATCAGGAGCGGCACAACATCCCCAATATGTATCTGCCCAACGCGGATACCTGGGTCGTTGAAGAGGCAGGAGAGGTGCTGGGGTTCATTGCGTTAATGGGAAATGAAGTCGGTGCAATTTTTGTAAAGCCTGATTTTCATGGCACCGGCGCCGGAAAGGCGTTGATGGACAAGGCACAGGAATTACATGGCGACCTCGAAGTCGAAGTCTTTAAAGAAAATGCCATTGGCCAGAAATTTTATGCGCGTTATGGTTTTCAGTACCTCAGCGAACAGATTTTTGAGCCGACTGGTAATGTGATGGTCCGACTCAAGTTTACTGCTGAGAAGTCGCTTTAACTTAAAGCACTGAATCGAATCACTTACTCTCCAATCAACTTTTATTGCAGTGAGAATCAGATGCCGGAACACGAAAAAATCAACTACGTCGAATTTCCCGCAAAAGACATCCCCGCAACCAAAACGTTTTTCACATCTGTCTTCGGCTGGAAGTTTGAAGATTACGGCCCCGAATATACGGCCTTTTTAAACGAAGGCATTGATGGCGGTTTTTATCAATCCGATTTAAAAGCCACGACAGAGACAGGTAGTGCCCTGCTAGTGTTTTACAGCAAAGAACTGGAACAGACACAGGCAAAAATTGAAGCGGCCGGCGGATTAATTGTCAAACCGATTTTTTCGTTTCCTGGTGGCCGTCGCTTTCACTTTGCTGATCTCAATGGAAATGAATACGCGGTTTGGTCAGATCCCCTTTGATTATTCTGACAGGTTGAAGTAGTTAAAATAGAAGAAAACACGATGGAACTGCCAGAATTTACAATCTCAAACTTACAGACCTTATTTGATCAGAGCCAATGGACTTCAGTCAGTCTCTGCGAAGCGTTCCTGAAGCGCATTTCAGAGATCGATGCCGCAGGTCCCACTCTCCGCTCAGTGATCGAGGTCAATCCCGATGCATTAGCAATCGCTGAGGCATTGGACCGTGAACGTGACGAGAACGGCCCACGCGGTCCTCTGCACGGCGTTCCTCTGTTCGTCAAGGATAGCATCGACACGGCAGATAAAATGCAGACAACTGCCGGCTCGTTGGCACTGGAAGGCAATATCGCTCCGCAAGATGCGTTCCTCGTCGCGAAATTGCGCGACGCAGGCGCTGTACTGCTCGGAAAAACGAATATGAGCGAGTGGGGTTATATGCGTTCAACGCGGGGATGCAGTGGCTGGAGCAGCCGCGGCGGACAGGTGCGCAATCCTTATGTTTTGGATCGTAGCCCGCTGGGTTCCAGTTCCGGGTCGGCGGTGGCAGTGGCCGCTAATCTTTGCATAGCCGCCATCGGCGCTGAAGTCGATGGCTCCATAGTTCGCCCCTCATCTACTAACAGCATCGTGGGACTCAAACCAACGGTTGGTCTCGTGAGTCGTTCGGGGATTATCGGAGTTTCATCACCACAGGATACCGCAGGGCCGATGGCGCGCTGCGTTGCGGACGTGGCCACGGTCTTGACTGCGTTAACCGGTGTCGACTCACGCGATCCGGCAACACAGGAAAGTATCGACCAAAGTGAACAAGACTATTGCCAGTTCCTTGATACCTCTTTGATCAAAGGTGCCCGTTTAGGCGTTGCTCGTGAATGCTTCGGAGATCACGAAGGAACTGATGCCATTATCGAAAATGCAATTCGTCAGCTGGAAGCTTTAGGGGCCGTGATTGTTGATCCTGTTCGGGCAAGTTCATTGCCCATGTTTGGTGAAGTCGAACTGGAACTGTTCCTGTATGAGTTTAAGGCAAGTGTGAATCGCTATTTGGCCGAGCATCCTCGAGCGAAAGTCAGGAATCTTGAGGAGCTGATCCAGTTTAATCAGGCGCATTCCGACCAGATTATGCCTTTCTTTCAACAGGAATTGTTAGAAATAGCACAAGCGAAAGGCGACTTGAACGAAGCCGCTTACCTGGAAGCAAAGGCTGAGTGCTATCGCCTTTCCCGTACAGAGGGAATTGACAAAGCATTGAATGAACATCAACTTGATGCCATCATTGCTCCTACTGAAGGGACGCCTGCATTTGTGATCGATCCTGTCGTGGGTGATAATATCCTCCGACGTGGCGGGAGCTCAGGCTGTTCCACACCTCCGGCACTAGCCGGTTATCCGCACATTACTGTTCCGGCAGGTTACGTACATGGACTTCCCATTGGGCTCTCTTTTTTCGCGGACGCTTATCAGGAAGGCAAGCTGATCAGCTATGCCTACGCCTTTGAACAAGCAACAAAAGTAAGACGGCCCCCTGGCTTCTTAGAGTCCATTTCAGTTTGAGAATGGCTTATCAGATCAGGAGGGCGAATCTTGTTTTGTCTCCGGTTCTCTAAATTTGGCAAGCATCAAACACACGATCAGCCATGCAAAGAAATATAAAACGCCTGATACAGTTTCCACGACCAGTCGCTCTGCCACCAGAGGGCTTCACCACAATAAATATAAATCGGCCTAAAACATGGCTTCTTTACCAAGTTGACGACGCACAATCACCCACTGACCCGCGTGCATCATCCAGTGTGCTGACTGTCCCGCAATGACGGCTCCGACAGTGGCACCAAACTGTTGAAGTTTTTCAGGCGACGGCTTTTGCAAGTCTTCATCACTCAATGTATCAAGCAGAGCCAGCGTGCCCGCGCGTTGTTCCGCCATACATGCCAGATATTCATCCTTCGTACAGAAATCATCAGGATTATCACTGGAAGCGGTTTCCTTGTTATGTTTCTCTGCAAACCCTTCAGGCAGGGCGGGCATCGAATCAGGACAGACCATATTGTTCAGATCATGCTCGGCTGTAATCAGATGACCTAACTGCCAGGCAATATGATTCGCATTTTCCACGGGCCGACGCATTAAATCTTCATCTGTCAAGTCCTGTATATAGCCTTGTACCACGAATGTAGGTAGCTGTAATTCGTCTTTGATGTGTGCGGCAATACTCATTTGTTTTGTCCCTCCAAGTGATTGTATTTCAAAATGTTACCGGTATCCGATTCAGTATGCTCTTGAAATCCTCAGGTGTCAATTCTAACGGTTTTTTGAAGACAGGGTTTCCACGTCGAATTTTTATTTCGATGTCGTGTGCCATGTATGCTAAGATGGAGTCCGACAACGGTGAATACACTCGCGTCAACCACGGATCTTCATATGAAACAAATTCTTAATTGAGACCAGAAGATCCGAGAGGAAAGGAGTTACCATTATGAAACTTCAAAAACCAGTCATTGTTCCTCTGCTGGGAATTTTCATTTCATTAACAATTTACGTGGTAACTTACATCATACTCTCATCTTTAGGGGGCTATTATTACAATCAGTCCGGAAAAGTCAGATATCGCAGCATTGGTCTCTCTGTTTCTGACATAACCACCTGGAATCCCAAAGGCTGTTGGTATCAGGCAAAGTTCAAAAATACGAAGGGAATCTATGTCAGTCGTGGTAATGATCTCGGTTACCTCTTTTCGCCGCTGATCATTCTTGATCGAAAGTATTTTCATCCAACACAAATCCTGATTGAACCTGAGCATCCCGATGAAACCTACTGGTTTCCGCTTTAGATAGTTATTGATATCTTCTACTCACTACACTCGATCCTAATTGTATTTGGCTTTATACAATGAATCGTTTCTTTAAAAAACTTGATTAACTGTGAATATGAGAAAGAGACTTCGAAAAAAGAAACATCTGGGAGAGTTCAAAGCATGGGGGACTTCGATCACGATTAAGAGAACAACGTGCGATGATTTCGATCCCTTTCTTGACGACTTTATCGAGCAAGCCATCGAAGGAAATCATTGTTTCTTTGGAGGTGGGGGTATGGACGATTCTTTTGAGGGAATCATTCAATTAGGAACAATATCAAATGACCCTGAGGAGAGGTTAATTGCTATCAAGGATTGGTTGGACCGCCGAGCTGATGTTGACAATTATGTGATTGGTAAGCTCATTGACCTTTGGTATTGCCCATCTGAAGAGTTAGATAGCGTTTAAAACTCGAACTAAACAGCGGTTCCAGATAATTTTCAAAAAAACTTCAGATCACGCATTGACAAATACAGACTGGTCTGTATATTTCAAGCATGAGCAAAGCACAGAAGACATCAAGTGCCCGCAAACGCATCCTGGAGACGGCTGAAAAGCTGTTTTACAGCGAAGGGATTCGTAGCGTGGGAATCGACCGGGTGATCGCCGAGGCGGGGGTTGCCAAGATGACGCTTTATAATCACTTCTCGTCCAAAGACGAATTAATTCTGGAGGTGCTGAAGTATCGAGAAGAGCAATTTGAAGCATGGATCAAACAGGCGATGGAACGAAATCAATCGAAGGGAATGAGTCCACTTCAGGCTTTTTTTGCATCCATTCGCAGCTGGTTCAAAAAAGCAGACTATCGTGGTTGCTCGTTTATTAATGCCACAGCGGAACTGGCAGATTCGCGTCATGCCGCTTCCCAATTTAGTACGGAACACAAACGGAGGTTTCGTGAAATGTTAACGGACATCATTATCAAATCAGAAGGACCCAAGGCCGCAGCTGCCGCACCCGCAATTCATGTTCTGGTCGAAGGTGCCATTGTGACTTCCGTTTGTGAAGGAAATGCCGAGGCAGCCGACATTGCAGAACAGGCTGCGAATATTTTGATCGCCAAAGCCAAACGAGGATAAGTTTTTTATTTGACCATAAATATACAGACCTGTCTGTTTATTTATAATGTAACCGAGTGACTTTTTAACCCATTTCGAAGAAGGAGATGACCAATGCAACGTTTAAACTCTGTTTCACCCGAAACCGCTGAAGGTAAAGCCAAAACATTACTGGATGGTGTGAAAGCCAAGCTGGGAATCACTCCCAACATCATGAAAACGATGGCGAACTCTCCGGCAGTTCTGGACGCGTATCTCAAATTCAGCGGCAGCCTTGGTTCGGGCGAATTGACTGCGGCAAACCGGGAGCAAATCGCTTTGAATGTGAGCGAATTTAATCAATGTGGCTACTGCCTGGCAGCCCACTCTGCTATCGGCGAAAGCCTGGGTTTGACGGAAGAGGAAATTCAGTCCAATCGATCAGGTACTGATTCGGACGAGAAGACGAAGGCACTGATGAATTTGTCGCGCAAGATCGTTGAAAAACGTGGTTTCGTTTCAGATCAGGATATTCAGGAATTTCGTGATGCCGGATATGGAGACGCCGAAATTACGGAAGTGGTTGCAAATGTCGCCTTGAATATCTTCACGAACTACTTCAATCACCTGGCCCAGACGGAAGTCGATTTCCCCGAAGCCAAACCTTTAGTTGATCATCCTGCGACAGCATGTGCCACAGAGGGTGGTGCCTGCTGTCACTAAATGTGGCAGCGATGAAGACGAATACTCTTACTGTTCACAACACCATTTTATCAGGGAGAACTCAAATGTCTTATTGGAGACAAACATCAATAGTCGTCGCTTTACTCGTTTTCGCAAGTACGAAATCAATTGAGGCGAATGCAGACACGGCCAACACCACACAGGTACAGCACCACACAGTGAAAGTGGGAGATCTCGATCTCTTCTATCGGGAAGCCGGTCCCGCAAATGCACCTACAATCCTGTTACTACACGGCTTCCCGACTTCTTCGCACATGTTTCGGAATCTGATTCCTGCACTGTCAGACAAATACCATGTGATTGCCCCCGACTATCCCGGCTTCGGCAACAGTAGTGCCCCGCCCGTCGATAAGTTTGATTACTCCTTCGCTAATCTGGCAAATGTGATGGAGCAATTCACCGAGGAGCTTAAGTTAGACAAGTACTCTCTTTATCTGATGGATTACGGTGCTCCGATTGGCTTCCGTCTCGCGGTCAGGCATCCGGAACGCGTTGATACTTTGATCATTCAAAACGGAAACGCTTATGACGAGGGGCTGGATAACAAGTTCTGGGAGCCCATCAAAGCGTACTGGAAAAAACCCACACAGGAACAGGGAAAGAAACTGCGTTCGCTGCTCACTCTGGGTGCAACAAAATGGCAGTACACACACGGCGTTCGTAATACGAATACCATCAGCCCGGATACCTGGGGCCACGTACAACCTCTCTTGGACCGTCCCGGCAACCAGGAAATCCAGCTCGCTTTGTTCTATAGCTATGGCAGCAACCCGGGTCACTACCCGGAGTGGCAGGAGTATCTGCGAACCCATCAACCGCCGACACTGATCGTCTGGGGTAAGAATGATCAGATTTTTCCCGATGCCGGTGCCTACCCTTATAAACGCGATCTGAAGAATCTGGAATTTCATCTACTGGATACCGGTCACTTCGCGTTGGAAGAAGATGGCCCGACGATCGCAGGGCTGATGCGGAGTTTCCTCTGCAGACAGGCAGAACAGTCTCACTGAATTACGTCCTCTGAAGTAGATTCGCCGGGTTTTGTGGAATGAACTGCAAAGCCCGGTTTTGTTTATTCACATTTTTGCGGGAGCCTTCACATGAATCAGTATGCAAGCGATGTTGCTTTTACACCATCGGTCAAAGCCATCCAGACCAGCAAAGGTTCTCGTGCTACTTATTCCCGAGTCGAACAGGGTTCTGGCTGGTTAACCAGCATAACGCCGGAACTGGAAGCATTTATTTCCGGCTTGGACATGTTTTATCTGGGAACGTCGAACAGCACCGGACAACCTTATATTCAATATCGGGGAGGCAGCCCGGGATTCCTGAAAGTCATCGATCAGAAAACACTGGGATTTGCCGACTTTGCTGGCAATCGACAATACATCACATTGGGAAATCTGGCTGAAAATCCAAAAGCGTTTCTGTTTCTCATGGATTATACGAATAGCCGCCGCATCAAAGTCTGGGGAACCGCGCGGGTGGTGGAAGATGACGAGGAATTAATGAATCGCCTGCATGATCCCCAATATCCCGCCAAACCAGAACGCGTCATTCTGTTTACGATTGAAGCCTGGGACATGAATTGCCACCAGCACATTCATAAACGATTTTCCCGTAACGATATCTTGCCGATCATTGGAAAGTTGCGGGCAAAAAACCAGGCGCTCCAGGAACAGCTCGATCAGTATGAAAGCAGAACGGAATCATAAAACGATTCTCATAGCATTTCTGTATCATTCGTTTTATACTTGGTGTTCCATCGAGGAGCCAATATTATCAGGCCGCAATCTGGATGAGGCGGAATTAAGGATTTTCAAATGCGACATCAACGATGTACTCAAATCAGGTTAACTGTTATGGCCCGGTCCTTTCTGTTTTTGAGTCTCGCTTTTCCAGTGCTGCTGCATGCGGGGGAACCCGCTGATCCCGTGTCGTTCAAACATGCGGGAATCGTCTCCGCGTGGAATACGTACAAAGACGAATTGACATTCGGTAAGGGACAGACTTTGGCGTTGGTTGATGATGGTTGCACACTCTCCAGGCCTGAATGGTCTCAATCGGATGGCGATCAACCGAAGGTGCTCGTCACATACGACAGCGTGGACGGTGATGATGACCCCAAACATGAAGGCAGAGGCTATCATGGTTCAACGATCGGCATTCCCTCGTCGGTCAATTACAAGGGGAAATGGGGTGTCGCTTACAACAATCAGGTTGCCGTCATTCGGGCATTGGAATGTTGTCACTGCAATGTACGTGACGGCAAAACCGTGGCTGCTGCTTTGCAGTGGATTATCGACAATCATAAAAAATATCGCATCACGACGGTAAATCTGGCGCCCGTCGATGACAAACCTCACAGCAAACCTGTTGCCACCGAGATTGACGTTAAACTCGTTCAACTTCGAAAACTGGGTATCTGGGTCAGTGCGCCCGCGGGCAACCATAACTTTACCAACGGGATTTCATGGCCTGCGAGTCAACCCAACTGCTTTGCGATCGGAGCGGTCAAAAAGGGGAAAGATGAAGTCTATCTGGATCGAGACGCGAAGGTAGAACTGGTAGTTCCTGCGGCCGCTACTTCTTCTTCAAATGCCATTGCCTGCGGGGCGGCAATCATCCTGCGTGAAGCCATTTTGAAAACAGGCTACGACTGGAAACAGGATGGTTCCAACCTTGCCGGAGCCATCATGAAGATCATGCAGAAAACGGGTGTTAAAGTCTACGACCCAGGTACGAAACGCAGCTATCAGCGTCTTGACCTGTCACGTGCCTTAAAACACGTTTTTGCTAAAGCAAAATAGCAAATATCGGAGAGAAATTCGTCTCTCCAAACGCAACTGGCCAGATTCCAAAATGGATTGGAACCTGGCCAGGAATTATCATGCACAATCGAAATCAGACAGAGTCTCTGCCCTTAGTAATTATTGTTACTACCATTTCCGCTACCGGTGTTGGTACCCGTACCCGTTTGAGGGGCACCCGTCAGCACGTTATAACCGTTGCTTGTATTTTGGGTCGCACTGTTGTTCGAGAAAGTGGCTGTGTTCCCACCACCAAAGATGTTGACAAAGAAACCATCGGCTGAGTTGTTCCGGGCACTGTTATCGCTAATGGTTCCGCCAACAATCGGTGCAATGAAATCGTATCCATTGAACGTATTACCGATGGATGTGTTATTACTGAAGGTTCCACCAACGAAGAAATCGTCAAAATCAAACCCATCTTCCAGGTTTCCTGAAGCAAGGTTATTACTGATAGTACCGCCTGCGACGTCTTCAAAGTCAAACCCATCATCCTCGTTATTTATTGCCGAGTTATTGCTGATGAGAGTTCCCGGTCCGACGGTATCTCCAAATTTGATTCCATTCGATTCATTCCCGGTAGCAACGTTCCCTGTGAATGTCATGTTAGAGACATCATCATTAAAATAAAATCCATTGAACCTGTTGTTACTTGCCGAGTTTCCAGAGAAGGTGCCCCCGGTGACGTCCTGATCGAAGTAGAATCCGTCATCATTCGTATTAGCGATGTTACCTGAGAATGTCCCACCAGTGATATTACCAAAGAATGCAAAACCCGCATAATCATTGTCCAGCGCCTGGTTACCGCTGATCGTTCCGCCGGTCATCTCATATAAGTTGAATCCGAAGTTGCCATTGTTACTGGCAATATTATTTGAGAATACACCACCTGAGATCGTATTATCGAAATAATATCCATCTTCGCCATTGTCTCGTGAGGTATTATTCGAAATGGTCCCATCACTCATATCTGTAATATAAAATCCGTCATACATATTGTTGTGGGCCGTATTCTTCGAAATCGTTCCACCACTGATTTCATTAGCAACGTAGAAACCATAGGCATTATTTTTAAAGGTGTTGCCAGTGATGCTTCCACCCACAAAATTTTCAATTTGAAGACCATCGTTATCAGTCGTTGTACCATTGCCATCAAAGGTATTGTCGATGATCGTACCGTTGATGTCTCCATCTAAATGCGCTCCATCCTCCAACGCACCACTAATCGTATTACAGGCCATAGTGAAACCGCTGATATTATTACCGAACACTCCATTTTGCCCGCCAGTGATATTCATCCCCATCAGGGTCGAGTTATTCGCCATCGTGAAGACATCAATGCTATTAACAGTACCATTCACGGTAGGTGTTGATCCATAATTAAAGCCTGTGATGGCTCCCGAATCACAGCCGATGACATTCACCGTCTTACCACCCGCCAGCGCCAACTGACCATTATTAAAGACAAAACCGCTGCTGGTATTAATGGTGCCTGCGCTGCCGTCAAAGAGTACAACACTATCCGCCCCCGCACCGTTAAAGACCGATTCTGCACTGGCGGTATTCGCGTCGATGATGGTAATGTTATTCAGGACCTGTCCGGTCTGTTGCAGCTTTGCCTGCTCCACCGGTCCACGTGCCTGATTGAGAACGATATCGATATCACGCACAATCGGCGTTACCATACGACGTTGGAATCGATTCAGTCGCTGGCTGTCCCCGTTTCCGGGAAGAGGCACACGAATGGTAACCATTCCCGTTCCCTGTGAACCGCGCAATTCATCGTATTGGTATTGGCCCGCCAGCACGACACGCGATCCGTTGCCCAGGAAAGGCAGATCAAACATTCGAAATTCCGCACGCAATCGGGTTCCCGCCATTTCCTTGAAACCAGGTGCCGAATTATCGAAGTAATAACCGCCAACATAACCGCGGAGTTCTGCATCGACATCAAATTCTTCAAATGTTTTGAGAAGTCGACCGATCTCAAAATCGGTTCCCCAATAAGCACGCTCTTCACCACCCTGCACGACAATATTATTACCACTCAGATAAGCGGTAGAGAGTGAATCAACGCGTTTCTGTTTGAGTGTAGGCACATAACCGTTAACGCGGAAATCCCATTCGATGCTCAGCAATTCGAAGCCAAAACTTCCCTGCTTAAAAATATTATCGTATTCACTGCGACGTACATCGAAGAAACCATACAGCCCGGCGATCCACTGATCATTGACCATCCGACGATAAGCCAGCCCGAAATTGCCTTCCGCTGAAGAGTTGTCAAAGATATTTCCTCGCAAGTCGGCAAAGAAGAGGCTTTCGCCATCCTGCGCCAGCGGAACAAACAGCAACCCCTGCCCCGTCTCACGATGGCTACCGGCGGCACCCGAGAAATCGAAGTAGGCCCGATAAAGATAATCTTCTTCTTCCAGCCACTCCGGATCCTGAGCCGACGATTGTAAGGGAAGAAGGAAAAGCAATCCGAGACAGGTACTGAGACTGAAAAGCCATTGAGGGAGAGAGTATCAGGTCAGCATGGATTACACTTTTTTCGACTGAAACAATCTAAATTAAACGAAAATCAAACATCAAAGACCCATAATTGATATTTCGTCAACCGGGAGGGATTTCCTTTTCGTTTCTGGATCGAGGGGATATACAAATTCGAACTACACTGATCAACGTACGACTCACACCAAATAGCTAATTTGGGTAAGATGATTTCCCCTCGAAAAGCACTGGAATCCAGCAACGTACTCTCTGGGAAACCACTTAAAAACAGACAAATTAGTCCGAGTTTGTGAGGGCTTGCGATAGACGGCCCCCAGCAAAAGCCCCGCCAGACTAAATTGAATCGCCAGGTAGGTTGTTTCAAATCCGAACCACAGAGGCAATGGTTCGATTGCCTGTTTTGCTGCGGCCGCCAGTACGTGCATCGCCCAATGGTACCCTCCCATCACCAGAGCAATGGTGATCGCCCCTTTGCCAAACGACATTCCGCGACAGAGAAACGGATAAATCAATGAGAGAAGGGCACCTTGCAAGAGTATGGCGAAAAAACCAAACACGACAATCGGTTCTTCCCGACTGAAGTAACCCAGCTTTTCGTATGTGGTTTTGAAGGCAACCAGATGCCAGACATAAGCCAGCGGAAAGGTAATCGCCGCGTAAGCTAACGTACCGAGCACAAACTTTTTCAAATCCAGCATAAAAACTCCAGTTATAAATGTGTAAACCCAGGTCTTTAACTTTGTGTGACCGATTCCTCTAATTGATCCAACGCGCCACTCCAGCCAGCCATGTGGTGCTCTTTCATCTCTGCTTTCGGGAATCGCTCGTGTGTTAGTACGAGTTCGGTTCCACCCCCATTCTCCAGAAACTCGACAGTTACCTGTGTTTCGATGCCTGCGTTCTCGTTTGGTTCTTCCCAGGTCCATGAATAAACGAGTCTGCTGGGGGGAGTCACTTCCAGAAACTCGCCTCCCAGAACATCGACTTTTCCTTCCTGCGATTCAAAGGCAATGTGATATCGACCGCCGACTCGCAAATCGACTTCGATAAACTGATGTTTGTACTCTCGATTCGGACGAAACCAGCGCTGCATATATTCGGGTGTGGTCCAAAATTGAAAAACGAGTTCTGGTGCAGCTGCATAGGTTCGGCGTAAAACAAGAACATCATTTGAAGAGTCAGTAACCATAATTCAACAGAGCCCCTTTGAACTTGACAACAGAAATGGAATTTGATTTAATATAGCCACATGGCTATTCATTATCAACACCAACTTGACAGAACGTTTCATGCATTAGGAGACGGGACGCGACGGAAGATGCTTTCGATGCTGGCGCAACAGGGAGAAGCAACCGCCAGTGATCTGGGACAGCCCTTCAAGATCGCCCAGCCTTCCGTCTCGAAGCATCTGCGTGTACTGGAACAGGCGGGGTTAATCTCGCGACGTATTGAGGGTCGTGTTCACCGATTTCAACTTGTGATCAAACCATTAAACGAAGCCCAGAATTGGATCACGCAACACAGAGAATTTTGGGAAGGTTCGCTGGACTCACTGGGGGAACTGCTTGATGAAATGTCTGCGGATCACAAGAGTTGAGACCAGAGTGCGAAATCACAACCATTTTTTCTGAAAGAAAGAAACACGCGATGACAGTGGTTACAAAAAAAGTTACGGGACGCCGAACTGTCTGCTATGAATCGCTCGATGACCTGTTGAAAGATGCAGACCAGATGTCTCAAAGCGATGTGCACCTGCTGGGAAACTGGTCTCTGGGTCAGATTCTCAAACACCTTGCCATGTCGCTCGATGCTTCGATTGATGGTATGGATTTTAAACTACCGGCCCCCGTACGATTCCTGATGACGTTGCTGATGAAACGAAAGTTTCTCACAAAAGCATTACCCCCCGGCTTCAAGAGTACCAGTAAGTTTATCCCCGATGAAACAACCACAGAAGAAGGCCTGGCAGCTTTACGCACTGCTGTCAAACGTCAGCAGAGCGAGTCGGCTCGCGTAGATCATCCCGGTTTCGGAAAAATGACAAACAAAGAATGGAATGACTTTAATTTACGTCATGCCGAAATGCATATGAGTTTTGTACTTCCAAAATCTCAGACTTGATGCACCACCCTGATTCAGCATATTCCAATGTGCCTCTTTTATTGAAATAAATTTCTGCATCAGGCCATTGTTTCATACCATAAGCTTTCCTGTTTAGCCCAGCGATTGAGAATTTCTGAGACCTTGACACTGGGGGTACAGTTCTGTTTTCCACTGGCCTGTAAAATGACCTTTGCCTTCGGCGCGACTTCGATCGTCAGAGTACGTCGTTTCTGTTTTCCTTCATGACACTTCATGGACCAGATCGTTGTTTTCCCGCGGGCACAATCGGAAATATATTCCGCCACGCAATGCTGCATGATCCGCCCTTCGTTACGCAGTTCCCGAGGAGTCAGTAATTCGTCAATCGTCCAGGCTGTCCCTTCTTCTTCAAATCGAAACGAACTGATTTCACTACGTTGCCAGGGGAAATCCAGCGGATGCACATGCGGGGGCGGCATGAATCCTTTTTCAATCAACTCGGAACGCCAGTTCGCCTGATGCCGACGCAATGACATTAAAGTCCGACCCCGTAATGTAAATTCGGGTTGAACCGGATCATCACCTGCTCCCCTGCCCCAGACGATTTCTGCTGGTTCAAATCGCTGCTCATGAATAAACCTTACCATCTCCACGATCTCTTCGGCTGAGAGTGGTTGATTCTGAATCAGAAATCGAATGACGGTTTCCCAGAACTCCTCATCTCTGGTGAACATCCCCAAACAGGTCTGGCTGATGAGAATACGGGCCAGTCGATCGTCGCCACCCAGCGAAAGAACGTGTCCCCAGCGAATCGATTCTATCAAACGCAAATCATCCGGAGCCTGCATAAACAACGCCGCCATTCGCCTGGTGATCCGAAGATGATTCAATACTGAAAACTGACGAAGACTGAGACCTTTGGCCAGATGCAGATACAGTGCCAGCTCCCAGGAGGCATACTGTTTTTTCCACCAGACCGACGCCATAAAGTTTGGTACCGCGTATTGATCAAACAGATGCTGCACCAGCGAGCGCATTTGCACAAAAGGGCTGGCATCGGGGGGAACCCAGGCTTCAGGATATCGCTGCCAGTTGTATCTGCGACGGACCATCCGTTCGCAGGACCGAACGATTTGTTCGGCACAGGTCGGATTGGTATATGCGGTCCCTGCACGTGGAGAAAGCAAACTCGTCTTATCACGGATCACGTAGATCAACTTCCAGAACTGTTTTCTGTGTTTGGGAAGTTTCTGAGCGCAATGCGTAATCAGATCGTCCAGCCGACGGCTGGCGTGATGTTTCTGGTTTTGAGAAGTCATGATTCTAATACAGGAAGTAAGGTAACAGGGCAGAACAGGGTTGACGTAACACGCCCCCTGAAACAACATCATTCGCAGAGCGCGATCCGATGACGCATTGCTCCACGCTCAATTGAAACCTATCCTTACAAACATGACTTTCACCATCAAAATGCAGTGCCTCAAGTAAAATGAGACGGAACCAGAAAATGTGTCTTGATTTCATTCGTAACACCTCCACGTTTCGGCGTTACAACAGACTTACCGCAATCGACACATACAAAAGAAGCGGGTTCGGATTTTTTGAGGAACACTTGAAACAATAAGATAAAGAATCAAATCGATGACATTTCCATACGAATTTTCTCCAGACCCTTTCCAGCCAATAAGCCCCGCAATTTACAACACAGCAGAATATTACCAGGAAAACACCTCACTTCCGAGATCACCTATTGCGGAAAGCAATTGCCGAAGGCCAGTAATAGTTTGGGCGATCCTTTCAGGCGGATCTTTCTTGTAATGAGTGCCCAGACGATGTTTTTTTCTTTCCTTAAAAAGCCGATCCATGTTTTTGTGTCTGCACTCACGCGCAAATCGGGCTCACCATGATGCCCTTCTTTGACGTCAACTTTCTTGTCTCGGATCACAATCGTCACTTCGCGCTGCTCGGCACCTGTAAAGGTGAAATGATAGGTGGCGTTCAAAGCTTCCGACTTTCCCGGCTGAAAGACCAGCGGTACTCCCTGAATGAATCCACTGATGTTGCCCGGGCGAAGCGTGTTGCTGACATGTTTTATTGGTTTGTGCGGAAACCGTTTGGCAACATGCTGCTCGGCATCGGAATTTTTGAGAACATAAATCGTTTCCTCCTTCTGTTGTAACGGACGCACATTTTCTTTGAGATGCGTCTTTTTATCAGCCAGATAGGGGGCAATCACATCTTCTCCCGCAGGACAGACGGACAGACAATAAGCGGCCTTGTAATTTGCCCCAAAGGAGAGGCTCTGCCACATCGAAGCCGATTCGGAATCGTTCACGCGATCGCGATAATCGATGGCATTTTTGCTGTCGACGACCTGTTCGGTCCAATCGGTGAAACCTCCCATAAACTCCCGATAATTGTGCGTGTAACAGGCTGAAAAATTGAAGTCCCCCTGAGGGGAAATCGCTCCCACCGGACAGGCGGCGACACAGAGCTTGCATTCGAGGCAGGGATTGAAATCGATGGGCTCGCCATACTCAACCACTTCAGCTTCGATCAGGATTGTCCCCAGCAGAATAAAATTCCCGAATTTCTCGTGGATGACATTGCGATGAATGCCCATCATTCCCAGTCCGGCAGCAACGGCAACAGGTTTGTGCGACACGACCCAAATCTTACCCGGAAAATTGTCCATTTCCATCGGGAAACCCATCGAAGGATTGAGCGCTTTGATCCCTTTATCTTCCAGTTGCCTCACCAGATTGCGACCGATTTCATTGACTTCATCCCCGGCATGATGAAATTCGAGATTGGCTACGGAGCGCGCAGGCGACCGAAGTGGTTCCCGGTTCATCCGCACTACGTAACTGATGAGTGTTTTTGTATGAGGAAAGGCTTTCAGGATGTCGTCCCGCTGATCGTCGAGTTCCGGCCGTTCGATTTCAACGAAACCCACATCGTCGGCTCCCGCATCGAGAACGAGTTGACGTAACCATTTGGCATCGAGCGTGGGTCTCTCTTTGACTTCAAGATCAGCTTTCTTCTCGCACATACGTTTCACAGTAGGATGTTCGTCCAATTTCATTTTCTCACCTTTATTTGCATATACATCTTTTTAATAAAAAAAAGACCCAGTCTTTCAGGAGGCCGACTCGTTAATACGCTTTAGAGCTTGATTCAACTGACCGGAAATCGCTGCTCCCAATAACTCCTGGGATTGCTTCTGTGCCATTTCCCAGGCAGGTGCTGCCTGTTCGATGAGTTTTTTCCCTGTGCTGGTCAGTCGAATGGGTTGTGCCCGTCCATCTTCGTCTGGGATCACTTCCAACCAGCCTCTGGCTTTCATACGTTCGACATTGCGGCTCAGCGTGGAAACATCGAGATGAAGAACCTGACAGACATCAGCGGGACGCGCAATCCCCATCTTTCCCACGGCGACAAGAATATTCATCTGGCTGATCTTGGCACCCAGGGGACGAAAGGCATCGTCATATATTTTTGAGACCACCCGGTTGACTATCCTCAGCCGTACGGCGATACACTCACTGGCGATCGTGTTTGTTAAATCATCTATTTTACTGTTCGTCATCATTCCCTCACTGTATTTAATTGTATATACAATATCAATATTGTCAAGACCTGTTTTTGCAAATCAATCAGAAAATGCGCAGTGAATCAATCCAGCAAGATTTCCGCCCGTTTCGGGAATCCAAATTGTCAATCAGAATCGTAAATCATAGTCAAGTCAGAGCCGTTCATTGTGGTTTCCTCAGAGAATTTGTGATATCATTTTCCCCACAATGTAAAATAATTCGTTATCGTTACTGTTCAAAAACTCGAAATGCCTGAGGAAATCCCATGTCTTTTGAATCTGAAAAGCAGTCTTATGACCAGAATGGTTTTGCGGTAATACGCCAGTTTCTCGGAGAAACGGAACTGGCTGATCTGACTGGGAATCTGGATCGCTATATCAGTGATGTTGTGCCTCAGCTTCCGGACGCCGATGCGTTCTATGTGGATCGCAACCGTCCCGAGACGCTCAAGCAGATGCAGCATATGGGAGGCGATGTGTTCTTTCGTGATTATTCTCAGCATTCCAAGTGGTGCGAACTGGCCGAGGCACTTGTGGGTGAACCCGCGAATTGCGAACAGCCGGAGTGGTTTAATAAACCTCCGAATACGAATCATGTCACTCCACCGCATCAGGATAATTATTATTTCTGCCTTGTGCCCTCGAATGTCGTGACGATCTGGCTGGCGCTGGACGAAGTCGATGCAGAGAACGGTTGTCTGCGCTACGTTAAAGAGTCACATAAGCATGGTTACCGCAAACATGCCAAGTCAAAAATTCTTGGATTTTCACAGGGCATTACCGACTATTCTCCCGATGATTTTTCGAACGAAGCAGTGATGTGTCTGCAGCCGGGTGATGCGATTGCACATCACGGCATGACGATCCATCGTGCCGACGCGAATATGTCAACCACGCGTCATCGCCGTTCGTTTGCGATGGTCTTTAAAGGAGTTTCCTGTCAGCGCGACGAAGCCGCCTATGAGCGATACTTAAATATGGCATCTGAACAACAACAGGCACAAGGTTTGAACGTTTGATCGATCTGACACAGTCGCAAGTAGCTTCGCCACTGGTTCACTGCGTGAAGATCGCCCCGGGCACAGCATGGGTCAAAGAGCCGCGTGTCGCAATTGACGCGCCGCCCGATGACGAGATCGATCCACTTCCCGAAACACAATGGCCCATTGAAAACACGGCAAGTGGTGAACCACAAAGCGTTCCCGAACGCACAGGCGTGTGTGGCGTAGTGAGTCCGCGCATTCTGGCTTTACCGGGCGGCGGGTTCCGGATGTATTACACGCAGATCCTGCCACGTGTCGGCTTTCCTGCGGGAGCCAATGATTATGACAACGCCACGGCGCGGATTTTAAGTGCCGTTTCCACAGAGGGAGCAGTGTGGGTTCCCGAACCCGGCGTGCGACTTTCTTCCCAAGAGGGCGGCGCGGGAGAATTTCGAGTGGCTTCCTCCGAAGTCGTTCCGACTGACAAGGCCCAACAGTTGAGGATGTATTTTGAATGTTGTCCCGGTCCGCAATCGACGTTAAGCACCATTCGCAGTGCCGTCTCCTCGGATGGCGGGCTGGAGTGGACTCCTGAGCCGGGCGTCCGGCTGGGATCAAGCGAGCATCGTTATTCATCCCCGCGGATTTTGTTTTTAGAGGACGGCAGGTGTCGCCTGTATTGCCTGGCGATTGGACACGGAATCGTGAGCGCATTGTCAGAAGATGGTGGACTCACCTTTCAACCGGAACCTGGAGTACGGATCGGACAGGATACGCACTATGATTCACAGGCTGCCTTCGCCTGCGAAATTCTTAAAGTAGCTGGCGCGGGTTATGTGATGTACTACGCAGGATACAGTGCCCCCAATAAAGCTTACATCCTGCGAGCGACTTCTGATGACGGCCTGGCATGGAGAAAAGATCCTAAGCCAGTAATCTCACCCGATGGCACAGGTTGGGACGCCGTAAAATGTTCGGAAATGTGCCTGATTCAACTACCTCAGAAAGCAGGAGAGACTTCCCGTTTTCGCATGTTCTATGAAGCTTGCGATGGTAACGGTGTCGACCAACGCGGCGTGTGGCGCATTGCCGGTACTACTTCCCAGAAATTGCATTAAGTGGACTACTTGATTCTACACATATCATTATTATTCTGTTTCGGGTGTTGGGACATCTTCCGAATATATTATCTCACAGTTTGGTAATATCGCCTGAAGCTGTGCGACCCCTGCCGCTGTCACTTGTGTGCCATCGAGCATAAGGACCCTCAAATTTGTGACTCCGTGCAGGTGGATCATTCCAGCATCAGTGATTTGCGAACCGATGAAGGAAATCCATTGGAGTTTCGGAATTTTTTGTAGATGGATTAATCCAGCGTCGCTGATCTGTGTGTCTCCCAGATCTAGCACTCTGAGATTCGTAAGTTCTTTCAGGTGAATCAGTCCGGCACCTCGTATTTGTGTATTATTTAAACAGAAACAATACAGTTTCTTAAGCGTTTTTAAATGGACTAATCCGGCATCACTGATCTGAGTACCCGAGAGATCAAGATAATCCAAGTTAGAGAGTCCTTTCAGCTGAATCAGCCCTCGATCTCGCAATGGCGTATTGGTTAAATCAAGCCAATCCAGTTTCTTAAGCGATTTCAGATGGCCTAACCCAGCATCACTGACCTGAGTACCTGAGAGATCAAGACGAGATAAGTTAGAGAGTCCTTTCAGGTGGATTAATCCCGCATCAGTTACTTGTGTATCATTGAGATGAAGTCCATCTAATTTGACAAGCTTTTTGAGGTGAATTAATCCGGTATCATTGGCTTGTGTTGCACTGAGATAAAGGGTTTCTAATTTCACAAGTGCTTTGAGGTGACTCAGCCCCGCATTCGTGATTTCGCTGCTGTTAACTTCAAGGCATTTTAGATGCTTGAATTGACATAGGAGAGCGAGTTCTGTGTCGTTAAGATCAGTCTTGGTACTACAGTCGAAAGCCGTCACTGTTTCAAATGGGATAAGTTGATTTTCACTCAGTGTACTGTAAAGCCAGCTCTGCCAACTGAATGGCATAGATCCGAGCAGATACCCAGGTTCTGAATTGAAATCGACATCATCGAGTAATTTCAGTTTTTGAATCGCCTGGGCATTTTGAACGAGGGGTAATACGACACTCACAATTAAAATGAGAATCACAAGAACTACCGCTCTCCAGATCCACCGGAACCAGGCTATTCGTGTTTGTTTTATTTCCGTTTTTTCCGTTTGTTCTACCATCAGATTTCCCGGATTTGGGAGAGCAATGCTGCGAAAGAGGGTCTCTTTGTTGGAGACCCATGAAAGCATCTTTATCATAAAGCAAAACGGGCGCGATACAAATTATAATTCTGAAATAGACAGACTATCGTAGTAGCCTTTGTCTCTCATTTCCTTTGATCATATTTGGAAGCCGCTTTTAAGCCAGATCGAAGAGCATGATCTCGGCGTCGCTGATTGCCTGAATGGTGAGCAAACTTTCTTCACTCACTGCGACGCCATCACTGGTTTCCAGATTCACTCCATTGAGGATTACCGAGCCGCGTAATATCTGTAGCCAAACGTGGCGCTCTTTTGATAACTCGTGTACCACCTGCGCTTCGGCATCGAGTTTGGCAAGGTAAATTGAAACGTCCTGATGAATCATTAGAGAACCCTGCTCTGCGGTCGGAGAGGCCACCAGCCGTAACCGGTTGTGTTGTTCATCGTCAGGAAATCGTTTCTGTTCGTAGCTGGGTTCGATTCCTTTACTCTGAGGTAACAGCCAGATTTGATACAGATGCACGGGATCGGTGGGGGAAGGATTGAATTCACTGTGTGTGATGCCGGTGCCTGCGGACATGCGTTGGAATTCGCCCGCGCGCAGAATTTCTCCGTTGCCCATTGAGTCTTTGTGTTCCAGCGCGCCTTCCAAAACGTAAGTCACTATTTCCATATCTCGATGCGGATGCGTTCCGAATCCCTGGCCGGGCTGGACGCGATCTTCATTCATCACTCTCAAAACGCGAAATTTCATATGCTCCGGGTCTTGATAGGATGAAAACGAGAAAGTGTGATACGCTTCGAGCCAGCCGTGATGGGCGTGCCCCCGCTCGTTTGCTTTGCGAACCTGTAACATTGATTCATTCCCTGTTTCTGATTCTAATCCTGATCCTGATCACGTTGATTGATTGACATACATCATTTTTCGGCAATACACTTTAGTTTACATGTTTATTGTTTATATATCATGTTTTATTTGTAATTCCCACGTAATCCTCTCCTGGTCATGGTATTACGGTCTGAAATGTGTCTGAAATCCAGTGATCTCGGAAGCTGCTGCTAGCAGAGTCCTGTTATAGATAGGACTCGATTTTGGCTTTGATTTCATCACGGACACGACGAAACATGTGCATCTTTTCGTCATCGGAGCCGGTGGCGTCTGCGGGATCATCGAAGGGCCAGTGCAGTGTTTCTGTGGCACCGGAAAAGACGGGACAGGATTCTTTCGCATTATCACAGACGGTCACAACCAGATCGAACGGCTGATCTTTGAACTGGTCGAGCGATTTGCTCGTGTTGGCATTGAGGTCGATCTCCAGTTCCTGCATCGCCTGGATTGCCAGAGGATGCACATATCCGGAGGGTTTTGATCCCGCCGACTCCGCCTGCCATTCGCCGGCGCCCAGCGTTTCCCACAATTCTTCAGCCATCTGTGAGCGACAAGAGTTTCCCGTACACAGAATTAAAACACGTTTCATTATTTTGATTCCCTTATGTTGTTTTATATTATTTTCTATTCGTCACTCACAGAATTAGATGTTCGTGAGTCAGTCGGTTCCGCAGAGGTATGATGCGGAAACCAGTTTTGAGTTTTCAAGCAGAACTTAACCAACATCAACATCAGCGGCACCTCAATCAGCACGCCCACAACCGTGGCGAGTGCCGCCCCCGAGGATAACCCGTAAAGCATCGTTGCGGTAGCGATAGCAACTTCGAAATGATTAGAAGCGCCGATCATTGCTGTAGGAGCCGCGTTGTCGTAAGTCAATCCCATGACCTTCGAGAGTATATAACCCAAAGCAAAGATCAAAATGGTCTGGAGAAACAATGGAATGGCGATCCAAAGAATCGTCATCGGGTTATTCAAAATGGTCTCTCCTTTGAATGAAAAAAGCAAAACCAGCGTCGCCAGCAGCGCCACAATGGTCACCGGCGTGAGAACATGCAGAAATTTCTCACGAAACCAGGTTTCGCCTTTGCTGGCGATGAGCCACTTACGCGAAAAGAAACCTGCCACCAGCGGAAGTGCGACATAGACACCTATCGAGAGCAGTAAAGCTTGCCAGGGAACGGGAAGTTTTCCCACACCGAGCAGGTATCCGCCTAAGACGCCGTAGAGAACTAACATCGCCAGCGAATTGATGGCAACCATGACCAGCGTGTGTCCATCGTTTCCTTTTGCGAGAAAGCCCCACACCAGCACCATCGCCGTGCAGGGTGCAATTCCCAGTAAGATGCAGCCTGCCAGATAACTTCGCCACAATGGAACTTGCAGCATTTTCACACCTTCGACCAGCACCACTTTCCCCGATCCATATTCGGCTCCGACCTCGAGATTCGCTCCGAAAGGCATTTTTACATAATCCACTGCTTCCGGGCCGATGAAGGCAAGGAAAAGCGTACCCAGAAAGAAGCTGGCAATCGCATACATGGTAAATGGCTTAATCGCCCAGTTGATGAATAGTGTCAATCCTACGGGGCGCATGGCCTTGCCCGCTTTGAGAACTTCACCGAAATCAATTTTCACCATGATGGGATACATCATGAAGAACAGACAGACGGCAATGGGAATTGAAACGACGGGGGCATCGTTGACATAGATGGCCATGCCATCGAGTGTCTGCGCAAAGCCCGGCGCCACTTTCCCCAGAATCATTCCCGCAACGATACACAGGCCTACCCACACGGTCAGGTATCGTTCAAAAAAACTGATCCCCTGATTTCCAGTAGCAGAACAACTATTGTCTGCGGTCATTATTATCTTTCCTTCAAAGCTCTATTTTTACTTGAGCGACTTTTGGCGCCCTTTGAGATCTGACAGCAGAACCGTCTCCATGCACGAAAAGAAACCGTCCAGACAACCACAGGTCACCCGGTAGTAACTGAGGGCTCCCGCTTTGCGGACATCAACCAGGCCGACCTCTTTCAGAATGGCGAGATGCTTCGAAACGGTCGATTGATCTGCACCGACCTGTTCGGTCAGCTCGCCGACACACATCTCCTGTTTTTGCAGGAGATCAAGCATCAGCAAACGACTGGGGTGCGCCATCGCCTTGGCGATCTTTGCCCTCGCTTCATATTGTTTTCGTATCTTTTCTTCCATGGCTATATGGCCATATTACCAAGTATCAAAAGAAACTGTCAACCTTCGCAGTAAAACAGTGTGACATGAAGACGCGCAGGATGCGTGTGGAAGGCGAAACGATTTTCTGCGCAATAGTCGCTCCCCTAATCAATCCGTTGAGCGATTCTGGCGATACCATAGCGTCAGGCTGATGAGAAAAATGAGCCATTCACCTCCAGCCAGATAGAAGGTTGTCGATTCAAAATCGGTAAACAGGAAGAAGCCGATACTTCGAAACAAAACGAGTGAACCGTGAACCATGAGGCAAACGCCCAGCGAAAACCGTGTAACCGCATTTTGTAATAGAGGCCAAAAGAAAACCAGTGCCAACCCGAGTTCCAGACCTCCATATACGGTCAGAAACTCTGACTGACCTGAACCGGGTTTGATGGTGAACCCCACCGATTGCGAAGTGGTCTCAGGAGCGATTGCGCACCAGAGTGCCAGTACCAAATATAAGATTCCCACTATCGCCAGAAAGATGCGCGTCATTAGCTGATTATTCTTCTTTCTATAAACTTGTGTTACGACTCAGAATCCTATTTTTGCGGCGCCCTGCAGTTTTAAGTTGAGTGACCCGCCCCTGACCAGCATCTCATCGAGTTCTTTGATAAACGCCGCAGAGACAGCTTTCGAATAGAGATGAGTCAGCTTCTTTCTCCCTTCCTCCAGCATCTCAGGCAGACAAGAAAAGCAATTAATGCGACACAAATCACGAACCAAAACAGAGTCGCGGGAATCATACCATACCCAAAGATCGTATACCGGACCGTGTAGGAATTGTTATTACCTTGCGCCAACAACATAACCAGAATGAAGAGGAGCCAAAAGTTGGATGCCAGAAAGTAACGCAGCATAAGTCTATTCCCAATGTAACTGAAGTAAGTTCGATACAAGGATCGTTGAAAATTTAACGGTAACGCATTACCCCTCTACGGGTCAAATATATTCTGGACTAATCAATGCTAAACCATAGATGATCACGAACCAAGGGCAGATCTGTCAGGAGGGTTGTCAGACATCGACGTTCTTGTTAATAACAGTGACCATGATGTTATTGTTTTTCTATAACGCAGGACGATCACTGATAATATTCAGAGAAACCTACTGATTGATGAACGCTTCAACTTACTCACCCGGCCCTACACCAGACACGGTACAAGCTGCTGATGGAACCGTGCATTCTGTTCCTGCCGGCTGGGAGTTACTGCCTCCCGGCGATGCCGGTTTGACGCGACGGGTCAAGTCAGCTGGCGAATTCTGGGCTGTGCAGGAGAAGAAAGGGAGACGCGTCTTTTCGAAGGGGGTCTGGGCTCCTGCGAATACGATTGAACGAATTCGTGAAGAGTTAACAGCCGAGCGTTCAACAGATGCGTATGTCAAACGCAAAGCAGCAGACGCGCGGCGGCGTGAGAAAACGCAAACCGAGTACGTGGACGACTTCTATCGTTCCGTTCTCGCGTTTCTGGATTTTCATCCCGCGCATCAAGCATTGGCAGAGCAGATGGCGCATGCGATTACCGCACATGCGACGCCGGTGGGAAGTGGTACGGTGGCACGAACCAAACGGATTCCCGTAGAACAAAGGGCTGAAGCCGCCGTCATTGCCTGGATGCGACATCAGACAACGGCCTACGATTCAATGACGATTCCCCGCGTCAAAGGCAAACGGCGGGAAGTGCGGCGGATGCTCGCCCAGCGGTCTAAAGAACTATTAAATCAGTATCGAACCAGCGTAACCGCGGCCACTGGTTGTCCACTGCAGCGGGCATTGACAGAAACCGCTACTGAAACAGCGATAGAAAGAGAACTCCCATGAAACCAGGTCGTTATCGCCATTATAAAGGCAATGATTATATTGTGATCGAGATTGCGCGCCACAGTGAGACAGAAGAAGAAATGGTCGTCTATCGACAGGACTATGGTGAGCGCGGCCTCTGGGTGCGACCGATGCCGATGTTTCTGGAAACGGTCAACGTCGACGGACGCGAAGTGCCCCGTTTTGAATTCATAGGCCCCGTGGAAGAATAACTCCTTACCACGGAGTTGAATTTTCCTATTCTTCTTCTGCCCGGATTTCCGCAGATCCGTCGGGTTCCACATGCACGTGGATCACAATCGGATGACAACAGACGGGACAGTCTTCGACATACTCCTGCTCTTTGCCTTCGGTCACATCAATGGGAACGACGATTTCTTCGCCACAGGAATCACATATATACTTGGCTTCTTCCTGCATGATTTTTCTCCCTCTCTTTAACGCTTGTCATATATGAATTCATCTCATTTTAACACATGTGGATCGAGCCAGACGGCATGTCCTCCCAGATTACGCCCTGGCGTTTCCGTTCGAATTTCCAGTCTTTTAATGTTCTTGACAGAAACATTACAGAATACCGCATCCCCTCGACCTCGGATGGGTGGTGATTTCCAGAGAACTCTGTCATCTCCCAACACTGTAAATGTAATTGTACTGAGATATTGATATGAATGGTCCATGAGGGCCACGCCGGTCACAAAAGTTTTGTATTGACCGTCCAGTTGGTAATGCACGCGCGACGCTAAACCTCTACTTTGTGGAACTAACCCAAGACCATTGGGGAACTCAATATTATTGACTGTAAACATTCCCGCGCCATTTCCAGCGTCACCATTCTTTCCGAAATGCCACGGACCTCGAATGACATCCAGTTCCTGCATGTGATTCAGATACCGCAGGGGCATCTCACTTAACTTAGCATTAATTGCAGTTCGATCTGCTCCGATTGAGTGAGTCCACGCTCGACTATATAAATCATAAGCGTGCAGTTCCAATTCCTGTTTTGTCAAACCTTTCTCTTCGCCACCTAATTGATACCAGCCATTGGCAACATCCAGCAGAGAATCATCATCTTTTAAGATTGCAAGTTCCTGTTCGGCCAGAGTTCGATATGCTGCATCATCCCCCTTGGCAAGCCAGTCAAGTCCCTCTTTCCAGTGATTCAACTTTAAGGCGACAAACTTTCCATATAAAAATGCCGACTTTGAGTCTTTCGGATCCTTTTGCAGGTTTTTATGAAAATTTTCTACCTTGCGATATTCCCGAACGAGCATTAGGCAACGTTGCCTTAAACGATTCGACAAGGCTATCGCGTGGTTGTTTTCTGATGGTTTCGCAATTTTGACGGCGAGAGTTGCGATCTTCACTGCTGCAGTATAATCACCTGATTTAATCGCAGCCTGACTTGTTTCGATCGCGTCAAACGCCACTTCTTTCAAATGTCCTTTGGAAGATGTTGATTTGGCTTCCTGAAAAAGTTGCTTGTATTTCTCAGAGAAATCGATGTTCTCTGAAGGTGGAACCGCCTTGAGAACTTGAGTTCCGCCTGGAATGACTAGAATGCACAAGACAACAAAAAGCGTTTGTGCGATGAACTGTCTATTAAGAGTTAACATTTCTGAATCCGATTTTGAGTCTTGTCGAATGTCTGTGCAACATAATCAGAGAACACGCCCTCTATCGTAAGTCACCCGCTCTGACTTTCCAAGCTTTCTTTCAATGGTTGAACTAAAGATTCCATTTTCGACACGGTATTCCAGGACGAGCAATAAACAATATTCAATTCCAGATCGGTTATTACCGCTTCCCTTTCTGATTGGTCTTTATTTTGTTTTTTGTCTTCTGCATCCGCTTTTGCAGGTGGGGTAGTTTTGTCGCTGGTTGTCGTGTTGTAGATGATGCTTTTTTTGACATGGAATTCTCCTTTGCTTCCATTCTATCAAATTTTGAGCAATGGCGTTAAGATAGAATTTAGAACTCGTTCTAGTCAGCGGTTCTGCTCTGTGTTAGAATCGCGATTGAACGGACCAGATTTTCTGGTCTGACATTTTTTTTCTAGTAAAACAACATAAAAACCGGAGAATAGCCAGATGGCCAAGAGTAAACAGCAGAAAAAGAAGGATCGGGAAAAACGAGTCGCCAAGGAAAAACATGCTGCGAGCGCGAAAAAGCGGACGCAGGAGAAAACAGCCAAGGCAACCTTGAAGCCGGCGACCCAGAGATCGCAAATCATGAGTGCAGCCGTTCCCAAGGGCAATCCCGTAGTGACGAATAAGAAAAGCACCTTCACGCAACGAAGAACTGGTGGCTGATGTCTGAATCGTCTTTTTGATAGAACTGTCTGGGATGTGATATCAAGGATACGATCAGGAATCTCTTCATATTGAGTGAGATGTTACTCATGCGCGAAGTAATTCCCCAATTGCTCTGGATTGGAAATGCGCGTGATGCACGCGACGTTAAAGGTGTGCTGGATCTGGGAATTTCTGCCATCATTGATCTGGCGCTGGAAGAACCGCCGATTTCCTTTCCGCGAGAGATCGTCTACTGTCGTCTGCCTTTGATCGATGGCGACGAAAACAATCAGCCGGTATTAGAAACGACAATTGAGACTGTGGCCCGGTTCATTCAGGCAGAGGTGCCCACTCTGGTAGCTTGCAGCGCGGGTATGAGCCGCTCACCGGCGATTGTGGCTGGTGCCTTGTCGAAAACCAAAGCGATCTCGTTTAGAGAAGCCATCGGGCAGATCGCCGCAATCGGTCCGTGCGATGTATCTCCGGGCTTATGGAATCAGATTGAAGCCTGGCTCGAACAGAAATAGCTCAGTCAAAACACTGATCCGATCTGCCTACTTCTTTTGACGGCTTGTTAGACTTCACCTCTCGGGCTGGATATGATGACCTTCTCGAAACTGAATTCAAAACCATGAATACACGAGATTGAAATGAAGAATAATCACAGCAGAATTTCTGGTCTCTGGCTATTGTTTTTTGTGCTGGTCTTTTTTGTTCCATTGGGAATCGCGAGTGAACCGCCGCAACGTGGGTTTCGTGAGCTTGAACGCCATTCGGCGAAGACAGCGCATCAGGGGGTTGCCGTTGATGAGAATTCGTTCTTCGCCATTGCAAGTCGTGCTATTTCCCGTTTTCAAAAATCGGATGGCAAGTTGCTCGAAACATGGAAGGGGCCGAAAGACTCTCATATTCGCCACTTGAATAGTGGTGTGGTGATTGAGGGCAAGCTGTATTGTGCGCATTCGAACTGGCCTCAAAAACCGCTCAAGAACACGGTGGAAGTCTTCGATGCGAAACAACTGAAACATCTGGAGACGCACAAATTCCCCGAGACCAAAGGCGCCATCAACTGGATAGATCGACGGCAGGGAAAATGGTGGATCGCCTTTGCGTTTTACGGCGAATTGGAAAACGTGCGCAAGACCTATCTTGTTCGTTATAACGACGAGTGGCAACCAGAGAGAACCTGGACGTTTCCCGACACCGTGCTGAAACGGTTTTTACCCAACAGCAATTCCGGCGGTGCGTGGGGTCCGAATGGGTTGCTCTACACAACAGGACATGATCGGGGAGAGCTCTATGTCTTGAAGGTTCCCGAATCGAATGAAATTCTGGAGCATGTGGAAACGCTGACTGCGCCCATCGCCGGTCAGGGAATTGCGTGGGATCCGAGTGATATCGGCACGCTATACGGCATTCACCGCCAACAAAAACAGGTCATCAAGTTGCGGCTCACGCATTCGAAAGAATATACAAAGCTGCGAACACGGATTCAGTGGGACCGTGATCAAAATAATCCGATCCTGCCGCCCCGCTCCGCTGGGAATTTCGATTCAACACGCTGCATGAACCCCTGGGTGATACGAAAAGAAAATCAGTACCGACTCTACTACGCAGGAGGTGACGACCGCTCGGTCCATCGGATCGGTTTGGCGACGGCTGCCATTGATGATCTGAATCAATGGAGCCGACAAGGTCCGCTATTGGATGTCGGTAAGCCAGGCTCCTTCGACGCACGCTGGTGTGTATTGCCACACGTGGTTCAGACTGCATCTGATCGACTGCATCTCTACTACACGGGAAACTGTGGAAAAGGTTCCGGTTTGAGTGCCTTTCCCGGCATCGGCCTGGCAATCAGCGACGATGGTTCGGCGTGGAAGCGCCATGCTACAACGCCGGTACTTGCTCCCAGTGGTGAGGCCGGTAGCCCGGATGCGATTGGTATTGCTGGTGGCTCGGTGATACAGGTAAAGCGCGATGACGGTGTTTCCGAATGGCGATTTTATTACACCGGTTGCCCCACGATTGGCAAGCCACATTTGCTCAACCAGCAGAAGACGATCTGTCTGGCGGTTTCCGAAGATGGCATCCATTGGGAAAAACGGGGCACGATCATGCAGCGCGATCCGAATCGCGATTATGAAAATGTGGGTGTCGCTGGACCAGTTGTATTGCAACGCGGGGATGGCACGTTTCAGATGTGGTATTCGGCCATCGGTTCGCGCTGGGGATACTATTGTATCTGCTACGCTGAATCGGACGATGGCATTTTCTGGACTCGCGGCGCTCAGTACGGCGAGAATCTGCAGCTCGAACCATCAAAGAGTGGCTGGGACAGTCAGATGGTTGAGTATCCATCCCTCATCCGTGAAGGCAATCGATTGCGTATGTTTTACTGTGGTAACGGCTATGGTAGAACAGGCATCGGCATGGCACTCAGCTCGGAAATCGATCCGAAGAAATAAGTTATCACAGCACGAACTCAGTTGATTTAACTGGAACGCCGATTTGTAAAGGGTCAATTTTCTCCCATGATCTATTACCTGAATCTCAAACGCTCTCACCTGCAACTGTTCCCTTTTCTCTTCCTGGCCTCTGTGCCTTGTTCTCTTTTCGGAACAGAATTTAAACCGGCCCCCTGTCAGATCGCGCAAGCCGGAAAAGCCAGATTTTCGGTGGTACATTCGAAACAGGCTTCTGAACGAACACGAACAGCAGCCCGAGATCTTGCCCATTATCTGACGAAGATCAGTAACGCCCCGTTTTCGGTAGAATCCGGAAACGGCTTGCGAGGCCTGACCGTCGGTCTGGTTTCTGATTTCCCGGAACAACGGGCCGTCAATCAAACCGAATGGACTAACCCACAAATAAAGGAACGCGAGAAGTATCTCATTCGCTCCCATGCAGACGGTGTTTACCTGCTCGGCATGACAGAGCTGGCAGTTGAACATGCCGTTTGGGATTTTCTTTATCGTATCGGATATCGACAGTATTTTCCGGGACCGCATTGGGAGGTCATTCCACACCAGAATCATTTGAAGGTGAATATTAATGTCACAGAATCACCGGACTATCAGAACCGAATGATCTGGTACGGGTATGGTCCCTGGGACTATGCAAAAGAGCCCTATCAACGATGGTGCGCCCGCAACCGTGCGACATCGGGCATGGTATTAAAGACCGGGCATTCCTATGGTCGTTTCATCCGCAGTAATCAGGCCGCCTTTGACGCCCATCCGGAATTCTATGCATTAGTAAATGGCAGTCGCAAGATTAGCCCCTATGCCAAATTCTGTACAAGCAATCTTCAGTTACAGGAACTGATCGAGCAATCGGCGCTCCGTTACTTTGAAGAGAATGAGGATGCAGACAGTATTTCACTCGACCCCAGTGATGGCGGTGGCTGGTGTGAATGTGAAGCCTGCCAAAAAATGGGCAGTATCAGCGACCGCGCCTTGTTCCTGGCGAATCGTGTCGCGGATGCAGTTAACAAACCGCAATCAGATAGCAAATTGCGTCAGAAGTATGTTGGCATGTATGCCTATGCCTACCATTCGCCTCCCCCGACTGGCAAGGTACACCCGAATGTAATCATCAGCGTCGCGACCGGCTTCCTGCGCGGAGGTTATTCTCTTGATGAAATTATCACAGGCTGGTCTACGCAGGGGGCAAAAATTGGTATCCGTGAATACTACAGCGTTTTTCCCTGGGATCATGACATGCCGGGCAAAGCACGCGGGAGCAACATTGAGTATCTGAAAAGAACGCTGCCCAAATTTCACAAACAGGGTGCGCAATATCTGACCGCTGAATCAAGTGACAACTGGGGTCCTAATGGATTAGGGTATTTCCTGGCCTCCCGGATGATGTGGAACCTTGACGAAATCCAACAAACCGACAAATTGACCGACGAAATTTTGACTCTCTGTTTTGGCAAAGCCAAATCCCCCATGACAGAATTCTACAGGCAACTTGATGGATCGCATTCTCATCTGGTAGTCAGTGATCAGTACGGTCGTATGTTCCGTGCTTTAGACGCAGCAAAACAGCTGGCACAGTCACCTGAAGTTCACGCGCGGCTGGATGATCTAACACTTTATTGTCGTTATGTTGATCTCTATGAGCAGTATCGACAAGCAAAAGGTGAACCGAGACAAAAAGCATTCGAGCAAATGATTCGTCACGCCTATCGCATGCGTGAATCGATGCTTGTACACAGTAAAGCCGTTTATCGTGACGCTGTGAACCGTGATAAAAGTGTGAGTATTCCCGAAAATGCACGCTGGACTGTTCCCGAAGAAAAGAACGCCTGGAAAGAGAGTACCCCCTTTTCGAAGAGTGAATTGCAGCATTTTCTGAAAGCAGGAATTAGCGCCTATCCACTGACGGAACTCGACTTTGAACCCGTTACTTTCAGTGACAATCTGGTACCAGCGAATTCGCTGAACCTTGCGGAAGTGAAACCGGGAATCCTTTCCAGTGGTCGCGGGACGCAAACTTTTCACACGTATGTTTCAACACCTTCAACTCCTATTGAACTGCAAGTCACTGGCGGATTGATTGCCCATTATCGTGACCGTGGTAATGTGAAGATCGAAGTCTGGAAAATCGGTGGCGCCAGCCAGACAGGGGACCGAGAAACATTCATCACCAAAGATCAGTCTGTTCCCCCCGATGGGAAAACGCGAACTGTGCGGCTGGCACTACAGGAACCGGGCATGTATCGCATTACTGTTTCTGATGGTGGCGATCGCACGAGCGTACAATGGAAACAAAACACGGCTATGGTAATGCGATCCAGCCTGGAACAACCCATTGTCACTTCTGGTCGCTGGTCACTTTATTTTTATGTCCCAGAAGGAACGAAACGCATTGGCTTACATGGAGGGGGAACCGGCAGCATACTTGATCCGGAAGGCCAGGAGCAGTTTACGTTACAGAATAGAAAGGCGGGATTCTACAGTTTGCCAGTTCCTGCAGGAAGCGATGGAAAACTCTGGAAGGTCAATCACGCATCCGGGGCAATTCGACTGCTGACTGTACCTCCCTATTTCGCGCGGAATGCAAAAGAATTATTGCTCCCCCAAGAAGTGATTGAGGCTGACCGCGATTAAAAAGTTCTCAGCGTGAATCCGCTGCAAGAGAATACGGCACGAACTTGAATCACGGATTTTTATTTCGCAAAACCGCGTTCGATTCGATATCATTGACTTTCACTTTTATTTAATTTCTTATCCCTCCATTTTGAGATTGGTTTCTTACAAAATTTGAGCCGATGAAAAGACAACTGGAAATCACTTTTCTGTTCATGTTACTCATTCTGCTTCCCCGCACGGCTGAAGCCTGTTTGGGCTGCGTGAATAGCGTGATCGCAGTGAATTTTCCCTTTCTGGGATCTCTGATCGGCGTATTCGTCAGCTGGTTGGTTCTGACACTGTTTTTCAATCGTCCACTGGCAACGGGTGTGAAACGGTTTCTCTACCTGGGCATCCCTCTGATTGTCTTTGGTGCTGTGAACGTCTTTGAATTGGGATTGGGATTTCCCGTTGTGGTCTGCTGGATGATTTATCTGATTTTCAAAGTTCTACAGTTTCTCAGGGATAAAAACGAGAGGCTGTGGAAAAATCAAAAACAGTTCGGAATTAATTCCATTGCGTTGATCGTTGCCTTTATCTTCATCTCTACCACAACCACACAAGCCAATTCGACTCCGGGACTGATTCATTCTCTGGGCAAAATCGGACCGCATTACCCCGGCACCATTCACAATCAGATGTCGCGTCTCATCAAACGAGGGCCGGAAGTCGTCACTCCCTTGAATGCTGCGTTGAAACAGGATTTAGACAAAGAGTATATCAATTCCTTCCGAATCGCGCAGATCGTATATTGCCTCAGACAGATTGGTGGCGATAAGGCCGAAGCCGCATTGAAAAGTGTCATTGAACAACACATCACTTTCGATGAAGATTTCTATGGTAAATGGGAATCGGCTGTCTGTTGTCTGTATGCTGAGTGTGCACAGGATCGCGCGGTGCCGACACTGATGGAACTTCTCAATTCGGCTGAAGGAGAAAAAGCCGACCAGCAAAGGCTCATCGCATTGTTGGCGCTGGTGCGGACGCAGGATCCGGATGCCATGGACACTGTGCTGAACCATGTCACGTTTCTGCAGGAACAGCTCCAGAAAAAGTATATCAGGCGCTGGAACTCTATCATCATCTGTGTGACACTACAGGCACTCGCGGAAGGACAGAGTCCCGACGATCTCTGCGCCAGCCCGATTTACGAGCCACTACACCTTGGCTTGCGGTCGGACAAGCAAACCGAAACTGCTATCAAATGGGAAGACCACTGGAATGAGGAACTCGATACAGAAGCATTGAAAGCAAAATGGTCTCGCCTATTGAACTGAAACGATGACTCCCTGACACATTTTGATTTAAAATTCACAGATATCTCAATGATGTCACGGTCTCTTTGCACAATAGATTTGAACAACATTCTCACCGTGAGAATCATTATGTACTAATCGACTTAGCAACGTAATTCTTATTAATCGAACGGTTACCAGGCAAGTTGTGGCCAAACAATCAAACGTTGATTGACCGGAACCCTCCTCTGAATTAACTTGTTAGTTTAAAAGCGATTTCTCTCTACAGGAACCAGACATGAAATTTCGTCTTGTTGTTTCACTCATTGCGTTGTTGTTGACTAGTACTCAACTCCCCCTGCACGCGTTCGATCAGAAACCGCTTCCGCTCGTGACTCAGGGTAAATCCGCTTATGTGATCTATCATGCTCCGGAAGCACCTGACTCCGTGAAACTGGCAACGAAAGAGTTCCAACGAATGATTGCTGGCTCTACCGGCGTTACGTTGAAAATTCAAACAGAACCTGCTGCTCCCATGCTCTGCATCGGTGAGAATGCGGCGTCTCTGGACGCGGGACTTAACGTTTCGAAACTACCCGCAGATGGTTTTCAGATTCTTACAAAAGAAGGTAATATTTATATCGCAGGCCGGGATACACACGAAAAGAAATTCATCTGGCGTGGTTATAAAAGTAGAGGGACTTTGTTTGGCGTGTATGAGTTTCTGGAGCGCGAAGTCGGAGTGCGCTGGTTAATGCCCGGCGAATGGGGCGAAGACATTCCTGCAAAGAAAGAACTACTGGTCTCAAACGGGAATGAATTCCAGCAGCCCGATTTCCCTGATCGTCTGTTGGAATACGTGCAAGACAAACGGCCTCTGGTACAAGAATGGATGTTACGCCGAAAAATCCCGCCGGTTGCTGAAGGTCGTAAAACTGGATCGGGACATTCCTGGGATGAATATGTTTCGGTGATAGCGCTGCAGGCGCATCCGGAATACATGGCACTGGTGCGTGGCAAACGGACTCTACCTGTCGGACGAAATTATAAACTCTGCACCACGAACCCGGAACTGGTTGATCTGTTTGCGAAAGGGGTGATCGAAAGTCTCCACAAACGGTCGTGGCAAAAGTCGGCTTCGATTTCCGCTTCCGATGGCGGTGCGTTTTGCAGTTGTGAAAAGTGCAGTCAACTGGTGACCGACGATCCGCATGGGAAGAGGTCGAATACGCGGCTGTTATTGCAATTCTATCATCAGGTCGCTCAAAAAGTTCACAAAGCGCACCCGGATCGGCTGGTGGGCGCGCTGGTGTATTACAATTACATGTACCCGCCGAAAGAGCCGATGCCGATCTCAGAGAATTTATCGCTGGTCTGGGCGCCTCTCAACTATTACGGCTATGGCCTCTATAAGCCCACCTATCAGCGTGAATTTGTTGATGTGGTCAAAGGCTGGACGGCGATTACCAACAATTTTGTCTATCACAATTACTCAACCTGGATGCGTTCGTATAACGGGGCTCCCCTGCCCCCTGCGCGTGAAATACTCAAACTGGAACTTCCGACGCTCAAACGCCAGAAGGTCCGGGGCGCGATCATGGTAGGACAGAGTGGATGGGGTTACGGTGCGTTGACGAATTATGTTCTGAGCGAGCAAATGTGGAACGCTGACATTGACGTAGATGGACTGATACAGGAATGGCTGCGTCGCGCTTATGGTCCGGGCTGGCCGTCAATGGAACAGGTTTATGATCTGCTGGATTGACCTTATCCCCGTGAATAGTACCAGTGATTATGAGAGAATCCATCCCGGGCGAAGC
>Ga0055584_100000453_pt1 | contig 39120 bp, 34 predicted proteins | sample OSDHelmetaG_FD_58716 | JGI IMG/M metagenome (GOLD analysis project Ga0055584, IMG submission 58716) | Pelagic marine sediment microbial communities from the LTER site Helgoland, North Sea, for post-phytoplankton bloom and carbon turnover... | ecosystem: Environmental > Aquatic > Marine >...
TTGCAACACATGATTCAATACTTCATGATATTGCTCGATAGCTTTTGTAGTTATGTTGGATGAATTGAATTGTTGTCGCACAATTGGGTATCCCGAAATATCAATCTCAGCACACGAACAGTTGAACTTAACTTTTTTGAAAAAGAAAATATTTTCAGATTCCAAACAACACTACACAATTGCGACAAGTCAAATGTAAGGAAAGTGAGGGAAAAATGGGATGTGAGAGTAAAATGAGGGATTGAAACAAGATTGCTGACGCGATCTTGAGAGGTCGAGTAGTGGATCAACGGACCAGTCTGCTACGTAGTCTAGATTTCAAAAGCAAGCTAAAACTGATGCGAGCATCGTTTTCACTTTCTTATTGAAATCGCGTTGATCCTTCAGACTATGATCCTGATTGATCATCTAGTACCCAGAACAAGAGTCGAACTTGCACGACCGTAAGGTCACCACCCCCTCAAGGTGGCGTGTCTACCAATTTCACCACCTGGGTAGGTTGTTTTTTAGACTTGGCAAATTTAATACACTCAATTGATAACGGATAGTTGAAAATGGATAATTCATTTACATTATTAAAAAGTGATTAGCGCTATTGCAACAAAGGCAACTGATAAGATGAAGGAGTCGGCCTGCGATCGAAATGTAACCGTGTATGGCGAAGTCATAAAAGCACATCTACATGATTGAGCCAACAGCCAACAGCCAACAGCCAACTACTTCCCACTACTCTTCAGCAAAAACGCTTTAAAAAACTCATTCAAGTCTCCATCCATCACGGCTTGCACGTTACTGGTTTCGTAACTGGTTCGTACGTCTTTAACAAGTTTATAGGGTTGCATCACGTAATTCCTTATCTGGCTCCCCCACTCTATCTTCATCTTATCTGACTCAATATCTGCACGCGCATCATTCTTCTTACTGAGTTCGATTTCATATAACTTAGACTTCAACATCTTCAAAGCCTGTTCTTTATTCTGCAGTTGTGACCTAGCTTGTTGGCATTCAATAGCAAGACCAGAAGGAGCATGATGCACACGAACGGCCGTTTCAACTTTATTTACATTCTGTCCTCCTTTGCCACCACTTCTAAAGGTGTCCCATCGTATGTCAGCAGGATTAATCTCAATTTCGATCGTATCATCGACCAAAGGATAAACATATACCGAAGCAAAAGACGTTTGCCGTTTTCCTTGCGCATTGAATGGAGAAATACGCACCAACCGGTGCACACCATTTTCACCTTTCAAATATCCGTATACAAATTCTCCTGAGACTTCAATACTACAAGACTTAATACCAGCAACATCGCCGTCCACTTGGTCGAGCAACTCAGTTTTGTAGCCGTTGCGTTCTGCCCACATGAGATACATCCGCTGTAACATACTGGCCCAATCGTTACTCTCGGTCCCACCAGCACCTGCATTTATTTCGATTACTGCGTTGAGTTGGTCTTCCTCATCGCTCATCATATTTTTGAATTCTAGGTCTTCTAAAGCCGTTAGAGTCTTATCATACTGGGCATCTACCTCGGCATCTTCCACTTCTCCCATTGCCTTAAACTCAGCCAAGACTTCCAAGTCGTCGGACATGGTTTCAATTTTGGCATAGGTCTCCGTCCACACTTTTATTTTGTTGATTTCTCGGAGATGTATTTCTGCTTTTTTGGGGTCATCCCAAAACGTTGGATCTTGAGATTCGATCTCTTTTTGCTCGATTACTGCAGTTTTCTGGGGGATGTCAAAGATACCTCCCCAAGGCATTGATTCTGCCTTTTAACTCTACCAATTGTTCGTTAGTCATTTATTTTTCGTCAAATCGGTTAAATGTAAATCCTCCAAAAAAGGCCATACCGTTGTTTTCAAAGCGGTAGGACTTAAATGCCCCGTACCCGTGGTCGGTGGAAAACTCTTGGTACAAATAAGAAACGCCTAAACGTAACGCTACCTTCCTTGACAAAGCTATTTTGGCATACAACTGGGCATTTAAACACCCTTTTGAATTCCCTAAACTGAAGGCATTTGAAGGTGTTGGATACGCTTCAACCTCTGGAAGTGCGTAGTATCCGAATTCTTGTGACGTTGCACCAGGAAGGTACTCACCTTCGGTTTTTACTCCTGCACTTATCCCAAGTAAATCCAACGTTGTTCCAAAACTGATGTGTTTAGACACGTGGTATTCTCCATTGAAGTAAAAATTAAAGGCCGCAGATTGTACACGGTCAAGCGACAGCGTATCTAGGTGATTTTCATTCCCCTTGATACTAGCGTGCGCACTTGTAAAAGATATATTCTTGTTGTCCTGAATCCCCATACGAACACCCAAACCTAGTCTCAATTTGTTATCTAACACATTGATTAAGTCTTTATTCAATCCCAATTCGATATGCTGAATGGACGATGATTGGCCATTGGCGTATGCCAAGTTAAAATGGTATTCAGGAATAATTTTAAGAGGTATTTCTGGGGCTTCGTTTTGTGCCATGATAGCACCAAACCCAAACAGGCAAATCGTTATGGCGAATATTCGCTTCAATGTTTACCCGTACAACTCTGTAGTTAACAAATCACGGATCTCACGAATCTCCTGAAGATTGACTTCACGCTCCGATTGTAGCATCAACTCCAACAAGTATTCTAAATCTGTCATTCCTAAATCTTCGTCCTCATCACCAAAGTTGATGTCAAAGTTTTCGTTTTCTTGGATGTAGGTATAACACAGACGGCAAATCTTCACCAATGCTGGGTTTTTCTCTTCCCGTGCGATTTCTCGGATTTCCTTTAAAGCTTCAATTACTTCTTCTCCGTTGAACTTCTTTCGAACCGATGCTAATAAATCTTCAATTTTTTTATTGCCTTTCGCGCTAATCATGACTTTTATTCTGTGTTTTTTGAGAACGGCAAAGGTATTGTTTTTTAAGAAACATTTTGGCCCTCATTTTCAAGTAAATTCTACGCTCTGATGGCAGGGTTCGTAACCTTAAAGCCACTGATTTTGATATTTCGTATCTTTGTTATCTACTATTCTCAAAGATGCTATTTAAACTTCCCCAACGATGTCGCAATCTGCGATATATCGCACTAGCGATTTTTTCGTCTTGGATAAGCATCGCATCAGCCTGTACTGGCATCACGGTAAACTTTAGTTCAACGCAATCTGGATCATGCATTCCGAAAACCGTTGCCATTCAAAACAACTCAACTGGAAGCTTGGCATCAACGGCCTTATATCAGCTGTATGTAAATGGAAGTTTGGTCGACACCGCACATGGTTTAAGCAAAACGTTTTCGTTAAGCCTCTATCGTGGCACATACGACATCATGCTTAAATCCATTGACAACAACAGTTGTATAGATTCTTCCAAAAAGAAAATCACCATCGCAAAACCTTCTTGGGAATTCACTGGAAATCCTGGAAGTTATTCCCAAACGCCAGAATGGATCAACTGCATTCAGCAAAGTACAGACCCTGATTCGTTTTTTGTGACCACCAAAAGCAAAGACTCACTTAGATCAGTCAAAATACTTTGGGGAGATGGAACAGGAACCAACATAACCAATCTACCAAAAGACAGTGTCTTGAGTCATTTGTTTGTGTTAACAGGTACGTTTACGTCAACCATCGTCACAACTGATTCTGGAGGATGTGTTGACACCACGATAGGTACAGTGATTAACGAACGGATACCGACAGCCGGCATTGTTGGACCAAATTCAGGCTTCAATGTAGGCTGCGCACCATTTGCAATCAAGTTTGTCAATAACTCATCTAACATTTCGAACGGAACCAAATTCACCTGGGATTTGGGCGACGGCACCATCGTCGATAAGGACAATTCGACTTTCAACCAAGCCTTTTTCCATACCTATACGAGCACTTTATGCGGTGGCACCGTTCGTTTGATAGCCAGTAACGCTTGTGGATTTTCCCAAACTACTTGGAATCCCATTAAAGTATCGAAGCCAGACAAAGCCAGATTTGCATTAAACAGCTCCAATTGTGACAGTACCGGATACCTGGTTTTAAACAATTTAAGTACCGATAGCTTCTGCATATTTCCTGATTCTAAAGAATATTACTGGGATTTTGGAGATGGGACGAACTCTGGCTGGCTTTCAAGTAAAGCAACCGCCTACCACAATTACAAAACAGAAGGACCTAAAACCGTTTGCTTGATTGCAAAGAACAAATGCGGCACAGACACTTCGTGCATACCTACGACAATAATCTACACACCAATTGTTGGATTTGCGATTGATACTCTTTTCGGTTGCGGTTCTGCAACTGTCCATGTAAGAGATACAAGCAGAGGATATGGACTTACAAGATTATGGCAATGGGGAGACGGAACAACTTCTTCTGGTGCTTTAGACACGCATACTTACGTAGGCCGTGGCAAGTATGACCTCAAATTTACGGTTTCTAATAGGTGCGGTTCACGATCAGTAACCAAACAGGTGATTATTAATGATGACCCTACCGCATCGTTCACTGGAGTCAGCAACGGATGCGCCACACATAGTTTAACTTTAACCAATACGTCATATTCAGATTTTGATTCCAATGCGAACTATTTCTGGAGTTTTGGCAACGGCGACACATCATGGAATGCCAATCCACCAACCGTTTCGTTTAATGACAGCGGCACCTTCAACATCCGTTTGATCGTTAGTGATACCTGTGGTGCGGATACACAAACACAAGTCGTTCGTGTCGACAAAATACCAACAATTCTTATCTCTGCTGACTCCGCTTTATGTTCTTTAGACACGGTAGAATTTAACAACAGCTCATACAGCTACGACTTTTTAATTGTCGATTACGGTGACGGCTCATCATTTGACTCAATATTCAATCTTGGCGGTTTCGAACATGTGTATTCTGACAGCGGGACCTATCGAATTATCGTTCGGGCTGTAAATGAAGTGATTTGCGAATCTAGAGACACCTTATTCGTCATCATCAAACCCAATTCACAAGCCGTCATTTCCTCAAGTGACACCGTGGCGTGTGCGCCTTTCACCTTTACCTTCCAAAACCAAAGCAAGTTTGCGAGTAGTTATGAATGGTATATCAATGACACCTTTGTTTCTAGTCAGGCACAAATCGACAGCATTGTCATTGACCAAGATTCAGTTTTAAAAGAAATTAAACTCATCGCCATCGACACCATTGGTTGCAAAACTGATACGGCCATTCAGTTAGTTTATACAGGAAAAAATCCAGTGGCGTCCTTCACGGTGGCAATCGATTCAGGCTGTAGTCCGCTGGTAGATACTTTCACCAACACGTCGCTTTACAGCGAAACGTATCAATGGGATTTTGGGAACAGTAGTCAATCAACCTTGACACATCCGAACTCCAGTTTCAATGCCGCTCCGCGAGGAGATACGACGTATCATATTCGGCTCATTTCCACTTCCTGGTTGGGTTGTGTAGATACCACTTATGGGTCACGCAAAGTATTTCCAATTCCTGTCGCCGGGTTTAGCGTCGATACAAACGCGGGTTGTTACCCTGTTACAGTTAATTACACGAACCTGTCTGACCCAAATGGTTTAGGCAATATGAGCGACATGAAGTTTTTGTGGGATTTCGGCAATGGGAAAACGGATACCGTCATCCATCCCTCAAACATTGTCTACGTGGATGCAAGAACACAAGATTCAATCTACGTTGTCACACTTTCAGCATATTCATATAACGGCTGCCCTGCAGAGGCATATGACACCATAACCGTTTACCCAAAACCAACTGTTGCTTTTGATTATTCTAGCCCTGATGGTTGTGGTCCATTAACCGTGAGTCTTCAAAACAATTCTCAGCCAAACAACAATGGTTCAATCAACCTCATGTCCTTTGTTTGGACTTTGGGCAATGATGAAACCAGCACCAATGTGCACCCAACCACGACTTACCAATCGAGTTTGATGAAAGACAGCATCTATACAACCAAACTGGTTGGTGTTTCAGAACATCAATGTACTGATAGCATCGAAAAAACCATCCAGATTTACCCAAAACCAAAGGCGCAATTCAGCATGGATACAAATGGCGGGTGTTCACCGCTTCTTGTGCGCTTTACAAATTTGTCAAGTCCATTCGACACCAGCGATATTGACGACATGTCGTTCCAGTGGGACTTTGGAAACGGTTCATTTACATCGAATCAAAGTGATTCGGCTATCTATACTGAATCCGCATTTCAAAACAAACAGTATTACATTCAGTTAATTGCCATTACCGACCATGGTTGCCGAGACACAGTGGTAGATTCGACAACTGTTTACCCAACCCCAAACGCTGTATTTACTAAAAGTGACACTGCAGGTTGTGGCCCACTGTTAATAGACTTCACCAACAACAGTCAACTGAACGATACCAATTACTGGGATCTTGGCAGTGGATTTTCAATCTCACCCGCCGACACGCAATTTTTATTTCCGTTTGTGGCTCTAAGAGATACGACGTATACAATTCGGTTAAGAACGAAAAGCATGAATGGATGTGAAAGTGATACGGCGATACAACAGGTGACGGTATGGTCTCAACCCATAGCTGCATTCACTGTAGCCGACGACACCATTTGTCATTACGACAGTTTTGCTTTTACCAATAATTCGACTGGAGCAACTGTGTATTCATGGGATTTTGATGATGGTTCAAGTTCATCATTGACTAATCCAATTCATCACTACACTAAGGGCAGCAACCCGTTTAATGCATTAGATTTTTCCGTAACTCTAATTGCGGCAACAAACCACAATTGTCGCGACACAACGAACCAACCCATTCAAGTGTATCCATACACGATTTCGCGTATTGGAAACACCATAGATTCGTTTTGTTCGCCAACGACGATTGATTTTGTCAATGCGTCTACCAACTATATCTCTTCACTTTGGAATTTTGGCAACGGGAATACGTCAACGTTAACCCAGCCTTCGTTTTTCTATCAAAACATCTCGAACGTTACCCGAAACTTAATGGCAACCTTACACACCGAAAATGCCTTTGGTTGTGTGGATGATGACACCATTCGCTTCAGAATCATGCCTGAGCCAATAGCTGATTTCTCACCGTTCCGGTTAAATGTATGCGATTCGGGGTACCACACCTTGGTGAACAGAAGCATTAACAACCAAATCAATGAATGGGATTTTGGAGATGGCGCTACCTCGAGCGAAGTTGAACCGTATCATTTATTTGCCAGAAACGATGTTGGCAATGCCAACTATACCGTGCGACTCATCGTTAAGAATTTTGCGGGTTGTCCGGATACGGCGATTCGCACAATCCAACTCAACCCGATCCATACTGTTGATTTCGATACCAGTTTAATACACTCTGTTTGTGTGGGTGATGCGGTCAACTTTGTCAACAGATCCAAATTCGCTACCTATCACAAATGGTTGTTTGGTGATGGTGGTGAATCACGGGATTCTTTGCCGAACTATTTCTACGGCACTTCAGGCTTGTTTGATCTCAAATACATTGGGTATGACGTGAATGGCTGTCCAGACTCCATCACCAAAAAAGACATGGTTCAAGTATTTGATCGACCTAAGGCCGATTTTGATTTTAGTCCGACCGCACCCAAAATGCCAAACTCCCTTGTTACCTTCAACAACTTGAGTCAGCCAGTCAAGGGTCTTTCGTACGACTGGGATTTTGACGATGCCGCAACATCAAATTTACAGCATCCATCACATACCTTCTCTGATTCTGGTTCTTATGATGTAGTGCTTATCATCGACAACGGCTTTTGTGCCGATACGGTTTCAAAACCTATTTATGTTGCACCGTGGTTACCGATTCCAGATTTTGTTGTGGATGACACGGCTGGTTGTGGTCCGCTGTCAGTTCAATTTACAACGCAAAGTCAATATGCTACTCGGTACCGATGGTTTTTCGACGATGGAACAGAATCCGAGGAGAACAATCCGAATCACACCTTTGTATTTGAAGGATATTACGATATTGGTTTGGTGGCGTATGGTCCTGGCGGACAAGCAGATACCACCTTCACCAAAATGATTCGTGTCTACCCGCGACCCACGGCATACTTCAGCATATCGAATAAAGAGCAATATCTACCCAATCCAATGTTTAGTCCGACAAACGAAAGCGTGGATGCAGCGACGTATCAATGGTATGTAAGAGATGAATCCGATGTTACAGTCGGTGCCTCAAGCGAAGAATTTCCGACCATTACCATCAATCAAGTGGGTTTGTTTTCTATGGAATTACAAGCCATTAACACCTTCGGTTGTAGAGATACATTTGTCCGCCCATTGTATTTAACCGTGATAGACAGCGGGTACATCTTTGTACCGACAGCCTTCTCCCCTACCAAATCCCCAGGACTAAACGACGTGTTTAGACCGACGATGGAAGGAGTTTCTCCAGATGATTATCTATTTGGGGTGTATAACCGTTGGGGTGAGAAGATATTTGAAACCTCGGATGTTAATGCAGCTTGGGATGGCACTTACCAAAACGAAATGAGCGAAATGGAGCAGTACATTTTCATTGTCACTGGTAGATTCTATAGTGGTCAGGTATTTGAAGAAAAAGGAACGGTGTTGTTGATGAGGTGACGTTGGGTTGGTTAAACATGACGGGCAGTGGTTAGAGCCATGTTTTCGTTGACTAATGTCTCATCAAATGGTATGTTTGAGGAAACATAAATCATGAAAAATAAAAGAACCATATCACTAGGAAATCATTTTGAAAAATTCATCCAACAAAAGGTTAAATCGGGTAGATATAAATCACCTGGGGAAGTCATTCGCAGCTCACTGAGACTTTTTGAGAGGCATGAAAAAAGAGCTCACAACATGGACGATGAAGATTTCGATCCAATAAAGTTTATGCAAGAAGTTGAGGAAGAATTGCAATTGGAACAAGAATTACGCGATAGGGATAAACATCGTCATTTCTAGAGTTTCCTTGTGACAAATACGACGTCATTTTATTACTGATAACCGCACCTAATCATTTTGTTTTTTTAACCAGTTAAACGCAAATCCATTACTTGCTGTTGTTACCAATAATTGGTACATTCGGACAAAAAGTAATTTAATGCGAAAAAACACATCAATTTCTCTGGGAGAACATTTCGAACAATTCATAATGGAAAAAGTAAATTCTGGTAAATACAACTCAGTTAGTGAAGTGATTCGGTCTGCTTTAAGGTTACTTGAAAATGAAGAGAAAAAGGAAAAAGAATTAATCAAGGCATTAGAAAAAGGAGAACAAAGTGGGCTTGTAGAAAATTTTGATCCAGTCGCACATCTAAAAGAATTACAGAAAAAGCATCTATGAGTTCTGTGCCGTTTCGTTTGACCAAAGAGGCCCTACAAGATCTTAATCAAATTTGGATATTCACATTACAAAATTGGTCTAAAAAACAAGCTGATCGATATTACGATTTACTTTTAAATGAGATTAGGTACATATCAAAAAATCCTTTTGTTGGCAAGTCAATTGACCATCTTAGACCTAGTTATAGACTTACGAAGGTTAAGTCACACATAATTTTCTATAGGACTTTGACAGACAACAAGGTGGAAATTGTTAGAATTCTTCACCAAAGAATGAATGTTAAAGACAGGTTGACCTAATGACGGTTAAAGTATGTTAGATACCTACGCGACTCTTCTTGACCTCGTTGAAGATATTGTCATTAGGGGCATTTTCTTTAGTGTCACACTCATCATTTTAGTCAAACTTCTTTCAAACAATAAAATAGAAACGGAATTCTCAACTCAAATTGTTCGCTGGATCTTAGTGTTGTATGCGATTGGCGTCTTGCTCAATATCACACTTATGCTGACCTTTAACAAATAGGAATCTTACGCATTTTCATCTAGACTCACTGGTCAATATGGCGTCATTTATCTGTTCATGATGTTGAGCAATACCATTTTTCCTCTAGTCTTATTAAACAATAAACTCGGCCACAAACTGGGAGTTGTATTAGCAATAGCATTACTCATGAACTTTGGCTGGATAATGGAATCAGTTGTTATACAGCTAACAAACACACATCGTTGTTTAGGAGCTGTAAGTTACAGCACCGTTTGGTCCTCGAACGGCACGTTAATCAATGCTTTAAAAGGCATTATAGGTGGCGCGTTCGCCCTAATTATAGAAAATGGAATCCGGAAACTAAAGCGTACATAATGTAGAAATAAATGCTTTACCAGCCCATCAACCATGAAAGAATTACAATTACTGCAATGAACGCGGTTCTAGTCTGCTTCTTAATGTTGAACAACTGAAAAACACTCTTCTTATTTATTGACCAAAATGCAACCAAGATAATGCCTACACCTATTAAAAAACTGAAGTTAAAATATGCAGGTGCATCCACAGGACTATTTGCGGGCATAAAGGTTATTGACACCTTAATCATATTAATAATGTATCGCACGATATAAAAGCACCAAATAAACCAGCCCAGTTTCTTTCTTAATCCAAAAAGAAAACTCGCAACCGGAAGCAACACAGTTGAACTTAAAAATATTATTGTGTTAACATTATAATCTAGTTCGGTTTCAAACATCAGTTTCAGAAACTTCAATTGCTTGATGAGCACAAATGCTGAAAACAAACCAAATAAAATGGCAATGATTCTTAACTGTTTTTGACCACTCTGGATAGACTTCAACAATGAATTGGGATTGTCGTTTTCGTCGCCGATAAGATGTTGGTCATCATCCAAACCTTCGTCATCCTTCCCAACTTTTGGTAATGCCGTTGGGTTATGAGACAAATATTCAGCTTCTGCTTCGTTTAAAGCCGCCTCATCTAAATGTCTTGACGTTAGTTCGTGTTGGGCCGCCTCAACAGCCTCTAATTTATAATCCTCTTGATTGTTTAGGATTTCAAGTAATCTCCAATTTGGATAGGACTTATACGTTTCTGCAAATGCGTGCATATGGCTTCTTTGTCGTTTGGAAGAAAGAACCAAATTACTATTTCTTCTCCGCCCATACAAACTCGGCAAAGCCATACCAATCCCAAAAGACACTGGCCATGATATACCCGTATTTGATGTGGTTGTGAATGAATTTTATGGGCATCATTAAGATGTTGCGATAACTACGACGTAATCCACCAGCACGCACTTTGAATCCTACGCCTTCTAACACCTTAGTCACTTCAGGTACTGAGTACACTCGAACATGCGTATCGTCGTCATAAAAGTTGAGTGTGCCTTTTCGGCTCGGGAGAGTTGTACTTTTTTGTCCAGGGTACTCGATGTAAATAACACCACCAGACTTAAGTTTTGGCGCCAGCTTTTCTAATACCTGATCTCCATTGTGTAAATGCTCAATAATGTGCGCCATCAATATCGCATCGAAATGGTTGTCTGGAATCGCAGAATAATCCAACTGCGTCAAGTCCATTTCATAAAACGCTTCCATCTTCCCAAAATCCTCGTCGGTATAGTTGTAATCCTTTACCATGTCGACACCATGGTACGTACCATTGGGGAAGTATGTTTTAAAATCTGTTGCTGATTTATTACCCGAGCCTATATCCAACATTGTAAGCGCTTTGTCGCCAAAGTGCTTTTTCAGTCTGACAAACTTGGTGGGTATTTTAAGCGCGGTAATCAACGACATAGATTCAATTTAAGGCGCAAAAGTAACGTAAAACTCATCTACAGTCTTTCTATCTTGAGTCAATAAGTCTTGAGTCTCCTATTAAGACTCACTATCATAATACAACTTATAAAACTTCCGTCCATCAGGATCCGTTCCACGTTCGATATAATCACGGTTTCCGTGCACATATACATGGAAGTTTTTATCCAACTTAATCACGCTTTTAAACACACGAGATTTCTTCTTAACCGCGTCTTTTGATATTTCGAAAGACTGCGGCATGTCCATATCGCGTTCTTCGGCAAACTGTGAATTAAAATTTTGAAACGATTGAATCACTTTGGGATCTTTAAACACCGCCCCTTCAAATTCCTCCTGAACGAATCGTTCATTGTCCTTAAAATAACTGATCGACTTATTCAACAAATCAATTTGATCCGCCTTTTCCATGGTATATTCCTCGGGCAAAGCATCTGACACAAACGATTTACAAGCTTCCAATACATTTTGTGTATTGAAGTAAATGTCTCGTCGGTGTTTGAGGTGAAGAAACTCATCTGACCAAAAGTGGGCTTCCACCCCTTTATTCGTTTGATCAACCACGGTTACGAGATATCCTTCCTCTTCATCGGTATTAAAAATCAAGCAGCCTTTGTCGAGTTTACCAACATTGATGCCTTCATCGCTTTCTACTTCGAATTGATTTTTTCTTGAAATGACTTTTAAAAAGGTGTCTTTGTTTTCCGCTTTGAAAATACCTACAGCGTCCAACACTTGCCCTTCAATTTGGCAATCTCTCAGCAAGGCAATGCACAACTCACCTGGCTTAATGTTAGGATGATCGCTGCAACGATATAGATGTCTTGCGATGTTATTGGCTTGTTCTTTAAGTGTCGATTCTCCACTAAATATTTGTCCTACGTAACTGTACAATTCATTCAGCTTAATGTCAACGTCATGGTCTAAATGATAGAGTTCTTTGTCGTTAAACGACTCAAAGAAATATGTTTTTAACGCTTCTTCCACCTTGTCGTCCATCAACAGTGGTTCGTCTGAAAACGTACATCCTTCCTCCAAACTCTTATTGCCAATGTGGTGTAAAAAAACCGATTCTATGGTGACGTCTTCTGCGTATAACATGCTGTACTTTTTATTTCAAACAAAGGTATCCTTAATGAGGAAATCATTTTTTATTTGAACTTTAAAAGTTCGCAATATCCATTCTTAAGGCCTGCCAGCCCTTCAACCCGGTTTTCTCTCGATAGCTATCGGGATTAGACCAATCTTTTCTTCTCTAAGGGGTCCGCTCGGTCAGTTGACGGACGTCAACCCAAGATTCTTAATATCCATTACGATTTATCACTTTATAGTCGTTTAGGGCTACCGCCCTAAAACCCATTTTCATTTTTGAAGGCCAAAAACGAAACAAAATGCCTCATCCATTCACCCCTCCACCGGCCCGCATTTCTGTGGGGCCCACACTCGCTTCGCATCTCTAACTAACCTGTTGAAGAACAAAGAGCGTTGGCCCGCCAAAAATGCTGGGGCGGCGATGGCCTAGAGCGATGGGAGTCATTTTTTTGGCTTGTCTTTTTTGCTTCCTTTTTTTGACTAAGAAAAAAAGGGAGTCGGGTTAAAGGGCGGATAGCCCTTAGCGACAAGAAGGCGCTGCGGCTTTGAATGCAGGGAGAAAAGCCTTTCGTAGAGTTCAAAGAAAAATTCAGAAGTCTTGATTTTTCCGCCGGTTGGTCGGACACGTTTGTTTCGTTTTTTTATCAAGAAAAAAAAAGGCTTTAAGCCATCACCCGAAATATTAATAAAAATTAAATTGAATCAAAAAGGATATTCTATGCGATAACGCACATAGAGATTACATTTGCCAAAATAAAAACCTAAACCGCGCGTATACTTAAATATGAGTTTTGTACATCCTAATTTTCTTTGGGCACTTTGTTTACTCGCAATCCCAATCATCATACATCTTTTTCACTTCAGGAGGTACAAAAAGGTTCTTTTCCCAAACGTTAAATTTCTTAAAAACGTTCAGAAACAAACCCAATCTATCAAGAAAGTTCGGAACCTACTGGTTCTATTTGCTCGGCTTTTAGCCATTACTTTTTTAGTTCTCGCTTTTGCGCAACCCTTCAAGCCCATCGACAATCGAGCGGTAGATTCAAGCGACCAAGTCATTGGCATCTACATCGACAATTCATTCAGTATGGATAACGATGGAAAACAAGGTCCGCTGATTGAAGAAGCCAAAACAAAAGCACGAGAATTGGTCAAGTCTTACCGCGCAACAGACCGTTTTATTGTCAATAGCAATACATCAAGTACCATTACACCGGTTAACCAAGACGACGCCATATCGCTTATCGACAATGTTGAAGTTGGCAAGACCACCAAGCCCATCAAAGACATTGTATTTGGATTGAATCGAAGTCTAACCAACAACGGCACCGCACAGAAACATGTTTATCTGTTTTCGGATTTTCAATTAACTGCTGATTCGGATCTTCAAGAAGCCTTAGATTCCAACACGCTGATAACGGCTGTCCCCTTGCAACCAATACAAAACAGCAATTTGAGTATTGATTCGGCATGGATTGAATCGCCAGTCATTCAGCTCAACGAACCAATAGAATTACAAGTTAAAATATCCAACTTAGGTGAAGACGCATTAAATGGAGGAAGCGTATATCTAGAGGTAAACGGCGAAAGGAAATCGGTTACTGGTTTCGACATCAATGGCAATGCGTCAACGACAATTGAAATTGGTTTTACCACCAAGACTCCTGGATGGCAGCGTATTCAAGTTGGTATTGAGGACAACCCAATCATTTTCGACGACACCTATTTCCTTAGTTTCAATGTAAAACCCAACCTCAATGTGGTTGTCGTGAATGGGAAAGAGCCAAATGTTTTTCTGAATAGATTGTTTGAACCAGATGCTTATTTCAATGTAACCAACCAACTGGCTGGAAACGTTGATTTGTCTGCCCTACCCACGACTGATTTATTAATTTTAAATGAAGTTACCGAAATACGATCAGGTATGATCGCGGCGATATCGGAATATGTTTCGTCGGGCGGAAATATATTGTTGATTCCTTCCAAAGAACAAAACACGGCACAATTAGACAACTTCACAAAGTCTCTATCTATTCCAGGTTATGGCACATTAATAACACAAAAAACAAAGGTGGGTCGGTTAGACATTAACAATCCTCTTTTGAGCAAGGTATTTACCAAAATACCGGACAACCCAAACTACCCCGTGGTTGAAAAATACTACCGATTGAATACGGATGGGAAAGCGCAATATTCCTTGTTATTAATGGAAAACGAAGACGTCTTTTTGTCTGAATCGAAGTTGGGTACAGGTCATGTATTTCAATTGGCTTGTCCACTTGAACCCTCTTGGTCCAATTTTCAAAACCATGGATTGTTTGTACCCATATTGTTAAAAATGACCATGAATCGCTCAATTGACTTCCCTTTGGCGAATACCATAGGAAATCAAAATATTTTCAAAGCGGTTCCTGAATCAAGAAGTATGCAAGGTGCATTGAGTTTAAAATCAACTACCAGTGAGTGGATGCCAGTGGTGAATAGTGTTGGCTCAACGTCATTTATTGATGCTGGTTTCGACCAGCTTACTGCTGGAAATATTGACCTTAAGACCAATGACAGTCTACTTCAGGTGGTGGCGTTTAATTTCAATCGATCTGAGTCGAATAACATCTTCTTATCCAATGATGAAATCGTCCAAAAATTTAGCGATGTCAAGGTTGATTTTATGGATAATCCAACTACATACGTACAAGAAACTGTCACTCAATATCGATTTGGCAAACAATTTTGGAAAGCATGTATCATTCTCGCATTGATTTTCTTGGCAATTGAGATACTTTTGTTGAGATTTTGGCCGACTGAGGTCAAACAATAAAAATGGGACGATTGTCTGACAACACTATACTCATTACACGGGGCACAATCATAGACCCTACGAGCGACTTAAATCGCACCACTGTTGACCTATTCATTGAAAACGGTCTTGTAAAAACCATTTCCAAAACAGCGATTAAACAAAAAGCCGATGTGACTATCGATGCCAAAGGTTGTTACATCTTACCGGGTTTGTTAGACCTTCGGTGTCAATTAAAAGACCCTGGCTACGAACACCAAGAAGATATTACAACGGGTGCAGCAGCAGCGGCAGCAAGTGGATTTACTGCTTTGGCGGTTCAACCTACCACCGACCCAGTGGTTCAAAACAAATCGCAAATTGAGTATTTAAAACAATTAAGCGACAAAGTATTACCAGATATTTTGCCAATAGGTGCAGCCACGCACAACATGGAATCTCAAGACATTAGCGAGATGTATGACATGCGACAAGCAGGCGCGGTGGGCTTTAGTAATGGCGACAATGGTTACCAGTCATCTGGAACCTTGACACGAGCACTGTTGTACTCAAAACAAGTGGGTGGCCTAATCATGAGTCACGCCTTGGATGCCGATTTGGCTGTAGGAGCATCTGTGAATGAAAGCGCTGTGACTATCCATACAGGTTTGAAACAACAACCTGATTTGGCTGAGACCAGTCAAATTAAAAAAGAAATTGATATTGCCGAGTATGCAGATGCACCAATGCATTTTTCACATATCTCTTCCGCAAAGTCAGTCGACTTGATTCGGAAAGCCAAAAAAGCTGGACTAAACATTTCGTGTGACGTGAGTATTTGGCATTTGATTTACACAGATAACGCCATATTAGAATACGACACCAATTTTAAAGTAACACCACCTTTCAGATCGGAGGCAGATAGAAAAGCCCTGATTAAAGGTGTGAATGACGGCACTATAGATGCTATTGTGTCGGACCATAACCCACAGAATGTAGAAAACAAACAAGTTGAATTCGACTACGCCCAGTGTGGTATTAACGGACTTCAAAGTTTTTATGCGCTGTACAACGAAAAACTGACCGATGTTATCGACCTTGAGACGTTTGTAGCACGGGCAGCATTTAATCCACGGACATTGCTGGGAATGGCAGCAAATGGTATTAAAAAAGGAGCAAAAGCCAACTTATGGGTGGCTGACCCTGCGACTGATTGGAAACTGGATAAAACGACCAATTTATCGAGATCGGAAAACAATCCATTGTTTAATTCAGTTCTAAAAGGCAAATGCCAATTTATCATCAACGGTTTAAACCACAATAGCTATTAACGCAGAATGAACGACGTTTCAATTGTAATACCTTTATTCAATGAGGAAGAGTCATTAACCGAATTGAGCACCTGGATTGACAAAGTCATGCAGGCCAACAAATTCAGTTATGAAGTGATTTTTATTGATGATGGAAGTTCAGATACTTCGTGGAAAGTAGTTCAAAAACTGAGCGGCGACAATAAAAACATCCGTGCCATTAAATTCAGAAGAAATTACGGAAAATCTGCTGCGTTAAACGAAGGATTTAAATATGCAGAAGGCAATGTTGTCATTACCATGGACGCTGACCTTCAAGATTCGCCAGATGAGATACCAGAATTGTACAACATGGTGATGAACGATGGATTTGACATCGTTTCTGGTTGGAAAAAGAAAAGATACGATCCATTAACAAAGACCATCCCTACGAAATTATACAACTACGTTACTAGCCGCATGTCTGGTGTAAAGCTGCACGATATGAACTGTGGCCTAAAAGCATATAAACTAGAAGTTGTTAAAAACATTGAAGTCTACGGCGAAATGCACCGTTACATTCCAGTAATCGCTAAGTGGGCTGGTTTTGAAAAAATTGGCGAAAAAGTAGTCAAGCATCAAGCCCGTAAATTCGGCACAACCAAGTTTGGTCTGTCTCGTTTCATTTATGGTCCATTAGACTTATTGTCAATCATGTTTGTCGGAAAATTCGGCAAACGGCCCATGCACTTGTTTGGGAGCTTAGGCGGACTGTGTTTTTTGGGTGGATTTGCCATTGCCTCTTATTTATCGATTGCCAGGCTAGTTTGGAAGGAATATGAGATGACTGCGCGTCCTTTGTTTTATCTTGGGCTCCTTGCAATGATTATTGGGGTTCAATTATTTGTTGCTGGTTTCTTGGGTGAGTTGATCAGTCGATCGGCTCGGGAACGAAACCGCTACCAAATTCAAGAATCATTAGGTGTAACGTTGGAAGACTAATTCAATACACGAGATATTGTATAATTGCATTAACTAAAAATTAAAAAAATGGGTAAGAATAAAATTTGGATCATCGTACTGGGAGCACTTGTACTATGGGTATTTATGAGTTATAACGGCATGTTGACTGCTGGTAAAAAAGTAGATCAAAGCTGGGCTGATGTTGAAGCAGCGTACCAAGCACGTGCTGATAAATCGAAAGGTCTAGCTGCCATTGTTAAAGGCGCTGCAGATTTTGAACAAGAAACACTTACAGCGGTGATTGAAGCCCGATCTAAAGCGACTGGAATCAACATTTCTGCTGACAATTTAACTCCAGAAAACATCGCTAAATTCCAAGAAGCTCAAGGACAATTTAGCAGTGCGTTAAGTCGATTAATGGTGGTTATAGAAAGATATCCTGACTTAAAAGCAGTTCAAGCGTATAGAGACTTCCAACACGAATACACCGAAATGGAAAACGCCATCAAAACAGCGCGTATTGATTATAACGAGTCGGCAACCAATTACAACATTAAAATCAAGCGATTGCCAAATGGCTTCTACAGCAGCATGTTAGGTTTTGAAGAAAAAGCCGTTTTTTCTGCGAATGAAGGTTCTGAAGATGCACCTGAAATGGAAGACCTTTTAAAAAGGGATTAAGTCTGATGACCTGGAGACCGTTTTCAAGTAAAAAAGAAAAACTCATATTGGCCGCGATTGCTGAGGCAGAAGAAAAATGCTCAGGCGAGATTCGTGTACACATTGACGAATACTGCAAGGGAGACCCTGTTTTCAAAGCGCAAAACATGTTTTTCCATCTTGAAATGGACAAAACCCATCTGCATAATGGTGTTCTCATTTATGTGGCGTTAAAAGACCACAAATTCAGCATTATTGGCGATTCGGGTATTAATGAAAAAGTTCCTGATAATTTTTGGGATGACGCCAAAGAACAGATGTTGATTCATTTTAAACGAAATGATTTAACCACAGGCATTATTGCGGGCATACAAAACGCAGGAGAACAATTAAGTAAGTTTTTTCCAGCTGACGATTCATTGGGCAACGAACTTTCTAACGACATTAGTTATGGTGCGTAGTCTCATTCTATTATTTCTTATAGCAGTCTCGGCGGTCTCTTTTGCGAAAACCCCTCCTCCACCCAATAAAGGTGACAGAGCATTTGTAAAAGACTTAGCCAATGCGTTGAGTGAAGAGCAGGAACTTGCTTTGTGTAGGAAGTTAGCCGCTTACCAAGACAGCACCAGTAATGAATTTGCAATTTTAATAGAGAACTCACTTGAAGGAGAAGACGCGTTTGGCTATTCGCTAAAAGTTGCCCGAGCTTGGGGAATTGGCGGAGATGAATTCAACAACGGATTGTTAATTTTTGTTGCGATGAAGGACCGCAAAGTCTTCATCCAAGTTGGTCGAGGATTAGAGCATCGCATAACAGCCACATACGCTGGTCGTGTTGTAGACCACACCATAACACCTAGATTTAAAAAGACAGGCTATTACGAAGGCCTAGATGAAGCAGTTGACGAACTTATCTTATTTGCTGCAGGTGAATATAAAGGAGGTGCTACGCCTGACAATGGCTTTCCAACATGGCTAATCATTGTACTGATCATCATTTTCGTCATCATATTTTCATCGTTTGGAAACAACAACGGTAGAACCTATCGCAATCGCATTGGTGGTTGGATCGTAGGTCCAGGTGCTGGAGGATACATTGGTGGCGGCGGCGGATTTACTGGCGGTGGAGGCGGCGGTTTCGGCGGTTTCGGAGGCGGAAGCTTTGGTGGCGGTGGCGCCGGTGGAAGCTGGTAGGGTTACGATTGAAGATTTCAGATTTTAGATTTTAGATTGAGCGTTATACAATGGCAAACCAATTGCAAATCATCAATCATAAATCAATACTGCTCCTCATCATTAGGAAAATCCTTACTCTTAACGTCAGCAATGTAGCTCTCAACCGCTCCTTTCACATCATCGTAAAGGTTTAGATAACGTCGAAGAAAACGTGGGTTAAACTCTTTGGTTAAACCAATTAAATCATGAAGGACAAGTACTTGTCCATCTACCCCTGCACCTGCGCCAATACCAATCACTGGAATCTCAACAGACTTGGTCACTTCAGTGGCAAGCTTGGCCGGTATTTTTTCGAGCACAATGCCAAAACAGCCTGCTTCTTCCAACAATTTGGCGTCGGTTCGTAGTTTTTCGGCTTCGGCTTCTTCCTTGGCTCTAACAGTATACGTTCCAAATTTAAAAATGCTTTGTGGAGTTAATCCTAAATGACCCATCACAGGTATTCCAGCGGATAATATCCTTGTTATTGATTCAAGCACTTCAGCTCCTCCTTCTAGTTTCACAGCATGCGCACCTGATTCTTTCATAATTCGGATGGCACTGTTTAACGCTTCTTTGCTATTCCCTTGGTATGAGCCAAAAGGCAAATCCACCACCACCAAAGCGCGATCAACCGCACGAATCACGGATTGTGCATGGTAGATCATTTGATCTAGAGTAATGGGTAAAGTCGAAATATGTCCTGCCATTACATTACTGGCTGAGTCTCCAACCAAAATGACATCAATGTTGGCGTCGTCGATAATCTGTGCGAAAGAATAATCGTAAGCCGTTAACATGCTAATTTTTTCACCACGCTGTTTCATTTCCAACAACGCGTGTGTTGTTACTTTTTTATAATCGTTTGAAGCCATAAGATATTCTAATTGCGCCTACGTAATTCACTCACTTCCTTTTGAAGTTCGATCTTTTCCTTTTTTAATTGATTGTTTTCTTCCTTCTGTTCAGACAGTAGTTTGGTCAGATGTAAAATGATATCTCCATTGGTCTGACTTTCAATATCCTCTTTCATAGACTCCAAATACGACAACCGCTTTTGCTGTTGTGCTAAGTCTTTCTCCAACTGCTCGACTTTAGTTTTTAAACTATTATTCTCTTTAGACAACACCTTCACTGTATTGGCCGAACTGATATCCAGTGTAAGATTGGCCTTACACACGTTTAAATCTTCTGTTAATTGTTCGATTTGCGCCTGCTGCTTGTCAATCTTATCCTTAAATACTTTAACCAACTGCGTATAGGTGTCGTCAACCGTTTCTGTTTCTTTTGGCTTTTCAACGGTTTTGTCTTCTTTCACCTCGCCGAGTTTTCCGTTGATTTTAATGATAAAAACATGGGCAGTTAGTGCGCTTTGCGCATCCGCATAAAAACCTACTCTGCCTTCTGTAAACGACGTTTCGATTAATGACCGTTCGAATTCATTGTTAATATATAAGTCGTATGCGTTGCCTTTAGTTGCCACACGGATTTCATTGACTCCACTTTTGCGTAGGTTAATAGATTTAATCCAACCTTCATTTTTGTCGGCAAATAAAGATGTGACAACGCCGTTTTTCATAATTCTAAAACGGTATTGTTTCTTGGTGTTGATTTCCAGAATGAGCGCTCCATTACCCGACTTCTGTGCCTTTAATATGATGCCGCCACTTGCACTTTTATTGGTTTTGTTTTTCTCAATCTCAATGGACGTAATAAGTTCAAAATCGCTAATCGCAGGTACATCCTTCGCCAAGCTAATTGAAAAATAAGAATCCTTAATACGCTCAACGCGATATTTATTATCTGATACGATAAAGCGCTCTGAACTTGAGTTTTTTTGATCCCATCGCGAAGTGGTATAACTGAAGTCATCGAATACCGCCACGTTCTGAAACGTGGTATACACACGCGGCGCATTTTGTCCGCTTGTAAATTTTGACAGGAATAACAGTATTATCAGACTTAAATATTTCATATTTGCCACCGGCTTTAGTGCAAAGCTAATTGAATTGATTTAATGGTTCTATACAATATAAAACGTTTAGGTAAACTCGGTATTGTTGGGGTGTTTGCCCTACTTTTCACAAGATGCGACAACACATTGAATGTGACTGCGGATTGGAAAGAAATTCCTGTTGTGTATGGATTATTGAATCCCAGTGCATCTCAAAACTACATCCGCATCAACAGAGCCTACTTAAATCAAGAAGGTGATGCTATAAGTTATGGTGGCGTTGCAGACAGCATATATTTTGAAGATTTAACAGTAAGTCTTGTTGAAAGTAGAAATGGAATAGAAGGCAACACCATTCAATTTGAGAAAGTAGATGGTGACACCATTGGTCTTATGAAGGAAGAAGGTGTTTTTGCAAGTTCACCGAATTATTTGTATCGTACCAACTACAACATTAAACCTTCGGATTTTGCGAATTTGTACAACTACGAATTGGTTGTAGTCAACAACAAGAGCAATAAGGTATATCGCTCCAAAGCGAATATGGTTGGAAATACTGAAATCCTATCCCCTCTTCGAGAAAGTGACCCCAGGTTTAATATTGACGACGATACCAACCGGTACATTTACATCATTTACCGAGAAGCTCCTCAAGCCAAGATGTATGAATGTATCATTCGTTTTAGATACAAAGAGTATAAAAAAGAATCACCCACTGTATTCACAATAGACAGTGTTGATTGGCAGGTTTATAAAAACAAAGAAACCATTCGTTTGAGAGGATACGAAGAACAACAGACGAATGTTCGCAGTTATTTGTTTTATGATTTCTTACGTACAGCAATAGAAGCTGATCCGACAGTTGAACGCGTTCCGATTGACATGGCATTTAGTTTATATGCAGCTGGTGAAGACATGCACACTTTTGTCGCTGTAAATCAACCAAGCATTGGCATCGTTCAGAAAAAGCCTGAGTTTACGAATATCTCGGATGGACTGGGTATTTTTTCATCGCTCAATATTAAAACGTTGAACCACATAAAAATCGATGACCCTATGTTATCGAGATTGGTGTCATCACCTCGAGTGGCAGAGCTCAATTTTGTCAGACCCTAGTGACTATTTGTCACACTGACAATTTTCCACCAAACTGACTTAACCTCCTAAATAATAAGCACTTAACATATTAAGTGGTAGTTACCCAAACGAAAGTTCCGACAAATCTTCCATAGAACTGAATTGGCACTTGTATTGCTCCTTTGGAAATAAAAAAGCTAAATATGAGCAAAGTAATAGGAATAGATTTAGGAACCACCAACTCGTGTGTTGCGGTGATGGAAGGTAACGAACCTGTTGTTATTCCTAACAGTGAAGGGCGGAGAACTACGCCATCTATTGTTGGATTTTTAGACAACGGCAACGGTGAACGTAAAGTAGGTGATCCTGCCAAAAGACAAGCAATTACAAACCCTGAGAACACTGTAATGTCGATTAAGAGATTTATGGGTTCTCGATATTCAGAGATCGCAGACGAATTAAAAAAGGTTTCTTATAAAGTGGTTAAAGGTGATAACGACACTCCTCGAGTTGAGATTGGTGATCGTAAATACACGCCACAAGAAATTTCAGCTATCGTTCTTCAAAAAATGAAGAAAACAGCCGAAGACTATTTGGGAAGCGAAGTAACAAGAGCGGTAATTACAGTACCAGCATACTTCAACGATTCTCAACGTCAAGCGACTAAAGAAGCTGGAGAAATTGCTGGTTTAAAAGTAGAGCGTATCGTAAACGAGCCTACTGCAGCGGCACTTGCCTACGGTTTGGACAAGCGTGATAAAGACATGACTATCGCGGTGTATGACCTTGGTGGCGGAACGTTTGATATTTCAATCCTAGAATTAGGAGACGGCGTTTTTGAAGTAAAGTCTACCAACGGTGATACCCACTTAGGAGGAGACGATTTCGACCATGTGATTATTGACTGGTTGGCGCAAGAGTTTTTGAACGATGAGAACATTGATCTTAGAAAAGACCCAATGGCCTTACAACGTTTAAAAGAAGCGGCAGAAAAAGCAAAAATCGAATTATCAAGCAGCACGGAAACTGAAATCAACTTGCCATACATTATGCCAGTTGATGGAGTACCAAAACACTTAGTACGTAAATTATCGAGAGCTAAATTCGAGCAGTTAGCGGATGACTTAATTCGTCGAAGCTTGGAGCCATGTAAAGAAGCCATTAAAGATTCAGGATTAAGCGCAAGCGAAATTGACGAAGTAATCTTAGTAGGTGGATCTACCCGAATCCCAAGAATTCAAGAAGAAGTTGAAAAGTTCTTCGGCAAGAAACCTTCAAAAGGTGTAAACCCTGATGAGGTTGTTGCGATTGGAGCTGCGATTCAAGGTGGTGTATTGACTGGTGAGGTGAAAGACGTTTTATTGTTAGACGTAACACCATTATCACTTGGTATTGAAACCATGGGTAATGTAATGACTAAATTAATCGAGTCGAACACAACCATACCTACCAAGAAATCAGAAGTGTTCTCGACGGCATCTGACAACCAACCATCTGTAGAAATTCACGTTTTACAAGGTGAGCGGTCGATGGCAAAAGACAATAAGACGATTGGAAGATTCCATTTATCTGATTTGCCACCAGCGCCAAGAGGAGTACCTAAAATTGAGGTAACCTTCGATATCGATGCCAATGGTATTTTGAACGTAAGTGCGAAAGACCAAGGAACAGGTAAAGAACAAAAAATTCGAATAGAAGCATCCAGCGGATTAAGCGATGACGAAATCGAAAGAATGAAAAAAGAAGCGGAAGCAAATGCGGAAGCGGATAAAGCAGCGAAAGAAGCCGTTGAGAAAATCAATCAAGCAGATACATTGGTATTTACCACTGAGAAGCAATTGAAAGAATACGGTGACAAAATTCCTGAGGATAAGAAGAAAGCAATTGAGGAAGCGAAGGAAGCTTTGAAAAAAGCAGTTGGAGAGAAGGACAATGCAGGAATCGATGCCCATATGGAAAGCTTGAATAAAGCATGGGAAGCTGCTTCTCAAGACTTATACAATGCACAACAAGCAGAAGGTGCTGCCGGTGGTGACCAACCAAATCCTGGTGACAACGGAAATGCGAATGCAGGTGCAGAAACAGACAATGTTGAAGACGTAGACTTCGAAGAAGTTAAATAAGATCTACAACAGACTACTTTTAAAAGCGGAACCAATTGGTTCCGCTTTTTTTATGGAATGTTTTTAAGCCTCCTTATGAATTTCCACTTGATGTGGGTATGGAATTTCAATACCAGCGGCATCTAAGGCGTTCTTGGCATTTTCTAACGTTCCAAAATAGACTGCCCAATAATCTTCAGCCGCTGCCCATGGTCGGACTGCAAAATTTACAGAGCTATCCGCTAGTGCCGACACGTCTACAGTTGGCGCAGGGTCTTTTAATACCTTTGGGTTTGAAACCAACACGTCCATTAAGACTTCTTTGGTCTTTTTGATGTCTTCGCCATAACCAACGCCAATGGTTAAGTCAACCCTCAATTTCCCTTCAGCAGTATAATTTGTGATGTTGCCATTCGACAATGCGCCGTTGGGCATGATGATACGCTTATTGGTAGGTGAGGTTAAAGTGGTTGTAAAAATTTGAATATCAGCTACCACGCCTTTTTCTCCCTGAGCTTCGATTAAATCACCGATTTTAAAAGGTTTGAATAGGATGATTAAGGCTCCACCAGCGAAATTACTCAATGCACCTTGCAACGCTAATCCAATGGCTAAACCAGCCGCTCCAATGATGGCAGCAAACGAAGTTGTTTCTATTCCTAGCTTAGACGCTACAGTAACGATTAACAAAACCTTTAATGCCCAAGAAACTAAACTCGCCATGAACTTAGATAAGGATTCATCCAATTCACGTTTCTTCATGACGCGCTTCACAATTCGAATTATGAATCCTATTGAAATCCATCCAACAATAAGTATGGCTAGAGCAGCAAGTACTTTTGGACTAAAATCAACTACGACTGTTTTTATCATTTGTATGTATTCTTCCATGTTTCTAATTTAAAACGCAAATATATTGGAAGGGGGAAGAGATAAAAAAGTATACGGTAATTACATTGTGTATTCTTCCAGCCAACGTGTTAATCCTCCACTCGCACTATCGACAATATGTGTAAACGACTTGCCGGCAGAATGACTTGGATTTGGGTCAATTAAATAGACCGGACAAGAAGCTGGAGACATTTGGGTTAAGCCCGCTGCTGGATACACTTCCATGCTGGTACCAATAACCAACAATATATCGGCTTGCATGACATGCACCGCCGCGGTTTCTATCATGGGTACTGCTTCACCAAACCACACAATGTGTGGTCGTAGTTGGCTGCCCAATGGACATAATTCTCCCACCTTTATGGTATCCGTTTCCATATCGAATACCAACGAGTCATCAACACTGCTTCTGGATTTTCTGATTTCACCATGCAAATGAATAATGTTTGATGATCCAGCTCTTTCATGTAAATCATCGATGTTTTGAGTAATAACATGAACGTCGAAGGTATCCTCTAATTCAGCCAACATTCGGTGCGCTGCGTTTGGCTCAGCGTCCAAGACATTTCTGCGTCGTTGGTTATAGAAATCCAATACCAACTCCTGATTTTTAGCCCAACCTTCCGGACTTGCCACTTCCAGCACATCATACCCTTCCCACAGACCACCAGCATCTCTAAAGGTTTGAATGCCACTCTCGGCACTTATACCAGCTCCTGTTAAAACTACCAATTTCTTCACGAAACAAATATACTTTTGCGCCGTGCTAAAAAACAGCTATTACAATCCTAATATAATTGCCTCACTTGTAAAGTTAGGTGCTCCAGTCGTGGCAGCGAATGTTGGGTTTGTGTTAATGGGGTTAATTGACAATGCCATGGTAGGCAAACTAGGCTACGTTCCTTTAGCTGCAGCTGGAATCTCGAACACAGCCTTTTTCATCGCAACCATTTTTGGCATTGGGGTGTTGATGGTATTCTCTGCAAACATTGCGGCAGAGCAAACCAGAAAACAAGCTGAGACGGAAAGTCTTATTGGTGCGTCATTAATAATAAACGTGCTTGTTACTGTTTTCACATTCTTAATACTCCTATTGATTCATCACTATTTTCACATATTTGGACAAACGGAGGCTGTAAACGAAGCAGCCTTGCCTTATCTAAAAATTGTGATTTACAGTTCCATCCCGATGTTTCTTTTTCTTACTTTCAAGTCTGTTTCAGATGGACACAACCTAACAAAAGCAGCTATGTACGGTACATTTCTCGCGTTAGGATTGAACGTTTTCTTGAACTGGGTATTGATTTTTGGAAACTTGGGTGCGCCAGCCTATGGATTGGTTGGGGCGGGATACGCCACATTAACAAGCCGTAGTTTTATGGCGATCTTTATGTTGCTGTATTGTGTGTACCACAAAAAGATTGTGTTTTATTGGACGACATTCAGGACAAAAATTTATCAAAAACATATCAAATCGTTATTGGCTTTAGGCATCCCTAGTGGCGGACAATTCTTTTTTGAAGTCTCTGCCTTTGCTGGTGCTGCCATCATTGCAGGCTGGATCGGCGAACACGAATTAGCGGCGCATACAGTTGCTATTCAACTGGCAGCGTTCACATATATGTTTGCCAGTGGTATTAGCGTTGCAGGCATGATTAAAACTGGTGAAACCTGGGCTCAGAAAAAACATCAGAAAACGCTTGATATCGGAAGGAACACATACTTCCTTGTCACCTTCTTTATGGCCATTTCTGCTATTCTTTTTGTGTTGTTCAGATTTCCTTTGGTAAGACTTTTCTCTGAAAACATTGAGGTGATAGCCATTGCTTCCCAATTAATGATATTAGCTGCCTTTTTTCAATTCTTCGATGGCATACAAGCCGTTAGTTTAGGTTTGTTAAGAGGCATGAATGACACTAAAGTCCCTTCGTATATAACCCTAGCCGTATATTGGGCTATAGCCTTGCCTTTGGCATATTGGTTGGGCATTCATACAGATCTCAAAATGACCGGAGTGTGGATAGCCCTTACATTGGCTTTGATACTAGCCTCCGTATTTTTGTACGCTAGGTTTATGAACATTACAAAACGACAATTACTGCATTGAAAAAAAGTATACTCATATTAATCACACTATGTGCGTTTAGCTACGCTGAAGCACAAATACGTGTCGAAGGATTTCTTACTCCCGCTATTGGATATCGTCATATGACCTCAGGACCAATGGGAACAGCTGATTTGATGGACTCATTGAAAAATGCGGACAAAGTCAGACAAAACTGGAGTGGCGGGGTTAAACTATTGGTTGGCATCGACAAGTACACCTCAATTCAATTTGGCGTCAACTACAAAGGAATGAGCTTTACTAGACTTCTTGAAGACTTTCAGTTTCACGACACAGTACATCCTAAAATCGGTCGGGTGGAAGATTTGTCACAGACAGTCTTATCCAAAGACGCTCAATTCTTTCACAAATACAGGTACATTTCAATCCCTGTTATCTTTCAGAAATCGTTCACCAAAACGGTGTTCAACAACAAGATGCAATTCTATTTTGCCAGTGGTTTGGATTTTGACTTTTTAATTCAAGACGACATGTACGTATCGCTTAACGGTTGGTCGGTTAAAGGGGAAGATCGACATGTGATCACTTCAGACTATGAATCAACCAAAGCTAATTTAGCATTAAACCTTGGTGCTCGCTTTGAATACAAATTAGATGAGTATGCCACGTTCTCTGTACAACCTGCATTCAACTACCCTTTGCTCCTATCAGCTAAAGATGATTTTGTACAGTTTAGAATGTACCAATTTGGTATATCTGTTGGGGTAAGTTATTTGTTGTAATTGAATCTTACTGCTTTTGAAAACCTGTTCACAGAATTGTGAATTCAATCTACCAGATAAGGTACAATGGCCCCTTCGCGGATTTATTGACATAACTACCATTCTCAGGAAGTTGGTATCGAATTAAATAATAGTAGGTGCCTGGCTGACAGACCTCACCTCCGACCTTACCATCCCATCCTTTTCCTTCGTCAAAAGATTCGAACAGTTGTTGTCCGTATTCATCCCAAATCTGCATGCTGATAAATTTAAACAATCCAGCAGGATAGAATACTTCGTTCAAATCATCAAAATTTGGAGAAATGGCGTTTGGTATAAAAATGGCACATGCCGTTGGCAATATATCCACTTGAATAGAATCGCTAATCACTCCGCATGGGTGTGTTATTGTGGCTTTATAAAAACCTGATTCGGTAATAGTGCGTTTAAATCCTTCCGTACTTCCGTCGTTCCAAACAATTGAACCTGCGTCGGCACGAATGTCATAGGTCAAAAACTCTCCTCCACAAATTGACGTGTCGTTACCCAGCTCAACTTTGGGCAAAACAACACTTCGAATAGTCACTGTATCCGAGAAATCACATTTACCGTTGTCTCCCTTTACATAATACGTCCCAGCTCTGTCCACAACTCTATTCTGCCCAGTGGAGCCATCATCCCATCGGTAGTTTAAATTGGCAGAGTCTGCCATTAAATTGATGGTTGTATTTGGACAAATAATGGTGTCTTTGCCAATGCTAAAGAAGGGTTTTTCAATCACTTCTGTTACTTGTATAAAAGTATCTCGGCAACTACCTACAGCATATATATAGCCCACGGTATAAATACCCGGAGCGCCTGGAGTAAATGTAGAATCAGCGGTATTGACTCCACCACCTTTAAATTCTCCTCCACCTAGATTTGGTTTTAAATCTACAATAGGATCTCCTTCACAATAGGTTGCCTTTAAACCAGTAAAATAGTTATCAGGCGTTTCAACAATGCCAACAGAATCAACCAGTCGGCCGACACATCCATTGCCATCTTCTACCTCGACAATAATTTCGTAGGCCCCTGAAGACTTATATGAATGGGTTGCAGGATTATCGCTTGAGCTATCGTTATCGCCAAAATACCATTTTGTTTTAACCACATTTGCCCCACTATGGGTAAATGTGAATTCATTATCAGCCAGACAAAGTATAGAATCGCTAATGTTTACTTTGGACTCGTCTATGACAGGAGGTAGGACGACGTACACCTTTTCAAAACTGTCAAAACAGAACTCCCTACCGGGGCTTACTTGACGTCCCATTACCAATTTTACGGTAACATTGCCTGTCCCCGAAGGTTTAAAATCAAAATCATACAGTGTTCCTTTGTCGCCGTAACTTGTTGACCAAAAACTTCTGGTCTTATCAAACAAACCATATACAGGTTGATCTGGCGGTTCTGAATAGTTAATCAGACTGAAATAATTATCTCCATAACACTGAATACTATCGTTGCCATTTTTAATTGTTGTATCCAAACCAAAGTCTATTGACCATGGAACTACAACTGTATCCGCAATGATTGTATCGGTTTTACAGCCAACTGTTTCTGCAGTTAGGTTGACCTTAAAAATTCCACCAACGGCGTACGAATGTGTTTTGTTCTGCCCTGTCACTTTCGACGTCTTATCGCCAAAATCCCAAGTATACGTCATGCTTCCCGGATTTACTCCCAGGCTATTGGTGGAGGAATTTGTAAATGCAAAACTGTTTCCATTCAAGCATTGATACTTATCGTCTATGGTAAAGTTCGCAGTGATGTTCTCAGTTTTGAAGTTTTGCTTACCAAAACCACTCGCCGTATAATATTCAAAGTTTCCTGAATTGTTGTTGTACTCGTAGACCGCGACATGGTAGGTGGTTCTCTTCTTCAATCCACTGATGGTTACAGAATTAGCTGAACCGTTGTACACAGTATAACAATCTTTAAGCCTTGTTCCAGATTTAAACTTGTCATCGGCTGTATACGTTTGATAATCGGTTGGAAAAGTATCGACTGCGCTGCCTTCTTTCACGAATACCAATCTCGCGTCCCCGTTGCCTGGACTCCATGAGATAGTTGCCACGTTACAGTAAATATCACTTACCGTTACGCTGCTAGCGTGTACTGTGGGTGACTGGGCCTGTACGGTGTAACCACAGATAGCTAATAAAAGAAGTAGAAAAGTCTTTTTTGTCACAACGAACAAAGATAAACAGTTAGCGTCATTTTAAGGTCTTTACAATGTTAAATTAATTAACTTGAACTTGCAATTCCTGTAACACCTGTCGGCATTTTATACCCAGATTCACTTTGCAGATAAAGCTCTTTGGCGTAAATATTTTTAGAGCGTTTCAAAGTTGACTTCATTATGTTCTCTAAAACCAGTGGTGTAAACCCAGGTGAGTACGTGTTTAAAACAACAAAATGCTGCTTTGGGTCCAACACGCCAGCCACTTTTTCCATTATCTCATTGATAGAGTCTTCAAGCTTCCAACGTTCTCCCTTTGCTCCAATTCCAAATGCTGGTGGATCTAAGATTACGCCGTTATAGGTATTCCCTCTTTTATGTTCTCGACTGATAAACTTCAAAGCGTCTTCCACCACCCAACGTATGTCTTTTAGTCCTGACGATTCCATGTTAGATTTCGCCCAAGTAATCACTTGTTTTATGCTATCCACATGAATCACATCGGCACCAGCCATTTTAGCTGCCAATGAAGCACCGCCTGTATAAGCAAACAAGTTTAACACCTTGGGATTTGGCCCGGATTTTTTCACTGCATCATGTATAAAATGCCAATTCACAAAATGTTCTGGAAATAGGCCTACGTGCTTAAATCTGGTTAACTGCAAATTGAATGTGAGTTGTTTACCATGCATACCATAAGAGACTGCCCAGTTTGTATTGAATGGTTTAAAATGTTTCCATTCTGCCTTATTATTTGAAACCTGAATACACTCGGCGTGTGCTTTTTCTTTCCATTCTTTGTCCGACAATCGCGGTTGCCAAATAGCACCGGGCTCAGGTCTTATCAGGACCACCTTCCCAAATCGTTCTAGTTTTCGATTGTTACCACAATCCAACAGAGCATACTCACTCCAAGGTTGAGCTGTCTGACTTTGTTTTGTTTTACTCATGTTGAATTAATTTGCCACGTGAATGTGGTCATCCGCTAACAAGGGCATTCCTTTAAACCGCAGCAGAATGTTTGCGAGCGTAGTGATGTCTTTCTGACAATATATCCTAATGCGTTCCAAGTCATTTTCTTCATAATAGATTCCATACACTTGACTTCCATCGATGTCATCTTTTGGTGTTGGAATATCGAACAAAGCTGCCAATAAATCTAAAGACGTATAGCTCTTAAAATCCCCAAACTTCCAAAGCTGCATGGTGTCAACATGGTTTACCTCCCAAGGTTTTTTACCCGCTGTATTCAGCAAATAAGGAAGTTTCAAACCATTTGTTAAAATTCTTCGAGCCAAAAACGGAAAGTCAAACTCTTTTCCATTGTGCCCGCATAAAGCTTTTTGAGGCGATGTAAAATTGGTGTTTAGCAAATTGCAGAATCCAATGAGCAACTCCTTTTCGTCATGACCGTAATACGATTTAATTTTGAAATGGAGGTCTGCGCCTTGATGATAAAAGACACCCACAGAAATACAAACAATACGTCCAAATTCGGCGTAAATACCGGCTCGGTCATATACTTCTTCCGGTGTTTGGTCTTCATTGACAAGAAACTTTGCTTTTTTATCCCACAAACCTTTCCATCGATCATCTAGCGATTTGTAGTCGGGTGCGGCTGGCACCGTTTCGATGTCAAGAACCAAAATATTTTCAAGTTTGAGATGCTCTAACACAGGGTCAATTTATAACGAATTATTAATATCTCGTTACCTTATCGGTACATGTCGTCGTAGCCTTTGTGATTTTTCTTCAGCAAAGCATACACGACTCCAGGAGCAAATTTGAGCATTATGTGTTGTAATTTCCCAAGGAAGGTAAGTGTAATCTCCTTCTTACGTCGATAAACCACCCAAGCAATCTTTTTGGCAACGTCTTCTCGCTTTGCGAGCTTCAACCCCTTCCGCTCTTTCAACTTCTCATACGTTCCGTCTGGCTTCAGAATGGTTTTTTCAGCTTCATTAGCCGTAAAGCCAACATAGATTAGTCCACAATGTACTTGACCTTCCAATTCGATTTGCATGGCTTTCGCATACGCAGTTAAAGCCATTTTTGAAACCGAATACCCTGCATGTCCCGGTACGCCAATTTTAGCCGCCATACTACTAATAATGACCACACTTCCTTTCGTTTCTTTTAAATAAGGAAGCGCATAATATGTGGTACTAATCGTACCCATCGTATTGATATCTATGACACTTGACCAGTTTTCCGGTGTTGACTCTTCAATGAGTCCGTGACTCGCAATTCCTGCGTTGTTCACCAACACATCGAGCTTACCATAGGCCGATATAGCATCGTCAATAAGTTTCTTACAATCTGCTTCTTTTGATACGTCTGCAACCACTTGTATACAAGAAATCTCTTTGCTTAATTCATCATATGCTGATTGCAACTTCTTCGGATTTCTTCCGTTCAAAACAACTTTAGCACCATATTGCCCAAACATCAAAGCTGTGGCCTTACCAATGCCTTGACTTGAACCAGTGACACAAACAACTTTGTCTTTAAAAAACGATTTCATTGTAACTGCTATAAATACTTCTCTTGTTTAAACCACGCAACGGCTTCTTTTATCGCAAACTCGATATCTGTTTCAGGCATGTCCAGTTCTTCCACAGCCTTTGCATTGCTATAGTAGTGAAATTCGTTAGATATGAGCGCCAATGGATAGCTTATGACTTGTTCTTTCTTTGTGATTTTTCCAACGAGAGAAAGTATCCCTCCATAAATCAACACGGCAAAACTAGGTATAGCCAAAGTGGGTGGTTTTACGTTGAATAAACCAGCCATTTTAGCAAACATGTCTTTGTAAGTCATGTTTACCCCAGAAGCCAAATAGCATTGACCAATTTCACCTTTGGTAACCGCGTTAGCAATTGCATTGGCTACGTCTTTCACATATACAAAGTTTCGTCCGCCTGGAGAATATCCAGGGACTTTCCCTTGAAGCACAGAGATAATCATTTTCCCTGAACTTGGTTTTACGTCGTAGGGCCCAATCATAAAGGTCGGGTTGATAATAAGCGCAGGCAAGTTGTTCTCCCTTGTTTCTTTTAGGATGATTTCTTGTGCCTTATATTTTGAGGTGATATAATCCAATCCATACTTTTCTCCCACAAACGGATCCAATTCTGTTCCAGGGCTATCCATGTCGCCTGGTCCAAACGAATTGGCTGTTCCAATGTGAATCAGTCTTTTTACACCTAACTCTTTTATCGCTTTAATCACATTTACAACGCCGTCTACATTTACTTTCCAGTAAAGACTGCCTTGGTTTGGCCACGTGTCGGTTACGGCAGCAGCGTTGATAACAACGTCCGCACCAGCCATGGCTGTTTTTAGTTCATCGTAATTGAGCAAGTCTCCAAAACTCGCTTCAATGTCCAAACCTTTCAGGTAACCTAAGTCCTTTCCTTGTTGGATAAACACCTTTACCTGATGGTTGGCATCGAGTAGAATTCTCACCAAGTTGTTCCCTAATAATCCATCTGCTCCCGTTACAAAAATCTTCATGAATTCAATTCCGTTTTAAGGTCTGCGAAGATACTGGTTGAATATGGATTGACCATACTTTTCGGATAAAGCATTACCATGTTTCAATAATCCGAACTTGTGCATAAAACCTTTAAAAGTTCAACAAAATCAAAACAATTTCGAATAGAAATCATATACCTTGGCACCATCAAAAAAACACAACATAATGGTTAACGGTACAATATTTATTGCGGGGGCGGGGGGAATTGGTCGAGCGGCAGCATTATTATTGGAGTCGAATGCCGCGTTGAATGCTCGTATTATTCTAGGTGACAACAGTGAAAAGCAACTGAATGAATCTCTGGCTTGGATACGTAAAGGAATTACAGAATCAACCGTTGAAGTCTTTAACATGGCGTCAAACAGTGAGGAAACTTTTCTTTCACTTTTGACTGATTGCGACGTGTTGTTAGATTGCCTGCCAGGAAGCTTTGCACCAAAGATGGCAACTCATGCTTTAAACCAAAAAACGCACTACGTTAACTTAACCGAGTACGTTAAAGAAACGGAACAAATCGCGGCGTTAGCCAAAAACGCTGAGACCGGTTTTGTTTTACAAACAGGTTTAGCACCAGGATACATCAACATCATCGCATTAAAATTGTACGACAATTTTGTGCGAGATTTTGGTGACGACAACCTAGAAAAAATGCAAATGAAAGTTGGGGCTTTGTCTAAAAACGCCCTCGCTCCTACGCATTACGCATTTACTTGGAGTCCAATTGGCGTGGCCACAGAGTATGTAAAAGATGCGATTGTTGTGAGAAATAATCAACGCATTTTGGTACCAGCCTTGTCTGGTAGAAACCTCATCACCATTGATGGTGTGGTTTATGAAGACAACTTCACTTCTGGCGGAGCTGCAAATTTACCTTCGGCTTTGGCACATAAAATTAAAAGTATTGATTACAAAACCTTAAGATACCCTGGTCATTACAAATGGGTTGAAAAAACGTTAAACAAACTACCTATTTCCGAAAACCGCATTGAGAAACTATTTCATATAATGTTGGACAAAATTCCGGTTGTTAATGATGACGTGGTTATTATCTATGCATCGGTTATGGGTAAGGATGGTGATGGCTTCTTAAGAAGTTATGAAAAATCATTGAAGATTCTTCCAATGAAAATTGGCGATCAAACACTGAGAGCGATTCAATCCACGACCGCTTCAGCCCTTTGTGAAATGGCGTTTTATCTGCTAACTCAAAATAAATCTGGTGTTATTTACCAAACAGACATTGACAAAGATGCCTTCTTAAATGGGCCATTTGTGAGCAGTGTTTATGGAAAATATGACTAACTATTTAAGCGTGAACCAGTCTTTATAACTGGCTTACAGTCAAGGTGCCATGGAAGAAATTCTTGGTGTATTTTTTTATAGAAATCAAGTATTTTTCAATTGCATTTGAAATCGGTAAACGTTATATTCGTTACCTAGTAGTAGTGCTTATGGATTTTCAAATTAAAAACATTCTAGTCGGTTTCGACAATTCTAAATCTGCAAAAATTGCCTTAAACAAAGCAGCTGACACTGCCAGGAGATTTGACGCTAAATTACACGCCGTATACGTTTACCACGAGGGCACTGCTGACCCTAGCGTAGTACAACAGGCAGTCTTAGAAGTTGGCAACGCCATGGGTATTGACATAGAGTTTTTAATCAAAACTGGGAAAGTCTACAACGAAATTTCTGCTTTAGAACGTGAAATTGGCGCAGACATGGTGATTATCGGAACGCATGGAAACAGCGGATGGCAACCATTTTGGATTGGAAGTAATGCTTTTAGAGTAGCGAGTGCATCGAACTGTCCTGTGATTACGATACTAGAAACTACCAAAGAAGCTCCGTTATCAGACATATTGCTACCACTGGATATTGACGAAACTACCCGACAAAAAGTGCCTTATGCTGCGATGATGGCTGAAGCGTTCGACGCAACAATTCACGTATTTTCGGTAACCAAAAACACAGACAAAGCAGCAAAGTCGAAATTGACCGCTTACGGGCGTCAAACAGAAAAATATCTACACGAAAGAGGCATTAAGACCACTTACCATTCCAAGTTTGGAGGCGATGTAACCCAAAACATTTTGGACTACTCAAAACAAATTCGTGCGGGTTTGATTATGATTATGGCTGATACAGAAAGTAAAAGCTTTATCATGGGATCATACTCTCAAGACATTGTAAACAACAGTAAAGTTCCTGTAATGGTAATGCACAGTCGTGACCTTGCATTAACCGGTGCTGTAGGGTACTAATATCCCTTATTCCGAATTACATTTCCTGCCGCAGGCTGAGCCTTTGGCATAATAATCATGTCATTTATATTGACATGTTCTGGACGTGATATGATATAATAAATGGCATCAGCAATGTCTTCTGCCACTAAATTCTCAAACCCATCGTACACTTTTTTAGCTTTCTCCGCATTTCCATGCAACCGAACAAGTGAAAATTCAGTTTCGACAGCTCCAGGGTTGACGGCGGAAACTTTAATGCCATATTCGGCTAATTCTCTACGCATGCTTTGGTTCAAGGCGTCTACCATGTGCTTTGTCCCACAATACACATTTCCATTTGGATAAACTTCTTTCCCTGCAATCGAGCCAATATTGACAATATGCCCATGACCCTGTTTGATTAGCAATGGGATGATTTGTCTGCTTACATATAGCAAACCCTTTACGTTGGTATCGATCATTTTATCCCAATCTTCCACGTCGCCGTTTTGCAATTTATCTAAACCACTTGCTAGACCAGCGTTGTTGACTAAAACATCAATCACCACGTTTTGATCAATAAGCTTTTGGACGTTTGCTTTTACCTCTTCGTTGGATCGAACATCAAAACAAAGCGTAGTCACCTCTGTGTTGTATGTATCACGTATTGCTTTCGCTTCTTCCGTTAATCGCTCTTGTCGACGACCAGTGAGAATCAAGTTATACGCATTTGACGCTAACAAATGGGCAGTCGCTTTACCGATTCCAGAAGTTGCGCCAGTGATGAATGCCGTTTTTACCATAGAGTGCAAATATTGAATAAATCTTGCGTTTTGAAATTATTTTTTCGAATTGCCTAAGTTTTCCAAATCTCTTAATCTTGTGGCATGCATGCAGAATTGACCATTTTAGGCAATAACTCCGCCTCGCCAACAAGACACAGAAATCAAAGTGGTCAACACTTCAAACTGGGTCAAGATCAATTTTTGCTCGACTGTGGCGAAGGCACGCAGAAGCGACTAATTTTAAATCGAATCAATTACCAAAAAATCTCTCACATTTTCATTTCCCATTTACATGGCGATCATTTTTTAGGAGTGATGGGATTGTTGAATACGATGGCGCTCAATGGCCGCAAATCTCCCATTACCATTATATCTCCTAAAGGACTTCAAAGATTTTATAAGGTATATCAAGAAACCAGTGATGCTCACGAAACTTTTGACATCCATTTTATTGAACTAGGAACTGAGCAAAAACAGGTGATTACAACTCCACGAATCAAGATCACCGCAATACCTGTTTCTCACCGACTATCATGTTTCGCATACAAGCTGGAGCAAGTCAATATTGAAAGACCATTGAATGTTGAAGCATGTAAAAAGTACCAAATTCCTGTTGAGGCGTTTAAAAACATCAAGCTGGGAGAAGACTATCAAATTGATCCTGGGAAGGTCATACCCAACACTGAATTAACCTTTGATTCACATGAGCCTATCTCTTATGGGTATATCACAGACACCTTGTTCCGTCCAGATTTGGCCAACGAGTTCAGTGATTGCCACACAGTTTACCACGAAGCCACCTACTTGCATATTTTAATAGACAGGGCGATTAAGACAAAACACAGCACGGCAATGCAGGCAGGTGAGTTTGCTAAAAAGGCGTCTGTAAATCAGTTACTTATTGGCCATTTCTCTTCTCGATACCTCAGCACAGATGAACATCTTCACGAAGCACGAGGCGTATTTCCTGACACCCACATTGCTGAGGAAGGACAAACCTTCGAAATATACTGATTGTCCACAGGGTATTCAGTCTGTAAGACAATCAATTCGCTGCTTAGCCGTTTATTTTTGTGTGTTAGGGTTAATTGAGGCGAATGGTTAAAAAGCAGGCAACAAAGAAAAAAACGAAAAGTAATAAATCCAGTTCTGGTGGTTTCTTCAGTCACTTATTGCTGCGTGATCCGCGTACAAGAAAAATTGTAGGTGGCATCATCTGTCTGTTCGCGATTTTTATGTTTTTGTCTTTCTTATCGTTCCTATTTACATGGAAAGTCGACGAAAGTGCCGTATCAGGAAGTGCCGAGTACTTCAGAAACAATCAAGTGGCAACAAAAAACTGGATGAGTTTAATTGGTGCGAAATTAGCTTCTCTATTAATGCGTTCAGGTTTTGGCTTAACGGCCTTCACCCTACCCTATTTGGTAGCGATAATTGGTTTGAGGATTTACACCAACTCCAAAACGTTCAACATCTACATCGCACTTAAGTATACCCTACTGATCATTACCTTCTTCAGTCTTTTTATTGGCTTGGTGTTTCACCAATTTTACCCAAACTTAGCTGGTAATTTCGGTTATGGATTATACCAATGGCTGGCTTCTATGGTTGGTGCTTTTGGCGTGATACTTATCCTGCTCGCTTATTTGGCTAGTGTGCTTATTTGGAATTTTGATATTGATTTATACCATTTGTTTGGAGAAAAATTTCAAACCATGCGCGATAAGCGCAAATCGAAAAACGATGGGACAACAACACCATCCATTGACGACGACGAGTATATCGCACCCACAGAAACGTTGTTCAGCAAAGACAATATTGATTTTGAGGTAAAAACCGAAGACCC
>Ga0055584_100000454_pt1 | contig 39008 bp, 36 predicted proteins | sample OSDHelmetaG_FD_58716 | JGI IMG/M metagenome (GOLD analysis project Ga0055584, IMG submission 58716) | Pelagic marine sediment microbial communities from the LTER site Helgoland, North Sea, for post-phytoplankton bloom and carbon turnover... | ecosystem: Environmental > Aquatic > Marine >...
ATTCAGTTTGAGGCCTTTCATGAAAGCAGAAATTCATCCTAAGTATGAAGATATAGCAGTTACCTGTGGTTGCGGCAATGTCATCAACACGCGTTCTACTTTAGGTGGCGAGTTACGTATTGATGTGTGTTCCCAATGTCATCCTTTTTACACAGGGAAACAGAAAATCGTTGATACTGGCGGTCGAGTTGATCGTTATAAGAAACGTTTTAGCAATCGAAAGCTATAAGCTTTTTAGCTGGTTTCTAAGTTCAGTGCTAGCTACCTTCTTATATAAAACATCAGCAAGTTTATATAACTAGAGCAAGCACTTAAAATAATTCGTCTGGATCATCTAAGCCATCGAGGTCATTTATTGCGTTAGCATCATTGGCCTCGAGAGGTTGGTATTCTTCCCTAAATACTTCAAATACAGCGCCTTCTTCATTTGGTTGCGCCCTGAATCCTGTTTCAGGATTGATTCTAACGGTAACAATCCCATCTGGTTGAGCCATTGAATTTATTGGCATGTCAGCAAGTGCATCTTCCATAAAATCAATCCAAATAGGTACTGCAACTGTGGCAGCCTGTTCATCTCGCCCTAATGTTTGGGGGTTATCAAAGCCGACAAAAACAGTGGTGACCATGTCCGCATTAAAGCCAGAAAACCAAAGGTCAAAATTGTCGTTAGTAGTACCTGTTTTCCCGGCAAGATCAGGGCGACCGATTTCACGGTTAATGCGTCGACCACTGCCATTGGTTACTACAGAGCGCAGCATTGTATTCATAATGTACGCAACATCTTCATCGATTACTCTTGGAGCCGGGTAAGCAGAGCTTAGCTGCGGATTTTCTGGATCAAAATTTTCTTCACATGCTGGACAAATATTTACAGCATCAGCTTGATAAACAGTTCCATCATTAAAGTTATCAATTCGCTGTATCAGATAGGGTTGAACTTGATAGCCTCCGTTAGCAAATACTGCATATCCAGTTGCTACTTCAATCGGAGTGACTGCGTGAGAGCCGATTGCTACAGTTAGGTCGTTACGCGGGAATTCGCTTTCATTAAAGCCAAATCGAGTGATATAGGGCATTACCACATTGTCGCCAAGCGCATCATAAAGTCTAAGAGAAACAAGGTTTTTAGAGTTAGTAAGTGCATACTTCAATGAAATAGGCCCAAGAAAGTCTCCATTAAAATTTTCTGGCCTATAGTCGCTTCGATCTAAGGGGGCATCATTAATTAGACTGGCTGCTGTATAACCATTCTCAAGGGCCGCAGCATATAAGAAAGGTTTAAAGTTGGATCCAGGTTGGCGTCTAGCTTGAGTCACACGATTAAAATTGCTTTGATAAAAATCGTAACCGCCGGTGAGCGCCATGATTGCACCATTATTGGGGTTGATAGATACCAGCGCGCCATTGACGCTAGGAATTTGGCTAAGTATCCAGCGTTCTTCGTCATTTTGGCTGACTCTGATTAAGTCACCTACTTCCACGACTTCACTGGCAGTCCTGGGGCTGGAAGTCCAGCTACTATTATTAATAAACCTTTTAGCCCAACGAATTCCATCCCACTCGATGGTGATACTTTCACCGGATTTAAGAAGAGCAAGGATTGATCTTTCACTAATTTGCTGAACGAAAGCGGGTTGCTGATCAGCTAATGTTGCTGTCCTGGCTAGAATAGATAACCACATAGCAACATCACCATCACTATTGGTGGGCCTCATCTTATTTTCAGGTCCACGATAGCCATGGCTCCTGTCATAATTCTCTAAACCATTGGTTAAGGCCTGATTAGCCAAGGCCTGGGTTTCACTGTTTATTGTTGTATAAACTTCGAAACCGTCTGTTATTGCTAGATCCCCATAGCGGGTTTCCATATCTAGTCGAACCATCTCAGCTATATAAGGAGCCTCTAGCTCAATTTCTACTCCGAATCGTTGTGCCGTTAAAGGGGCATCATTTGCTTCGTTAAATTGATTTTGAGAAATCATGCTAAGTTCAAACATCCTGCGTAAAACCCGATTACGATACGTTAAAGCTCGTTGTTCTGAACGCAGTGGGTTTATAGTATTTGGGGCGGGTAAAAGAGCGACTAACATAGCCATTTCAGATAAGCTCAATTCGCTAGGGGCTTTGTTATAAAATTGACTGGAAGCTGCAGACACGCCATAGGCAGAAATTCCAAAGAAGATACGATTAAGATAAAGCTCCAGTATTTCTTCTTTATTGAGTTCTCTCTCGATCTTTAGAGCCAGCAATATTTCCTTGAATTTTCTGGAATATGGGCTTTCACCCTCAAACGAAATATTCTTTGCCAGCTGCATGGTAAGAGTACTCCCACCACCGCTAGGGTTGCCGCTTAATATGCCTAATACTGAACGAGCCAGTGCCTTTAAATCGACACCGTTATGTTGGTAAAAACGTGTGTCTTCGCTGGCTATTAAGGCATTAACGAGAAGAGGAGGTATTTCGCTATATTTAATAGGGTCACGACGAACTTCGCCAAATTCAGCAATTAGTTTGTTATCTGCAGTGTAAATACGTAAGGGGTTGACCAATCTAACATTACGGTAATCTTCCGCTGGAGGTAATTTGGGAGATAGATATAAATAGGCGCTAGCAGTGATCATTACTACTCCCAGGCCGCCAAAAAGACAGCACCAAAGAAGTAGATTTATGGCTTTTCGTACTAAACTCATAGTCCTTTACTTATAGTTTCTTTACTTATAGTTCCTTTACTTATAGTTCTTTGTGTAGTTCTTTCATGATACCTGTAAAGGAGTCAATGTCGATAATTGCAGCAAGATGAAAAGAGAAAGCTTTTATATAGCTATAATTTATTACTTCAAGCTGAAAACCATGATTTTAAACGTTTTTTACTAACAAGTGTGATTCTTTAAGCATACTTTATCAAAACAATATAGAAATATGATGATTTTATGGTAACTCAAAAGAATTTGCTCATAATTAGAGAGAATGTGATGCACCTAACAAATTAAAGTAATTTGTTGAAAAAAGACTTAATTAGTTGAAATTCATACTTAAATTAAGTAACGTGCTGGTTTGTGAGGGTCTATATTCTCTCATTGTAAGAGTACATACGATAGAATTTTGGATTGATTACAAGGTTAATTGACAGATCAGTGCTCATTTTAAGTGGGCTGAAATAGGTTTAGGGAGAGTGAGTTTGTGAGTATTTTTAGTAAAAAAAATACAGCTCTGCATGGGGTGGATATTAGTTCCAGTTCCATCAAACTTATTGAATTGAGCAAGTCAGGCAATAAATATAAAGTAGAGAATTATGTAACCCAGCCACTTCCTGAAAATGTCGTAGTGGAAAAGAATATAAATGAATTGGAAGCTGTGGGTGATGTTGTAATAAAGATGGCATCTTTAATGAAAACAAAAACTAAAACTGAATTGCTGATTTTTATCACACCTTCTATTATCAGCGAAATTTAGGTTTTGAAAATATTGTGCTTCCAACTTAAGCGTATCGCTTAATGAAAAACTCTGTATATAATATTTTTTTAATTGGACCTATGGGCGCGGGCAAAACGACCATTGGTAAGTTGCTCGCGCAAGAATTAAAACTCGATTTTTACGATTCGGATCATGAAATTGAAAGTCGTACGGGAGCTGATATTGCCTGGATCTTTGATATGGAAGGTGAGGAAGGCTTCCGCAAGCGAGAAGAAAAAGTTATTGAAGAGCTTAGTGCTAAAAGTAAAATTGTCCTTGCTACCGGAGGTGGTGTAGTTCTCTCTGAGCAAAATCGCCGGTTCTTACATAGTCGAGGCACAGTCATTTATTTAATGACGACAATCAATCAGCAATTAGAACGAACCCGCAAAGATCAAAAACGTCCTTTATTGCAAAATGTTGATGATCCTGAAACGAAATTGCGGGATTTAATGGAGCAACGCGAGCCATTATACCGGGAAATTGCTGATCACATGGTAATGACAAGCCGCAGAAGTGCTAAGGCTGTTTGCACTGAATTAACCCAATATATTTTGGGCAGTTCTAATAGTAATTCTGACCAATATGCCTAATCCGATAAACCTTACTGTTGATTTGGGCGATCGATCTTACCCTATCTATATAGGTTCGGGACTGTTAGCTGACCGCCAAATACTTACGTCTCACATTAATGGAAAACAAGTTTGCATCATCAGTAATGATGTTGTGGCTCCATTGTATCTTGGGAAACTAAAAGCGCTTCTTTCGGGTTATGAATTGAGTGAAATCATTTTGCCAGATGGTGAGGCAGAAAAGACACTCGATAATATTGCTCAAATCTATGATGCCTTATTGTCGAGTCGACTTGACCGGAATGTAACGCTAATTGCGCTTGGGGGCGGCGTGGTCGGAGATATGGCAGGTTTTGCTGCTGCTACTTATTTGCGCGGGGTGAATTTTATTCAAGTGCCCACAACCTTGCTGGCCCAAGTAGATTCATCTGTTGGAGGGAAAACTGGGGTTAACCGACCACTAGGTAAAAATATGGTGGGAGCTTTTTATCAACCGCAATGCGTGATTGCCGACACAGACACATTGAATACTCTTCCAGATAAAGAATTATTTGCGGGTCTTGCTGAAGTTATTAAGTATGGTTTGATTAATAATCTAGATTTTTTTAATTGGCTGGAGAGCAATATTGAAAATCTGAAAAACCGTGATGTGGATAGCTTAATACAGGCAATTAAAACCAGTTGTGAAGAAAAAGCTGCAATTGTGGCTTCAGATGAAAAAGAATCGGGAATAAGGGCAATCCTTAATCTGGGTCATACTTTTGGTCATGCTATCGAGACGGCCATGGGTTACGGTAATTGGTTGCATGGTGAGGCTGTTGCAACAGGTATGCTTATGGCTGCAGATTTGTCATGGCGTATAGGGAAATTAACCATTGAGGATGTAGCTAGGATTAAAAAGCTCCTGAAGTCTGCCGGATTACCCGTTGTTCCGCCAGAATCGATAACGAATTCTGAATATCTATCACTGATGGGTAGGGACAAAAAAAATATACAGGGTTCTATACGTTTTGTATTGTTGGAAAACATTGGTAAAGCATTGATTACAGCAGATATAGCCCCTGAAATTCTGGAAATGACTCTTAAGTCTGGCAATATGATGGGCGAAGCCTCTTAATCTTAGAGATCACCTTCCTTTAAGCTCTTTAATCTTTCCATATCAAGCTATCAAGATTGCTGAAAACCTGCGGTTTGTGTAAAATGGTCGGCTCTTTGGCGTTAACAAAAGATGCTGTTTTCCCTCCAGAGTAAACGGGCCTGAACTGCCCTAAGAAGTAAACCTTAGTTAATAATTGGTTGAGAATTTGGTTATGAGACCCGGGTTATATAATCCCAGTGAGTTCAGAGATAATTGTGGCTTCGGCCTAGTTGCCCATATTGCAGGGGAAGCTAGCCACGATCTTTTGCAAACTGCCATAAAATCACTGACGTGCATGACGCACCGCGGAGGCATTGCTGCGGATGGTGTTACTGGTGACGGTTGCGGTCTTTTAATGCAAAAGCCTGATGCTTTTTTGCGTGCAATAGCGCAAGAACAATTCGGCATCGAATTATCTGAGCACTATGGTATTGGCATGGTGTTCTTCAGCCAGCAAGAAACTAAAGCAAACTTTGCACGCAATATCCTGAATAAAGAAATAATTGCCCAGGGGCTCGATGTTATTGGCTGGCGCAATGTCCCTTATGATTCTTCTGTCTGCGGCAGCATGGCCCTTGATTGTATGCCAGATATTGAACAAGTTTTTGTTAATGCTGAAGGTCTGAATAAAGAGCAACTAGCGGTAAAATTATTTATGGCAAGGCGCCTAGCCGAAAATCAATTGCTTGAAGATGAGGATTTTTATGTCTGTTCTTTATCGGCGAGCGTGCTTTCATACAAAGGTCTGATGATGCCAGTGGATCTTCCAAACTTTTATTTGGATCTACAAGATCCTCGTCTGGAAGTTGCCATGTGTACCTATCATCAACGTTTTTCTACTAATACTTTGCCTAAATGGCCCTTAGCACAACCTTTTAGAATGTTAGCTCATAATGGAGAGATAAATACCATACGCGGGAATCGTAACTGGGCTAAAGCAAGAATTTCGAAATTCAAATCTGCGGCAATTCCAAATATCGAGAAAATTGCACCTCTAGTTAATTCTAGCGGTTCAGATTCGTCTTCAATGGATAATATGCTGGAGTTACTCGTGACCAGTGGAATGGACCTATATCAGGCTATTCGTTTAATCATTCCACCAAGTTGGCAAAACATGGAAGACCTGGATGAAGCGTTACGTGGTTTTTATACCTTTAACTCTTTTCATATGGAGCCTTGGGATGGTCCAGCTGGAGTAGTTCTCACTGATGGTCGCTTTGCAGCATGTGTGCTTGATAGTAATGGATTACGCCCTTCTAGATGGGTAATGACTAAAAATGGCTATATAACTGCTGCTTCTGAAATTGGCGTTAATGATTACAAGCCTGAAGATGTCATTGCCAAAGGTCGAGTTGGGCCAGGCCAAATTTTGGTTGTCGACACGCAAGAAGGCAATATTCTGCACACAGATGATGTCGGTAATTACTTAAAAGTTAAACAGCCCTACGCAAAGTGGATTAAAGAAAAATCTTTCTATGTTGAGTCTACTTTGGGAGAGAACGTCCCTGAATTGGAGCCATTGTCTGAAGAAGAGCGTGGGCAACATATGAAAATGTTCCAGGTAACTTTTGAAGAAATGGACCAGGTTATGCGCCCACTGGCAGAAAGTGCATCTGAGGGCACAGGATCTATGGGTGATGATACTCCAATTGCCGTTTTATCTAGGCAAGTTCGCCCACTTTACGATTACTTCAGACAACAATTTGCTCAGGTGACTAACCCGCCAATCGATTCCTTACGCGAAACTATTGTAATGTCTTTGGAAACTCGAATGGGTCGAGAGTTAAATCTTTTTGAAGAAACCCCAGAACATGCTAACCGAGTTATTCTAATGTCTCCATTGTTATCACCTGCCAAATATTACAATCTTTTACATTTGGAAAGACCGGATTATGAATCTTCACATATTAGTTTGACCTATGATCCAGAGCTTGGTCTAAAACAAGCAATAAAAGAAGTTGTTGAAGAATCAGAAAAAGCTGTACGTGAAGGTAAGGTTTTATTGTTTATTTCAGAACGAATGCCACAAAAAGGGCAGCTGGTTATTAATGCCTTATTAGCAACAGCCGCTATACATCAGAACCTAAATGAAAAGGGGTTGCGTTGTGATAGCAACTTAATAGTAGAAACTGCAAGCGCACGTGATTCTCATCAAATTGCCTGTCTGATTGGATTTGGCGCAACGGCGGTTTATCCCTACATGAGTTATGACACTATTGAGCATATGGTCGCTCATAATCTTCTTAATATATCGCCTTTGAAGGCGCATAAAAACTATCGAAAAGGTATAAATAAAGGCTTGCTTAAAATTCTTTCAAAAATGGGCATTAGCACGATTAGTTCTTATCGTGGTGCTGAGTTATTTGAAATCGTCGGCTTAGCTGATGAAATAACCGAGCTGTGTTTCCCTGATAGTTTAAACCGTATCCAAGGGGCCACATTTGAACATCTTCAAAAAGACCAACAAATTCTCGCTAAAGAAGCCTGGTTAGCGCGCAAAGGTTTACAACCCGGTGGGTTGCTTAAATATATTCATGGCGGCGAGTACCACATGATAAACCCTGATGTTGTTAGGGCTATTCAGGAAGCCGTCAAAAGTGGCGATTTTGAAAAATATCGAGCATTTGCGCAACTGGTGGATAATCGTCCTTTATCGACTTTGCGCGATATGTTGGCCTTGCGTGAGGATGTAGATTCAATAGATATAGATGATGTTGAGCCGCTAGAAAATATCTTAAAAAGATTTGACTCAGCCGGGATGTCACTAGGCGCTCTTTCTCCAGAAGCTCACGAATCATTGGCGCAAGCCATGAACCGTCTTGGTGGTCGTTCTAACTCTGGAGAAGGCGGTGAAGACCCCGCTCGCTTCAACACTGATAAAGTATCGAAAATTAAACAAATCGCTTCTGGACGTTTTGGAGTGACTCCGCATTATTTGGTTAATGCAGAAGTGTTGCAGATAAAAATTGCTCAGGGTGCAAAACCTGGAGAGGGTGGGCAATTGCCAGGCCGAAAGGTGAATGAGTTAATAGCCAGGCTGCGTTATTCTGTGCCAGGTGTAACACTAATTTCTCCACCGCCGCATCACGACATATATTCTATTGAAGATTTAGCCCAGTTAATTTTCGATTTGAAACAAGTAAATCCTGAAGCCATGGTGTCGGTAAAACTAGTTGCCGGACCAGGTGTTGGCACTATCGCTGCTGGAGTAGCTAAAGCCTATGCCGACTTTATAACTATCTCTGGTCATGATGGGGGCACGGGAGCTAGCCCATTAACGTCCATTCGTTATGCTGGGAATCCTTGGGAGTTAGGCTTAAGTGAAGTGCAGCAAGCTTTGCGAGCTAATGACTTGCGTGGGCGTATTCGCTTACAAGCAGATGGTGGATTGAAAACGGGTCTGGATGTTGTGAAAGCTGCAATTTTAGGTGCAGAAAGTTTTGGTTTTGGCACTATTCCAATGGTCGCATTAGGCTGTAAATATTTACGCATCTGTCATTTAAATAATTGTGCAACGGGTGTCGCTACACAAGATGAAAAATTGCGAGATAAGCATTTTATCGGCGAAGTGGAAATGGTAATGAATTATTTTAAATTTGTTGCACAAGATACTCGGCAGTGGATGGCGCGTCTTGGTGTCAGCAATTTGGTTGATCTTATTGGGCGTACAGATTTATTTGAAATGTTGGAACCTCAAACTGAGAAGCAAGCAAATATCGATTTATCAAGATTGTTACACAATGATCATATTCCGGAAGATAAAGATCAATATTGCAATACTGAAAGCAATGACCCTCTGGATAAAGGTTTGCTTGCTGAACAGATGGTTAAAGATATGCTGCCAGCAATTGAAAATAAAAGCGGTGGTATTTTTAACTATGAAGTGCAGAATTTTAATCGTTCTATAGGGGCGCGTTTGTCTGGTGAAATTGCTAGACGTCATGGCAATAATGGCATGGCAGATACTCCTTTAAATATTAGGTTAACCGGTTGTGTAGGACAAAGTTTTGGTGTCTGGAATGCTGCTGGTTTAAACATGACTTTAGTTGGTGACGCCAATGACTATGTTGGTAAAGGCATGGCTGGCGGCAAGATCGTAATCGTGCCCCCGGCCGGCTCAAATTTTAAGACACAAGATACTTCAATAATTGGTAACACCTGCTTGTATGGCGCCACTGGTGGAAAAATATTTGTTTCTGGTAGAGCCGGAGAAAGGTTTGCAGTTAGAAACTCTGGTGTACATGCGGTTCTGGAAGGTGCAGGCGATCACTGTTGTGAGTATATGACAGGCGGGATGGTGACGGTCTTAGGTAGTACTGGACATAATTTCGGTGCTGGTATGACTGGAGGATTCGCATATGTACTGGATCTAGAAAAAAACTTTGTTGATAAATATAACCACGAATTGGTCGAAGTCCATAGAATACGCCAGGAAGGAATGGAAGAATATCGAAACCACTTACGTGGAGTCATTGAAGAATATGTTGCTGAAACAAACAGTGTCTGGGGACAAACTTTACTCGATAACTATGTCGATTATTTGCGTAAATTTTGGTTAGTTATTCCAAAAGAAGCCAATATGAAAAGTCTACTAGACAATATTGATGTGACTTCACAGTAGTTTGAAGATTATAGGGTTATGACTGAAAAAGTTATTAAGGCAAAAGATGTTTTTCGTTTTCTAACTCAGGATCGACAAGAACCTGAAAAGAAAGCTATTGAGACGCGAAAAACTGAATTTGTCGAAATCTATGAACAATTTGAACAGCCTCAGGCTGCAGTCCAATCTGAACGTTGTTTAGAGTGTGGTAATCCTTATTGTGAATGGAAATGCCCTGTACACAATTACATCCCGAATTGGTTAAAACTGGTTGAAGAAGGCAATATTCTGGAAGCTGCAGAACTTTGTCACCAAACCAACAGTTTGCCGGAAGTTTGCGGTCGGATTTGCCCACAAGACAGACTTTGCGAAGGAGCCTGCACACTTAATGATGGCTTTGGTGCGGTCACTATTGGCAATGTTGAAAAATATATTGTTGATACTGCTTTTGCCATGGGTTGGCGACCAGACATGAGTAAGGTAGTTCCAATCGATAAAAAAGTCGCAATTATTGGTGCAGGTCCAGCTGGGCTTGCTTGCGCTGATGTCTTGGTGCGCGCAGGGGTTAAACCAGTAGTATTTGATCGATATCCAGAAATCGGAGGCTTACTGACTTTTGGTATTCCGATGTTTAAAATGGAAAAGCAGGTGATGGTTCAGCGACGAGAAATATTTGAAGGAATGGGAATAGAATTCAAGCTCAATATTGAAGTGGGTTCAGATGTCGGTTTTGAAGAATTACTCAATGAATATGATGCATGTTTTTTGGGGATGGGTACTTATACTGCAATGAAAGGCGACTTTCCTGGAGAAGACATGGCAGGTGTTTATGAAGCCTTACCATTCCTGATAGGAAATACGGCTCATCTTGGCAAGTTTGATGTTAAAGGATCAAACTATACCAGCGTAGAAGGTAAGCGCGTGATTGTATTAGGTGGTGGCGATACTGCGATGGACTGTAATAGGACTTCCATTCGCCAAGGAGCAAATTCAGTAAGCTGTGTTTACCGCCGCGATGAAGAGAATATGCCAGGCTCTAAACGTGAAGTAGAAAATGCCCGTCAGGAAGGTGTTGAGTTTATATTTAACAAACAACCTTTAGAAATTATCGGTGAAAATGGGCAGGTAACTGGCGTCAAATTTATTTCTACCCGGATGGGAGACCCTGATGAATATGGTCGTCAACGGGCGGAAACTATTCCAGGAAGTGAAGAAGTAATGGCAGCAGATGCAGTCTTAATTGCGTTTGGCTTTCAACCTAGCCCGGCTCCCTGGTTTGCAGATGTTGGCGTTGATCTTGATGAGCGCGGAAGAGTCCTTGCGCCTGAAGATGCAGAATGCTCCTTTCAAACCTCCAACCCGAAAATTTTTGCTGGAGGTGATATGGTCCGTGGTGCTGACCTTGTGGTCACTGCTGTTTATGAAGGTCGTCAGGCGGCAGAAGGCATACTGGATCACCTTGAGGTCTAATGACATCTATACTTAAAAATGATCGTTTTCTAAAGGCTTTATTGCGTCAGAATGTTGATGTTACGCCAGTTTGGATGATGCGTCAGGCAGGACGATACCTACCAGAATATAGAGCTATTCGGTCTAAAGCTGGTAATTTTATGAACCTCTGCCAAAATCCAGAACTAGCTTGTGAAGTGACATTACAACCCTTGCGTCGTTATGATCTTGATGCAGCAATTCTTTTTTCGGATATTTTAACTATTCCTGATGCTATGGGCTTGGGTTTGTATTTTGAGACTGGAGAAGGCCCAAAATTTCACAAGCCAGTTAGAACTGAAGCCGATATAGAGGCTTTACCTGTGACTAATGCAGAACAAGATTTACCCTATGTGCTAGATGCAGTCAAACTGATTCGAAAAGAGTTGAACGGTGAAGTTCCCTTAATTGGATTTTCAGGAAGTCCCTGGACAGTTGCTACATATATGGTTGAAGGCGGCAGTAGCAAAGATTTTTCGACAATAAAAAGCCTAATGATGAATTCGCCTGAATTGATGCATCAACTGCTTGAAAAAGTTTCTCTATCCGTTATTGATTACCTTAATTCCCAGATTCGTGCAGGTGCTCAGGCAGTGCAAATTTTTGATACCTGGGGAGGCTCTTTAAGTCCACATTGTTATAAGGAATTTTCTCTAGCGTATATGGAGAAAATAATCACTGGCTTAATTCGTGAAAATGAAGGTCGTCAAGTACCAGTTATTGTTTTTACTAAAAATGGTGGCCTTTGGCTAGAGACGATAGCTGCTTGTGGGGCTGATTGTGTCGGTTTAGATTGGACAATAAATATTGCAGATGCCAGAGCAAGAATCGGCGATAAAGTTGCTTTGCAGGGCAATATGGACCCTTCAGTATTATATGCCAGCCCAGAAAAAATTCGTGCTGAAGTTGCCATGATTCTGGAGCAATTTGGCCCAGGTGCGGGTCATGTTTTTAATCTTGGGCATGGGATACATCAGCATGTTGATCCTGAGCATGCGAAAGTGTTTATAGACGCTGTTCACGAACTTTCCTCAAAGTATCACTAAACTAGAGCTATTAGGCTCGTCACTACTTCGTTAAAAGAATTAGCTTCGCTCACGACGCTCTTTAAATTATCGCCAAAATGACAATAAAAAATTTTAAAAATTATGCTTTTGTTGGATTAGGTTCTAATCTAAGTGGGTCTTTTAGTTCGCCAAAAGACAATGTGTTGGGAGCGATAGAGCGTATAAAGAAGTTAAGTGATGAAGCAATTCTGTTTTCATCTTTACTTGAAAGCAAGCCTTTAGATTGTCCGCCTGGCTCCCCTGATTTTATTAACGCAGTGGCTGCTTTCCTTCCAAGACAAAATGAAACGTCACTGAGCCTTCTGCATGAGTTGCAGAATATTGAAAATAGTTTGGGTAGGACCCGTAGTGGCTTAAAAAATGAAGCAAGGATAATTGATTTAGATTTGCTTATATTTAAAGAAGAAAGTCTTCAAAGTGAAGAGTTAAAGTTACCACATCCAGGAATACTCAATAGGGATTTTGTACAGCTACCTTTGCAAGAACTTTTAGGTGAGGATGCTTATAAAAGTTTAATTACTTTTATAAAAAATTTATAAAAAAACTCCGCCAAAAAGACGGAGTTAAGAAAAGCGGATTTTAAGTGCTCCGCGTCTTTACTGCTACTAAAAATAACTTAAATTTTACTAACAATACCTACTACAAATATTTCCTAAAAAGCACATGGAGGGGAGGCCATGACTACTAGGTATTAATTTTAGATAGGTTTTTAAAATAAACTGGGAGCTGGTTCACAAAAATTTAAGTAAGGTGCTCGTATCAGGCTTCTAGTTTTGTGAACTCTACGATTGCCTGGGTAAGCTGATTGAGCTCTTTCTTGTTAATAATGTAAGGAGGCATAGTATAGAGCAGTTTGCCGAAAGGACGGATCCATATACCTTTGCTAACAAAAAATTCTTGGGCAAGTTTTAAATCAATCGCTTCTTTCATTTCAACTACACCAATGGCTCCAAGTGTTCTAACTTCGTTAACGGCTTTACTTTCTATGCAGGCTTTTAGCTCTTTAGATAATTGCTGTTCAATATTTGCCACTCTATCTTGCCATGGTGAATTTAATAGCAGATTAATACTGGCTATAGCAGTAGCGCAAGCTAGAGGATTCCCCATGAAAGTCGGACCATGCATAAATACACCAGAATCTTTCGATATTCCATCACTGACTTTCTCATTACAAAGTGTTGCAGCCAAGCTCATATAGCCACCAGTTAAGGCTTTACCAAGACAAAGGATGTCTGCTGCAATATTCGCATGTTCACAGGCAAACATAAGCCCTGTTCTACCGAAGCCGGTAGCAATTTCGTCGGCAATTAACAAGATGTCATATTCATCACATAAAGCTCTGACTTTTATTAAATACTCTGCAGAGTAAAACCACATACCACCAGCACCCTGAACAATAGGCTCTAGAATAAGAGCAGCAATTTCATGTTTGTGCGTTTTTAATAAGGATCTGATATTGGAAAGATCTTCTTCACGACAAGGCTCGCCAAATCGGCAAACCGGCCTTTCTGCGAAATAGTTAAGAGGCATACTGCCTTCGAATAGCTGATGCATACCAGTGACAGGATCACAAACAGACATGGCTGCAAATGTATCTCCATGATAGGCACCACGTAGACTTAATATTTTGTTTCTTGTTTGCTGCCCCTGATTTATCCAGTATTGCTTAGCCATCTTAATAGCGACTTCGACAGCTACAGAGCCTGAATCAGAAATAAATACCTTCTGTAAAGAGGGCGGTGTGATTTGTACTAGCAGTTTCGCTAATTCGATAGCTGGCTCATGGGTAAGCCCACCAAACATCACATGAGCCATCTTGCCTAACTGTGTAGAAAGGGCTTGATTCAGTTCTGGTCGGTTGTAACCATGTATCATGCACCACCATGAAGCCATCCCATCAATTAGGCGCCGGCCATCTTCAAGTTCTATATAAATACCATCAGCCTTAGCCACGGGATAAACCGGCAAGGGGTTTTGCATGGAAGTATATGGATGCCAGATGTGGTTTTTATCAAAATTAGTATCAATCATGGTCAATGATTTTAATCTAATCACAATAAGAAAGCCCTAGAGGATTTGAGTTTGAAATTTTGTATAAAAAATAGTGTTGATGTTTGGACTAATGGCTAAAGATTAGGTAGCCTTGCCACCACAAATAAAAATATCCACTTACCGGAGGGGATAATGAGTCCAATTATCAAAAAATTTAGCCTAGGATTAGCGCTGTTCGCTATAACTTCTTCAATAGGTCTAGCACAGGATCGTCCAATTGGGGGGGCTAATTGTACTAATCCAGCTGTACCAATTATCCCTAGTGATGCAGGTCAAGATCTTGATGCGCTTTTAGACGCTCAAGATGCGGTTCAAGCTTATATGGCTGATTCAAATACATTCATTGATTGTGTTAATACAATTATAGAAAGAAGAGCAGATTCTGCAGGGGCATCAAACATTAATGCATGGACAGATTTAATTAATGCTAACGTTGATGCTCAGGAATCTATTGGTGCCGCGTTTAATGAGCAAGTTCAAATTTACCGAGCAAGTAGCGATTAATTTTGTAAATTTGTAATTCGATTAAAAAAGGGCTCTTAGAGCCCTTTTTTGTAATTCTTAATTTAGCTAGTTCAAACCTCGCCTAATTAACAAGGATTCAACATTAGGCTCCCGGCCTCGAAAATTTCTAAACAATTCCATTGCTTCAGTACTGCCACCTTGAGAAAGTAAGCTGTCACGAAAGTGCTGCCCATTTTCTCTACGCATTCCTCCATTTTCTTTAAACCATTCTACAGTGTCTGCATCTAACACTTCACTCCAGATATATGAGTAATACCCTGCTGAATATCCTCCCATAATGTGAGAGAAGTAACTCAGACGATATCTAGGCGGTACAGCAGCTAAATCAAACCCTGCGTTAATCAAGGCATCAGCTTCGAATTGCATGATTTCATCTGCAGTGGGTATTTCATCAGCAGGCAGCTGGTGTAAGGCTAAATCAGTGAATGAAGAGGCAAGATATTCCGTAGTAGCAAAACCTTGATTAAAAAGCTGTGAATCCATTACTCGCTCTAGTAATTCAGTAGGTAAAGGTTCTCCTGTTTCGAAGTGTATGGCATAGTTTGCCAGGACTTCAGGCCAACTAGCCCACATTTCATTAACTTGGGAAGGAAATTCCACAAAATCTCTTGGAACGCTAGTGCCCGAAAATGAAGGGTAGGTGACATTTGAAAACATACCATGTAGAGCGTGCCCGAATTCATGAAACATGGTGGTTACTTCATCAAAAGTCATTAGTGTTGGTTCGCCTGCAGGGGGCTCAGGAATATTTAAGTGGTTAGCGACTATAGGTTGCTGCTCTAATAAGCTCGATTGGCTGACATAGGCATTCATCCAGGCGCCTCCTCTTTTACTAGAGCGAGCATATAAATCCATGATGAAGAAAGCCAGAGTAGTGCCGTCTTCTTCGAATACCTCAAAAACACGAACATCTTCTTGATACACCGGTAGATCAAAACGCTCCTGAAAGTTGAGACCGTAAATTTGCTCAGCGGCATAGAACAGACCATTTTGCATAACATTGTTAACTTCGAAATAAGGTCGTAATTGGTTTTCATCAAACTGATAGCGTTCCTGCCTGACCTTTTCAGCATAGTAGGCCCAATCCCAAGCCGCTAGTTCAAAATCGCCTCCTTCAGTATCAATCATCGCTTGTAAATCAGCCGCTTCTCTATGAGCATTTGCTACAGCTGGTGGAATCAACTCAGCCAGGCTCTGATTAACTGCATCGACTGTTTGAGCGGTTTGATTTTGTAAAATGTAATCTGCGTGTGTGGCAAACCCTAGCAACTGAGCTCTTTCAGCGCGCAGACTAACTGTCCTACTCAGAATTGCACGGTTATCAAATTCTCCGCCACGATTTCCACGCGATAAGGATGTCTCGTAAATTCTCTGTCGTAATTCTCTGTTTTCAAGATTTGTGAGCGAGGGCTGACCGCTGGTGTTGAGCAAAGGGATGACATATTTTCCTGTCAAATCTCTGGCAGTTGCTTCATCCGCCGCAGTCTGTATTTCAGTTTCACTTAAGCCTGCTAATTCAGCCCTTTCATCAATTACCATTGCAACTGAATTAACTTCACTCAAAACATTTTGACTAAAGCTGGTAGATAGTTCTGCTAGTTCGGTATTGATGGATCGTAATCTTTCTTTATCTGCTGTATTGAGTTCGGCGCCAGATCTAATGAAAGCTTTGTGGGTTTCTTCTAATAAGCGTAATGATTCTGCATTCAGGCCTAATGAAGCACGATCTTGATAAAGCATATTAATGCGATTAAATAAAAGCTCATTTAAATTGATTTGATCATTATGACTTGATAACAGCGGTGCAATTTCAACTTCTATAGCATTGAGCTCTTCATTAGTATGAGCAGAGCTCATTGAATAAAAAACGGTGGCTACTTTATTAAGTAAACGCCCGGATAACTCAAGAGGTATTATAGTGTCAGAAAAAGTGGGGGCTTCAGGTTGACTGGTAATAGCCTCAATTTCTGCTAATTGCTCTGCCATACCCTGCTCAAAAGCTGGCAAGTAATGTTCTGGAGTAATTAAATCAAATTGTGGAAATTGAAAAACTAAAGGGCTAGGGCTTAAAAAAGGATTTTCTGTTGGTAGGTTGCTCATAGTAGCTTCTGTCTCAACTGAGGTGTTTTCAGCAGTATTTTGGGTGCTAGTATTATCGTTAGAGCAGGCCATCAGTAAACTGATCGTTAGCGCGATTAAAACAGTATTTTTATAAATCATGATAAGTAATCTTATTGTTGATCTGAGCGGCTTAATCTAGCGGGAAAAATAAAAGATAACAACTCTGCGATTAATAAACCACAGAATAAGCCAAGGCTATTAGCCGCCATATCTAGCCATTCACCGTATCGATTCACATAAGGCTGGATGAGCTCTACAAGGCCGCTGTATGCCAAGAAAAAAATTACAATAAACCACCAATATTTAGGTTTTCTTAGTGCAAGAGGAGTAACCAGTGCAGCATAAGCAATTAAATGATGTAACTTGTCACTTCCGGGCGCAGCTGGTAATTCATCTAATGGAGTTAGTGATAACACAGTAATGCTGCTTATAATGACTGCGGTAATAACCAGCCAATTAGTACTAATAAAGTGTATTAAATTACGCATAAGTCTTTCTTTATTATTTATATTAGTTAGTTGTATAAAACTAGATTTCTAGCTCAATATTCTTTGTATACATTTGTTTTTTATTTGTGAAACTATCATAAAATTTTAAATGTGTTTTTTGTGAAAATACATCATCTCGCGTTTCGTATTGTGATATCCAATCTTTCAGCATCTTTAATTTTTTGTCTTGGGCATTTTTGGAGTCAAATTTGTGCGGCTCCCAAGGGCGTTTTTTTGCATTTTCAATACAAAGTTCTATTGGTAAATTTAAATAGATTAATTCATTTGCTTGAGGACTAAGTAAATCAAGTAGGTCTGTGTAGCAGCCTTCAATGACCCAGGATTCAATTTCCATGATAATGTTTTGAATTTTTTTGATGGCTTCTTTTGCTGGCACTCTCTGCGGAGGCGAGGACTTTGTCCATGCGTAAGTATCTAAATCTAGAGAAACAATATTCTCAGATTGACTAATTAGCTTGGCTAAACTAGATTTACCTGAGCCTGAATTACCAATGATGAGTATTTTTTTGTGCATGCTTATTATATGTTCGTGAGTTATCGAAAAATTTTGACCAGCAATCAGATATAGTCTACAACAGGCAGGCCTTATACAAAGAAAAATAAATATCTATTAAACAAGCAATGGGAAGAGGGGAAAGATATGTCGACGGATGCAGGAAAGCTGGTTTTACGCTTAACCTTAGGCTTGATGATGTTATTTCACGGCTGGGATAAAATTATTGGTGGAGTCGATGGTATCGCAGGCTTGTTCCAAAATTCTGGTTTTCCAGGGTTTCTTGCTTATTTAGTATTCGTGGGCGAGATCCTAGCGCCTTTATTTCTGATCGCAGGTGCTTATACTCGAGTTGCAGCAGTCCTGATTGCGGGGAACATGGTAATAGCTGTATTACTGGTGCATGTGGATGATATTTTTGCACTTTCAGGAACAGGCGGTTGGGCTATTGAACTACAGGCCTTTTACTTAATGACAGCTGTAGTTATTTTCCTACTTGGCCCTGGAAAACTTAGCTTTATGCCGGAAAGCCGCTGGAATTAAATTGTTGTTTTTTGTAGCGGAATTACCTCTTGTTATCAATTGTTTAGTAGCATAGCAGTCAGTAGCCTGATTTGAACATCGTCAAGAAGATCGCCGAAAGCTGGCATCTGACCACTCCTGCCGTTTGCGATAGAAGCTTTGATCGAGTCTAAGTCGCCGGCATATAGCCAAAGGTCATCATTTAGTCTGGGCGCTCCTAATAAGGGGTTGCCATCTCCAGTGGGTCCATGGCAAGCGATACAAAACATATCGTTTTGAGCTTTGCCAGGGTGATCAGCGTCAGGGCTGCCTGATAAACTCATTACATAAGCAGACACATTATCAACGCCTTCGTCATTTAACAAAGCCTGCCAGCTGATCATCACAGCAAGCCGACCATTGCGTAATGTTTGTTCAATTTGTTCGGCTGTTCCTCCCCATTGCCAATCGTCGTCTATTAAATTGGGAAACAGATTGGCCTGCCCCATAGCCTCGGCGCCATGACAAGCAGAGCAATGCTCGGAAAATATTGAGGCTGCTGAATTCATTGCTTCATTGTTGGCAGTAAGTTCAATATAAGGTGTAGCTAAAATATCTGCTTCAATATCTGCATATTCTCTTTCGAATTCTGCAGTGTGTTCTGACAGTTGCCCACCTTGTGACCAACGAAAAGCACCTTCAAACGAGCCAAGGCCTGGATAGAGCATCAAATAAACAACAGTAAAAACCATCATGAAAAGAATTAACCAGAACCACCAAAAAGGAGGAGAACTAGTGCCTTCAGTTAAATTATTATCCCAAACAGGTTCTTCGCCATCATGGTTTTGGCTAGATGGTAAGAAATAAACACTTAATACTAGCCAGCCTAATCCGATGAAACTAATGACCGTCAGCAAGATAATCCAGCCGCTCCAAAAATCACTTGGCATTACGGCCATGATTAATCATCCTCCAAAGGGATACGGGCATTGTCCTGGCCAACTTCTTTGCCATCTTTGGTGGTAACCCACATGACCAAGCCAATCATAAAGAGCATCACCAACATATCACCCGCAAAAATAAATACTGTCATCACATACCCTCCATTTCTATTTCATCCATGTTTTCGTCATAACTACTACCTAACATTTGTAAATAACGCACTAAGGCATCAATTTCACGAAGCCCCTCAAGGGCTAATGAGGCATTAGCAATTTCTTCTGCTGTATATGGATGACCGAGAGTTTTTAAGGCTTTCATCTTTTTCTCAATATTGCCCGCTTGCGAAGCGGTTCTTTCAAAAAGCCAGGGGTAAGCCGGCATGATAGATTCTGGCACAACAGAGCGTGGATTTAATAAATGCACTTCATGCCAGATGTCAGTATATTTGCCACCAACTCTATGTAAGTCTGGGCCGGTGCGTTTAGAACCCCAGAGAAAAGGTCTGTCATAAGCAAATTCTCCAGCACGTGAATAAGGCCCGTAGCGTTCAACTTCAGCTACCAAGGGTCGAATTTGTTGGGAATGACAAACATGACAACCTTCACGAATATAAATATCTCGCCCAGTTAGTTCTACTGCGTCATATACCCGAGTATTGACTGTCGGCGTGCTTAAGCTTTCATCATTAAGGCTTGGAATTATCTGGACCAATCCGCCAATGGCAGACACAAATAAAATGCCGAAAATTAAAAGACCAGTATTTTCTTCTAGCTTTTTATGTAAATTAAGACCATTCATGCTGGCACCCCAGTGCCGATATGATCATCAGCAGATTCTGGCTTAGAATTAATGCGATATTTTTCAGCAACCGGGCCGGGGATAACCTCGATAGTTTTTTGACCACGCATGGTCATGAAAAGGTTCCAGCCCATTAAGAGGGTCCCGACAAAAAAGATTAAACCCGCAATTAGACGCAAGCCATAATATGAGGACATTGCAGCCATAATTTCCCGAAAGCTAAAACTGAGTTGTCCAAATTCATCCACGCTCAACCACAATAAACCTTGAGAAACACCAGCAGCCCACATGGAAAGTATGTATAACATGGTACCTGCCAATGCCAGCCAGAAATGCATATTGGCCATTTTTTTACTGTAAAGCTCACATCCAACTAGTTTGGGGACCAGGTAATAAAATGTACCGTAGGTAATCATAGCGTTCCAACCCAAAGCACCAGAATGGACATGGCCGATGGTCCAGTCTGTAAAATGACTCACTACATTTACACTACGAATTGCCATCATTGGTCCTTCGAAGGTAGCAAGCCCATAAAATGCCAAGGACATGACAATAAATTTAAGGGCAGGGTCAGTACGTAATTTTTCCCAGGCCTTACTGACAGTCATTATGCCGTTAATCATTGATGCCCATGAAGGGGCTAGTAATATTAAACTCATGACCATGGCTAGTGATTGCACCCATTCTGGAATAGAGTTGTAGTGCAGATGATGTGGTCCCGCCCAGATATAGCTGTATGTAAAAGCCCAAAAAGAAACCACTGATAAGCGATAACTCCAAATGGGCTGTCCAGATTGTTTAGGCAGAAAGTAATACATCATCCCCAGAAAGCCGCCAGTAAGAAGAAAACCGACAGCATTGTGCCCATACCACCATTGCACTACTGCATCCTGCGCGCCAGCATATAAAGAGTATGATTTTCCTATGGTGACCGGAATGGCCAGATTATTAACAATATGCAACATGGCTATAACTATAATTAGGCCGCCATAAAACCAGTTGGAAACATAAATGGGACGGATTCGACGATTAGCGATGGTGCCAAAAAATACAATGCCAAAACAAACCCAGATAATGGCAATCGCGATGTCGAAGGGCCATTCAAACTCTGCATATTCTTTACTGGAAGTCCAGCCGGCTAGTAAAGATAGGCCGCCTAGCAGCACCACAAGTTGCCAGGCATAACAGCAAAACCATGCAAGTTTTGGCATAAATAGAGGTATATGTGAGGTGCGTTGGACACTGTAAAAGCCGGTTGCCATTAAAGCACTCACACCAAAACCGAAAATAATACCGTTTGTGTGTAAGGGACGGATGCGGCCAAAGGATAACCAGAACTGACCAAAATCCAGACCTGGCCAGATAAACTCGGCAGCTAAGAACACACCGACTGCCATTGCAACCACTACCCAAACCAGTGAAAACTGTATTAATCGTGTGACTACACGGTCATGGTATATCTCTTGTCCGTTTTGACTCATTAACTTATCTCTTGTCTCTTTTAATTAAACAGCGATTGCTGGCCCTATACCTATGGTCCATAGTCCAACCGAGATGCCGAGTATGCTTACTACGCCTACCAGTAACCAGCCTACTAATGAAGACGACATCAACATACCGCGCTCAGGTGGAATTTCCAGAGCAATAGGTAGCCCTTTATACAGAAGGGTTATGCACCAGATTAACGTGGGCAGGAGTACCAATAAATTAATGAATGCGTTTGGATACAAATGCGCAATACTGGCAATTAAAAACGGGAAATAGACAACGGTAATTAAGGCAAAATAAACTCTTAAAGGTTTATCGGCACCATATGTCACTCCCATCCAGTGAGCTAGAAAAACTGTACTAAAAAAACCCATGCTGAGGACGAAAAAATAACTAAAACTGATAATCACTCTTGAGGTGTTATCTAAAAATAGTGCTTCATCTGCGCCCATACGCCATCCGAATAAACCAGATCCGAGCCAAATAAATATAGGTGGCGCGAGCAGAATTAGTGGAACAATTTTCTGCAAAATATCGGCAGCTCTTGAATTTTCTTGTGCAATTGCTTGAAACGCAAGGTTAGGCTTCAACAAGGCAATGATCAGAGTGAGTTGAGTCATTGATTATTCCGAGATATTCCAATTAAAGACATACAATTGAAGTCTGGTCATAGTAATCAGCTTGGCGCTTATTAGCATTGATAAAAATCAAAGCCTCTAGAGCTTTCTGCATGCTCGGGCTAAAGACCATATGTGAATTTCTTTAACACCATGATCTAAGAACAAAAGGGCAAGTTCTCGTGAGCTAGCCGTGGTGGTGACAACATCATCGATTATGGCAATAGACTTAGGCATTCTCTTAAGGTTTTGTTTAAAGGCGAATGCCCCACGAAGATTTTTTTTGCGGGCTCTTGCATTTAATCCTTCCTGTTGTGGTGTATTGCGGTTGCGATAACAGAGATTAAAGTTTTGCGGAATATTGAGATGGCCGCTTAAATACCGGCTGATTTCCAAAGATTGGTTAAATCCACGTTGTTGCAGACGTGAAGTATGCAATGGCATGGGGATAAGTAATTCTGGAAGGGCTGTTTTTTCATATATTGATGACACAAGCAGCAAAAGCTGATGTGAGAGGACTTTGCCATAGGCAAGCTTACCTTGATATTTAAATACCCTAATTAGTTGATCAATGGGTTTGGCATAATTAAATGCCGAAACAATGCGTTTATAAGGCGGAGGTCTAATAATACAGCTACCGCAAAGGTATCCATCATAGTTATTAGCTGGCAAAGGCAAGCCACAAGATTCACAAGGGTCTTCAATTCTTGGCAGCAGGCGCTCACAACTTGTGCAAAGGTCGTAGTCTCGACCACTTATTTTATTACAATTGATACAGGTTCCAGGCAATAAACGATACTGAACAGTTTTTAACCAGAAGTTAACTTTTGAATTAAGCTTGGTTGACATGTAAAATCCTTTGATAGTTTTAGTTTAGTACGAAAAACAAATGTTTTTCATTTCTTGGGCGTGTAATTGGCCTTGTAATTAGTTGCGTGCGTAATTGTGTAATCTATAGGTAAATTTATGAGCAGAATCCGTCATGATTGGAGTACTGAAGAAGTCCAGGCATTATTTGAATTACCCTTTAATGAGCTTTTATTCAGGGCGCAGTCGATTCATCGTCAACATTTTGATCCAAATGAAGTGCAAGTCAGCACTCTGCTTTCTATCAAGACCGGAGCCTGTCCGGAAGATTGCCAGTATTGTTCTCAAAGTGGTCACTACAACACTGACCTAGAAAAAGAAAAGCTCATGGAGGTGGAAAAAGTTCTCCATGAAGCGCAACAAGCAAAACAAAATGGGGCTTCACGGTTTTGCATGGGAGCAGCATGGAAACATCCCTCCGCCAAGGATTTTCCTCATGTGTTAGCAATGGTTAAGGGTGTCAGGGAACTTGGATTAGAAACCTGTATGACCTTGGGTGCTTTAAATGAAGAACAAACACAGGCTTTAGCAGAAGCAGGTTTGGATTATTACAATCACAATATTGATACCTCACGTGAATATTACAAAAAAATTATCAGCACGCGCAGTTTTGATGATCGCCTGGATACACTTAGTCATGTTAGAGATGCCGGCATTAAGGTTTGTAGTGGTGGTATTGTTGGTATGGGTGAACAAGCAGAAGACCGTATTGCCTTTTTGCGAGAATTGGCGAACCTCCCCGAGCACCCTGATTCAGTACCTATCAATAACTTGGTGAAAATAAAAGGTACGCCACTTGAAAATGCAGATGATATTGAGCCTTTTGATTTTATTCGCATGGTTGCGGTTGCCAGAATATTAATGCCTTACTCTCATGTACGTTTATCCGCTGGTCGAGAAGCCATGAATGAGCAGATGCAGGCTTTGTGTTTTTTTGCAGGTGCTAATTCCATATTTTATGGCGAAAAACTTTTAACTACTTCTAATCCGCTCGAAAATGAAGACCTGGCTTTGTTTAATAAATTAGGAATTCGACCTGAAGAAAGGTCGTTTGAGCATGCCCAAAGAGAAAATTTATTTGAACAGGCCCACGTTTATTATGACGCTACGAATCAGTGAAAAGCTTTTCACAACAATTACAAGAAAGCCTGGCAGATAGGCAGTCACAAGGTTTATATCGACAAAGAAAAACCATAACTTCACCGCAAAATACTGAAGTTGAAGTTAATGGTAAGTTGCTGATAAATTTCTGTAGTAATGACTATCTAGGCCTAGCAAATCATCCTGAGGTGATCACAGCCTGTAAAAAAGGCATTGATCGTTATGGTGTTGGTAGCGGCGCTTCACACTTGGTTGTTGGTCATAGTCATGCTCACCATGCTCTTGAAGAAGAATTAGCCGATTTTACCGGTCGTAGCAGGGCGCTATTGTTTTCTTCGGGCTATATGGCCAACGTCGGCACGCTGACAGCACTGGTTAATAAAACAGACTGCATATTTGAAGATAAATTAAACCATGCGTCTTTGTTAGATGGCGGCATATTTTCAGGTGCAAAATTCAAACGCTACCCGCATCTGGATATCGCTAAGCTCTCTGAATTGGTAAGCAAAAAACCTAAATCCGGTAATGCTTTTATTATTTCCGATGGTGTCTTCAGCATGGATGGTGATTGTGCTGAATTGCCTAGATTAATAGATGTAGCCAAAAATAAACAAGCGCAACTTGTTATAGATGATGCACATGGTTTTGGCGTTTTAGGAAGAACTGGTGGAGGGCTCATCGAGTATTATCAAGGATGTGGTCACTACATTAATGAAGAAAATTTACCAATAGTTATTGGCACTTTAGGTAAAGCTTTTGGCACACAAGGAGCCTTTGTTGCGGGTAGTGAATCCTTGATAGAAACGCTAATTCAATATTGCAGGCCTTATATTTACACGACTGCTTTAGCACCGGCACTGGCAGAGGCTACCCGAACCAGTTTAAGGCTTATACGTACTGAAAATTGGCGACGTGAAAAATTACAGGTCTTAATAAAAGCATTCAGATCTCGTTGTGAGGACTTGGGATTTTCACTGACAAACTCAATGACGCCAATCCAAGGGCTAATTTTAGGGGATGCTGAGAAAAGTTCGCGAGCAAGTCTTTTGCTTGAAAACGAAGGCATATATGTTACAGCCATTCGACCACCCACTGTCCCAAAAGGTACGGCGAGACTTCGAATTACTTTCAGCGCTAGTCATTCTGAAGAGCAATTGGCTTTATTGTTGCTAGCACTGGAAAAAATTCAGCCACTTATCAGTCAGGAAGAAACAAATGCTTCAGGCTGAATTTAAAATCGAAAAAAAACGTATTGCGCGTTCTTTCTCTCAAGCGGCCAGCAGCTATGATTCACATGCTTCTTTACAAAGAAACGTTGCTGATAGGCTTCTTAGGCAGCTTAAGCAGGATGCCAGTGTCCATAGAGTTCTGGATTTAGGTAGCGGAACTGGGTATTGCACAAATGAATTGTACGACTTATATCCTAATGCAGAGATTGTTAATCTGGATATTGCTGAAGCGATGTTGGTGTTCGCATCAAATCGGCATAAAAGCAAAAGCTTTAAAGAAAAATCAATTTGCGCTGACGCTGAAGCACTTCCATTTATTGGAAATACTTTTGATATTATTTTTTCCAGTCTATCGATACAGTGGTGTCAAAATTATTCTGTATTATTTTCTGAACTCAAACGCGTCCTCAAACCCCAAGGTAAATTTCATATTTCAACTTTTGGGCCAGAGACTTTGCAAGAAGTTACTCAAGCCTGGCAAAAAGTTGATTCGTTTGTTCATGTTAACCACTTCAACACAGATGCATTTTTGGTTAATGAAATAAACAATAACGCCTTTTCTGAAGTTCAGATAGAAATTGAACCAATGCTTACTTATTACCAAAGTTTTGAAAAGCTTGCCCGCGAATTAAAATCAATAGGTGCGCGTAATATGAATGCGGGACAGGGGCATGGTTTGAATGGGCGAAGAAAATTGTTGAGGTTGAAACAAGCTTTTGAACAAAATTTCGATAACAAGCTTGGTATTCCAGTAACATACCAGGTGTACTATTTACAGGCTCAGGCTTGACTGTGAATAATCAAAAACAATGAATCCAAAGACCTTTTTTATCACAGGCACGGATACCGATGCTGGCAAAACCTTCGCAATGTGCTGTTTATTACAAGCAGCAAAAAAGCAGGGACTTGCAACTGCAGCTGTAAAACCTATTGCAGCTGGGGGGATCCTTACAAATAAAGGTTTTAAAAATGAAGATGCTTTACAGTTACAAAAACTGTGTACTTTGCAATTAGAATATGAAGAGATTAATCCCATTTGCCTGCAGCAAGCGATTGCTCCTCACATCGCAGCAGCACAAGAGCAAGTCGAAATTAATGCAAGTGAGCTGGCTGAGCATTGTAAAAAGGTAATAAACAAAAAAGCGGATTTAACGCTGATCGAAGGTGCTGGTGGTTGGATGGTGCCACTTAATCAACAAGAATATATTGGCGATATTGTTAAAGTGTTAAATATTCCTGTGATTTTAGTTGTTGGTATGAAATTAGGCTGCCTAAATCACGCCTTGCTAACAGTTAATGCCTTAAAGGAAGAGGGCATAAATTTACATGGCTGGATAGCCAATCAATTGGATCCAGAAATGCCTGTTTTTGAGGAAAATATAAAAACCTTACAGTCAAAGATTGCAGCTCCCTTGCTTACTATCATTCCTTGGTCTTATGACAGTGAGATTTCAGATTTAATAATTAAGGGCATGTTTTAATTAGTCTGTGTATGCAGCTCGCTTCCAACAAACAAATTACGACTTGATCATATTATTAATAAGCTGCTTGATGCAGAAGTCTTTCCAGGTTTAGCAATTTTGCTATAATCTTACCCGATATTTTTTGCTCCGGATTTACGTTCCGGTTCGCAAGGGAAACAAAATATGACTAATCCAAACATTGTCGTCTGTGCGCTATATCATTTTGTCAGACTAGATGACTATCAAGACCTTCAGCAACCTCTGCTGGATATAATGCTGGAAAATCATGTCAAAGGAACTTTACTGCTGGCCAGTGAAGGGATTAATGGCACCATTGCCGGCAGTCGGGCAGGCGTTGATTCAGTGCTTAACTGGTTAAAGTCAGATTCACGATTGCAAGACCTGGATCATAAGGAGTCTTTTGATGATAGTTATCCTTTCTATCGTAGTAAGGTAAAACTAAAAAAAGAAATTGTCACAATGGGAATTGAAGGAATTGATCCCAAACGTAAAGTAGGCACACATATTTCACCACAGGAATGGAATAAACTAATCTCTGATCCTGAAGTATTATTAATTGATACGCGTAATGATTATGAAGTTGAAATAGGCTCTTTCAAGAATGCTGTTAACCCTAATACAACTTCTTTTCGAGAATTTCCTCAATATGTAGAACAAAAGCTTGATCCCAAAAAGCATAAAAAAGTTGCTATGTATTGTACTGGAGGCATCCGCTGTGAAAAATCTACCGCTTATTTAAAAGAGAAAGGTTTTGATGAGGTATATCACCTACAAGGAGGAATTCTTAAATATCTTGAACAAGTGCCTCAAGAAGAGTCAATGTGGCAAGGTGAGTGTTTTGTTTTTGACAATAGAGTTGCGGTAAACCATTCTCTGGAAAAAGGAAATTATGATCAGTGCCATGCTTGTCGCTTACCCCTTACAGACGCGGATAAGCAAAGTGAACACTATGAAAAAGGAGTGAGCTGCTCTCGTTGTTATAATAAGGTAAGTGATGAGAAAAAAACTGCATTTAAAGAACGCCAGAAACAAATTGACCTTGCTGCCGCAAGAGGTGAAGAGCACCTTGGTTCTGAGGTGGCACAAACTATTGTTAAGCGTAAAGCTTCAAAGCTGGAGTTAAAAGCAAAACAAAAAATCGTTTAACTAGATCAAAATTAAATTTAATTTTAATGATAGAATCACCCTCGATTTTTAAATTGCTATAAAAAATAGGTAAAAGCATGAATAAAAAATTCATTTCATTGTTGGCATTCCTAATCGTTGTTGTAGCTGGATTGTATTGGGTTTTTGGAATTCCTAGGGTGGGCAATCCGGAAATACCAGCTTCTGCACAAGCAATTGCGAATGGTGAATATCTCTATAATGCTGCGGGTTGTGCCGCTTGCCATCAAGTAGATGGCGCAGAAGGCCCATCCGGAGGTTATGAGATTGAATCTCCATTTGGCGGTTCATTTTTTACACCGAATATTACGCCAGATGAAGAAACTGGAATAGCCGGCTGGACGGGACAGGATTTTCTTCTTGCGATTAAAAATGGACGCAGCCCCGGCGGCGGATTTTATTGGCCCGCATTTCCATATCGCTCTTATCAAGGCATGACTGACGATGACGTTCTTGATATTGCCGCTTATATGGTGACTTTACCCTCAATAAATAACGAAGCGCCTGGACATGAATTACCTGCTTGGCAATTTAGTTGGATGATGAGTGGCTGGAACATCATGGCAGACTTTTTGGAAGGGGATCTTTCCGCTATAGGCAATGATGAGCAAGTGCAGCGGGGCGCCTATCTGGCCAGAAGTTTTAGCCATTGTGGAGAATGTCATACACCAAGAAATGCTCTAGGTATTTCTGATTTTAATAATGAATTTGCTGGCCAGGAAGGGGTGGCATCTGCTTCTTTAACTCTAGATGGCTTAGGTGCTTATACTTCTGAAGACTTTGTTTATTTCTTAGAAGATGGTTTTACTGCAAACTTTGAACAAGTTGGTGGTGAAATGCTGGATGTTATCGAACATACCAGTAACTTAAGCCAAGAAGATAGAGAAGCTTTAGCGGCTTTTTTCTTCCGCGAGGAATAAGCAGGAAAAGAATTAAGAAGTATTTTTCTAATAAAGATTAGCTAACAAACAAGCAATAAAAAAGGCAGCCTAGGCTGCCTTTTTTATTGCTCTAATATTTATGAAATATTATTCAGCGCGATAGGCATCATGACATGCGCCGCAAGCAGGACCAACTTGTTGAATAGCTTGACGAACACCATCTGCACCTTCTGAATTAATTATATCCATGGCAGCAGCAGCCCCCATAGATAAGTCATTCGCTGCACTGGTAAAGCCATCCATATCAGCCCAAATGCCATTTAAGGCTCGAGTTTCAAAATCATAGGCAGTGGTATCGTTTGCAAACAATTCTGGAATCATTGGTGCTAAAGTTTGAATGCGCTCTAGGGCTTGAACAGCGGCAGCTTGATCGAAATCACCCCCACGCGCCATGCCTTGCAAAGGACCCATGCTAAAAGCAAGTAATTTAAATACAGCTTGCCTGCTTCCAACTGCGGCTTCAGCCTGCTCCTCAGGAGTCATACGCTGAGCAAAAGTGTTAAAAGAAATTAGCGTACTTAATATAGCAGCGCTGATTAGAATTATACGTTTCATAATGTTATCCCCATTCGTTAAACGTTAAAAAATCGGTTTAGTTGAAACAGACTGAACTGTTGCCTGTTTTATTTACCTGCATTATATACCTGTAATAAAGCCACCGAGAGTAGCAAGTGCGCTAGTTTAACAGCAGTTTACAAAGAAAGTCACCAATTCTGGGGCTTCCGCTAACAGTAGTATAATTAATAAGATAATTCATACGATAATACATATGATTTTCTTATACCTTAAACATTGTGCCATTATGATGTGGTGAAATTGTGTAAATCTGGTGAATTTTTAAATAATTACAAGATAATCTTAGTTAGAAGCATATGTGCTTGATTTAAAGGTTAGATTGATCTCTAATTCCCTCTGTGAAAGGGTTCCCCTGAAAGATTAAAATTTTACCAACTATTAAAACTGAGCATGGGCACAAAAAAAACTGCATTTAATTTCGAGAATGCCATAGAGCAATTGGAAGAGCTCGTGGGAGCTTTAGAAGAAGGTGATTTGAGTCTCGAGGAATCACTTAAGGCTTTCGAAAATGGTATTAAACTAACCAGAGAATGCCAAGTTGCGCTGGAAAAGGCTGAACAACGCATTCAAATTCTCACTCAGGAAAACGAACTTCCCGAGGCAGAGCCTTTCGATCTGGATACTGATGAAGAGTAGGCTGTTGAGTTTATTGCCTGTTTAAATAAAGTAAAGACAAGCCGCCAAAGTAATTCATGCAAATCGAACAAACTCTAACAGCGCGCAAAAGCCGGGTAGAAGATCTACTTTCTGAATTATTGCGCTCACAAGCTAGTTCTCCAATTTTGCAAAATGCAATGACATACGCCGTAATGAATGGGGGTAAACGCTTACGCCCTGTATTAGCTTACGCCAGTGCTCAGGCTGTGGGTGCCGACTTTTCGCTGGCAGATATCGCTGCTTGTACGGTAGAAATCATTCATACTTATTCGCTGATTCATGATGATTTGCCTGCAATGGATGACGATTCTTTAAGACGAGGTGTAGCAACTTGCCATATTAAATTTGATGAAGCGACTGCAATCTTGGCGGGTGATGCCTTGCAAAGTTATGCATTTGAATTGCTTGCTAGTTCAGATCAGTTAAACGTCTCAAACGAAATACGCCTACAAATGCTAGTGGCATTAGCCAAAGCAATTGGGGCGACTGGCATGGTGGCTGGCCAAAGCCTGGATTTACAGACTTCATCCAAGAACATAAATGATGAATCATTAGCTACTTTACACTCCCTTAAGACCGGGGCTTTGATAACAGCCAGTGTCCAGTTAGGTGCTATGAGTGCTGGCTTTACTGATCGAACTCGCTTAGATCAATTATCGGTTTATGCCAGAGCCATCGGTCATGCTTTTCAAGTGCAGGACGATATTTTGGATGTTGAAAGTGATACAAAAACACTCGGCAAACAGCAAGGAAAGGACCAGCAGCTTGGCAAAGTTACTTACCCGGTTTTGTTGGGCTTAGATGGAGCTAGACAAAAAGCTCAGTCACTATATGAAGAAGCGATCAGTGCCTTGAATGACTTTGGCGAAGATGCTCAAGCTTTGCGAGAAATAGCTTTATATATCGTGCAAAGAAAACATTAAAAAATATTAAAACAAAACAAGAAACATAAGTAGTTAAATAAGATAGCGTAAAATATAAATTATGTTTGAAGAAATTCCACAACAGCGTCCACAAACTGCATTATTGGATAGCATCGATTCACCAGCAGATTTGCGACAATTGGAGCCCAACCAATTAGAAGAATTAGCCAAAGAATTAAGGGCTTATCTTTTATATTGTGTTGGTAAAACAGGCGGGCATTTTGGTGCTGGCTTGGGGGTTGTTGAATTAACGATCGCTTTGCATTATGTCTTCAACACACCAGAAGATCGCTTGGTATGGGATGTTGGTCATCAAAGCTATCCGCATAAAATTCTTACAGGTAGACGAGAGCGCATGTTGAGCATGCGCCAGAAAGATGGCTTAGCGGCTTTCAACAATCGTCAGGAAAGTGAGTACGATACATTTGGGGTTGGCCATTCCAGCACATCTATTTCTGCCGCCCTCGGGATGATGATGGCAGCCAGGAAAAATGAGAGTGACCGCAAAGTGGTCGCTATTATTGGTGACGGTGCTATGACAGCAGGTATGGCATTTGAAGCATTGAACCATGCAGGAGAATTGGACGACGACATTATTGTCATTCTCAATGACAATAACATGTCGATTTCAAAAAATGTTGGGGGCTTGTCCAGCTATTTTGCAAGAATGTGGGCAAGTAAGCCCTATAATTTTTTGCGTTCTGGTTCTAAAAAAATGTTATCGAAAGTTCCTCCAGCCTGGAAAGCAGCCCATCGTGCTGAAGAATACATGAAGGGTATGGTTTCGCCAGCCACTATTTTTGAAGAGCTTGGGTTTAATTATTTTGGTTTGGTTGATGGTCATGATATTGATGGGCTGGTTGACATGTTAAATAATATTAAAAATCTAAGAGGCCCGCTTTTACTGCATATAGTGACTCAGAAAGGTAAGGGCTATCTGCCTGCAGAAGAAGATCCCTATGGTATGCATGCATTAAATAAACTGGCATCTGCAGAAGAACTTAATCAAGACAAAAAGCATGATAAAAATACCGCACCGACTTATTCAAAAGTTTTCGGTAACTGGCTTTGTGAAATGGGCCCTGTAGAACCCAAATTAATGGCTATTACGCCTGCTATGGGAGAGGGCTCAGGTATGCGGGAATTTGAAGAAAAATTCCCAGAGCAATTTTTCGATGTGGCGATTGCAGAGCAGCATGCAGTGACTTTTGCAGCGGGTATGGCTTGCGATGGATTGAAACCAGTAGTGGCTATTTATTCAACATTTTTACAACGCGCTTATGATCAATTGATACATGATGTTGCTTTGCAAAATATGGATATATTATTTGCAATTGATCGTGCTGGTTTGGTTGGTGAAGATGGTCCAACTCATGCCGGCAGTTTTGATTTGAGTTATTTACGCTGCATTCCAAATATCATTGTCATGACGCCAAGTGATGAAAATGAAACAAGACATATGCTTTATACGGGATATCACTTTTCCGGGCCCGCTGCTGTGCGTTATCCCCGTGGCAAAGCGACAGGTTGTGAGCAGGATGCCAATTTACAGCTCTTAGAGATTGGCAAGGGCCTTGTTAAAAAACAAGGTGAAAAAATTGCCATTCTAGTTTTTGGCACTTTATTAAAAGCAGCAAGAAAAAGTGCAGAAGAATTGAATGCTACTTTGGTTGATATGCGTTTTGTAAAACCGCTTGATGAAGCTTTAATAAAAGAGCTGGCTGACAAGCATCAACTATTAGTCACGGTAGAAGAGAATGTCATCTTAGGTGGCGCTGGATCAGCGGTTAATGAATTTTTATGCACTATTAATAGCAAAACTGATGTGTTAAATATTGGTTTGCCAGATCAGTTTCTAGATCATGGCAAGGCAGAAGCTTTATTGGCTGAATGCGGATTAGATGAAAATGGTATCACCGCATCTATAGTGAAGAAGCTGGAAAGTTTAACTTAATTATTACAAGAGTTTGCTGCCAAACTGAATTTCACCGTCTGGGATTACAGGAATGCTATTGGGATTCCAGCTAGATTCAGAAAACTCTGTTATGGCAAGTGTTGCACTTTGACCAACACTCCCTTCCGAAAAAGCGCCGACATAAATGTCATACATGCCTGACTCCGGGCTGGCAAAATAATATCCACTGTTCAAAGTGTTTTCCAAATTAGAATTATCAACATTTAGTAGTCGACAGAGGCAGTCTGGATCCCTTCGACATATTGTTCTAGGGCTTTAGTTTTACAGCACGTCCTGATCCATCAATGCGGGCTTTACTCATTGGTGGGCTTAGGCAACTTCCCAGGTGTGTCCGCTGCGCAGTAATTCATTCAGCTTACCTTGATCTTTACCTTGGCTTAATTGTTCGCGCTGGATAAATAAGTCATCGACATAATTAGGCTTGGGATTATGGTAAATGACACCAACAGCTACTGGGGAATCATCTCCCCCCATAGCGCCAATTAACTGAGCTAGAGTAAGGTTAGTTTGGTCATGAACCAGCACTTCTTCTAGTGGGCAATCCACACCAATAGTGACAACTTCCAGTGATAAAGTTTTTGTGTTTAGTCGAATACCTTTGTTTTTTTCTTTACCAAAAATCAAAGCTTGACCGTGCTCAATCTCAACTCGGAAATCTGCGGCTATTTTTTTGTCTTTGACGTTTTCAAAAATACCATCGTTATAGATTGGGCAGTTTTGTAAAATTTCGATAAAGGAAGCTCCTTCATGCGCGTGGGCAGTTTTTATGACTGCGCTCAGGTGTTTCATCTCAGTATCAATAGAGCGTGCAACAAAAGCAGCACCGGAACCTAAAGCGACTGCACAAGGCGAAAGTGGCAAGTCGATTGAACCTTGGGGCGTTGAAGGCGAGTGAGTGCCTACTTTAGAGGTCGGTGAATATTGTCCTTTGGTTAGTCCATAAATTTCGTTGTTGAATAAAAGGATGTTCAGATTTACGTTGCGACGTAAAGCGTGCATGGTGTGGTTCCCACCAATACTTAGCGCATCACCGTCGCCGGTTATAACCCATACGTCGAGTTCCGGGTTAGCCAGTTTGACGCCGGTAGCAATAGAGGGCGCTCGACCGTGAATAGTATGGAAACCATAAGTATTCATGTAATAAGGGAAGCGTGATGAGCAGCCAATGCCAGATATAAAAACCTGATTTTCTTTCGGGCGATCAAACTCCGGCATAAGCTTCTGGATAGTCTTCAGAATGGCATAATCACCACAGCCTGGGCACCATCGTACTTCCTGGTCTGAGGTGTAGTCTTTAATCGTAAGTTTATTGACTGCCTGGTTCATCACTATCTCCTAAGCTCTATTCAGAGCGATTTCTGACTTTATTAACTTTAATCGAAATTAATTTAGTTCAGATTTAATTGCATCCTCGATTTCACTTATTTTAAAAGGTTGCCCAGATACTTTATTTAATGCTTTTGCGTCTAGCAGAAATTCAGAACGAATTATTTTCACCAATTGACCGGTATTCATTTCCGGGATCAGAATGTTGTCATACCCAGCAAGTAAGTCTTTAAGATTAGTGGGTAAAGGCCACATATGGCGAATATGAATATGCGAGACATCAAGCCCTTCTCGGATGCATCTTTTTACCGCCTGATGGATAGCGCCATAAGTTGAGCCCCATCCGACGACAGCCAATTTCGCATTGTTGTTTCCCAGATGCACTTCTTGCATGGGAATGTCATTGGCAATATTGTCGATCTTGGCTTTGCGCGTATCAGTCATCTTTTGATGGTTGTCGGGATCATAACTGATATCGCCAGTGTCATAACTTTTCTCAATGCCGCCGATACGATGTTCCAAGCCTGCAGTTCCTGGTTTAGCCCAGACCCGGGCTAGGGTTTCAGCATCACGTAGTGAAGGTTGAAAACCTTCAGGCTTATCATGAAACTCAACCGGGAAAGGCTCATATTCATCAAAGTCAGGAATTAACCAGGGAGCAGATGCATTCGCAATATAGCCATCTGATAACAACATAACAGGCGTCATATATTTAGTGGCTAAGCGCACAGCTTCTATGGCAGTGTCAAAGCAATCGCCCGGGTGGCTTGATGCGACGACCGGCAGAGGTGTGTCACCATGCCGTCCGTAGATAGCCTGTAACAAATCTGATTGTTCGGTCTTAGTAGGTAGTCCGGTTGAAGGACCGCCACGTTGAGTATTAACGACTACCAAAGGTAATTCAGCTGATACAGCTAGTGATATAGCTTCCTGCTTTAGAGCAATACCTGGACCGGCGCTAGATGTAACGCCCAAAGACCCAGCAAATGATGCGCCAATAGCGGCGCATACTGCAGCAATTTCGTCTTCCGCCTGAAAAGTAATGACATTGTAATCTTTACGGCGCGCCAGGGTATGTAACAGACCTGAAGCTGGGGTGATCGGATAAGAAGCAAATAAAATACCCAGATTTGCGAGCTGGCCACCGGCTAACAAACCCCAAGCTAGAGCAGTAGTTCCATCCATATTACGATAGGTACCGGGTTGTTGATCAGCCTTTGGTACTTTATAAACTTCAACACCGCTAGGTAATTCAGCGGTTTCACCGTATGCGTTTCCAGCATTGAGGGCGGCAATATTGGCATTGGCTATATCAGGTTTATTGGCGAATTTTGCTTTCAGGCCGTCTATTGTGCTTTGTTTATCACGATCAAACAGCCAAAATACCAGACCCAGGGTCCACATGTTCTTACAACGTAAGCTCATTTTATGGCTTAGGCCAAATTCTTCGACGGCCGCAATTACCTGGGAGTGAATATCTATCGCCAAAACTTTATAAGCTTGCAATGAGCCATCTTCCAGGGGATTGCTAAGGTATTTGGCTTTGGCAAGGTTTTTAGCATTGAAAGCGCCCGTATCAACAATGACCAGACCGCCTTCTATGAGGTATTTCAAATTAGTAATTAACGCTGCGGGATTCATGGCGACAAGTACTTCTACCTCATCACCTGCGGTGGTTACATCTTCCGAGCCAAAATAAATCTGGAACGCGGATACACCAAAAGTAGCGCCTACTGGGGCACGAATTTCTGCTGGGAAATCAGGGAATGTTGAGAGATTATTGCCATACAAAGCAGTGGCCAGAGTAAAATTGGTGCCAGTCAACTGCATACCGTCACCAGAGTCTCCGGCAAATCTTACAACAATATTCTGATGCTGCTCAGTTTTAGCGTCCATATTCACATATCTCAATCGGTATTCTTCCAATCTGGCTCAACCAAGCTAATTCTCAGGTATCAGGCAAAACAAATCTGTGAACCTTGAAGGGTATCAGAGAACGAGCTAGAAAATTAGGCTGCGAATTATAGCAATCTACAAGGAAATATTGCTATAGCAGTCTTATTTTGGCATTGTCTCATTGCAGATTGAATTTTGAATATTTAGGAATAAGTAGGTCATGACCAAAAGCTCAGAAAAGAAATTAAAACGAGAAGCCAAGAAACAACAAGCTAAACGCCACCAACAAATTCAGAAATCACTGATTACCGCATTCGTTGTAGTGATGATTCCCGTTGTTCTATATGTGTTGTATCAGGGGCTCTTTGGTGGGGCGCCGGTTTACCCGCCCGATCAAGTCTCACAAACAGATCATGTTCAAGGTGCAGCAAGTGCTCCTCTCACAATTACTGTTTATGGTGACTTTCAATGTCCAAATTGTGCCAATGAGGCTAATTTAATCAGCCAGGCCTGGCCACGAATTGCTGATCGATCGCGTTTAGTTTTCAGACATTACCCTTTGGATACTTATCCGCATTCATTTGAAGCAGCACGATATGTTGAAGCAGCTGGACGGCAAGATGCGTTTTGGCAATTGTATAGCTTACTTTATGGTGATCAGGCTTCATGGTCAGTTTTACCCGATGCGACGGTTGCCTTTGAGAATTATGCTGCTCAGCTAGATTTAGATATTGACCAGCTCCGTGCTGATGCCGACCTGCCTGAAATCAGAGATAAAATTCTGGCTGACCAACGTGGCGGGAATAGGGCGGGAGTTAGGAGTACGCCGACGATGTATTTTAATGGGGAGATGATGGCGAATCCTAGAACGGCCAGTGAATTGATTCAAATGGTAAATGAGTTTTTGGCGGAGTAGGCGTGCTGCGCTCGATTATTCATCGTTAAAAGTTAAATCCAAAGCGGTCACTTACTGTTAAAAAGGCTATTCAGAAATAGCTAAAACCCGAATCATGTCGAGCAACTCGTAAGATGCATACCCATCTGTCGGCAATCCACTTTCTTCCTGAAATGCTCTTATAGCTCCTCTGGTTCTGGAACCTAAAATACCGTCTGGCGCACCTACATCTATTCCCATAGTGTTTAGGAGTTCTTGTAATTCAATTACTTCATCACGGCTTAAGGCGCGTTCTTCAGTGTCGGGCCAGTGTTGTATCTCTCCTCCACCTACGAAACGGTCAGCGAGATGTCCGACTGAGATGGCGTAATAAGTTGAACGGTTCCAGACCATAGTAGTTCTGAAATTATTGTAGGCTAAGAAGGCGGGACCACTAGCGCCAGCAGGTAAGATGATAGAACCTTCTATGGAAGAATTCCCCAAAGCGGCTCCATTAGCACGCATAACGCCTATGCCATTCCATTCAAAAACGGTCTTGCGAATGCCTGTGCCTGATTGAGTAAAATCAAAGCCTTGCGGAAGAGTTACTTCACGACCCCAACGCTCATCCGGACGCCAGCCTGATTCAGATAGAAAGTTGGCAGCTGAAGCAAAAATATCAGGCAGACTGTTCCATATATCAATACGGCCATCATTGTCGCCGTCTATAGCGTAACGATCAAAAGTAGAAGGCATGAATTGACACTGCCCCATTGCTCCTGCCCATGATCCAGACATATCTTCAACGCTGATATGACCTGCATCTAGAATTTTTAAAGCTGTTAATAGCTCATTTCGAAAAAAGCCACTACGGCGCGGATCATAGGCTAGGGTAGCCAGAGCATTTAGCACTGAAAAACCGCCAGTATAATCACCAAAGTTGCTTTCCAAGGCCCAAAATGAAACTAAGTAATGTGGTTGTACTCCATATTCCCGAGAGATGCGGCTAAATAGCTCGCTGTGCTCCTCTAGAAGCGCCTGCCCTCTTTCTATTCGAGCCTGGCTGAGCCTATTATTCATATAATTTGAGAAGGTTTGTACGAACTCAGGTTGGCTTTGGTCAAGTTCTATGACTCTGGGAATTGGTTCTTCAATGGTAGACAAAGCTTCATCCAAAAGGTTTTCACTAATGCCTTCTGCAAGTGCTTCAATGCGCAACTCAGCTAGCCACTCGGCAAAAGCTTGCTGTTCCTGAGCAAGAGATCCACTGCTTAACAAGCAAAATAGAATAAATGAAATAGTCAGCTTTTTATGCTGCAAAAGCTTGATCAGAAAGCTAGGCATATTAAGAATTCCACTCAAATTTATAACCCACAGCGTAAAGCGAATGAATCAATTCTACATCAGGAAGTTCCGCGGCAATTTTTTTCCGGAGTTTTTTGATATGGCTATCAATAGTGCGATCACTCACGATACGCCCGTCAGAATAAATTTTATCGACAAGTACTGCGCGAGAAAATATACGACCGGGATGGTCTGATAAAACTTTTAGTAGTTGGAATTCCACAGCTGTCAGTCCAAGATCGTTTCCATTGATACTGACTTTATAAGTATCTGTATCCAGTCTCAGA
>Ga0055584_100000455_pt1 | contig 38976 bp, 42 predicted proteins | sample OSDHelmetaG_FD_58716 | JGI IMG/M metagenome (GOLD analysis project Ga0055584, IMG submission 58716) | Pelagic marine sediment microbial communities from the LTER site Helgoland, North Sea, for post-phytoplankton bloom and carbon turnover... | ecosystem: Environmental > Aquatic > Marine >...
ACTCTCCATGCCACGTTCGTAGACATGCTGAATCATTGGCTTGCCATTGAGTTCGAGCAATGGCTTTCCTGGCAATCGAGACGACGCGTAGCGTGACGGGATAACAACAACAAAGTCTGTCATCGCGTCTCACCCGCAGGACGCAGCCGGCTTTCAATGTGGTCAATAAATTCGGTGGTATTCAATTTATCCATACTCAGGTTAACGGCAACAAACCAATACTTGTCCGACAGGTTCGCACCCAGCTTAACGGCATCTTTCTCCGTCATTAAGACGTCGAAATCGTCACCAAACTCCATGTCCGCGCTGGTGATAGCCGCGTGGTCCGGAAAACTGTGTTCTATGACCTGCATGCCGGTGGCCCGCAGGAGATCAAAGAAGCGTTTCGGATTACCAATGCCTGCGACGGCATGCACGGTCGTGTCCTTGAAACCCGGCAGTGGACGTATCAACGAACCATTCAGGCGGCTGGCCTCTCGTGCGACCAGTTCGAAGTTCACTGCCTCCGGCATTTCGCTCTTACCGTTGATCAGCACGCGATCAACGCTTTCCAGTCGTGCCGGAGGTTCGCGCAACGGTCCGGCCGGCAACAAGCGGCAATTGCCCAATCCGCGTTCGCCGTCGATCACGCAAATTTCGTAGTCTCGCTGCAGTCGCAAGTGCTGCAATCCGTCATCGGCGATGATCAAATCAACCCCTTCATCAACCAGCATCGCCGTCGCACGGACGCGGTCCGCGTCCACGACAACCGGACATCGTCCACGCCTGGCGAGCAATACGGGCTCATCCCCTACTACCGCTGCATCACTGTCGCCATCTACTCGCATTGATGTGCCGGACTTGCTGCCACCGTATCCTCGACTGACGATTCCAGGCGTGAAGCCCCGTGACCGCAATTCATCGACGAGCCAGATTACGGTTGGCGTCTTGCCGGTGCCACCGGCCGTGATGTTGCCGACAACAATGACAGGCGCATGTGCTTTGAAAGTTCGAAACACACCATAACGATAAAGCAGCGCACGAAGTTTCAATACCAGCCAATAGATGCCGCTAAGCGGCAGCAGAATCAGCCCTGATTTTGCGCCTTCGTACCAGACCCGGTGTATCCATCGATAGCTAGCACTCACACGTATCTACTCGTCACTGAACTGCATGCGATACAAAGCCGCGTAATGCCCGTCTACAGCAAGCAGTTCCGTGTGCGTGCCCGACTCAACGATCTTCCCGGCATCCAGAACGATAATATGATCGGCCTTCTCTACCGTGGACAATCGATGCGCTATGACCAGGGTCGTCCTGTCTTTCATAAGCACGTTGAGCGCTTCCTGAATTCGCCGTTCGGATAGCGTATCAAGCGCGGATGTTGCTTCGTCAAGTATCAGCACCGGCGCATTTTTCAGAAGCGCCCTGCCGATCGCGATACGTTGCCGCTGACCACCCGATAGCAGAACGCCGCGATCACCAACCGTCGTCTCAAAACCATCGGGAAGTTCGTTAACAAAGTCGACAATGTGGGCAGCCTCCGCTGCTGCCATCAGTTCTTCGTCTGACCGCGACGTCAGCTGTCCGTATGCGAGGTTATTTCGGATCGTGTCGTTGAACAAGACCACGTCCTGACTAACGAGACTGATATTGCTGCGCAAGCTGTTTAACGTGTAATCACGAATCGAAACTTCGTCGATAAGAATGTCGCCCGAATCCAATTCGTAGAATCGCGACAATAAGCTGGCCAGGGTCGACTTGCCACTGCCGGAGTGACCGACGATGGCAAGTGTCTTTCCCGCGCCGATCGATACGCTGAGGTTGTCGATGACATTTCCGTCTTCATCGCCATAGGAAAATCGTATGGCGTCGAATCGAACATCGCCCCGCACACGCTCAACTTCGAGAGTGCCAGACTCTTCCTCATCCTTCTCATCCATAATCGAGAACAGGCTGTCCGCACCCGCGACGCCGCGTTGCAAGGTTGCGTTGACGTTGGTGATACGGCGAACCGGCTGCAGCATGAGCATCATCGCCGAGAAGAATGAAATAAACTGTCCGGGCGACAAGATGCCTTCGATCGACTGGCGCCCTGCCATGTATATGACGAGTGCGATGCCGATGCCGAAGACCACCTGGGTCACAGCAACGCCCATTGAACGAACGCGAATGAGTTTCAGATTTTGCTTTCGGTTCCGCTCATCCACTTCAGCCAACCGGTCCCGCTCATATTCGTAACCGCCAAATGCTTTTACAACGGAGTTACCACGAATAATCTCATCGGTAACCTGCGTCACCTCTCCGACGGAATCCTGAATTCGTGAACTGTAGCGTCGAAACGCTATACCGAGTAACCAGACGAGCGCCGCGACCACGGGAAACAGCACTGCAACAAAAACCGTCAGAAATGGACTGTGCCAGAGCATTACGCCGAACGCGGCAATGACCGTCAAAGTGTCGCGAACCGCGATCGTAACGACACTGGTCACGGACTCAGCGACCATCTCTACGTTATAGGTCAGCCTCGTCAGCAGTGGGCCGGCGGCCTGCGAATCGAAGAATTTGATCGGCAAGGTAAGAAACTTGTTGAAAACCTGCCTGCGCAGATCGCTGATGACGCTGCGTCCGATCCAGCCCAAAGACGCCTCGGTTGCGAAGCCGGACAAGCCTCGCAGAATAAAGATTCCCATGAACGCCACTGGAATCCATCTGCCAGATTCAACTTGTTTGGCGACAAGGGTCTCGTCCAACAGGGGCTGCAGCAGATATACGAGGCCGGCCTCGACAATCGCTGTTACCGCCATGCCGACAACCGCAATGAAGCCAATTAGCTTGTGCGGCGTTACGTATTGCCAGAGTCGGCCATAGATAACACGCACTTCTGGATCGATGCGTTTGCTCACCTTCGCGCCAAAGTCCTGTTACTCGACTGGATCATTGACTGTCGCAATGCTGATCTGGACGAATCCAAGTCGTCCGGCAACATCCATCGCCGTTACGACATACTGATGTTTGGCATTCGCGTCTGCGCTGATCGTCATCGGCAGCTTGTTATTTCCTTTGGAGACTTTCTGCAACGCATTGCGAATGGTGCCAGGGCGATTGTTGATCAGCTCGCGTCCATTAACGAGAAAGGTTCCTGTCGACGTAATCATGATATCGATTTGCTCAGGTGGTTCCTCGACCGCTGCAGAACTGTCGGCTTGCGGTAGGCTGATGTTGATCTGAGATTGCTTGACGAAGCTGGTCGACACCATGAAAAAAATCAGCAGCAGCAATACCACGTCAATTAGCGAGGTAAGATTCACCTCTGGCTGTGTTCGAGCTCGCAGGCTGAGCTTCACTTTTTGCTGCCCTTTGCCTTACCGCCTTTCTCGCTTCGTCGATGCAGCGCTTCGACCAGCTTGATCGCTTCCTTCTCCATATTCACAACGAGCGTATCAACGCGCGTGCGATAGTAGCGATAGCCTATGAGTGCGGGAATAGCCACCGTCAATCCTGCGGCCGTCGTGATCAGGGCTTCGGCGATACCACCAGCGAGAACCGTTGGGTCTCCCACGCCGTGCGTCGTTATGGCGGTGAATACCTTGACCATACCTATGACTGTACCAAGCAATCCAAGTAACGGCGTAATGGCGGCCACGGTTCCCAAAGTCTCAAGATAACGCTCCAGCTCGTGCACCACGTGACGGCCGGTGTCCTCGATCGAGTCTTTCATCACCACCCGCTCACGATCTCGATTGATCAGGCCAGCAGCGAGTATTTGTCCGAGAGCAGAACCCTGGTGCAGCGTCTGAATTTGTTTTTGATCGAGTTGATCGCGCTTGACCCAACCCCACACCTTGCTGGTGAGGTCTTCCGGGATGACGCGCTTTTGCTGCAGCGTCCAGAATCGTTCAAGAATTATTCCCATCGCGATAATCGCGCAAAGAATAATCGGCAACATCAACCAGCCGCCGGATTTGACTATTTCAACCATAAGGACCCGAACCACACGGAAAATGGAAATATACAGTGACAGCGACAAGAATTCTCGCTAAAGCTGTGCTCATTCGAACCAAAATCGCTGCCTGCGCTGTCTTTCCTCGCGCAGGAAAATGATTCCCTCTTCCGCGCAGAGTCGTAATCCGATCGCTCCGGAGCTTGCCGTGTCCAGCACGCGCGCTCCGCTGCCCTCCCAGCGCGCTCTGACGCGGTCCTTTGGAAACCCCCAGCGATTGCCGTAGGCGGCCGAGGCAATCGCATAGGCCGGTTTCAGTCGGGTCACAAATGCCGGGCTGGAGGACGTCAGGCTGCCGTGATGCGGAATCACGACAACACTGGCATTCTCGAACGGGTATCGCTGCAGAACCTCTGCCTCTGCGGCCAATTCGATATCCCCGGTCAGAACGAGATGATGCGATCCGGTGCTGGCGACCAGTACGCATGAACCGTCATTTCCCGACAAGCCTGTGTCGGCGCCGGGATGCACGAAGCGGAACACCACGCCATCCGCTTGCCAGGTCTGGCCTGCGCGGCAGTCCACGACGGCCTCCTCTACGTCGGCAAGCGCCTCGCTCGCGAATATCCGGCCCACCTTGAGGTGGCTGAGCAGTTCCGTAGCGCCGCCCGAATGATCATCGTCAGAGTGCGATATGACGAGCCTGTCAATGGACTGCACGCCTCGGTAGCGCAGGAATGGCAGCACGAACTGCTCGGCCGCACTCCCTCCTCCTCGGTACGACCTGCCGGTATCGAACACCAGCGTGCTATGCGGACTTTGCAAAAAAACGGCCAGACCCTGGCCGACGTCCAGAACCTCGGCATCGAAACAGCCTTGCGGGGGAAGCGCTGGTTTGTACAACAACAGCGCGATTACACCGATAGCCGCGAGCCATCGGCCCGGCCAGCCCCGCGGCAACACTACCCAGATAACCGGTAGAAAAACGAAACACATAACAGCGCGATCCGGACCATTGACGCCAGCAACAACAATATCGGCCATCGAGAGTGACGCAAAGACGCCGATAAGCCATTCAATTCCCTGGATACTCATCGCGCCCAGTTGGAGCAACAGATCGGCAGCAGGCTGCCAGACAGGTCGAACGACCATGCTTGCCAGTGTCAGCGGTACGGTAAGGATGCTGAAGACGGGCACCGACAGAAGATTCACCACTGGCGCCGTAATCGCGACGCGATGAAATATGAGCACGGTGAGCGGCATGAGCCCCAACAACAGCACAACCTGCATGGCGACAATGCTTCGAACTCGCACACCCAGCGCAGGACGCCGGTAGATCGTCGCGAACCACAGCAACAGTGCGACCGCGCCAAATGAGAGACTGAACCCAGGTGCCATCAGGGACAAAGGATCGACGACAAACAAGAGCAGCGCGACCTGCGCTAGAATTCTCCGGGGCACAGCACGTCGGCGACAGACAAATGCGACCCCGGCCAGTGCAAGCATTATGGTTGCTCGTTGTGACGGAACAGCAAAACCTGCGATGAATGCATAGCTTGCGCCAATGACTGTGGCGGCAATGACGGCGTGGTCGAGGTGATTTCCACGAACTCTGAGAATTCCTGACAATAACGCGATGGCTGCGAAACTGACGGCCGCCGCCAGACCAATGTGCAGACCTGAGATCGCCATCAGGTGACTGGTGCCCGTCAGCGCGTATCGCCGCCATTGGTCTCTGGAGACCATATGTCGGGTGCCGACGCCAATGGCAGCAAGCACAGCGGCGGAGTCTCCACCCTCCTGTGTGGCATGAGCGACGAAGTCTCGTCGATAGGCCTCGACCCAGGACAATGACCCGCGTTCGAGCAAACGATTTCGCTTTCCGGGAACGACATAGCCCGCAGCATGAATTTTTTCGCGGAACATCCAGTTCTCAAGACTGAAGCCGCCCGGATTGCTGCTGCCGCGAGGGCGCTTGAGGCGCAGCTCAAGCTCCCAGATATCACCGATAGCCGGCACAATTGGAGGGTCGTACCAGTTCACGCGGGACCGGGCGGGAATTCTCGGATCATCCACCGCTTCGATCAAAAACGAGGCGGATGCGCCCGCAATTTTCGGAAAATCGGCGATTCGAACGCTCGTGAGCATGCTATCACCGACGAATCGCGGGTCGAGTCTCGCATCGACAACTGCGTTCCCAGCCTGCACGAAGAGGGCGAAGCCAAGCACCGAAATGGCGAAGCCGCGCAGGCGACGGAAAGAGAAAATGAGGACCGCTGCAACAAATAGCGCATTGCAGTGGTCCGAGTCTAACGGAAGCCTGTTATGCTGCGCCGCGAAGCCTCCAGCAAGTAACAAAATACAGGCTTTGCTGGTCGTAACAGATGATGTCGAAAAGGTCGGCACATTCCATCAAAACCGGATCATTGACAGATGCCAAGGCGCTTTTTCAGGAAGTTCGCGTTCAAACGCCACCAACTCAGTGAGTTGTGGTTCATGACGCCATTCCGACACCTGTTGCACGACCACCGGCTGTGGGGCATTCGACGCAAAACGGTCGTGCCGGCGTTCGCTATCGGGCTGTTCATTGCGTTTATGCCCTTCCCGGGACACACGCTGACAGGTGCGCTGCTGGCACTGGCTTTTCGAGTCAATATACCGGTTGCCGCGCTGGCAACCTGGGTGTCCAATCCAGTGACGATGTTCGCGATGTACCCGGCGGCATACCAGTTGGGACGCCGCCTTTTGCATACGCCACTGCGGGATGTCCAGTTCGAGCTGTCATGGGACTGGGTTACGCATACCTTCGTTACGATATGGCAACCCATGCTGCTGGGCTGCGTCATTATGGGGACTGCCGCAGCCGTTGTCGGCTATGTCGCCCTGGATCTTTTTTGGCGTTCGTCTATTGCTGACTACAAGACGCGTAAACGAAAGAGCCGCCGCGACCGCGAAGCCTAGTCTGCCGGCTTCAGAGTCCCGCCTTCAAGCAGGAGAATTCGGTCCATTCTGGCGGCGATCGCGTGATCGTGAGTTACGATAACCAGGCTGGTTTTGAACTCTCTGTTTAGTTGCAGCATGAGATTCAGAACCTGCTCGCCATTGCCCGCATCGAGATTACCGGTCGGCTCATCGGCCAGTACCAGTCGCGGGCGTGTAATCAAAGCGCGAGCAACCGCCGCACGCTGGCGCTCACCACCCGACAACTCGCCAGGCTTGTGATGCAATCGCTCGCCCAGCCCAACTCGACCCAGCAATTCACGCGCCTCCTCAATCGCATCGGCGCGCCGCTGCTGCCGAATCATTAATGGCATAGCGACGTTTTCCTCAGCGGTGAACTCCGGCAGAAGATGATGAAACTGGTAGACAAAACCGACGTTGCGATTCCTGAGATCGCCCTTCGTCGATTCGTCAATGCCGTGCATCGCCTCGCCATTGATGAACACCTCGCCTTCGTTCGGCTCGTCAAGTCCGCCCAGGATCTGCAGCAGGGTCGTCTTGCCTGAGCCGGACGCACCAATAATTGCCACACACTCTGCCGGCTGAATCTTGAGGTCCACGCCATGCAAAACGACCAGGGTCGATGCACCTTCGCTAAAACTTCGAACGACGTTGCGACAGTCGAGTACAGGATCAGTCATATCGTAATGCCTCAGCCGGTGCGGTCTTTGCGGCCACCCAAGCCGGATAAATGGTTGAAATTAAAGCAAGCACCAGCGCAATAACTGCCACCAGCACTACATCGCCGTACTGCAGTTCCGACGGCAGGTCGCTGATAAAATAAACATCCGCAGCAAGAAATTTGATGCCCAGTGCGGACTCGAGAAACCCGATAATCGTCTCAAGATTCAGCGCCAGCAAAACTCCCAGTCCAACACCTGCCACTGTCCCGGTAATTCCGACGATACTGCCCTGCGTTACGAATATCTTGAGGATACTGATCGGTCGCGCACCCATCGTCCGCAGTATGGCGATATCAGACTGTTTGTCTTTAACAACCATGACCAGTGTCGAAACAATATTGAAGGCCGCTACGGCGATGACCATCATCAGAATCACGAACAGTATGGACTTCGTTATTTGAATGGAACGAAAAAAATTGACGTGTCGGCGGGTCCAGTCTCCTACCAGAACGGGTTCGCCATTCGCCAGAGCGACCTCTCGCACAATCGCAGCCGCCTCATATATCTCCGTCACCGCAAGCCGCACGCCGGTGATCGAGGTGCCCATCCGATAGAGTTTCTGCGCGTCGCGGATATTGATGAACGCCAGACGTCGATCGAACTCGTACATTCCAACACGGAAAATACCGCTCACAGTGAAACGCTTGGTTCTCGGCACAACGCCGGCCGGAGTCACTATTCCCTGTGCGAGCGTCACCGTCACTTTATCGCCAACGCCGACTTGCATTGCTTCAGCCAACTCGACTCCCAGAACCACATTGAAATCCCCGGGTGCCAGTTCTCTGAGACTGCCGGCTTGCATGACACCGCCAATTCCAGAGACCGCATTTTCCAGGGGAGGATCGATGCCGCGCAGTTCGGCGCCGCTTAAAGCTGCCTCAAAAACCAGCAGGGCCTGACCGTCAACATATGGTGCGGCAGCACTGACGCGAGAATTCTCAAGCGCCAGGTCGATCAGATCAGCGGATGCTGGCAGCTTGCCATCGACACCTTCAATACTGGCGTGCGCCGTCATCGCCAGCAGTCGATCTTTCAATTCCCGTTCAAAACCGTTTACAACCGACATCACGACGATGAGCACCATTACCGCGATGGCTATGCCCAGCATCGAAATCGCAGAAATCAGCGAAACGAAACTATTGTTGCTTCGCGAGCGCACGTAACGGCTGCCGATCCAGTATTCAAAGCCCTGACTCATTTAACTACGCTCATGTAACTACGCTCATCCTGAATCACTCATATCGCAGCGCGGCGGCAGGGTTAACCATCGCGGCACGTCTGGCAGGATACAGAGTGGCGAGCGACGTCAGGACAAATGCCGAAATCGCAATGGTTATGACGTCCTGTGATTCCAGTTCGGAGGGGATGGCAGTAACGTAGTAGACATCGCCAGGCATAATCTGAAAACCGAAAAACTGCTCCAGAATCGGAACCAGCGTCGGCACGTTCAATGCGAGCAACACGCCAAGAACGACGCCGATCGCAACACCTGCCCAGCCAATCACCGCGCCCTGCACGAAAAATACTTTCACAACGCCCTGTGGGTCCATACCGAGCGTACGCAGAACCGCTATGTCGGTCGTCTTGTCGGTAACAACCATCACCAGGCTTGCAACGATATTGAATGCAGCGACACCGATAATGAGTGACAGAATCAAGGACATCATCATCTTCTCGAGCCGAATCGCCCGAAAGTAACTGCCATTCTCAATAGTCCAGTCACTGCTGGTGTATTCATCGCCCAATGTCGCGCGCAGTGACCGGGATATGGCAGGAGCAGCCATTACGTCATCAGCCCGGAATCGAATCGAAGTCACCGCGGTTCCGAGGCCCAGGATTTGCGCGGCGTCGTCTGCATGGACAAGCGCAAGCACCGCGTCGTGATCCTGCAGTCCGGCCTCGAATATTCCTCGCGTGATAAATCGTTCGAGAACTGGCTGCAAGGTGCCGTCGCCGACGGGTTTTGGCACCAGCAATACGATACCGTCTCCCACTCTGGCACCGAGGTCGTACGCAAGCATTCGGCCGAGAATAATGCTGCGGTCGCCGGCTTGCAGGACGTCGAGGTTTCCGTCGACCATATTGATTAACTCACCGGACAACGCCTGCTCATAGCCCGGCTCAACTCCGTTTACCAAGACAGCCACAAGATTGCTGCCGGACTGAATCATGCCTTCCATCTGGACGAAAGGCGCTGCCGCTTTGATGCCGGGCTCAGCCGCGACCTGCTCAAGCAGCGATTCCCAATCCTCGGTTGACCCGTCCGCGGCAGCTACGGACCCATGGGCCGACATGCTCAGCAAGCGATTCCGCAGCTCGCCTTCGAAGCCATTCATGACAGACAGGATGACGATCAGCGCAGCAACGCCCAGAGATATCCCCAGAAGGGATATCAGCGTGATAAAGGACACGAATCGGGTGCGCCTTTTGGCCCTCAAATAGCGCAGTCCAATGAAGAGTTCGACTGGTTTTAGCATCGGCTCGCATTAAACCACATTCAACGACTTGTGACGCAGTTCGCAGGAGGGTGGGCAGGGACCGGTGATATAGTCCTTAGACACGATATTGGAGTACTACCGATGACCAGATTGCGAATCGTATCCGCCGTAGCTTTGCTCGTAGCCTTTGGCTCGCTGGCAAATGCCGAAACCGTCACTATGGACGGGGCGATTGCGCGTTCGGATGATGGACGTCCGTCACGAGGAATGTCGCAAACGAGCGTTGAGTCCACGTACGGCAGTCCAACTTCGAAAAAAGCGGCTGTGGGTGAACCGCCGATCTCGCGATGGGAATATGCGAATTTTGTCGTATTTTTCGAATACGACAAGGTTATCCACGCGGTCGCAAAACGCTAGACCAGCCCAGAACACCCAAAAATCAAGCCCGGGTCGGCTTCGACCCGGGCTTTTTTTGTGTCTGTGTAATAATCCCGTCCCGCACACCTCACATCAAGCAAACAACGCAGTGAACGACAGCCAACTTATTCCCGACAAATTTCAGCTTCCACAAGCTGGCGAATACACGGCATGGGGCCGCCTGATCGGTGCCAGCCTGTCCCTCGCGGCCGCAGAGCTGGCCAAACAGCTCGCCGCCAGCGGCAAGCGTCCGTTACTGGTCCTGGCTGAAGACCCGCGGCACGCCGATCAGCTCGAAGCGGAAATTCGATTCTTCAGCGATAACACCATTCCGGTCGAACATTTCCTTGAGTGGGAGACCCTGCCGTGGGACAGCTTCTCCCCCCACCAGGACATCATTTCAGAACGACTCCGGGTCCTCGCAGCTTTGCCCAAGATGGCTGGCGGCGTAATCATTGCGACCGTTGGCATTTTGCATCAACGCTTGCCGCCACTCGACTACGTCGCGGCGCGCTCGTTGACCTTGGCTCGCGGCCAGCAACTGCCTCGTGAGGAATTCACCAGGTCTCTCATTGAGTCTGGCTACCTGCGCGTCCCGCAGGTCGCTGAGCACGGCGAGTTCGCCGTCAGAGGCTCCTTGATCGACATATTCCCGATGGGAACCAATGCCCCGGTCCGGATTGATTTCTTCGATGACGATATCGAGTCGCTGCGCTTTTTTTCGCCCGAGAACCAGCTATCAGGCGAGAAAGTCGAGTCGATCAATATCCTGCCCGCCAGGGAAGTCCCACTGGATGCCAATGCAATTGCAGCTTTTCGCCACGCTTATCGTGAACGATTCGAAGGCCAGCCCGGCAAGTCCCGCGTATACCGGGACGTATCGGACGGGATCGCACACGGCGGTATCGAGTATTACCTGCCGCTCTTCTTCGACTCCACAGCGTCTTTCGCCGACTATCTGCCCGGCAATTGCGTCGTGCTGTCGCCGAACTCTCTGGACTCCCTGCTGGAGCAGTTTTGGGCAGAAACGCGGGAACGTTTCGCGATGTGTAGCCTCGATAAGGAAAGACCCGTCCTTAGCGCAGACGAAACATTCATAAATCCCGAGAAAATTGCATCACGGCTAAACGCATTTTCTCGCATTCGCTACTCTGCACAATCGCAGAGTGACGGTGCCATCAATTTCGGAACCCGGCTTCCGCCTGCCATGAAGATAGAGGCGCGCTACGAAGACGCGGCTATTGCGCTAATGCAGTTTCTGCAGTCCTTCGAAGGGCGCGTGCTCTTCAGCACCGACTCGCCCGGCCGGCGTGAGCAACTGCACGATCTTCTGTCCGGGCGTGATCTCGATCTGGCGCGTGTCGATGGTTGGCAGGAGTTCCTCGATGACGGTCATCGGATCGGCGTGACGATCGCACCTGTTGACAACGGTGTCCTGTTACCGAATGCCGGCATAGCTATCGTCAGCGAGCAACAGTTGTTCGGCGAACGCACCAAGACGCGCCGCCGCAAACAACGCAAGGACCGCGACCCCGAAACCATCATTCGGCAACTCAATGACCTGGAAGAAGGATCTCCGGTCGTGCACGCCGAGTACGGTGTTGGACGCTACCTGGGTCTTATCACGCTCGAAGCCGGCGGAATCAAAGCCGAGTTCCTGCATCTCCAGTATGCCGACGGCGACAAGTTGTACGTACCTGTGCACGCGCTGGAACTGATCTCCCGATACACCGGTGCGTCGCCAGACAATGCGCCCCTGCATCGACTCGGAAGCGATCAATGGGAAAAGGCGCGAAAACGTGCCATCAAGAAAATTCGCGATGTTGCCGCCGAGCTACTCGATATCTATGCACGCCGGGCCGCGCGCGTTGGACACCGTTTTCGCTGGCCCGAGAACGAGTACCGTTTATTCGAATCCGGTTTTCCGTTTGAGCTGACAGAAGACCAGGCACAGACTATTGACGAGGTCCTCAAAGACCTTGCCTCGGATCTGCCGATGGACCGCGTTGTGTGCGGCGATGTTGGATTCGGGAAAACCGAAGTGGCACTACGCGCAACGTTTGCAGCCGTTCACGGTGGCAAACAGGTTGCCGTACTTGTGCCAACAACCTTGCTCGCCCAACAGCATGGACAAAATTTTCGCGACCGATTTGCCGACTGGCCGATTCGCGTCGAAGTCCTTTCGCGTTTTCAGTCTGCAAAGGAAGTCAAAAACATCGTCAGCGGTCTGCAGTCAGGCAATGTTGACGTTGTAATCGGTACTCACAGATTGCTGGGTCATACGAAGGATTTTCATGATGTGGGGCTGGTCATCGTCGACGAGGAACACCGATTTGGCGTGCGGCACAAAGAGTCGATCAAGTCCCTGCGCAGCGAGATCGACGTACTGACACTGACCGCAACACCGATACCCAGAACGTTGAACATGGCTTTTGGCGGCATACGTGAAATGTCGCTAATCACCACACCGCCGGCAGAACGACTTGCCGTCAAAACCTTCGTTTCCGAGTGGAGTGACGTTGTGGTCCGGGAGGCCTGCCTGCGTGAGATAAAGCGCGGCGGACAGGTCTATTTTATCCATAACCGTGTAGAAGACATCGGACGGGTCGAAATGGAGCTGCAGAAGCTGGTTCCGGAGGCCAATATTCGAATCGGCCATGGGCAAATGCCTGAGCGCGACCTGGAGCAGGTCATGCTGGATTTCTATCACAGACGTTTTAACGTGCTGCTGTGCACTACGATCGTTGAGAGCGGCATTGATGTCCCTACAGCCAACACCATCATAATCAATCGAGCGGATCGATTCGGACTTGCGCAGCTGCACCAGTTACGTGGACGGGTCGGCCGTTCTCACCACCGTGCCTATGCCTACCTCGTTGCCCCACCCAAAACTGCCATGACCCCCGATGCGGTTAAACGTCTTGAGGCCATAGATTCGCTCGAAGACCTCGGTTCCGGCTTTACGCTTGCAACCCACGATCTCGAGATTCGAGGCGCCGGCGAGCTTTTAGGTGACACGCAAAGTGGCCAGATTCAGGAAATCGGCTTTTCTCTGTACACCGAACTCCTGGGGCGCGCAGTGGACTCGCTCAAGTCCGGAAAAGAACCCGATCTGGACGCGCCTTTCGACAGCGGCGTCGATATCAACCTGCATGTCCCTGCCCTGTTGCCCGACGACTACGTGCCGGATGTACACCTGCGCCTGATGCTCTACAAGCGCATCTCGGCGGCTGAAAATGCAGAGGATCTGCGAGAATTGCAGGTTGAACTGATCGATCGTTTCGGACTCCTGCCGGATGCCACCAGGAATCTGATTCGCATTGCATCCATTAAGAGAACCGCTCTCGCACTGGGTGTGGAGAAAATCGACGCCGCGGACCGCGGCGGATACCTGCTTTTCGCTGCTGAGAGCCATATTGACCCTGTCGCTCTCGTTCAATTAGTGCAAAATAACAGCCGTAGATATCGACTGCAGGGCTCACATCGCCTGCAGATTACAGGCGAATGGGTCGATATCGAGAAACGATTTAGCGCGATCGAGGACCTTTTGCAGCATCTCGCGATCAAAAAGAGCTAACAGGATGGTTCACCGAGTGATGAAAATAGTACCTATCTTACTGCTGCCTCTCTTGGCAGCCGCAGCGCTGGCAGAGGAGTCGGATCTCGCGGAAGAGCCGGTAGAAGTCCGGCGTTATACAGTCGAATTGATGATATTTGCTTACGAGCAAGGCCAGTCGAGCGGATCAGAGATTTTCATTCCGGATGAGCCGCCGCCGATTGATTACGGTGCAGACGAAGAACTGATCGATTTCATATTTGGCGATGAGATGCCGCCCACTGACTTCGCCAGTCCTGCTGACGAACCCGAACTGGCCGAAATTCAACTGGTTTTGCATGAACGGCAGGTCAACCCGGATGACCCTTATGCTTTCGTCATGCTGCCCGAAGAGGACTTCGTACTATTGGATATCGTCGCAGGCCTGGACGAACTGGATGCTTACATACCACTGATGCATTTTGGCTGGACGCAGCCCATGTTTCCGGAGCAGGAACCTGAGGTGCGGCTGTTAAGTTCTTTCGCCACGCCACCTGAGGGCCTGGAAGGTAATCTGTCCTTATACCTCAGTCGTTACCTGCACCTCGCGGTCAATTTGCAGATGGACTCAACCACGCTGGAAAAATTCTCCACTCCTGAAGGCGTGGGAGAATTGGAAGAAGCGAGCGAACCAGAGTCTGTGCCGGACCGCTACGTTTTCGGCGACGGTACCAATCAATTCGAGTTCGATGACATGGGCGGCGATGGCCTTGCGGCATTTCCGGTTCGATACCGCATTGAGGAGGACCGAATTGTTCGCAACGGTGAGCTACGCTATTACGATCATCCGAAGTTCGGCGTACTGGCGAAGATTACGCGCGTTGAAGAACAAGAGTCAGACGAGTTCGAGGAAGAACTACTCGGCTTCGACGGAGAGTAATTCCTCAAGAAACTCACGAGCTTCCCGTTTTTCAGCATTCACGTGGGCAACCGAAACTGTGTAGGTAACGCTTACGAACCTGGACGAACTTGCGCGCGGGTGATGCATCCCCAGCTCACGGACAGCCGTCGAAATCCTTGTCGCGAAATCGCGTACGCCATCTTCGTCAGTCGCGTGGGACAAAACAAGAAACCGCTGGCCGTCGGGGCGCGCTATGACATCACTGGCGCGCCGCAAACAACGCCTGATCGCCCGACCTACGCGTCGCAAGCAGGAATCCGCTGCGTGTCGACCGAAGACTTCAAGATAGGCATCGAAGTCTTCGAGTGTAAATATGACCAATGACAACTTGCTTTTTTCCCGCGCCGCAACGGCCCAGTCGTGTTCAAACACATCAGCGAAAGCGCGCCCATTCAGCAAACCGGTAACTGGATCATCACGCGATAAGTCGCGAATGCGCCGCTTGGCTTTGAGCAGTGCATGATGCACCTCAGCACTTTCTGGCGTTCCGACGCCCGTACCCGATCGCCAAAACGCAGCATAGAAGGCCGCCGAGTCCTCGTTCGGCAGTTTCAGCGGTCGCAGCGACAAGAGATATTCACGACCATTCGATTCGACGGGCAAACTCGCTTCGTCCTGCGATCGAACGATCTCACTGACCTCGAGAGCAAGTTCACGGTCAGCGAGTTCCTCAATGACGTCCGCGAACGGTTTTTTCAGAATATCGCCGTCGGCGATCGAATTGAAAGCAGGGTTCGCCATTACAACCGGCCAGTCCGGCTGGTCGATGCGCACGAGGATCAATGGCTCCGTCGTTGCAGCTATGACCTGTTCGAGGACTGTTCGATTGATGGCTTTCATCTATGCTCGACCGAATGCAATTGAAAAAACTGCAGTAAGAGGGATTCTGCCAGTGTTCGTGCCGAAAAAGTACTGGCCTTAACATCCTGGTGGATCGGAGTGTCTCCCCGTCCGGCCGCCCGGTTCACGATCAATGCAAGGCAGGCATAGGTCAGGCCCAACTCGCGCGCGATCGCCGCCTCCGGCATCGCGGTCATTCCGATGAAATCGGCTCCGTCACGCTCAAGCCGATCGACTTCTGCCGCCGTCTCAAGTCGCGGTCCCTGTGTCGCCGCGTAAACGCCACCATCGTAGCAATCGATATCCGCCGCTTTTGCGGCATCCAGCAATCCCTGCCGCAACTCACCGCAAAATGGTTCAGTAAAATCAATGTGATCGATCTCACCCTCGTCGCCATCATAAATCGTATGCTGCCGGCCCCAGGTGTAGTCCAGAATTTGATCCGGTACCGCAATCTCTCCCGAATCCCGAATGTCCGACACAACCCCTACTGTATTCAAAGCAATAACTGCGCTTGCGCCAGCGGCCTGCAGGGCGGCAAGATTCGCCCTGTAGTTGATGGCGTGCGGCGGAATCGTGTGCGGTTCGCCGTGCCGGGCAATAGAGAGAACCGTGCACTCATCGATTTGGCTACGCCTGATAGGGGCGGACGGTATCCCGAAGCGCGTTTCAGACAAGGGTTCTGCTTCCCCTTTGGCGAATTGCTGAAAGCCACTGCCAATAATCAGTCCATAGCAATCAGGCATTGAGTTCAAGCTCCGGCGGGGCGCTCCATTTCACGAACAGGGCATTCGCTTCCTGCCACTCGTCGCTCGCCAGCAATGCCTCCCTCGTGGTCTGCCCGGTTCCGTGGAGGCGAGCAAGCCGAACCAGTGACAGCGGATTGGAGTAGCCATTCAGGGCATCGACCGCCTGATGTGCCGCGTCACGATCGTTACACGTCAAAATCATGTCGCAGCCCGCCTTCAATGCCAGCCGCGCGCGATCCGCCATGGCGCCATAGCTCGACGTCGCCTTCATACTCAGGTCATCACAAAAGACAGCGCCGCCAAAACGAAGTCGCGATCTGAGTTCACGTTGAATCCAGTACTCGGAGAAACCTGCCGGCATGCTGTCGATTTCTCGATAGACGATGTGGGCCAACATGACCCCCGCAACCACGGACGTGTTGATCATTCGCTCGTACGGCCGCATGTCGTCGAGAATCAACCCGTAATCTCGTCTGTCGACCGGCAGTTTGAGATGCGAATCAGCAACAACAGCGCCATGCCCGGGAAAGTGCTTGGCAACAGCGGCCATTCCCGCGCTCTTCAGACCACGCGCAAATGCCTCGGCCAGTTCGCTGACTGCTTCGGGCCGCTTGTGGAATGAACGATTACCAATAATTTCGCTGATACCCCAGTCCAGATCGACGCAGGGAGCAAAACAAAGGTCGATGCCAGCAGCCCGTAATTCTGACGCGATCAACCATCCCGCCTGTCGCGCAATCTTCAAGCCCGACTCGCGATCGCGATCATACTCTCTGCCGATGTGTCGCATCGGCGGGATCAGCGTGAAGTCTTTGCGGAATCGCTGTACCCGACCACCCTCGTGATCGACCGCGATTATGAGTGGCGGACTGCGCAGCGCACGAATCTCCGACACGAGATCAGTCACCTGCTCGACCGATTCAAAATTCCGTGCAAACAGGATGACTCCGCCCACAGCCGGCTCCCGCAGAATATCGCGGTCCGCAGGACTCAGCGCGAGTCCGTCGACATCAAGCATCACAGGTCCGAGTGACATCCGTTACGCCTCGTGAGTGGTGGTTATTCCCGCGAAAATACCGCGATCGATTCTACATGGGCTGTGTGAGGGAACATATCGATAATACCTGCTGCTTCGAGACGATAGCCCTGCTCGTGAACCAGAATTCCTGCATCACGGGCCAGCGTGCCGGGATGGCAGGATACGTAGACAATTCGTTCGGGATTCAGAAGCTTCATCCGCGACACGACCTCCGCTGCACCGCTGCGCGCCGGGTCAAGCAGTACGCGATCCCATCCCGCCTTGACCCAGTCTTCGCCTCCATCGATCTTGCTGAGATCGGCAACACGGAACTCTACGTTGTCGAGCCCGTTCTTTTTCGCATTTTCCGCCGCTCGCGCAACCAGCGTCCTCTCTCCCTCGATGCCAAGGACCGTCCCGGACCGTCGCGCCAATGGCAGCGAAAAATTGCCTATTCCAGAGAACAGATCCAGCACCCGGTCTTCCGGGCCGGGCTGCAATTGCTCGACCGCGAAACTCACCATGCGTCGATTGATATCGCTGTTCACCTGGACGAAATCAACGGGCTCGAAATCAATTCGGACATCGAAGTCAGGCAGCGTGTAACAGAGTGACTCATCAAGCCCTTTCGGCTCAATCAGTTCCAGTGAATCCAGCCCCCCGGGTTGCAGATAAATCCTGCATCCGTTTACAGCACCGAAGGCGATCAGATGTTCTTTGTCGGCATCGGTCGGCGGATCAAGAACGCGAAACACCATCGCGATCGAGTTCTCGGCAACCGCAATCTCGATTTGGGGCAAGCGCGCACGAATCGACAGCTTCGCCACCAGATCGCTCAGCGCATCGATTTGTCCGCCAACGGGCTCTGCCAGAACTTCGCAGCGATGCATATCGGTGATGAACGGTGCATGACGCTCACGAAACCCGACCAGGACTCGTCCCTTCGCCGGTACGTCTTTAACCGCGAGGCGTGCGCGCCGACGATATCCCCAACCGGGCCCCGTCATCGGGTCCAGCCAGGTATCGGGATCAACCCTGGCGATTCGTTCGAGATTGTCTTTGAGGGTTTGCGATTTAATGTCGCGCTGATAATCGTCGCTTACATGCTGAAGCGAGCAGCCGCCACAACGCCCGAAAGCCTCGCACTTGGCGTCGATTCGATCACCCGACGCTTCCTTAACCTCGAGAAGCTCTGCCTCGTCGTAATTGCGCCGCGACTTACGACGCATGAATTCAACCGTTTCTCCGGGCAACGCACCTGCGACAAAAACCTTCTTTCCATCGACCGCAGCAATACCACGACCATCATGGGTCGCAGACTCGATTACAGCCGTTTCCGGCTCCCAACGTTTTTTTCTGGCCATCAGAGGGCGCTAAGCGGCCCAGGCCGCGAGAAATTCATTGAGGTGTGGCTGATCCATCGTCTCGAGCGTAGAGCGGACCAGTTGGTACTCACGGTCCAGATCGGATTTATCCAGATGACCACGCATGAATTCGAAGCGTAGATAACACAACCAGGTATTGAGAACGTCAGTCTCGCAATAGTCGCGAATTTCACGGATGCCGCCGCTCTGGTACTTATCCCAGACTTTGTCGCCGCTCATTCCCAGTTTGCCGGGAAAGCCCAGCAGCACCGCCATCTGGTCCAGGCTTGCTCGACCTCGGGGCTGGAAACCAGCCAGCACGTCCATCAGATCGACATGTCGCCAATGAAATCGACTCAGATAATTATTCCATTTGAAGTCACGATCATTCTCACCCATTTCCCAATAACGTGGTGCCTGAATATTGTGCTTGAGTGCTCGGTAATGCAGCACGGGCAAATCGAAGCCGCTACCATTCCAGGAAACAAGGTCAGGCGTGTAGCGCTCGATACCATCGAAGAAACGCTGCACGATCTCCGCTTCATCGGACTCCTCATCACCAAGCGTCCACAGTTTAAACGTGTCTTTGCTGCGGAAAGTCACGGATATCGCGACAATGCGTTGCAGATGCAAGGGCAGGAACTCCGACCCGGTCTTTTGTTGCTGCATGAACATCATCGCAGTCGCGACTTCGTCATCGGGCAATCCGTCAAGATCCCAGAAGCGCCGCCCGAACTCGACGTCCGGGACAGTTTCGATATCAAATGAAAAACAATGCATTTCTTTTCCGTTGTCCAGCCGTTACCTAACCGTTATCCGCGGCTTCTACCACCGCGAACGCCATCACGAGCCCTGCGTCATCAGTCAGACTGACGTGCCCTTTGCCTATACCCAGTTCCTCGCAGACTTTTTGACCACGCTCCGACCAGATAATCAGCGGCCTGCCCCACTCGTTACGGGTAATTCCAACATCACGCAACCATACGCCGTGCGCAAACCCGGTACCCATCGCTTTCACTGTGGCCTCTTTGCCGGCAAAACGCATCGCCAGAAATCTTGCCGGCTCATTCGTCTGTTTGAAGAGATCCATTTCTTCTTCCATCAAGATGCGCCGCGCAAAATGCTCGCCGAATCGCTCCCAGGTCGCATCCATGCGGGACATTTCGACAATGTCGGTTCCGATGCCAAAAATCACAAAACGCTCAACCTGCTCTGGCTTCGGTCATCACGCGCTTCATATCACTCACCGCCATCGCGAGTCCATCAAACACGGCTCTTGAGACAATTGCATGCCCTATGTTCAGTTCGACAATTTGGGGTATTGCGGCAATAGCCGTAACGTTCTGGTAATGCAGGCCGTGTCCCGCGTTGATGATGAGCCCCAGATTGTGTCCGTATTCTGCCGCCTCGACAACACGCCGTAATTCGGCTTCCTGCTCATCGCCCTCTGCATCAGCATACGAACCTGTGTGCAGCTCAACGACGGGAGCACCTGCCGCGACCGCAGCATCGAGTTGTTCAGCATCAGGATCGATGAACAACGACGCTCGAATGTTGTCGCCTGCAAGTCGCTCGCAAGCGCTCGTGATCTTCTCGATCTGAGCCTTCACATCCAGACCGCCCTCTGTCGTCAGTTCCTCTCTCTTTTCCGGAACGAGACACACATCGGACGGCTTGATTCGGGACGCGATCTCAAGCATTTCATCAGTGACCGCCATCTCCAGGTTCATGTGCGTGCGCATGACCTCATTGATCGCCAATAGATCGTCATCATGAATATGGCGGCGATCCTCTCTGAGATGCACAGTAATGCTGTCTGCACCAGCCCGCTCGGCCATAATGACCGCGTCCGCGGGGCGTGGGTAGCTTGTACCTCTGGCTTGCCGCAGCGTAGCAACGTGATCGATATTTACGCCGAGCAATAGTGTTTCACTGAGCATTATTGTTCTGATTCCTGCTATTCGAAAGCGCAATTCTACCGCGATGCAGGTCCATCAGCACCTTGCGACTCTTGAGTTCTTTACCACCGAGGTGAAAACCGATGATTTCGCGTAGTAAACGGTTCGCGGCGCGCAGGATATCGGGCTTCTCAAAGCGTTGCGCGGCAATTTCCATGAACACCTCACCTTTGAACACCAACGGGCCCTCACGCTCTACCATTACCGGGCCCTGCTCCATACGAAATTCGTAGTTTTGATCAATCTTGAGCGCTTCCCGACTACCGAACTCATTATCGAGGTTAACCGCGTAGCCCAGCAAACTCAGGAGCTCAAGTTCAAATGAGCGCAGCGCGGCAGCGATATTGTCGGTGATCAGCAAGGCCTTGATAACCGCCTCGTACAGAGCGAATATTTCGGGCTGCGGATCATAGCGATGCAGGAAGTGCAGTAACAATTCGTTTACGTAGTAAGCCGAGAAAATGGCATCGCCGACGATGCCCGCCGGAGGACCTGCGGTTTCCGCACCGGTCAGAGTCCCCAGGTCCGACTTCGCGACCCAGGAAACGCGAAGTGGCAGGAACGGGCGCAGCACGCCTGCCAGCCGGGATTTGGAGCCTCGACTCCCTCGCGCAACCACCGCTATCTTGCCGTGATCGCGTGTCACGATATCGAGTAATTGACTGGTGTCCCGAAACGGACGGTGGTGCAAGATGTAACCCGGTTGCTGTTGAACGCGGCGCTGTGAACTCATGCGCTGTGCACCGCCTAAGTCCCCTCGTATCCCAGACTCATCAGGTCTTTATCATTATCGGCCCAGTTGCTCTTCACCTTCACCCAGAGTTCAAGGTGAACTGCCTCGCCAAGTAAACTGGCTATTTCAAGACGCGCGGACCGACCAACTTTCTTCAGGACACTGCCGTTCTTGCCAACGGCAATGCCCTTCTGGCTGTCGCGCTCGACCCAAATGACCGCGTTGATAGCGACGCCCCTCTCCTCATGGACAAGGCGCTCAACCTGCACAGTCAGTCCGTACGGCATCTCCTGATGCAACATCAGGGTTAGTTTCTCGCGAATAATCTCTGCAATGTGAAACTCTTTGCTTCGATCCGTTTCCATGTCCGGTGGAAAAAGTGGCGGCGACTCCGGCAGGTACGGCGGGATCATTCCCATGAGGTGATCGAGGTTGTCTTTCTTGATGGCCGATATTGGAACGATCTCGGCGAACTCGAATCGCGCCGCCAAGACCGCGAGCCCTTCGAGCAACTTTTCCTTGGGATGAATCTTGTCGATCTTGTTGAGCAGTGCGATCACCGGCGCATTGCAGGACTTCAAACGTTGCAGCACATCATCATCTTCTTCGGTCCAACGACTCGCGTCACAAACGAATAGAACCAGGTCGGCATCCGCAAGAGCGTTCGCCGCAGTACGGTTCATCATGCGATTCATTGCTTTTCCGGCTTTGCGATGCAATCCCGGCGTATCAACGAATATGATTTGTTCTTTGTCGGCTGTGTGCACCGCCAGGATTCGATGCCGCGTCGTCTGGGGTTTCGCTGTAACGATACTGACCTTGCGGCCCATTACGGCATTGATCAGTGTCGATTTACCAACATTTGGACGGCCTATGACGGCAACCAGTCCACAACGATAATCATCAGAAAAATTCATTCTTGAGTCTCGACCAGTCGCTCGATCATCTTTCGGGCTGCCTTCTGTTCCGCTTTGCGTCGCGTCGTTGATTCACCGTCTGTAACGCTCGACGATTCGACGATTGTACAAGTCACAACGAAGCGTTGCTTGTGTCCCTTGCCGGATACCTCGGCCAGCTCGTACAGAGGCAGGGACATTCCGCGCGCCTGCAGCCACTCCTGCAATCGAGTCTTGGGGTCTCTAAGGTCCTGCACGTCCGGGAGTTCGCGATATCGCGACTCGTAAACTCTATCGATAAGCGCTTTCGCAGCGTCAATTCCGCTGTCCAGAAACACCGCACCAAAAATAGCTTCCAGGGTGTCGGCCAGGATCGATTCGCGCCGATGGCCGCCGGTTTTACGCTCACCACTACCTAGAATCAGGTGTTCGCCCAATCCGAGCTCAAGAGCGATTTCGGCGAGCGTCTCCTCTTTTACCAGTGAAGCGCGAAGCTTGGTGAGGTCACCTTCCGGTGCATCCGGCCGAGCCCGGTATACCGCCTCGGAAACAACGAATTCGAGGACTGCATCGCCGAGATATTCGAGGCGTTCATTATTGTGTTGAGTTGCGCTTCTGTGGGTTAACGCCTGCTCGAACAGCTCAGCGTTCTGAAACCGAAATCGCAGCGTCTTCTCGAGCCAGCTCTCGGCTTTGTTCAATGCTTCGCTCTCTCATGCCGGGATCGCTCGCCCGACGATCTAACGGCGTATCAGTGCTCGCTTGTCGAAGTCCACGACGAAGGAGATATTGGAAATAAACGGCGCCTTATGCGAATAAGTGGCGACGACTTCATAGCCACTACCTACCTTCGTTACTTTAACTTCCTTTGCGGTAATTTCACTAACACTTTCTATATCAAACCGACTAGCGATCGAGCTGCGGATGGATGTACGTGTCGCATTGGTACCGTCGAATTCCTTTTGAACCCCGGAAACAACAGATGACACCTTCATGTAGTTGAGATAAATCGGCGCCAAACGCATCCCTGCAAAGACAAACACGCCGATAAATGCCACCAGGATCGCCACGCCCAGCGTTGTCATACCGGTCTGGCGGCGCTTGAATTGCGCCCTGTTTATGGACTTGACGTACATGCTGACTTCTCCGAATCGTTACGCTGTTATTTAACAATATCAGGCGCAAGCGTGCTCGATTTTAGCCATCAAATCAGTGACTGACGCCACATTATTCGATTTTTGTACCAATTCTGCCCCAATCAGGCATCTCCCAGGGAACGAAGTGCATCCATACCCGCACGGCTTCCCCAACAAGATATTTCTCCGGAATCGCTCCGATATAACGGCTGTCTTTGCTATGGTCGCGGTTATCGCCCATCACAAAATACTGCCCTTCGGGAACCCTGTAGACGCCATCCTGTTTCGATCTTCCGGGATCATGGATCAACGTTTGGTGAATTCGCCCATCCAGATCCTCGATGTAAATCGGCACCTGCTCGAAAATTTCACCATTGGCACGAAGATCCACGACCTCGCCATTAATCGTCAACCGCTGGCGCTCGAGCGATACCGTATCACCGGGTAGGCCGACGACCCTTTTGATGTAATTGATGCTTGGGTCTGACGGCAGGCGAAAAACGACCACATCCCCTCGCGCCGGCTGGCCTGTTTCGATGATCTTCGTTTCGGTTACCGGCAGTCGAAGCCCGTAACTGAATTTCTTGACGAATATGAAGTCGCCGACCACAAGAGTCGGCTTCATGGACCCCGAAGGAATGCGAAACGGTTCAAAGATAAAAGAACGTATCACCAAAACGAAAATCAACACCGGGAAGAACGAACGTGAGTATTCGACCAGTGTCAGGATTAATGTCGGTGATGTACGACTGTCTTGTTCTGCAGTTTTCCAAACCAGTGTGTCCATCGCCACAACAACGCCGGAAACCAGCGTCAGCAGTGTCAATATCAGCGCGAGATTAATGCTCAATGTAGTGACTCACTTTTCAACTCGAAGTACGGCGAGAAACGCTTCCTGCGGAATTTCGACGGAACCTACCTGTTTCATCCGCTTCTTACCAGCTTTTTGCTTCTCCAGAAGCTTTCGTTTTCTGGAAACGTCACCGCCATAACACTTGGCCGTAACGTTCTTGCGCAACGCCTTCACGTTGCTGCGAGCTATAACCTGGGTACCGATAGCCGCCTGAATCGCAACATCGAACATCTGCCGTGGAATCAGCTCACGCATTTTCTCAACAAGGTCGCGTCCCCGGGTCTTGACGTTCTCACGGTGCACAATGATCGAAAGTTCATCCACGCGGTCTTTGTTTATCAGTATATCCAGTCTGACAAGCTGTGCTTCCTGAAAACGCACGAAATGATAATCGAACGAGGCGAAGCCACGGCTAACCGACTTCAGTCGATCGAAAAAGTCGAGCACGACTTCAGCCAGCGGAATCTCGTACTCGAGCGACACCTGGCCACCGAGATAACGCATTTGCTTTTGCACGCCACGCTTGTCAATGCAGAGTTTTATCACGGCACCAACGTGCTTCTCCGGCACCAGTATGTTCGCAGAAATGATCGGCTCACGAAGCTCCGCAATATCATTGGGCGGTGGCAGCTTCGACGGATTGTCAACATGCAGTACCTCACCGGCATTCGTCTCTACTTCAAAAATGACGGTCGGTGCGGTTGTTATGAGATCGATATTGTACTCACGTTCGATGCGCTCCTGCACGATTTCCATGTGCAGCATTCCGAGGAATCCGCAGCGAAATCCGAACCCGAGTGCAGCCGATGACTCGGGCTCAAAGTGCAATGCCGCATCGTTAAGGCGTAACTTTTGCAGCGCCTCGCGAAATCCCTCATAGTCATCTGAGCTGATTGGAAACAAGCCGGCGAATACTCGTGGCTGCACCTGTTTGAATCCCGGCAATGGCGACTTGCACGGTCTGTGCGTCGCGGTAAGCGTATCGCCCACTGGAGCGCCGTATATGTCCTTGATAGCCGCAATAACGAATCCGACCTCGCCTGTGTTCAGACAATCCCGGTCTTCCATCTTCGGCGTGAAGACACCAACCCGGTCCGCGTTGTAGCTAATGCCGGTCGACATGACCGTGAACTTGCTGCGCTTGGCGATACTCCCGTTCATCACACGAACCAGCGACACCACGCCGACGTAGTTGTCGAACCATGAGTCAATGATCAGGGCCTGTAGCTCACCGTCCGGATCGCCGTTTGGTGGCGGAATCACCTCAACAAGCTGCTCCAGCAGGTCCGGTACTCCCAGGCCTGTCTTGGCACTAACGTGAATGGCGTCCTGCGCATCGATGCCGATGATGTCTTCAATTTCCGCAACGACCTTTTCCGGGTCCGCGGCGGGAAGGTCAATCTTATTGAGTACAGGTAGTACTTCAAGGCCCTGCTCGATCGCCGTAAAGCAATTCGCTACGCTTTGCGCTTCAACGCCCTGAGCGGCATCTACAACCAGTAATGCACCCTCGCAGGCTGCAAGAGAACGCGAAACCTCGTACGAGAAGTCAACGTGGCCGGGGGTGTCGATAAAATTGAGCTGATACACCTGGCCCGACTTGCTCGTGTAGTTGAGCGAAACGCTCTGCGCCTTGATGGTGATACCGCGTTCACGCTCCAGGTCCATGGAGTCGAGCACCTGCTCTTCCATTTCGCGGTCGCTAAGTCCACCGCAATGGTGGATGAACCGATCCGCCAGCGTCGATTTGCCGTGGTCGATATGAGCGATAATTGAAAAGTTGCGAATATGCTTCATGGACGGGAGTTTTCTAGGGGAGGGCCAGCCAGATAAATGCAGCGGCGAAGTATACCGATTTCGACTCCTGAGTTTCGCATGTTATTCGTCGATTTCAGGTATTTGGCTGAGGACGGCGCGAACTGCGGCATAGTCAAGTGGGTATTCGCTGACCAACTGCCCCTTATACTCGATCACGGGTATCCGAACGTTATATTTCTCGCGCCAGTCGGGCTGCGTATCGATATCCCGATACTCGATTTCGGCCCGCCCCCTGATCAAGGGCAACAGCTCTTCCAGCATGACCTCGCACAGGTGACAGCCCTTCCGGGAATAATAGTGAATGACGGCCATCTAGTCCGGCACCGATGACGACAGCTCGACAACCGTCGGAGTGAAGTCCCGCAGGCACTGCGTATTCCTCAACTTGCTCCTGGCCAAAAGAACGCCTGTTACAAGGCCGGTCAACGCCGCAATCGCCCCGTAGGCGTCCCCGAGCCCAAGAGTAAATACAATTACCGCCGCCGAAACAGCGCCGAACAGCGGATAGCCGTAAACGATCACCGCGGCCCGCAAGATACTGCGAGGGGCGAGAACAATGCTGACGAGGTCGCCGCTCCTGACGTCCAGGTTTTCCGCGACGAGCGCCTCGACGCGCCTGTCGCCGGGCTCGCGACCGAGCAAGCCGGCGCCGCAGCCCTTGCCGGATTCGCAGCGCTCGCATACGACAGCAGAATCCACCTCAACCGTCGCACGGGTACCAGACTCATCGGTACTTACGGATACAATATGGCCCTCACGATTTTGCATTCCCTGAGTTTACAGCAGGGGATGGGCCGGCGCCCCGAAGGCGCGGCATGGTTGACGACGTGTATTAACGCTGACGCATGCTGGTCGCTATTTGCTCGACCGTCACGGCAGGTACTTCGCCAATTACCGTAATCTCAAAATCACCGTGTTCGACGCCGTAGGAATTTGACCCGCCTACGCGTGCGGAGCCCGCAGCGACCTTGCCACTCTTGGCGGCGATGAAGACCGAAACGTTCGCTAACCCATCGCTATAAAGCATGTGCGTTATTTCCTCGTCGCTGCCTTCCATGGTCTCTTCATGCACGGAAACCACTCGAAACCCGGCCGGTAATTCGTCACTGCCCCAGATCGCCTCGACGACCGTACCCGCGTGCGCCGACGGCTGCCGCAACCAGGTAAAGTGTTCAGTACTATAGGACGGTTCCAGCGCGCTCGCGTGAATCTCATGATTAAGCCTTATCTCGGCGAACTTGACCTGCTCTATCGCGGAACCCTCGCTGATCAGCTGGGCCTGCAGCGGGAAACTGGTCTCCGTATCAAGCCAGATTCGATGTCCGTAGCGGTAGCCATCGTGCGGACGAATCGCCAACATGATGGCTTCCCGTCCCGCTATGCGCTCTTTACGAACAATAGAGACATCGTATTCATTGCCGAATCGAATATCGCTGCTAGGCAAAGTCGAAAACAGTGTCGACTGATCGCTCCACTCTTCTACGAGGACGGACTTTTGATCGGGCAATATGCAGTGCACTTCATTGCCGTGGCGAATTATTTCGAGACCATTGCCTTCCTGAGCAACGACCTTTTCCATAATGACGCCGTCTTTAACCGTGTGAACGACCTTCAGGGCTTCGGCCTTGCCATCCTTGATTCGGATGACCGTACCTTCATAACTGGTCGACTGCACGGCCGCACCCATATGATTCAGCCAGTCATGTGGAAGCTTGTTGGCCAGCACTGCCCCGTTGACACTCAGCAGGATGATTGCAAGCCATAGGCGTCTGCCGAAATCTAGATCAGACGAATGCATTATGGTTGCGTTGTCGGCTCGCCGGAATCGGCAGGATTGTCCAGATCGCCCAACTGATCGGTTCCATCCAACTCGTCATCCTCGCCTTGTGCGCTGACTTCCTCGCTAAACCGAAGTGTCACGACACGAGAATTCATACCATTGGCACCAAACTGCGACGATGTCTCAGCATGATTCAGGAAAAACTGGCGGCGCCGTTCTTCCTGCTCGTCAATGTCAGGAACCACGCCCACGACCGGCAATTGTGCCTCTGCGGGCAACTCGTCAATGCCGGTAGTCTGCTGCAGTGCGAAAATTGCGACCAATGCTACGGTTGCAGCGATCGCAATCCCGGCCAATGGCCGAACAGCCCTCGAAGCCGGCGTATCACCCGCGAAATCAATGGCATTGGCCGGCTTGTCGTCTATCGCAGCAGCAATACGCTCGTGCAATCGATCAGCACCAGCAAGCCCCGGTTCGGCGCGCATCAGTCGACCTATCGCCAGGTATTCGGCAACTGCCTGCCGCAGCTCTGCATCCTGACTCAAACGGCGCAACAGAAGCTCCGCCTCATTTTCCGGAAGCTCACCGTCGACAAACGCCGAAACCTGCATTCTTATCCCATCATTCATACTTCACCCACAAAAGGCCCACGGCCTGTTCAGCGTATCAGCGATCCAGCCTTCTTCCCGATCGCGTCGCGTGCTCTAAAAATTCTTGACCGCACCGTTCCGACAGGACAATCCATCGTTTGTGCAATCTCCTCATAGCTCATCCCTTCCAGTTCCCGCAAAACAATCGCCGTCCTTAAGTCCTCCGGCAATGCTGCAATAGCTCGCTCAACGGTCTCCTTGAGTTCGTTGCCAAGCGCCACTCCCTCAGGAGTGTCAGTTTCCTTTAGCTTGGCATGCAGGTCGTACTGTTCCGGGTCCTGCAAATCAAGCTCAACATCCATCGGTCGTCGTCGTTGCGCGGCAAGATGATTCTTTGCTGTATTCACTGCAATCCGATACATCCATGTGTAAAACGCACTGTCACCGCGAAATCGCGGCAACGCCCGATATGCTTTGATAAATGCTTCCTGAGCTATATCCAGCGCCAGCTCCGGATCGCGCACGTACCGCATAATCAGATTGACGATCTTGTGCTGATACTTAAGTACCAGCAAATCGAACGCTCCTTTGTCGCCTTTCTGGACTCGTTCGACCAGTTTTTTGTCAGACGCCTGATTCGACATTCAGTAACGACCCTGGTTACGACGGATCGGCGGATTGTCATACGGACATCCGACACCGGGATAGACACTTCTCGGTACGATTAGTTCGGGTATTTGGGCCTTATTCATCTTTGATCTGTGACACCGTTCCATGTGTAAAACGCAGCTCGTGCCTTAGCCCGATTCTAAATCTTATTTTTGTTGCTGGCTCAGCATGTTAGCAGCTTCGAGCCTAGGCTCCAATGTGCCGCCATATCACCTGCAATCGACGCCAGTTCTGGCTTTGACGGGCATCGCCGCTGATGAGTTCCAGATAAATCCGGCCGCTCTGGTCTTGCAGGCGCATCCAGGCCAGTTTTCGTAGCAGCACGCTGCCTGATAGTAGCCTTGCCGGCACCCAGTTTCCGTCGCCGTTCAGAATCATGGCCTCTCCGCTCGAATCGATCCGAATGGCTTTGCAGGCATCGAAACCCTGCTCCAGTCGTTTCAGCTCAAAACGACCAATCAGGACCCAGACAAGACATCCCGCCGCCCTTGGAGCGACGTCTGCGGCGAGCACCAAAATGACCACCAAACCGGCGGCGATGAGGCACCGTCCGGAGGTCGATACGACAAGGCGTAACCAGGGGTCAGGCGTGAGGCAGGCTGAGTATGAGTTCGATGACACCGGCGATGGCCTTTGATGACGGCGTTTGCCGCTGCAACAAATAGCCGTTTAGTTCCGGATCCGAAAGCGCCAAAACTGCCTCAAAAGCCGCTTTTTCATCCGCGTCGGCGCCAGGATATCGCGACTCAAGATAGCGGATCAGGAGCTCATCGAGCTCACGCATGCCGCGCCGGCATTGCCATCTCAATCGGGACTCTTCGCTCATCGATTCACGTTCGCGGCCGCCGGGCCGCTCCAACAGTACAAAAAGGGGTCAGAGCCCTTTTGGGAGACGTCCGAAAAGGGCTCTGACCCCTTTTAGAACTTGCGTTCGACCATCATTCTTTTGGTCTCGGCAATCGCCTTTGCTGGATTCAGCCCTTTTGGGCAGGTCTGCGTGCAGTTCATGATCGTATGGCAACGATAGAGGCGGAACGGATCTTCGAGTTCATCGAGACGCTCGCCGGTTGCGTCATCGCGACTGTCAACCAACCACCGATAGGAAGCCAGCAAAGCTGCCGGGCCAAGGTAGCGGTCACTGTTCCACCAGTAGCTCGGGCAGCTTGTAGAACAGCAGGCGCATAGGATGCACGCAGCGGGCTCATTGATAAGCTCCTGGTCTTCCTTGCTTTGCAAGCGCTCCTGATCGGGCGGTGGTGGTGTCCGCGACTGCAACCAGGGCTTGATCGATGCGTACTGTGCGTAGAAGTTCGTGAGGTCGGTAACCAGATCTTTCACGACCGGCATGTGCGGCAGCGGGTAGATCTTTACGTCACCTTTCACTTCGTCGTTGGCGCGCGTACAGGCCAGCGTATTGCCACCATCGATGTTCATCGCGCAGGACCCGCAGATGCCCTCTCTGCACGATCGACGGAAAGTCAGTGTCGGATCGATTTCATTTTTGATCTTGATGAGCGCGTCGAGCACCATCGGCCCGCAGCTATCCATATCGATGTCGTAAGTATCCATGCGCGGGTTTTCATCGCCTGACGGATCAAAGCGATACACAGCGAACTGCCGAACGTTGCTGGCGTCCTCGGGTGCCGGGAAATGCTTACCCCTGGTAATGCGCGAGTTTTTGGGAAGTCTGAATTCAGCCACTGTCAATAGTCCTAGTAAACGCGTGCTTTCGGTTCAACGTATTCAACTTCGTCGGTCAGTGTTTCTTTGTGCACCGGGCGATAGTCAAAGCTGACTTTGCGGTCGGCGTCAATCCACGACAGTGTGTGTTTCATCCAGGTCTTGTCGTCCCTGTCCGGGTAATCTTCGCGTGCGTGAGCGCCGCGGCTTTCCGTTCGATTGGCCGCTGACTCGATTGTCGCCGACGCGTTGAGCAACAGGTTCTCAAGCTCCATGGTTTCTACGAGATCGGTATTCCAGACCATTGACCGGTCCGTTACAGCCACATCACCGAAGCTCGCAAAAGTCTCTCGCAATAAGTCAACGCCTTTGCTCAGAGACTCACCGCTGCGGAACACGGCGGCATGGCTTTGCATCACTTTCTGCATCTCGAGGCGAATTTCAGCCGTCGGGCGACTTCCGTTCGCGTTGCGGAGACGGTCGATCCTCGCAACGCTGTCCTGACCCGCTTCCGGAGCAAACGACTTGTGCCGCGCACCCGGCGTCATCTGTTCGGCACAGAAGTGCGCAGCTGCGCGGCCGAAAACGACGAGATCGAGCAAGGAGTTTGACCCGAGTCGATTCGCACCGTGGACGGACACACAGGCCGCTTCACCGACGGCCATCAGGCCCGGAACAACTGATTCAGGATCATCGTCCTGCTTCGTTACCACCTGGCCGTTGAAGTTCGCAGGTATGCCGCCCATGTTGTAGTGAACTGTGGGCAGAACCGGAATCGGTTCTTTTGTCACATCAACCCCTGCAAAAATCCGCGCCGACTCAGCGATGCCGGGCAAACGTTCGTCAATAACCTCCGGACCCAGATGTTCCAGATGCAAATGAATATGATCAGACTCACTGCCGACGCCACGACCCTCGTTTATTTCAATCGTCATGGACCGGCTGACAACATCCCGTGACGCGAGGTCTTTGGCATTTGGCGCATAGCGTTCCATGAAACGCTCGCCGTCAGAGTTAGTCAGGTAACCACCCTCACCTCGGACACCTTCGGTGATCAGGCAGCCAGCGCCGTATATTCCGGTGGGGTGAAACTGGACAAACTCCATATCCTGAACCGGCAGTCCGGCGCGCAACACCATCGCGCTGCCATCGCCCGTGCAGGTGTGCGCCGAGGTGCAGGAGAAAAAGGCTCGGCCGTATCCACCGGTTGCGAGAATCACCTGATGAGAACGAAATCGATGCAGGCGCCCTGTTGCGAGATCGATGGCAACGACGCCGCGACACGCACCGTCTTCCATGATCAGATCAACAGCGAAGTACTCGATAAAAAATTCGGCATCGTGCTTCAGCGACTGCTGATAAAGGGTGTGCAGCATCGCGTGCCCTGTACGATCGGCAGCAGCGCAGGTGCGCTGCGCGGTGCCTTCCCCGTAGCGAGTAGTCATGCCGCCGAAAGGACGCTGATATATCTTGCCATCCTCGGTGCGCGAAAATGGCACGCCGTAGTGTTCCAGTTCGATCACGGCATCCGGCGCTTCCTTGCACATGTATTCGATAGCGTCCTGATCACCAAGCCAGTCAGAGCCTTTGACGGTGTCGTACATATGCCAGCGCCAGTCGTCCTCTCCCATGTTACCCAGAGCCGCACTGATGCCGCCCTGCGCGGCCACGGTATGACTGCGCGTCGGAAAGACCTTCGTGACACAAGCCGTCTTAAACCCGGCTTCCGCCAGTCCGAACGTTGCCCGTAATCCTGCACCGCCAGCGCCGATAACGACTACGTCATAACTGTGATCAATAAACTCGTAGTCGCTCATGCGCCCAGTCCGATCTTTATGATTGCGTAAATAGCCGCCACGAGCAGAAAACTGTGTGCGAAGCGGGAAATGATAAGAGAAACCAGCTTGAAACCGTGTCCGTGCACGTAGTCCTCGATGACAACCTGCACGCCAAGACTGGAATGATAAGCCAGCGTAACGACAAGCAGCACGAGCAGCACGCCGTTAAGCGGTGCGCCGATAAAGGCCAGCGCATCGGCATGCCCGAATCCGGGCAAGGTCGCCAGCGACCAGGCGAACCAGAGTCCCAGAATCAGCAACGCCATTCCTGATACGCGCTGACCGAAGAAATGCCCCGTGCCCTCTTTAGCTGATCCGAGTCCGAGGACCTGACCCAGCGGTGTGCGCAGGCTCATAAGCGTACCCACCAAAACAGCGCCGTCAAAACGACCGCCAGAATCAAGACAAACCAGGCAGATGCATTGGCCTGCGCTTTCTCAAAGCCGCGACCAGAATCCCAGACCAGATGGCGTACGCCATTTGACAGGTGAAAGAAAAACGCGAAGCTCCAACCGACCAGCAGTGCCTTACCGAGCATCGTATCCAGATAGGAGATCATCGCGGTGTAAGTCTCAGCGCCAATCGCTGCGTCGAGCAACCAGCCTGTCAGTACGATAAATCCGACACTCATCGCGATTCCCGTCGCGCGATGCAGAATCGAGGTCGTCATGGTAATGGGCCAGCGGTATATAGAGATGTGCGGTGACAGCGGCCTGCCGTTATTGCTCATGAATTCTCTTCTTGTTGACTTAGCTTGTTGTTGACGTAGCTTGCCAATGGTTCTGCGGCATTATCCTTAAAAATCAATGCAGCGTCCCGCTTTTTCCCAGTCTCCGTATCGAGTTGGGTCCAGTCCACCCCGGCCACCAATTTCTTTCGGCTCATTTGGGTTCGCTGGCGGGTTATCATCCACCTTGGATTCTTCGGAATCCACCTTATCTTCTGGGTCATTGCTACTCATGTCGAGAGTATGCCAGAGGCAAGCATGCCCTGCAGCAGAGCTAACAAACGGGTACGAATAAGTACAAACAGGTACAAACAATGAAAATATCGACCATTACTGTCACCGGGCCTGATGCCTTCGAGTTCCTGCAGGGACAACTGAGCAACGACCTGGCGCGACTTGAAAATGAAGCCGAAATTCTCGCGGCCTGGTGCAGTCCGAAGGGACGGGTCATCTGGTTTGGGACCGTCTCGAGAATCGATTCCGGGTACGGAATGTCAGCATTGGCCGAGACCGCCGAGAGTATTATGCAAAGACTGACGGTGTTTCGGTTCCGGTCAAAGGTCGAGTTCGATATCGTCGATGATGGCGTGACGGTCGACCCGGCCGATTTGATCCGCGGCGGATACCCGTACATTGGGACCAAGCAGTCCGAACAGTTCACGCCCCATATGCTGAACCTCGACCTTCTGGACGCCATTAGCTTCGACAAAGGCTGCTATACCGGGCAGGAAATCGTGGCTCGTACACACTACAAAGGTGCTACCAAGCGACGCACACTGCGTTTCGAATGCGAAAAGCCGGTGTCAGTGGGCGACAAGGTATCACTCGAAGGTCGTGACATCGGTGAAGTTCTGAATGCATCAGGCAACGACCTGCTGGCAGTAATACCGGTTAGAAACGCTGACGGACCGTTGTCAGTTAACGATTCAGAATTGACTCTCGTGCCCCTGCCCTACCTCGACGCAGCGGCCAGCTGACCTATTTCGGCACAGGCCCGAAACCATCCGGCGCCCGCCTGTGCCGGGTCTTCTGCTCGTAGGCATACGCGAGCTCTATCAAGACCCCTTCCGCATAGGGACGCCCCACAATTTGGAGACCGGCCGGTAACTTGTCCTGCCAGTATCCCATCGGGACGGTTACAGCCGGGAGCCCTGCGTCGGGGACCAGCCACTGACTATTGTCACCTTTGTATTCCTCTTCGGCTGCATCAATATGGGCAGGCGGATTGGACCAGGTTGGGTAGATAATCGCGTCCAACCGCGCTTCGTCCATCGCCGCAACGGCGCTGGCAAGAAGCTTGTTTCGATTCGGGTCGTTGGGCCATGTCGGGCAAGCTTCCTCCCAGTCATCCGGTTTGCCGTCCAGCGGGTATTCAGCATACCAATCGAAATCTTCTTTCGACTCGGCCGCGTATTCTCCCGTTTCGAGAACCGTGTTGACGTCCAGGAACGGCGGTTCTTCGAGCGACTGCAGGTAGCGACCGACATCGTATCTGAATCGTCCACACCAGCCGATGGAGTCAGTAGTCTCGCTGAAATCTGCGATCGCAAAGGGATCAATAATAATCGCTCCCGCTGCAGCCAGATCATCAAGCGCTTTGTCGAAAAGTGCCCTGATCTCTTCATCGGCGTCTTCCTGATCGACAAGGAACCGAAAGACGCCGAGGCGTTTCCCGTCAAGCCCTTCCGCATTCAGGAAACGCCTGTAATCCGCTTTCCGTTTATCCGGCACCGTTAGAGGATCAGCAGGATCGAAGCCGGCTACAACGTTAAACAGGCGCACGCCGTCTTCCACTGTCCGGGTCATGGGTCCGGCAATATCGCGATCGAAAGCCAGGGGAATAACACCGTCTCGGCTGGTCAGCCCGATAGTCGATCGAATTCCAAAGAGAGCCAGATGCGATGACGGACCGCGAATGGAGTTTCCGGTATCACTTCCCATGCCGGCAACACCCATGCTGGCGGCGACGCCGGAAGCGGTACCGCCGGAGGATCCTGCGGGCACAAAGTCGGTGTCATAGGCGTTCGCCGTTCGGCCGTAGGACGACGACACCGTTTGTTTTGGACTAAAGGCCCATTCGGCCATGTTTGTCTTTGCGAGCACAATGGCCCCGGCGTCGCGGAGCTTTCGGATCATGAACGCGTCATCCGGCGGATAACTGTTTTTCAGCGCAATGGACCCGCCGCTTGTAACCATGTCATGAGTATCGAAATTGTCTTTTATGAGAAGTGGCGTGCAAAAAAGCTCCGGGAGCGCATCGCCATTTTGAATAGCACGGTCCACTTCATCGGCCTTTGCGGTTGCATTGGGGTTGATGGCCGTGATCGCATTGATGCCTCTCGCCTGGTCGTATTCTCTAATCCGAATGATGTAACCCTCGACCACGGCGCGGCATGAAATCTGCCCGGAAATCACGGCATTTTGAATATCAGAGATGCTCGCTTCGACAAGCGAGAACGGCATCTTCGGCTCCGGGCTGCAAGCCGCCAGCAGACACAAAAAAATGAGCAGATTTCGACGCTTCATTGGATGCAACCAAGATCGACCAAAGCCTGCCTGCATTGAACTGAATTAATAAATCGTATCGTCTGGATACCGGTCGTTGAAGCCGCAGCCAGGTTTTCGCTCATGTCATCGATGAAGACCGTCTCTGCTGGAGTCATCTCATATTCGCGCAACAAGTATTCGTAGATACGGATCTCCGGCTTGACCATTTGAATACGACTGGATATGACGACGCCTTCGAACATATCCCAGATATTGTGATGTTCTTCAAGATAAGCGATCGACGCCGCGTGCATGTTCGAGAGTACGAAGAACCGGTTGTTCGAATCCTTTATGGAGCGGACCAGGTCGATCGTCTCCTGGATAGGCGTAAGAGACGGAGGGACCGCATTCAATAGTTTTTCTATGCTCTCGCGCGGCAGGCCGGTTCGAGACGCCCCTCTTACTACCGCCTGATCGAAGCCAAGGGCTCCGCGATCGAGCTCCACCCAGTCCGAGTGTTCGAATATTTCCCGTCTCACCAAATCCTGCGTCGCAGAATCTGCGAAAGCCGGCTTGATAATCGTCTCGGGCAGCCAGTTGAACACGACGCCACCAAGGTCGAATACAATATTCATCGAAGCAACATATCGATACGGTCCATATCCGGCCCCCATCCGTTCCTGGTTGTGGAGACGGTCGTTGCGCCAAATTTTGCAAAAAACGGAGCGGATTTATGGCTCGCCGCTATTCTCACAGTCTTAGTGCCCAATGTCCGGACCTGAAGCATCACTCGCTTCATAATTTTTGACCCGACACCCATACCCTGTGTATTCGGATCCAGCAAAATCCAGTTGAGTGTATTCTCGTTCTCGCCATAATCGAAAAGCCCGAAGGCACCCAGTACTCTTCCATCGCCTTCGCAGATTTCGTAGCCCTGCGGCGCGCTTTCAAGAAATTCGTCGTAATCCTGGCGTTCATTAGGGGCGAAGTATTCCGGGCAGTTCGCATCGAAAATATCGATACAGGCCTGTTTGTCCGACTCGTTATACGGTCTGAATGTTACGTTCGTCACTGACTCGTCGCTCTGGCTCCAAGAGATTGTGTCACCTACGGCCAATGGCTATCAAGCTAGGGCCGCCTCTCGCATTTGAAATTCGAGTCTGATTTAGACGATGATTCAACTATGAGTCTTGAACTGATGAGCGAGCACCTGTTGCTGAAACCCTTCCAGCTTGAGGACATTGATATTTGTCTGGACATGTTCACCGATCCGGACGTGGTCAAATACGCAGGCGGCCTTATGAGCGAGTCCACGATCAGGAGGGAAATGCCGAACTGGACGAAGAGAGGCGGTAACGGCTGTATTGGCATCTGGTGTATCACGGATCGCCTGTCCGGAGAAAAATACGGCAGCGCCGCGCTACTGCCGATCCCGATCGACGAAGACGACACGGACTTCGACCTGGTCGTACCGGGCACAATGCCGGATGGTGATATTGAGATCGGCTATTTTCTCAAGCGCTCTGCCTGGGGCCGCGGGTTCGCAACCCAGGCCTGCAAAAGAGTATTGCAGTTCGCCTTCGAAGACTCGCCACTCGATGAAGTAGTCGCAACACTCGAAGAGAAAAATGCTGCATCGAGAAACGTCCTTGAAAAAGCGGGCTTTAAGAATCACGGAAGCAGAAGATGCTACGGCGAAGACGGACCCGATTATCGGATCAGCCGCGTTGAATGGTCGAACGTCGCGGCAAAGAAAAACTAATAGTCGGTACCCGGTAAACAGAAAGCGAAGTCTTTGGGAGCACGTACTTGAAAATGAAACCTCATGAGGTGTATTCCTACGGGATGGTGTCGTCCAGCACTTTGTACAGCATCCGCGACGCGTTTCCGGCGCCCGAGGGCTATGCGGAAATTGACGACGTCCGATATATGACCGGTGGCGAGGCCGCCAATTCTTCGATCGTGCTCTCGAGTCTGGGCGCCCAAGTCAAGCTGGACGGGAACTGGCTTGGCGCCGACGAAAGTGGAGAACGCACTAAGGCCCTATTATCAACTTATCAGATCGATACTTCGCGCCTGCCCCTTACAGAAGATTACAAAGGCGTACAGGAAGTCGTATTCGCTGCACAAGACACACGCACAATATTCGGTAGCTATGGTCGGCTACTGGAACACGGCGACTGGAACACCCCTGAGATTGACGACATCACCCAGGCAAAAGTCATCTGCCTCGACCCTTTCTTTGAGGAAGCTGCGTATCGCGCATCGGAAATTGCCTTCGACGCAAACATCCCTGTAGTAACAGTTGATTGTCAGTACATCAACCCACTGCTCAGGCATACGTCGGCCGTGGTGATCTCAGAATCGTATATCAGAGAACATTATGCTAACCGCGAGACCGAGGACCTTTTTCGAGCCTATCAGGCGGCCACGCATGGCCAGGTTATTTTTACCTTTGGCGACGCGCCGATCTGGTACGCGAAACCCGGCGAGGCAGTCCGTTTCTTTCAGCCTTACTCAATCGATCCTGTGGACACTACCGGTGGTGGCGACTCATTTCGAGCGGGCATCGTTTACGGTTTCCTTAAGGGTTGGGATGAAGACAAGACGATCGAATTCGCAGCGGCGCTCGCGGCCATGATCTGCACTCGATTTCCCGGAGTACTGGATGCGCCTACTTGTGACGAGGTTTTCGAGTTCATGCGTGCGCAATAAGCGTAGTGGCCAAGTTTGACCCGGACATCCTGCTATTGTTTGCGGCGTGGAGGTCTGCTCTTTCGATTGCTCGCCCAGCAGTCATCGAGTATGTAATCGTCCATCTGATCATTGTCCCATTAACGTTTTTTTCAACTAGACTTATACTGTGATTTATCCTTAGAAACGC
>Ga0055584_100000456_pt1 | contig 38927 bp, 29 predicted proteins | sample OSDHelmetaG_FD_58716 | JGI IMG/M metagenome (GOLD analysis project Ga0055584, IMG submission 58716) | Pelagic marine sediment microbial communities from the LTER site Helgoland, North Sea, for post-phytoplankton bloom and carbon turnover... | ecosystem: Environmental > Aquatic > Marine >...
CAGGAAAGGCCAACCATGAACTAACATTCTAACCGGACCAATCAGGTGGGGCTGGTCACGAGCGCGACCTTTAGTTATGCGGATGATTACATCAAGACGATCCGGGAAATTTACCGCAAGGGTGGTTCGTTGGATGCGGTGCGGGCGTTCATGGCTAAAGTCCCGCCGAGTAAAGCCATCGTTTCCCATGTCACCATGATGGACGCGAACGGTGTGCCCATCCTCATTTCGGATGGGCTAAGGGAACGGAAGGTCAAGGCCGGCACCCATGCCCGTGACCGTCGTTATTTCCGCTTCCAGAAAATCAATGACAAAGACACGGCCTATATATCGGCGGCTCGGAAAGGACGAAATTCCGGCATTGTGACCGTGCGGATCGTGCGTCGTTTGACCGATGCCGAGGGTAACTTTGCCGGTATTATTTTTTCTGCGATCAAGGCGTTAAAGCTGGTCGATTTTTTCGAAAGTACGCGTCTTGGGCCAAATAGTTCCGCCACATTGATTGGCTTGGATAAACGCGTTCGACTTCGAAAGTCCCAGATGGGCTTGGATGGTATCGGCAAGAGGATTCGCGGCTCCCGGCTATGGCAAAATTTAGCCTTAAGCGAGGCCGGTTCTTACCAGCAGGTCAGCGTGGTCGACGAGATACTCAGATTATGGACTTATCACAAGGTAGAAGGATATCCGGTCGTTGCGGTCATTGGATCGGCGGAGCGGGACACAATGGAAGCGCTGTCGGGAATTCAGACGTTTCGCTATACGGTTGCGGTGTTAATCAGCATCATCGCCATCGGATTGGTGGTTTTAGCGCACCGAGCCGTCGTGACCGTGCGGCTGGAAACCGAACTGACGGTTCGTAAGCGGGCGGAGACGGATCTGCGTGCCGCGAAAAACGAGGCGGAACGTGCGAACCAAGCCAAGTCGGAATTCTTATCCTCTATGAGCCACGAATTGCGGACACCCATGAATGCCATTTTGGGTTTTGCACAGATGCTACAGTTAGAAACGCGCAATCCTTTGACTGGCCGGCAGAAGGAGCGTGTCGACAATATTATGCAAGGGGGGAACCATCTTCTTGAGTTGATCAACGATGTGTTGGACTTGGCCAAGGTAGAAGCCGATGAGTTGGAGCTTCATCTTGAAGATGTGGCGGCCAATGCGATTGTTGCGGACTGTGTCTCGCTTACAATGCCTTTGGCGGAGCCACTCAGGATTACGATGGACGATCAACTGAGCGACGGGGCGGAAGTTCGGCTGCGTACGGACCCGATCCGCCTTCGCCAAGTGCTGATCAATCTGATTTCCAATGCGATAAAGTTCAATAGAGAGGGCGGCAACGTCACTATTGCTGGCGAGGCAATCAGCGGTAGTCGATATCGCATTTCGGTTAAGGATACCGGGATCGGTATTCCCGAAGGCGACCACGAGGTGGTTTTCCAAATGTTCCAGCGATTGGAGGCGGAGCCCTCGGTCGCGAAAGAAGGCACAGGGATCGGTTTGACCGTTAGCAAGCTTTTGGCCGAACGTATTGGCGGCGAAATCGACTTCGAAAGTGAGGAAGGCGTCGGCAGCACTTTCTGGGTGGATTTGCCGATGGCAGCTAAGGCCGAAGATTCCGTCTTGAAGTAGCCATTACGGCAAATCGATTTGAATGCGCCACTTATCGAGTTTGTCTTCATCCAATTCGACCCCGAGGCCGGGCCCTTCAGGTAAATGCACGACGCCGTCTTTGAACTTGATAGGCTCTTTCACGATGTCATCGGTGAAGCGCTCCAGTGGCGAGCCATAGCCGACGGAATCGATGAGCTGCGGTGTTGAAGCCCAAAAATGCGCCATTGCCGCCGTGCCAATGCCGGCGGGATGTTCGGAGCCCATATTGACGGCCATGGCGGCTGCGCCACACAGGTTGGCGATGCGCTTGGCAGGCGCCAATCCGCCGTTTTTGGCAACCTTAATGCAGACCGTGTTGCAGGCTTTGCGGCGAATGGCGTTCATGGCCTCTACCTCAGACAGCACGCTTTCATCGGCCATGACGGACATTTTCAGCGCTCGGGTCACTTCGGCCATGCCGTCTAAATCCCACCAGGGGCCGGGCTGCTCGACGGCGATAACACCGTAATCCTCCATCTGGCTCAGATACTGGATGGCGACATCGGGCAGGTAGCCCATATTACAATCCACTTCGAGGGGGAACTCGTCTCCCACGGCTTTGCGGACTGCTTTTACCCGGGCTAAATCTAGGTCAGGCTCGATGCCGGTCTTTATGGTGATGAGCTTATAGCCGTCATCGACAATGCGTTTGGCGATATCGCCGATAACCTCAGGCGCGACCATGGGCACACTGCGGCTGACACCAAAGCTGGTCCGCGCGATGCCGCCCAGCAAATAGGCCACCGGTACGTTATAGGCTTTGCCCTGAATGTCATGCAGGGCGATGTCGATGGCCGCCTTGGAATAGAGGAACGTGTTGTATTTCTCCATGCTGGCAGTGCGTAGTTTGGCGTCGATGTTTTGGATTTGCAGTGGGTCTTCACCGATCAACAGGGGGCAGAGATGGTTTTTGAGCACCACTGCGATGACTTCGGCCGTCTCTCCGGTGCGGTTCGGCAGCAAGGTGGAGGCATCGCCGAGCCCGATAATGCCTTCGTCGGTGTGGAGTTTGAGGACCACGCGCCGCGCCATCTTCGTGATGCCGGTTGCTTGCACGTAAGGCTCGGCATAGGGCATGCCGATGGGGAAAATTTCGTAGTCGGTGATCTTCATATTGCAGCCTCCCGTTGGAACCGCAGTCAATGCAGCGGATTAACCATCATTCTCGCCCTTGATAGGGGAACCGGCAATAGAGCTGCTTAAAACAACCGTACGATATGGAAGATGATGGCTGCGAGTATTGCCGAAGCCGGAACTGTGATCACCCAGGCTGCTGCAATGGATAATACAAAGCGGCGGCGGACCAACCGCCGTTTGCTGCGTTGAAGAGCCGCTTCATTACCATTTGCGTCGCTGTTACCGTTTCGCTTACGGCGCTTGGGATCTTCTAAAAATTCACGCAGGAAGCCGATCCCGAATATAGCACCAATGGCGATATGGGTGGAGCTAACCGGTAACCCAAGCGTGGTCGCGATTAGCACAGTGACGGCCGAGGACAAGGCGACACAGTAAGCGCGTGACGCATTAAGGCGGGTGATTTTCTGGCCGACAGTGGCAATGAGCTTGGGCCCGAACAGGGCCAAGCCAAGTGCGATCCCGATGGCCCCGATGACCATCACCCAAATTGGAATGCCGACCTTGGCGGAAACCCCCTGGTTGCCGTCGAAGGTGGATACAATGGCTGCCAACGGGCCGACCGCATTGGCCACATCATTGGCGCCATGGGCAAAGCTGAGAAGGGCTACGCCGATAATGAGGGGCAAGTTGAAGAGGGTATAAACATCTCGCTTGGCATTGGTCAACCCAACCACCTGCCTTGCAATATACGGGCGTGCGAACACCCAACTAACCAGCAGTGCGATGGTGGCGTAAGCGGTGGTTTCTAAGGTGCTCGGCTTCCAAATCTTCTTCAGGCCTTTCATCGCCATGTAGGCCGTGAAGGCAGCCCCCATGAGCGCGATCAGAACCGGGACCCATTTCTTTGCCGCGGTTAGTCGATCATCGACGTTCAGCACTTTTACTTTGATGAAGAGTAGCAGGCTGGCGGAAACCGCCGCGCCGAACACCGGCGAAATCACCCAACTGGCGGCGATTTTGCCCATGGTGACCCAGTTTACGAGATCGACCCCGACAGCGGCGATGCCTGCACCTAGCACACCGCCGACGATGGAGTGGGTGGTGGAAACCGGCGCGTTTAACACGGTTGCGAGATTGATCCATAAAGCGGCGGCCAAGAGCGCGCTCAGCATCATGATCCTGAATTCGACATTTGAAATTGCGTCGCCTGGCGAAATGATTCCTTTCGCCACGGTTTTGACCACATCACCGCCGGCGAGCAATGCGCCGGCGGTTTCACAAATCGCTGCTATAGCGACCGCCGCTGTGACCGTTAGAACCTTACTGCCGACCGCAGGGCCCATATTGTTGGCTACATCGTTGGCACCGATATTGAGCGCCATATAACCGCCGACCACTGCCGCGCTGACAAGAATAACCATATGGGTTTGATCGGGGACGAGATGATTTCCGACCACCACGGCGACAGCCGCAAGAAAGATCGCTGCAAGGCCTAGCGGGACGAGGTTTGAGCGGGTTTGAAGCACCTGCGCCTGGGTGTATGCGTAGCGGCGGAGGTCGTTCACATATCGATTGTCGGGTTTTTTAGCCATCAGGTCATCCGTGGGCTCTGGGCCCAAGTTCGTTAGAGATGAGCTGCGGGTAACATGATTCTATTACAGTTTTGTGACAGTTCGCCACAATTTGATGGTCTGACATCACGGCGGCACATGGTGGACCGAGATAGGCTCGCCCTTTAGCGATGAGGCAAATTTCGTTTAGCAGGGCGGTCGCATTTCAACCAATCCCCAGCCCGTATATTTGTCCCAGCCGGTTTTATTCCGGTCTTTGGCATGTTTGCGTAAATAGGCGCGCACGCCTTTGACACCTTTGACCTTCTGATACTTCAACGCCGCGGCTGCAAAGCCGGTTATGACGGGGGCTGCGAAGGACGTGCCCGACATGGGTTTGCCGCCGCGCGGCACCGCCGTCCATATGCGGACACCCGGGGCGGAGAAGTCGATATAATCGCCGATAGAGGCAAAGCGCGGGCTTCTACCTCTTTTGTCCAATGCGGTTACGGCGATGACTGATTTATAAGCGCCGGGATAGCTCTTTTTATCGGTGAAGGGCCCATGGTTGCCGGCCGACGCAATCATAATGACCCCTTGTTTCTTGGCGTGTTTCACCGCCTCGGCGAGCAGTTTATTTCGCGGGCCGCCAACGCTCAGGTTAATCACGGATACCTTCTTCGTCAGCAACCAGTCGACCGCGCGCAGGATCGCTTTGGTACTGCCGACATTCTTCCCCTTTTTGCCACGGTGGAAGACGTTGGCCGTGAAATATTCGGCACCGGGCAAAAGCCCACCCCATGCGCCGCGACCGCCCAGCATAGCGGTAACCGCCGTGCCGTGGACCGCATTAGGTGCTTTTTGGTTGATGAGTTTGAAAGAGCGATGGGTGACGTTGGCGCCTTTAAAGGCCTGGTGGTCTACGTCCACGCCGGAATCGACAATGCCGATGCGTATTCCCTTGCCGCAAGTAGCGCCGGCTTTATGCCAACGTGTCGCGGTGCGCGCGGTGTAGCCTTTGTCAGTTTTCCGCCTGACCGCATGATGTTCAACGCGACTTTGAATGAATTCTTCTTCTTGGCCTTCAATGCCGGGGACTTTGCCCTCTTCAACCCATTTTCGCATTAACGTTTCAAAGGGGTTCCAGGCTCAAAAAATTCATCCATGCCGGGGCTATAGCGTCGATACTCTTCATTCGCGATGACCAGATTGTCGTTTTCATCGAAAAGCGCAAAACCTTCTTGAAGACTTGCCAGCGCGCCACGAAACAAGACATCGCTTTCAGCAAGCTCCTTCGTACGGGCTTCAACTTTGTCCTCAAGTTCCGCATGGATTTTTCTCAGTTCATCGGCGGCAAGTTTGCGCTCGGTAATGTCTGTGCGGATGGTGCAAACGGCCTTTTCACCTTCCCAATCGATTAAGAAGGAACGTCTGCCGACCCAAAACTCGGTGCCGTCTTTTCTACGACCCAAAATTTCGCGGTCGAGCGGCACGTCTTCCCCTTGCAGGCGGGCCTGATGATAAGGGGTTTCCATGGGTGATGAGGTTGCACGGAGAACGAGGGTGGATGTGAGTCCCAATATTTCGTCGGGCGTATCGTAGCCATACATTTCGGCGATTGCTTGGTTGGCGTATACCGGCTTGTATCCACTAACCACCATGATGCCTTGGTTAGCATTTTCGATAAGCGCGCGAAAACGACCTTCGCTTTCTTCTAATGCTCGTTCCGCCAAACTTTCCGCGGCGCGCTCCGCCGTAACGTCCGAGCGGATCAAGAGCGTATAGCCGTCGCGTATTCTTACTTCCTGCAGTCTGATGATCTGCCCATTGTCGAAAATCCGCTCCAGTGGGCCTGTTGGATTGCGATGCTGTTCGAGGCGCTTTTGAATAGTTTCTTCATCGCGCACGATGCCATCGTTGCGCTGGTTCCGTTCTGCGCGAACTCTAATTAAGTCTTCGAACGTAACGCCGGGTTTTAGAACGTCGGCAAGATCATCCATTTCGTCGAGATATGATCGGTTACACAGAACGAAGCGGTCGTCTGCATCAAAGAGAGCAAATCCGTCCGTGCAATGCTCGGTGGCTTCTACAAGTCGTTGATTTTGGGAATGTAATGCCTCGACCTGAGCTTCAAGGTCACGGATACGCTGTTGTAATGCGTGTGTCTCTGCGTTCGTAACTTTGTTTTTTGGTGCCATCGCGAAAGCGTTAAACTTGAGTTGTTAGCGCGCTGCCCCGACCATGGTGACATGATCGGGGCAGCGTTACAAAGGTAAAGACGTTTCGATAAATGGCTATTATTCCGCTGCCATTGGTGTCTTGTTTGCCTCAAGTGCTTCCAGAACTTTTGGCGGAGACAGTGGCAAGGAACCCATGGTGATGCCGATGGCATTTTCCACCGCATTGGCAACCGCAGCCGGGGCGGAGACCAAGGGGGGCTCGCCGACGCCGCGCACGCCGTAAGGATGGTTGGGGTTCGGTATTTCCACAATGACCGTATCGATCATCGGCACGTCGGAGGCCACCGGCATACGGTAATCAAGGAAGCCGGTATTTAGTAATTTGCCCTTGTCGCTATAGATATATTCTTCGTTGAGCGCCCAGCCGATGCCTTGAACGGCACCGCCTTGCATTTGTCCTTCCACATAGTCCGGTGAAATGGCGCGGCCCGCATCCAGAATAATCGTATGGCGGATAGGGGACACGAAGCCCGTCTCCGGATCGATCTCAACGTCGGATATTTGCGCGCAGAAAGACGCACCAGCGCCGCCGGCGTTGATTTCAGAATGACCCGCGATGGGGCCGACTGCGCCCGGTGCCATTCTTGCGAGTTGTTGCAAGGACAACGGCTCGATGGTTCCGGTATGCTTGTCGGCAGGGATGGCTTGGCCCGAATCCCAACGTACTTCGTCTGCGGGTATTTCCCATTTTTTGGCGGCCAAGGCACACAATTTTCCGATGATCTCACGGATGCAGTTCACAACCGCCATGCCCGAGGCATAGGTGGTGCGGCTGCCCGCGGTCAGATGGTTGAAGCCGAGCGAGGCCGTATCGGCGATGCCGGGTTTTACCAATTCGATGTCGATGCCAAGTTCTTCCGCTGCCATGGCGCGCATAGAGGAGCGGGACCCGCCGATATCGGGCGTGCCGACCGCAATTGTGACCGTGCCGTCATCTAACAGATTGGCTGATGCGCTGGTGAGACCACCGCCATGGAGCCAATAGCCGATGGCGAACCCGCGTCCCTGATTGGGGCCGAGGGGGGCCGAGTAGTGGGCATGGTTTTTGGCTGCTTCCAGCACTTCAATGCAGCCGATGCGTCCGTGGGTGGTGCCCATCAGGCTGGTGTCGCCTTCTTTGACAGCGTTTTTAAGGCGCATGTCGATGGGATCGAGGCCTAGCTGGTCTGCCATTTCGTTGATGACGCTTTCTGCCGCATAGGTCGCCATTGGGGCGCCGGGGGCGCGGTAGGCGGCTGCCTTCGGACGGTTGACGCAAACGTCATAACAGGCCGTTCTGGCGTTCGCGAGGACATAGGGCGAAAAGAACGTATCGGCCGCGCGTCCCACGGGCGAGCCCTTGAACGCACCTGCTTGGTAATAGATATCCGCAGAGCCGGCGGTTAGCGTGCCGTCTTTCTTCGCGCCCATCTTGATCTTGCAATAGGAGCCAACGGTCGGGCCGGTGGCGCGCATCACTTCGGAGCGTGTCATGACCATACGCACAGGACGTCCGCTCATCTGCGACAGGCGGACGGCGACCGGTTCGTGGTAGATCGTGGTTTTGCCGCCAAAGCCGCCGCCGATTTCAGACGCGGTCACTTTGACCTTACTCATTTCAATCTTCAGCAGCTTGGAAATCAGTGCGCGTGCAACGAAATGGCCCTGCGTTGAAGTCCAAAGCTCAACGCCGCCATCTTCCGATGTGGAAGCGACGCAGGCGAGCGGTTCGATATAGCCTTGATGGACCGGCTCTGAACGAAATTCACGTTCGATGACCAAATCCGCCTCGGCGAAGCCTGCTTCGAGATCGCCTTGTTCCTTGCCTAGTGAGCGAAACAAATTCGACGGTGGGTCTTTCTTCGGGTCCGTGCCGTCGGTGAATTGATCGTCATGGAGGAGCGGCGCGCCAGGTTGAGCGGCCGCATACGGGTCCAATACATGTTCCAGCACTTCATACTCGACCTTGATCAAGCGGATAGCTTCTTTGGCAATCCGTTCGCTGGTCGCGGCCACCGCAGCCACCGCATGGCCGTCATAGAGCGCTTTCTCCCGCGCCATGACATTGCGCGAAACATCATGCATGTCGTTGACGATGGGCGGGTAGGGCGGTTTGGCCAGGGGATGATCGGGAATGGATTCGTGGGTCATGACCGCTTTGACACCCTTGAGCGCTAAGGCAGCCGAAGTGTCGATGGACAGGATTTTCGCATGCGCGTGCGGGCTTCTAAGAATGCGCCCATAGAGCATGCCCGGCAGGATCATATCGTCGCCATAGCGCGCGCGTCCCGTTACCTTATCAACGCCGTCTGGACGGGGGGTGACATTGCCAACCCATTGATAGTTACCGCCGCCGGTGCCTCTGCTTTTTTTATCGCCACTCATTTGCTTGCCCTCATTTCAGCGGCCGTATCGAGTACGGCCCGTACAATTTTGTCATACCCAGTGCACCGGCAGAGATTGCCAGCGAGCCCGAAGCGGAGTTCTCTTTCCGTCGGGTCCGGGTTTTTCTCAAGAACTGCGATGGCTTGATTGATGAAGCCAGGGGTGCAGATGCCGCATTGCAGTGCGGCGTGATCGAGAAACTTTTGCTGCAACGGATGCAATTCGCCGCCTTTGGCAACACCCTCGATGGTCTCGATTTCAGCGCCTTCGATTTCCGCGCCCAGTAAGAGACAGGCATTGATCGAGCGTCCGTTCATGATGACGGTGCATGCGCCGCAATCGCCGGTGCTGCAGCCGTTCTTGGTACCGGTCATGTTCAGTTTGGTGCGCAGTACGTCGAGCAGAGTTTGCTCGGTGCTGCAGGTGAAGTCCACTTCGTCGCCATTAACAGTGGCGGTTATAGAATGTTTAGCCATCAGTTTTTCTCCGCGCGTTGCCAAGCGATGGTCGCGGCTCGGCGTGCGAGCACTCCGGCAACCTTGGTGCGGAACTTAATCGTTCCGCGTTTATCGTCGATAGGGTTGCAAGCGGCACCGGCGGCGTCCGCGAGTGCTGCGAGAACGTCATCGGTGAGCTTGTTGCCCACCAGAATATCCGTCGCCGGTTCCACCAACAGCGCCTTGGGCGCAACAGCCCCCAGCGACATGCGGGCAGCAGCACAGGTGCCGTCGTCATTGAGCGACAGCGAGACCCCGGCGCCGACCACGGCGATATCCATTTCGGTGCGTGGGATAAAGCGCAAATACGCATCGCTGCTTTTCGGCGCGCGTACGGGCAAGACAATGGAAACCACGAACTCGCCTTTGGTCAGAATGTTTTGGCCCGGACCGGTGTTGAAATCTTCCGCCGCCACGTCGCGGGTGCCGTTAGGCCCGGCGATGACGATCTTGGCGCAGCCTGCGATCAGGGCCGGCACGCCGTCTGCGGCCGGTGAGCCGTTGCAGAGATTGCCGCCGATGGTCGCGCGCCCCTGAACCTGCCAGGAGCCGATGAGCTCAACGCCTTCGACCACGCCCGGCCATGCGGCCTTGAGCGCGTCATTTTCGTCCAACTCTGCGCCGGTGACCGCAGCCCCGATGCGAATTTCGTCTGCGCCCATATCGACGGTGCGGGTCTCAGCAATCCGTTTTATGTCCACGATGAGGGAAGGTTCGATCATCTCTTCGCGCAATTGGACGAGAAGATCCGTTCCCCCGGCAAGAACCTTGGCGCCGTCGTCACTGGCGAGCAGCGCAATCGCGCCCTCTATGTCCGTCGGTGCTTCATAGTTTAAATCGCTCACTGTCTTCAAAACTCCCATTGGAATATGAAATTAGCCTCACGCCGATCAATTTCCAGTAGCTGGAAGTCGGCTGTAGGTCCCTTTGTAGCGTGGATTGGAGCCGTCGGGAAGAGCCTCGCGTTATCCCTCTCTGCCACGCGCATATTCGGTCAAAACTCGGTTTTTTGCGAAGGGCAAAGTCTAGCGCGGGTCCCGCAGTTCATGCCCGAGAACAACGCCCACTTTGGCGCATCTGGATGTGCGTTTATGGGCAGAAGCGGACGTTGGTAGTTGGCCCGGAATAGATCTGCTACTGACCCAAAGCGGACATTCCACGCCAGATAGACCGGCTCGATGAAGAGTGACCTCGACTGCATCGCTCGACCTTTCCCGGTCGAGAAAATCAACACTAAATTTCAGTGATTTAGCCTAGATGTTACAGATCACCCTAGGGAAGTGTCACATCAATGCCGTGTTTTTCGGCCTCGCCGGTGACCGAAAACTGCGGATTTTGACGCTGAGCGGCGAGCTGATGTTACACTATACTCAATAGTGTAACATCGGGCTCAGGCGTGGTGATTACGTCCGCTCACGATTCAACACCAGACATTACTTGATGATCGCTGAATTTTCCGCTTCTGAGCAGAAGCGGACGTTAGAGAAATAGAACTCCGCAGCTTGTTGAGGAAGTCTTTTTACCTCGCCGACTAGCGATATTTGAGTTCTTCATCTTCATAAAGCGCCTCCCAATTTATCCCAACATCGCTGATAGCGAGTTTTCTTATGTTCGCGTTGCCTTGACATGCGACCGCCGTAAACAAAATAGTACCTAAGAATTTATGTAGGAGAGAATGAACATGGGATACACACTCGAAGCGTTCGCCGCTGACTGCAAAGCGGCCTTGAAAAACAACACCGGTGACGCGGCGCTAGAAGCCGCTGCAGAATGTCTGCGCAAGGCGCTTCGCGACCAGGATTTGGTCGAGAAGTACGTACCAGAGACGATGCCGGAAGAGAAAAAGATCATCTTTGAGGACCCGGATCTCGGGTTCGTCATCCGTGCACATAACTACAAAGGTGCCAAAGGTGGTTCGCCGCACGACCATGGCCCGACCTGGGCGATCTATGGTCAGGCCTCCGGCGAAACAACGATGACCGAATGGAAAATCGTTCGCCCCGCCAACGGTGACGATCCGGCGCTGGTCGAAAAGGAAAAGACTTACACGATGAAGACGGGCGACGCCCAGGTCTATCCGGTCGGCACTGTACACGCGCCGTTCCGCGAAGACTCGACGCGCTTGATCCGCATCGAAGGTCAGAACTGCGACAATCTAACCCGCCCCAAGATCAAGGAAGCAGTCCCGGCGACTGTATAAGCCAAAGAACTTTACGTTTTTAGAGGCGCGGTAGGCGAGGTGCCTGCCGCGCTTTTTTTAATGCTAAAGCATCTCTTTACGGTCGTAATTGCGTCAAAATAGAGAATCCTCCTGCTTACAGAGGTGGTTATCTACTTTGGGCTAATCGCTGACGTTGAACGCTGGCATTCCAAACCTCCGCTTCTGTCTAAGAGAAGATTTGTCTGCCTATGAGCAGAATTGGATGTTCTCAATTTTATCCATTCGCGTGTAATGCGGGGTCTATGGTGGCCTCGAAAGATGGACGTACCTTTACCGCTTCGTAATAACGCTCGAAATTGGGCATTTCGGGACGCTCGATATCAAACAGGTGCCAACGATGGCATCGGATTGCCATCGGAATATCGGCCATGGTCCAGCGGTCCGCCGCGAGATATTCAGTTTTGCCAAGCTGGCGCTCCACCTTTGATAATTCCTTAATGAGTTCTTGTTGTGCACGCTCTGCTATTTCGGGATCGCGTTCCGCCTTCGGCAACCTGTAGAGATGATTTCGGAGGTTACGCATAGGGGTGAGGAGCTGATTGTTGTCCCACATCATCCAACGGCTAGCCGATGCAAATATCTTCGTATCGTCGCAGTAAAACAGAGCGGCGTTATATTTTATGCCGAGATACTGGACGATGGCATTCGATTCCCAAAGGACGTAACCGTTATCATCTATCGTGGGCACAGTGCCGTTCGGGTTCATCTCGAGATATTCGGGTGTGTCTACAACGCCATATGGTTTGCCGCCTTTAGAGACCGGACCATCTGGCCCTGTGGTCGCTCCGGCGAGGATGTATTCGAAATCAATGCCGAGTTCCGCGAGCGCCATCGTTACTTTTCGAGTTCGTGACGATGATGGACGCCCCCAAAGTCTGAAGGTCATTAAGGTCTCCTATATTGGTGGCGCAATTGTTTTACATGTCAGTTGCACATCGCTAATCGATCATAATTCGACACCGACTAAATGTTCGCTCCTGTCTACAGGCGGACATGCCAAACCCCGGCGTGGACTTCGCCGGGGCCTGCAACACGGGGTAATATTGGATATTGGGGTAATCTATGCGAGCCTGAGATTACTACTTGAAGGTCGGGGTGTCTAGAAACAAGGGAACTTATCAAAGAGTTTCTGCTTTTGGCTGTTAATATTTGAAGACATCTCTCAGATCGCGATTTTCCACCGATCAAACGTGGTATGCTAATAACAACCTAGCTCGGGGGTAACGCTTAATTGGATCGAGCAATCGGTGGATACCAGCAGACATGGACAATGACCCCAATCAGGTCGCGAAGGACCTCATTGAGCAATTCGGTTTGAAACAGGCTTCTGTTCGAGCTTCTCAACGTGCTGTTGAGGCTCAGGAGGCGGGACAGCTTTACGAACTAAGCGTTTGGCGCGATGTTCGGCGCGTCATCTATGAAAAACAGGCTTCTGGTTGTCGGAACGATGCCAAACCCTAACGTCCGCTTCTGTCTAGATTCGGACCTTAGACGCTAGACCACGAACTTCCGATCTTGCCTCAAAACCGGACCTTCAACGGCCAATAATGTTACACTATACCCTATAGTGTAACATCTTGGCGTCGAGCTGAATGTCCGCTTTTGGCTAAGTGCCGACCTTACACAGAGGACGACATAAGGTCCCCTAATGTCTATTCGCGGACCTTTGCACCTCATTCGTTTGGGGCTTATTTTTGCGTTAGCTGGATTAGTTCGTCTGCCCGATCCAGCTGATTGAGCGTTCCACAGGCACTGATCAGCGATTGAAACCGCGCTTCTTGTATGGGAATGCCGGGAATGATTTCCTGAAGCCGTTCAGCTTCGTGGTCGAAGTCCCAGATGAATTCGCGCCCGGTGCCTTGCTTGCTGACATTGGTGCCGTCTTTTAGGAATATCGTGATTTTCGGGCCAAACAAAGTTTGACGATGGGTTGGGATGAGGGTGACGCGGTTTAACAAATCAAGCACTTCTGCGGGGTCTTCTTCGCCAATGCCGCGGGGTTGGTCTTTCAACAAAGGAAAGCCCCGCCGCGCCGCCCCATAGGCAGTGTAATAGTGGGTGCTGCCGGCTTTCGGCTCTTTATACACATTGCCGTTCACCGGGAAGGCGGGGCTCGGATATTGGGTCTCCAGCCAATTCACCACCGCTTCGATGCGGTCAATATCCTCATACTTGATGTCATGTTCTTCGGCCAAAGCGGCGGTCACCTCCACATGGGCGATGTTGTAGCCGGACGTGGAGTAAATGCGATACAGGGTCTCTAGGATCATCCAGTCCTTGCCGAGGTCTTTGGTGATGTTATCGAGCGAGGCTTTGTTGTCACCGGTGAAGCTGTAGCGCAGTTTGCCCAGATTGTTGCCCGTATAGGCATGATAGAAGCCACCTTCGCCTTCCAGTGCCGTCTCCCCGCCGGGGGTGCCATGGCGCGCCATGGCGACCGCCAGGAGCGCGTTGCGTACTGCGCCGCCTTCGCGCAGGGATTTGCCGCCGCTTCTTATGCCTTCCACATTGCCGCTGGCAAGGTTGACGCATTGGGCGATGGCATCGTGAATTTGTCCGCCGTTGAGGCCGCTGATTTTGGCCGCGGCCACTGCAGCGCCGAAAATGCCGAATACCGGGCCCGGATGGAAGCCGCGCGCCATAACGGTGGGAATGAAGTCCGCCGCCATGCGCTCCATAACCTCATAAGCTGCCACAATGCCGGTGAGGAATTCCTTGCCCGACGCGCCTTCGGTTTCGGCTACAGCAAGCGCGGTTGGCAGGATTGCGCAGCCCGGATGGGTCAACATGCGGAACGTGTCCCATTTGCCGCCGGCGAACATCATTTCGGAGTTCACGAAGGCAGCGCCCGCCTTGGTCAGTTTCTCTCCATGGACGAGGGTGGTGCACGGGCCGCCGCCGCCAGCTTCTTCTTCGCTCATGATGGCGCGGGCTTGAGTAACTTCGGGCATGTCTTGGCCCAGCAGGGAGGAGGCGAGGCCGTGTAGCGTCAGGCCCTTGGCCCGGTCGACCACGTCCGGCGGCAGATCGTCATAGGATAGTGCGCCAGCCCAATCGCCTAATTGTCGGCTAATCGATGTCATGAACTTTCTCCGTGCTGAGGAACTCTTTAGCGAAAGTATCCCATGAATGGCGGTGGGCGAGAATAGGTCCGGAGAATTTGCTAAATATGTTGGGTGGGGTAATGCTGCGCTAGTGCGATGTTGTGGGGAAAATCACCGTGATGGTTGTTCCTTGGCCGAGCGTGCTATCGATCTGAAGGTCGCCACTGTGCAGCTCGACCAACGTTTTCGTAATGGCCAGCCCCAGCCCCCAGCCTTTTTCCGCGTGATAGGCATTGGCTTTCGTGCGCATAAACGGTTCGGTCAGCCCGGGGATATCGTCTTCGGAAATGCCAATGCCCGTATCAGCAACCGTGATGCAGGTGGTCGCGGCAGATTCCTGCGCTGACAGCGTGACCGTATCGCCATTGTTGGTGAATTTGAGGGCATTCGACAATAGATTTAGCAATATCTGACGGACTGCCTGTTTATCGGCGTATAGGTGTGTCGCGCCATTCAGGGGCGTGATTGTCAGATCGACACCTTTGTCATTCATTTCTCTGCCGACGATCCGCTTGCTTTCGTCAAAGGCATCCATGATGGAAAGTCGTTCTTTGTCCACGGTTTGATTGCCCGCTTCGATGGCGGAAAGATCGAGAATATCGTTCACCATTGTCAGCAAGTGGGTGCCGGCGTTCTCGATATCGTTGGCATACTCACGGTACTTCTCATTCACCGATCCAAAGATTTCTTGGCCAATGAGATGCGCGAACCCAAGAATGGCGTTAAGCGGCGTGCGCAGCTCATGGCTCATGGTGGCGAGAAATTGCGACTTGGCGGCGTTTGCGGCTTCAGCACCTATCTTTGCGTTGAGCAGTTCATCGAGCATCTGCTTCTGTTCGCTGATGTCCGCTAAAATGGTGAGCAGCGAGGTCACTTCTCCAGATGGCGCGATGATGGGGCAACGATGCGCCAACACAGTGCGGGTGACGCCGTCGGCGCATTCTCGCGTTATTTCGGCGACTGAGTTTTGCTTTGAGTTTATGGCTGCCTGATCGCGGGCGGTAACGTCATCGGCTTCTTTTTTGGGAAAGAAGTCGTAGACAGTCTGGCCGTCGATTCCGGTTGATGTTGTATTCGTCCACTCCGCGTGGATTTTGTTGTTAATCAGAATTTGTCCGTTCGTATCCTTAAGCATGACCGCCATCGGCGCGCCTTCCACGATGGCTCTGAATTGCTGCTCGCTCTCGCGAAGCGCCTCTTCGGTTTTCTTCAGGGCCGATATATCGGTGCGAATGACGGCGGTGTATCCATCGGGCGTTTTGATTTCATTGACCTGCATCACGCGCCCGTCGGGATTAACCGAAAAATGCGGGCCCTTGGGGTTGCGATGGCGTTCAATGCGCTCCTCCAAGGTTATTTTGCCGCCATCCATGCGGGAATTTCGAAGCGCCATGCTTTCGCACTCTCGGTTAATTTCCTCGAAGGTTCTGCCCTTGCGGAATATTTTCACGAGTTCTTGGCGCCCTTTAACAAAATTCTGGTTGAATAGAACCAGGCGATCGTCTGGGTCATAAAGGGTAATGCCGTCGGGTATACTTTCGATGGCCGCAGAAAGAATTTTTTCTGCCCGGCGCCGTTCGGTGATGCCATTTCGGGTCAGCACGGTGCCGCCATCCGGTGTTCGCCTTTCCACAGTGACGAAGGTCGTGCCGTCGGAAAATTCCCGGACGACAGGGCCACTTGGATGTTTGTGTAGCTGCATCCGGTGTTCGATGTATTCCTCTTCCCGTCCCATCGCTTCAGGTAGGTCACCGGTCTCTACGATTGCGCGCATCAAATCTTCAAAAAGGAGGCCCGGTACGACAATTTCACTGGGTATATGCAAAGACTGTCGGTAAGCCTCATTCGCTATGACGAGGCGGTCGTCTGCGTCCCATAAGGAAAAGCCTTCTTGAAGGCTAGCAATGGCGCCGCGAAACCGGGCGTCGCTTTCGCTCAGCTCGCGGGTGCGGATGGCGACTCTTTCTTCGAGGGCTTCGTGGGACTGCCGCAGGGCTTCTTCGGATTGTTTGCGGTCGCTAATGTCGACGCGAATGTTGCAGACGGCCACTTCGCCGTCCCAATCAATTAGAAACCCGCGTCTATTAATCCAAAATTCCGTACCGTCTTTGCGAATTGCCAGCACTTCGCGATCCAAAGGAATATCTTCACCGCGTAGATGGGCCTCGTGATATAGCGCTGGGTCTGGGTGGTTGGGCGATTTCAGCTTTTGGGTAGAATCCAGCGCCAAAACTTCTTCTATAGAATCGTACCCGTACATATCGGCAAAAGCTTGGTTGGCGTACAAAAACTTGTAGTGGCGAACAACGACGATGCCCTGATTTGAGTTGTCGGTTAGGGTGCGGAAGCGGGCCTCATTTGCGAGGAACTCCTCTTCGGCCTGCTTGCGCTCTGAGATGTCGAACCGCATTGAGCAGACCGCAGGCTTACCGTCCCAGTCGACGAGAAAGGATCGCCGGTTTTCCCAAAAATGCTCCCCATTTTTGCGTGCCCCCATGCTTTCGTGGTCTTCGGCAAGGGGGGCGCCGTCCAACCTCGTTTGATGCGTGTCATTCTCGAAAGAGGGCGCTGTCAACGCTGCGGTGTTCTCCAAAGCCATAATTTCTTCTGGCGTGTCGTACCCATACATGTCCGCCAGACTTTGGTTGGCATAGAGCGGTTGGCGGTGCCGGTGTACCAGTATGCCTTGGTTGGCCTTGTCGATCAGTTGTTGAATGGCCGGCGCGTGTATGGGGTTCGCGCTTTTTTCCACGCGGAGATCTGTGATTTCTTGCTCGAGCGATTGATTGCGGTGCTCAGAGGCTTCAAGTTGTTCGATAAGCTGGGCTTTGGTCAAGCGAGACCAGCCCTTAGCGGGGGCAGTTTTACCCGAACTCTGTTTCATCCAGCGTGCCTCAATACAATGAGTTAACGCCCTCCATTACAGACAGTATAGCGACAGAGTTAACAGAAGGTTAATTGTATATTTTTGTATCACGCGATTTAAGGAGACCGGCATCACAGGCTTTTATCTGTAATCCCAGTGCCTTAGAGTAAATCCGGCATTGCGCGAAGCTGCCGGCAATAAACCAAAGACCGGGTTGGCCGGTGCGTGTCCACATGGAATTCAGTTCCTGTAACTCGGAATTGAACCCCCATATGGGGCCGACGCGGTCGGCGACTTTATTCCCAAACAGTTGGTGGACTAAAACGTCTTGGCCCTTGAAGCCGGTGGCCAGCACGATGAGGTCTGCGGGGACGCTTTCGCCGGCGTGTAGCCGCACGCCATCAGCGGTAAACGCGTCGATTTCGTCGAATTGCAGTAGCCCGATGGAGCCGTCCGCGATGAGGTCGGAGCAGCCCACATTGAAATAGTACCCGCCGCCGCGTTCGAGATATTTGAACTGCCAGCCCGTATCATCATCGCCGAAATCGGTTTTGAAGCCGACGCGGGCGAGGCCGTCCAGTAATTCCTTATCCAGTTCCTTGACCTGTGCGGTGATGAGCCGGTGCGACTGCTTGGTCAGTTCCAACGGCATCGCGGTGACGATCAAGTCGCAATCTTCCAGCGAGGGTCCTTCATCATAAAGCGCATAGGGGATCTGCGCGCTTGGTTCCACGCTGACGATGGTGGTGGGGCTGCGCTGGATCATGGTGACGTGGGCGCCGCGTGACTGCAGGTCCTGGGCAATGTCGTGGCCGCTGTTGCCAGTGCCCAGAACAAGGACGTTCCGGCCCGTCCATTCACGGGCGTCTTGATAGTCGGCCGTATGGATTACCGTGCCTTTGAATTCTCCGAGACTTGGAATGTCCGGTAAATGCGGTATGCCGCTGACGCCGGTCGCCATGACAATATGCTTCGGCTGCATTGTCCGGCGTGTGCCGTCGGCGCGCTGGAGCTCGACGGACCATTGATCTTGCGCGTCATCGTAATCGCCGCCCAAGAACTCGGTGCCGGTCCAGACATTCAGCTCCAGGCTTTCCGCATAGGCTTCAAACCAGTTGGCGATCTTGTCCTTGGGGATGTAGCTGGGCCAATTGGGCGGGAAGGGCATGTAGGGCAGGTGATTAACGTGCACCTGGTTGTGAAGGGCGAGCGCGTGGTAACGGTTTCGCCAATTATCCCCGAGGCGCGTTTCACGGTCGACGATCAACGTGTCGATACCGAGATGGGAAAGCCGCGCTGCCGCAGACAAACCCGCCTGGCCCGCGCCGACGATCAACACGGTGGGGTCGCGGTCCTCATAGGCCAGCGTGGCAGTGCGGCGGTCGAGCCAGTTAGGGCCGGAAAAGTCTCGCGAATAAACTTCGCCGGTTGGGCGGGCTTGGCCAATGCTCTCTTCATGCCCTGCGATTTCGTCCAGTACCGTGTGGAACGTCCAGGCCTGCGGCCTTTCCGCCTCATCCTTGAAACGGAGGATGCCACTGTTACGGCCTGTGTCGGTCTCAAACGAGAAAATTGCCTCGATGACTTCGGTGCCCGCGCGGGTAACAAGGCGCGGCGGCGTCCGGTCCGGCGCAACGATGAAGCGGCGCGGTTGAGAGTCGGGAACGGCCTGCTTGAGTGCCGCGACGATAGCGTCACGGCCACTGACAGTCTGCACATCCCAGGATAAGGCCAATAGATCGCGCCAGTGAGCGTTGGGCTCAAACAACGCTGCGAGTGTGGCTTCATCGGAGGTGCGGACGGCAGTCTCGAAATCATCCAGCCAGCGTTGGGTGGTTTCGATCAAGCGCTGCGGGGAGGTCTGGGCCATCGTGGTTACGCTGCTGGCATGTCCACTTGGGCCAACAAATTTGCTAGATCGCGCACCGATACGCTCTCCAAGTTTGAAACCGCATCAATGATCTCGGCTCGCAAACCGTCGCTTGTGTACGGTGTTGCCAGCAGGGTGAATTTTTCGACGATGGTGTCCCACTGCATGGGGCAGGTGAAATGGCCCTCATAGGCGCTTTTCTCAGTCTCAAAACTGGTGCCGTCTGTGAGCGTGATCTTGACGGTGGTTGCTGCCTCGGCGGGATAGCGCGCGGTCAGATCATCGGAAGAGAATGTGTGGACCTTGCGGAACAGTGCTTGGACATCGTCGCGCAAAATACGCTCGACCTTGTATTGCTCAGGCATCAGCTGGCCGTCCAACAGGGCTGCGGAGACCACATAGGGTAGGCTGTGATCGGCGGTTTCCTTGTCGCGGATGTGTTTGCGCGCACCGGCCTTGCCGCTGCCCATGATGAAGAAGGCCCGTTCATACAGCCCCACATCAATGCGCTCGATCTGAGCGGGGTCGATGTTGTGTTTGGCGCGGAGGTCGAGGGCGCCTTCGACTGCAGGCTGTGAATGGAGGCCGGCGGTGTAGCGCTTCACACTCACCTGGCGCATTTTTTCGAGTTTGGTGTCCGTCCAGTCGAGTTCGAACTCACCGGTGACGGAATCAAAGACGCCCGATTGCCCTTCGAACAGTGACAAGGGGCCGGTCACACCACGCTTTGCCAAGAAGGTGGAATGCAAAACTGTATGCGCGCCGCCGCCATAGGCGAAGCCTTTCCAGTTGGATATTTGGCCGACGCGGGTCACGAAAAGCGGGTTTTGCCGGACGCCGCTAATGGCGATGGCATGCGCGGTCTTTTTCGCATCCATCCCCAAGATACGAGACGCGCCCGATGCCACCGCATAGGCGCCGGCGGTGAACTGATCGAAGCCGTTGTTTTCGAAGCCGGCCACGTCGCAAAGGCGGCATTGAATTTCGTAGGCGAGTGCGAGGGACGTCATCAGCGTCTTGCCGTCCGCATCCGCATATTCGCCCGCCGCCAATAGGGCGCCAAGGTTATCGCTCGGGTGGCAGGTGGCGCGTTTGCCCATATAGCCGTCGTTAAAATCCAGATAGCGGATCAGCGATGTGTTTAGGAAGGCGGCCTGTTCGGGCGTCGTCTTGCCGCCGCCGATCAGGGTGCAAAGCGGCGCGCCGCCGAATTCTTCAGTGTGTTCGCGGATCATCGCGATGGGTTCAGCTGCCATGGAGCCGATGGCACAGCCCAGCGTATCGAGCACGAGGGTCTTTATCTGCGTGCGAACCGGATCGGACAGATCGTCATAGTTTGTTTGGACGGCGAAAGCGGCAAATTGTTCGGCGACGGTCATGGCGGTCTCCCCAAGATGAATTTCGCCTATTCTAAACAGTGTTGGGGGCGCTTTGTAAGACGGCCCTTATAGGGGGCCTTTGTAAGACGGGTCCCTAACTCCCCACCCGCAGCGTCGCCGTCAAACTCCGAAGGGCGGCGATCAGGCTGAGCGGTGTCAGCAATCCACTGGCGGGATTTTCGGGCGAGGGGACCCCTTCGATGGTGACGCTGAAGCGCGTCTCTGTGGCCTCAACCTCAACCGTATGAATATTGCGTGTGGCGTCCGGGTCAGCCCATATTTCCAGCATAGTTTTGTCCGGCCCGATCCCGGCAAGGCTGAGGGCTGCGGTGATGTTGACGTTGGCGGGGAAGCCAGTGGCTGCATCGCGGGCGGAGCCGTCGAAGACTTTTGTGCATTCACTCAGGCGCGTTGGGTCGATGCCGCGCTCTTTTAAATAAGGCGCGTTGACTAACCCCTCGATGGGTTTGATTGATTTCATCCGCACCGATTTGATGTCGCCTTCCGCTGCCGCGCGCACTGCATCGAAACCGATCAACGCGCCGGTCGGGATGATGATGCGCGCGCCGGTCTCCTGGGCACGCTCGAGCAGATAGGGCCGAACCAACAGGGCCGCGGACGACATGGGCATGAATATACGCCCGGCTTCGATGGCGGGGCCGGCCACCTGCTCGAAGACTGAGGCGGGGGCGCATTCGACGATGATTTCCGCATGATCCGCGAGCGCTTCCAACGCCATCACCGCCGGCGGTTGAGCGAAACCTGCGACGCGTGCGGTGGCGGCGTCTTGGTCGTGGGCGGAAATGGCGGCAAGGCTTAGGCCGGGAATGCCCTCATCAAGCGCGCGAGCGACCTTGAAGCCTATCGCGCCCAGCCCGCCTAAAGCCACCCGATAAGTTGGTGCCGATTGAACCATGCTTCAGGTGCGCGACCGGATGGGGCCGTAGGGGGTGAGGTCGATACCTAGATCGCGCCCGGCCACCAGGTCGGCGATGATGCGGCCCGTGAGCGGGCCCATAGTCATCCCCAGATGAGAATGGCCGAAGGCGAAGAACGCGGCGCCATGGCGCGGCGATGGGCCGATGACCGGCACATTGTCAGGCGTCGACGGGCGTGCGCCCATCCAGATGCTTTGCTCGTCCGCTTGCAGGCCTGGCAACATCCGGGCCGCGTGAGGCATGAGGCGGCGGATGCGGCGGTAGTCGGGCTTCGCATCCATGCTGGCTAATTCGATGATGGAGGTCATCCGAACGCCTTCCTCTTGCGGTACCAGTGCGAAGCGCTGTTCGGAGAACTGGACATAGCGCTGGATGGTGTTTTCCGGTGTTGGGAACATGATGTGATAACCGCGCTCCGCATCCAACGTGACCCGCGCGCCGAGCTTAGCCGCCAGACGGCCAGACCGTGCACCGGCGGCTAATACCACAATGTCCGTTTCGTGGCGGCTAGCATCGGTTACCACCGTTGGGTGGCCTTCCGCGGAGAACTCGATATCGGTGACGGCCTCGCGCAGAAAGGTACCGCCGCGCGCGGCGACGTCTGACGCCAGCACTTTCACCATGCGTCCGGGATTGCGAATACCGCGCGAGGTGTTGAGAAAAACGCCATGTTTGAACAGGGGCGCGATGCTGGGTTCCAGGTCGCGCACGTCGGCTTCGCTGAGAATGTCGTAGGGGCAATTACCCGCATCCATCATACGGCGCTCGAACGCGCCGGCTTCAAAGGCGGCATCCGTCTCATAGACTTTTAGCGCGCCGTTATAGTGGATGAGATCGCCGATGCTGGCCTCTTGAATCAGTGTGTCGTAGGCGGCCATCACGCGCGAGCCCAGTTCGGCCATGGCCAGGCAATTCTGCTCGACACGTTCAGGCCGGGAGTTGCCGAGAAAGCCGATGAGCCAGGGCAGCAGGCGCGGAATGTACGGCCAGCGCAGAACCAACGGACTTTCCGGGTCCATCAGCATTTTGGGGATTTTCTTGATCAGTCCCGGTGTCGACGACGGCATGACCGAACTTTCATTGATCGCCCCTGAATTACCGTAGGACGCGCCGCTGCCCGGTTCGTTTGGATCGATGATTGTGACCGTGTGGCCGTCGCGGGCTAAAAAGAAAGCGCACGAGATTCCGGCAATGCCCGCGCCGATGATTGCGATGCGGCGCGGCTGGGCTTCGGTCGGGCTTGATAGGGTGGATTGTTTGCTATTTGCCATCGGGGTCTCTTCAAATGAGCTGCTAGCATATATGGTGTAGCTTCACCGGGCCATGAGGATGCGAAGGAGGGGAAGATGAGTTTCGAGATACGTCCATTATCCGATCAGCTGGGCGCTGAAGTGGTCGGGCTCGATGCGACGCAGCCGATTAACGTTCAGGCTTTTGCCGTGCTGCATAAAGCGCATCTCGATTATCAAGTGCTGGTCTTTCGCGATCAGCAATTGACCCCGCAACAGCAGATCGATTTTTCAATCCGCTTTGGCCCGCTTGATAAGCACCCTTCGCAGGGTGAGGCGCATTTAGAGGGCTATCCGGATATTCTGGTGGTTTCCACCAAAACCGAGAACGGCAAGGATGTGGGCATTCGCAATGCGGGCCCCACCTGGCATTCGGATTTAGCCTATATGAAACAGCCGGCCTTGGGCTCCATGCTCTATGCGCTGGAGTTGCCCGATAGCGGTGGCAATACGGGCTTTGCCAATATGTATGCGGCCTGTGAGGCGTTGCCGACGCATTTGAAGGAAGTGGTGCAAGACAAGCGGGCGCTCTTTTGCTCGACCCGCAATAAGGAATTAGAGGCACTTCATCCAGTCCTGCGGACTCATCCCGAAACCGGCCGAAAATCGATTTTCGTGAACCCGCAACTCACCCACGGCATCGATGGCATGCCCGACGACGAGGGCGCGGCAGTGTTGGATGAAATTTACGCCCATTGCCGCAACCCCAATTTCATCTATTGGCACCAATGGCAGCCCGGCGATCTCACCTTCTGGGATAATCGCTGCGTGCTCCACATCGCCGATCATAAACGCCTCGACGACCCCACCTACATCCGCCACATGCATCGAACGACGATAGGTGGCGATACGCCTTTTTGATTGGAGGCCGGTCGGGAGGTTCTAAATATCGGCGAACAACCAGGATTGTTTTACGGTTTGGGCGTCATCTGAGGCTCGGTAGAGGGGGAAGCAAATGAGGATGGTAAAACAGGCGCTAAATTTCACCATCGTGTGTTTGGCGATTGGATTTTTGATCGACTGCCAAATTGCCGTAGCGGAGCCGATCTCCAGTGATAAGGCCAATCAGATCGGCATTGTTCTAATGCACGGTAAGGGTGGAACAACGAAACGTATCGATGATCTAAGTGACGGGCTGAAAGGTTTGGGAGCACTTGTCGAAACACCGTTAATGCCGTGGAGCGAGGACCGCATTTATGACAAGGGCTATGAAGAATCCATGGCTGAGATCGATACCTACGTAAGCAAGCTGAAAGCCGATGGCGCGAAACGGACTTTTGTCGCCAGGCACAGCATCGGTGCGAATGCTGCCCTAGGCTATGGGGCGCGCCGTGGCGGCCTTTCGGGGGTGATTTTATTGGCCTACGGCCATGTGCCCGGGGTGCGAGGGTTCGCCAGAAAACTGGAGGACAGTACGGATAAAGCTCAGGCCATGATCAACGCCGGGAAAGGTGAAGAAAAAGCCGAGTTCGATGATGTTGGCGGGAAAAATGATACGGCTCGTGCGACCGCGAACGATCTTTTTAGCTGGTTCGATCCGGACGGAAGCGCAACCATGGCCGCGAATGCGCCAAAGGTGAAGCCTAACACGCCGGTGCTCTGTGTTGATGGTTCGAATGACGACTGGCAACGGTGCGATACCATAATGCGTCAACTTCCGGAGCATTCCAAAAACAGCTCGGTATTTGTTGATGCGAACCACTTGCAGACACCTTCTAAGTCTTTAGAGCAGATCGAAAAATAGCTTCGGACGTTGGGGCCCTAGGGAAGTTCAAAATGCCTTACATAGAATCTGACGGCGTGAAGCTGTATTACGAAACGGCAGGGACGGGGACGCCGATTGTGTTTGTCCACGAGTTCTCCGGTGATCTGTGGAGCTGGGAAAAACAGATCCAGTATTTCAGCCGCCGCTATCGGTGCATCGCTTTTAACGCGCGCGGGTATCCGCCCTCCGAGGTGCCGGGCTCGCCGTCGCGCTACTCCCACGCACATTCGGTCGATGACGTGGCAGTGCTCATGCGTCACCTCAAGGTAAAAAAGGCGCACATTGTCGGTTGTTCCATGGGCGCGCGCACGACGTTGGATTTCGGCCTGAGATATCCCAAGATGGCCCAGTCGCTCACCATGATAGGTATCGGCAGTGGCAGTTATCCGCGCAATGGAGCGGCGTTCAAGCGCGACGCCGAGGCCCGCGCGCAGCTCTATGAAGAGGGCGGTCTTGCCGAAGCGTTGAAGCGCTTGCGCAAGGCCCCTAACCGGGTACAGCTCAAGCGTAAGAACCCGCGCGCGTTCGACGATTTCTGCCGCCGCTTCCTGCTCCATTCCGCGCAGGGATGTGCCCATATCACGCGCCGGGTGATGGCACGCCGGGCTTCTATTTTTTCCATGAAGAAATCTCTGGCTGCGATGAAAGTGCCGGCCCATGTGGTCGTGGGCGATGAAGACCCCATTGCACTCGATTCAAGCCTGTTCATGAAACAGGTGGGCCCGGCGGTGAGGCTGTCGGTAGTGCCCGCGACCGGTCACTTGGTTAATCTGGAAGAGCCCGATCTCTTTCACCGCCTGAGCGACGATTTTTTCGCACTGGTGGAATCCAAAAAATGGCGCCCGCAGGGCAAGTGAAGCGCGGTCCTGGAGAGGAGGCCGGGAAGAGGCTCCAGAGGTTAGTTCTTTGTCAGAAGTGGACGTTTGTAGATCGATATAGAGAGTCAGCTAATAGACAGAAGCGGACCTTGCGGCAGATCTAAATACCCATTTAACCAATTTCTGATGAATCAGCTTGACCTTCCAGTGACAGGAACCTGTTTAGTGTCGTCGTAATGATGTTTTTAACGCCTAATAGAGCTAAGCTTCGTCGAGACGAACGTTGGACCAAGGTCAGCGTCTGTTTGGCTATTGTGATTTGCTTTGCTCTCGCGCTTGGACCTATTGCGATGACCAGTGCCGCCCATGCGCACGGAGATAGCGGTCTATCATCGGTCGACCATGGTGACCATTCTGATCATACACATGCCGGTGATGACGCCTCGAAAGACGATAAAAATAGCTCCCTACATTGCTGTTCTTTTTCCACGTGCTCACCAACATATGTGAGCAGCCCATACTATGATGTCTCAACGCTGTTGATGCCAATTACGAGCCGATTGTCGTTTTACGACGATTCTCTCCCGCTCGGCCAGATTGGGGCTGGCGATCCGCCTGTCCCGCGAAACGATTTCTCTCAAATCTAACAGACCGTCCACGCACTCACGCTAGGCCGACCATCTTTGAATGGTGAAGTGCGCTCGTATGTCGAGCGGCATAGCGCCTGGGATGTGATGTTGGACATCACCACTTAAAATTTGGAGAAATCGAAATGAAAAATTTAAATACCGTCAGCATAACATCAACAAAAACCCTAATCAGCGCGGCCGTTCTAGCCTTGGCTCTTATCACATCACCTTCGATGGCGGACCCCATGCGTGGAAGCAGTCAGGGAAAAGGTATGCAAGGAGGCGGCATGCAAGGGCACGGCATGCAGGGCCAACGTATGCATGGTGGTAGTGGTGCAAATGGTGAGCCCGGCAAGAAATCTCAGGTTAACCGGACCATCAAAGTTGAAATGCACGACAACTTTTACAAACCGGAGAAGTTTAGCATCAAAGATGGCGAGACCATTCGGTTCGTCGTCGCCAACAAGGGTCGGCTGGTCCATGAGTTTAATGTCGCCACGCGCAAACAGCATATGGGGCACCAAAAAGAAATGATGATGATGGTCGAACACGGCGTGCTGGAACCCGACAAAATCAACCATGACAAAATGATGATGAAAATGCCGAACGGCGAAACGATGGAACACAACGACCCGAATAGTGTGTTGTTGGAGCCGGGTAAGACCGGCGAGGTCATATGGAAATTTTCCAAAAAGGTCGACCTCGAAATAGGCTGCAACGTGCCGGGCCATTACGACGCCGGTATGGTCAGTAAAGTTACCTTTAAATAGCCGTTTCCAGACAAAAGGAGTCGAACGATGATTTCGACGATTAAAGCGATGTCATGGCGGATGGTTGTGGCCGCTGCGGCTATCCTAATGGTTCCATTCGCCGCGCTGGCGGGGACCTACAATATCACTGTGGACCCCGTGGTCATTGATACCGGGGACTTTAAGAAGGATGGAATCGGTTACAACGGGGCCTCGCCAGGCCCCGTTCTCCGGTTCAAGGAAGGCGAAGAGGTTACGATTAACGTCAAGAATAACCTCGACGTATCGACCTCCATTCATTGGCATGGGTTGATCTTGCCGTTCCAAATGGACGGCGTGCCGACGATTAGTTTCGACGGCATCAAACCCGGCGAGACCTTTACCTACAAGTTCCCGATTATTCAGTCGGGCACCTATTGGTACCACAGCCATTCTGGCTTCCAGGAGCCCGATGGGGCTTTCGGCGCTATCATAATTGATTCCAAGGACCGGGAGCCTTTTCGTTACGACCGCGAGTATGTGGTTCAATTGACCGACAAGCATCCGCATTCAGGCGCCAGGATTATGCGAAATCTGAAGATGTCGGCGGATTACTACAATCGCGTCCAACGCACGGCGAAAGATTTCTTCGCGGATGTTTCCAAAATGGGACTAGGCGACACCCTTTCCGACCGAGGCGATTGGGGACAAATGCGGATGATGCCGACGGATATTGAAGACCTTCAAGGCTTCACCCCGTTGATCAACGGTAAAGGGCCGAAACAAAACTGGACGGGGCTATTCAAGAAAGGCGAACGCATCCGGCTTCGGTTTATTAACTCCTCGGCCATGACGTATTTTGATATTCGGATTCCTGGCATGAAAATGCTGGTCGTGAATGCGGACGGCAATAATGTGCAGCCGGTCAAGGTCGACGAATTTCGGATTGCTGTGGCGGAAACCTACGATGTCATCGTTCGACCTGACGAAGACAAAGCCTATACGATCTTCGCTGCGTCTATGGGGCGGACGGCCTATGCGCGCGGCACCTTGGCACCACGTATAGGGATGAGTGCCGCCATACCGAAACTAACCAAAAGTCCACGCCTCACCATGGCGGATATGGGCATGGCTCATGAGGGTATGGATCACGGGTCGATGGCGGGCATGGATCATTCCAAGATGAAGGGTATGGACCAATCCAAGATGAAAGGTATGGATCAGTCCAAGATGAAAGGCATGGACCATTCCGGGCACAATATGCCGAAGAAACCTGCTTTCTATGCTCCCGGTAGCGGACTCATTCCGAAGGCGAAAAACGGCGGTAAATTCCTGTCCTATGGTGACCTTCGGGCGCAGCGTCCACTTTATAAACATCGCAAGCCAACGCGGGAAATCGAACTTCGGCTGACCGGTAACATGGAACGCTATATTTGGTCTGTGAACGGGATCAAATATGGCGATGCTGAACCTATTCGTCTGAAATATGGTGAAAGGGTTCGGTTCAAATTCGTCAATGAGACCATGATGACCCATCCCATGCATCTGCACGGCATGTGGTCGATCCTCGACGTTGGTGCCAAGAAATGGAACCCAGTCAAGCATGTGGTGAGCGTGTCACCGGGGACGACAGTCCATATGGAAACGGAAGTCGATGCGCCGGGCCAATGGGCATTCCATTGCCACCTCTCTTTTCACGCGGCGGCGGGCATGTTCCGCAAGGTTATCGTCGAAGGCGGCCCTAAAGCCGCCATGTTGGCGCGCTAACGCAAAGGAAAAAACAATGACAAAAACATTCTTGGGAGCACTGACGGTCATTACTCTGATTTGGGTTTTTGCTGCCCCCGATGCCAAAGCGCAAGAAACCAACCTGACCTTTTATGGTGTTCAAATGGAAGAACTTGAATACCGCAGAGGGGACGAGGGGGAAAACCTTTTCAACTATGATGGTGAGGCCTTCTTTGGCACCGATGAATTCAAGTTACGATGGCTTGGTAAAGCCGAGATTGATACGGATGCAGGCATCGTCGATGAGATGGAAAACCGCTTTGTCGGTCAAATCCCGATATCGGATTTCTTCGATCTGAAAGCTGGCATGCGGTGGGATCGTCCGAAAGGCAACAACCATTATTTCGGCGTTATCGGTCTAACCGGATTGGCGCAGCAATGGTTCGAAGTGGACGCGGATATCTTCGTCAGTGAGGCGAAAAAAGTCTCCCTGCGGATCGACGCGGAATATGAAATGTTGCTGACCAATAGATTGGTCCTAACGCCATCTGCAGAAATCGAATTCGGTGCTGGTGACGACGAAAAACACGAAATTGGCGCCGGCCTTAGTACCATGGAAGTAGGGTTACGGCTTAGCTACGACCTTGTTGACCGGGCTATTTCGCCTTATGTCGGCGTGGTCTATGAGGGCAAGTTCTTCAATCGCAAAGACATGGCCAAGGAAGAAGGTGAGGACGTAGATGCGTTGTTCTTCGCCGTCGGAACAAAGATCATGTTCTGAGCGATCAGGCTCGGACAGCCCTTTTAGGTCACATTGAGCAACATGTTTGCCCAATTATCGAAGCACTGTCAAAGAGCCAAGCAAACGTCTGCTTCTGCTCATAAGCAGACGTTTACGATAACGGAATTGCCCGCTTGGACCGGTCAGCTGTCGAACTCGGCGCGGGCGTCGGCGGCACTCTTATCCACATAGGTGTACTCGACCTCTCCGAAGTCGCCATAGAGCATGTGTAGATAGGCGGTTGTTTGGTTCGGGCAGGCAAAGGTGCTGCCGAGGAAGGGGACTGTCGTTGTCGGCAAAACCATCTCACGCGGCACGCCAAATCCACCGCTTTCCGTGTCCAGCATCGCCCCTTTGTAGCTCCGTCGTTCGAGCACTTTTTTGCCATAGCTGACAGCGTTGCGATAGATAGCGATGTCGGCCCGGATTTCGCCGCGCAGGCGATTGCGCTCCCAGCGGAAGGGCCATCGTTTGGGGGAATCGTAGGAGATGGAAACGAAGCCTTCCTTCTCGAAAAGGTCGACGTAATAGCCATCGCGCGCGCCGCGCTCCGCGAGGCCAGCTGCCAGCGTCTCCCACGTCATGTCATCGTCGAGCAGGACCGATATGTCGATGTCGTCCTCCCAATCGAGCAGAGCGCCGTTTTCTCGTATGGCCCCAAGAAGGCTGCCTCCCTCCAACCAATGCACGACCGACATTTCGCTCAAGGCAGCGGTAATATAGTGGGCGAGTTCGTGGAGATGCTCACGGCAGCAAGGCGCTGTGTTGAGGCCCAAACGATTGACGTAGAGATTGAACGGGCAGGGTGAGGTGTTTTTCCCACAGCCCTGCCAACTGACATTGTCTTTCGATAGCACGAGTTCATGCATGCCGTGGCGCTGTTGGAAGGCCGGTAGATCGCCGTTGGCCTGGGTGTTCAGGACCGCCAGGTCATGGTCGCTCAACGGATATAATTGCAGGCCACGGCCGGCCCAACGACGGCGCAGGAACCACGTTAGCTCGATGGCCATGGCGGTTGCGAGAACGGCCTGGAGTTTGATGTTTGAAGTGGCAAAGCCGGCCAGGAGCGCCGGGCCGAGCAACCACAGGCCCGCATGGTCACCGTGCTTTGCCAAGAACTCAACGGCACGGGAGGCAGGCTTAAAGGCGATTGCAGGGGCGGCCATGGTTGAAAACAACACGACGATAAAGCTGATCGAAATGGCTAGAGAGATGAGGTCGAGATCTTGCCCCAAATCTTGACCGAAACTCGCAAATGGTAGGGAGACGAGTGCCACTGTGATAGCCGCCAAGCTCACCGTCACCAAGGATGCAAGCAGCCGGGGCGGATGCCAGTTTCGGGGATATCTGAGAAGATTGACGAAGGATAGATACGTGGCCACGTAAAAGACGGCGGCGAGCAGGGCGGCAAATCCTTGAGTGGTTGTTGATGCTTCAATGCCGGTCATGCTTATTCAGTCCCACCTCTATCTTATTTAGGGTCATGTTCAATTTGATCAACGTCGCGATGCGGCGAATTCTTGCCGCCGTCTTTACCCAGCAGGTGACTATGTTGGCTAGGCTCGCCGAGCCAATGCTGGGGTGTCTGCAATTGCCTTGTAGACGTCGAATTTCTTTACGCGTGGAATGTCTTGGTTTTGGCATGATACCGTGTTTCCCACGGCTCGGCCACAGCGTGGGTTACAGTCCGGACCGACTAGAAAGAGGGAACATGATGCCTGCCAAGAAAGATCAAATCCGTGCGTTGCTCAAGAGCATCGAAACCGGAGAGCCCGGGCCGATTGCCGTTGTTAACGAGGACAAATACATTCAGCACAATCCTCAAACCGAGGAAGGCAGCGAAGGCCTGGCGGACTTATTCAAGCGGCTTTCCAAGACGTCGCCCCGGGTCAATATCGTGCGTGCCTTCGAGGATGGCGATTTCGTCTTTGCCCATACGGAGTACGATTTCGCACAATCCAGAATTGGCTTTGAAGTGTTTCGTTTTGAAGACGGCCGGGCCGTAGAGCATTGGGACAATATTCAGCTACGGCAAGGCCCGAACCAATCCGGTCGTTCCATGGTGGACGGCCCAACCCAATCAACCGACCTCGGCCTGACGGAGACCAATCGCGCGTTCGTTCGAGATTTCGTTGAGTCCGTTCTCGTAAATAACGAGGTTGAGAAATTGGCGGACTATGTGAATGAGGAGAATTACGCCGAACACAATGCCCGGCTCAGCGACGGCCTATCCGGTCTCCGTTCGGTTTTGGCAGCCGGGGAGGCTGGGGGTGATGGTCAGCGGACGGTCGACTACACCCGTGTCCATCGTGTGCTGGCGGAGGGCAATTTCGTGTTGTGTGTTAGCGAGGGTTCCTACAAAGGAATCCATTCCGCGCTCTACGATCTCTTCCGCGTCGCCGACGGAAAACTCGTCGAGCATTGGGACACTACCGAAAAGATCGCACCCCGCAGTGAATGGAAAAACGACAACGGTAAGTTCTGATGGCTTATAGGCGACAGGCCTTTTTGATTGTGTCACGATTGGGCGTACCGAGTGTCTGGAGCTAGACAACAGGTGACATGGCTCTTCTCTTCCAACATCCAGAACATCGCGATGGACCAATTCAAATTGGGGTTGGTCGCAAGATACTGACTATCAAGCAACGGGCACCTTAGGGCTGTCTGTGAATTCTTTGCGGTCGATAGAGGGACGGAAAAATCATGGAAAATTACAAATCTACATTTTCGATCAAGCGGCTTTGGATTATTTTAACCGTCGGTATGATCGTTATGTTCGGCGCGCTGTTGTTTCTCGGCCGAGAAATTTACCATGAAAAGCCACCTATCCCCTCAGCGGTAATTTCCACCGACGGCACAACACTCTACACAAAAGCCAATATTCAAAATGGCCAGAATATTTGGCAATCCACCGGCGGCATGTAGCAAGGCTCGATTTGGGGCCATGGCAGCTATCTTGCGCCCGATTGGAGCGCCGACTGGCTGCATCGGGAAGCCCAAAACCTCATTACTATATTGGTAGCCAAGGGCGCGTTAAGTGCCATGAGCAAAGCCACCAAACGCGCCGTGCATCAACTTGCCGTCAAAGAAGAAATGCGCCGCAATACGTATGATCCAGCCACTGGAACAATTACGGTTACGACAAACCGCGCCGAAGCGATAAAGGCAGTGGAAGCGCATTATATCCGGCTCTATATGGGCGCAGATCAGGAAGCGTTGGACTTGCGCCGAGACTATGCCTTCCCGCTAAACGCCGTCCTGACCGAAAAAGAGGCGCGTGACCTTTCGGCCTTCTACTTCTGGACATCGTGGAGTGCGACAACCAACCGGCCCGGCCAGAATATCACCTATACCAGCAACTGGCCGCACGAACCCTTGGTTGGCAATAAGCCAACGACCGGGACGCTGATGTGGAGCCTCATTTCAATCGTCATCCTGCTCGCAGGGATTGGCGCGCTCGTCTGGTACTATGCCAAACAATTCACTGTCTGGGATGCTGAACAAGAACCGGAAACCGGCTTTGCTGAATCCGATATCATGGACACGGCAACCGTCACGCCGTCTATGCGCGCGACAGCTAAGTATTTCTGGTTGGTCTGTGCCCTGTTTGCAACGCAAGTGTTATTGGGAATCCTCACCGCCCATTACGCGGTTGAAGGGCAGGGCCTTTATGGGCTCCCTTTTGCAGATTACTTGCCCTATGCGGTCACCCGTACATGGCACACCCAACTGGCAGTGCTTTGGATCGCTACCGCATGGTTGGCCACGGGGCTGTATGTGGGGCCGATGCTTGCCGGCAAAGATCCGAAGTTTCAAACGTTCGGCGTAAATTTTCTGTTCGGCAGTCTTTTCGTCATCGTTGTCGGCTCTTTTGCCGGCCAATGGGCCGCGGTGCATCGGTTTTTCAGCGATCTGATAGCCAATTTCTGGTTCGGCCATCAGGGCTATGAGTATGTTGATCTTGGCCGTTTCTGGCAGATCTACCTGACGGTTGGCCTCTTCTTGTGGGTGGCTCTGGTGTTGCGTGCCCTCTGGCCGGTGGTGTCGCGCGAAAAGAACCGCTCGCTGATCATACTTGTCTTAGTTTCCGCGGTTGCCATTGGGCTGCTTTATGCCGCCGGCTTGATGTGGGGAGAACATACCCACATCTCGGTCATGGAATATTGGCGCTGGTGGGTGGTGCATTTATGGGTCGAAGGGATATTCGAGGTTTTCGCGACTGCGATTATTTCTCTCCTCTTTGTTCGCATGGGATTGCTGCGGAGCCAGACCGCGGTGGTCATGGTTTTGTTTGCCACCATCATTTTTCTTTTCGCCGGCGTGCTGGGCACGTTCCATCACCTGTATTTCAGTGGCACACCGACATCGGTGATTGCCGTTGGCGCCTCCATATCCGCCCTCGAAGTCGTGCCGCTTATGGTCGTCGGGTTTGAAGCCTATAGCCGGGCAAAAATAGAACATGAGCGTCTATGGGCGGAAAATTACCGCTGGCCATTCATGTTCTTTACCGCCGTGCTGTTTTGGAACCTGGTCGGGGCCGGGTTGTTCGGCTTCCTGATCAATCCGCCGATTGCGCTCTATTATATGCAAGGGCTGAATACGACCGCCAATCATGGTCACGCAGCCTTGTTTGGGGTGTATGGCATGTTGGGTCTTGGCTTGCTGTTATATTGTCTGCGCGGCCTGACCGATGTGACCCAGTGGAACCAGAAGCTTATGAAAATTGCGTTCTGGTCACTCAATATCGGGTTGGCAATGATGACGTTTCTGTCGCTCCTGCCTCAAGGCATTTGGCAAACCTACATGAGCATAGAGCATGGCTATGTGCATGCCCGTTCGGCTGAATTTATGCACAGCCCCCTCATGGAAGGGCTTGTGTGGATGCGCGTGCCCGGAGATGTGGTGTTTAGTGTTGGCGTCTTTTGTTTTTGTTACTTCGTATTCAAGGCGACAATGGCCAAACGTTCGCTTCCAAACTGAATCGCAGAGGAAGGGATTTAAACGGGCATATTCAAGCGGGTGGAAATGCAGCTTCATCCATGCCGTTTTCCCAGGCGGGGTATTTTTCCATCACCCCTAAAAAACGATCCGATTCAAGAATGCTTTCCAACCAGCGTTGGATGCCAGGCAGGTCGAGCGCGTTGAACCATGCGCGATCATTATTGGCGAACTGTCGAATGAACGGCGCGATGGCCGCATCGGCAAATGTAAAATGGGTGCCGCATAGGTAAGCGGTTTTTAATAGCCGTGCGTTTAGTTTCTGCAGAAATGCCGCCCCCTGGGATCGATGATGAAGCGGGTCTGAGTTTTCGTAGCGGGTCGGATATTTATAGCGATCCAGGTCGTTCTTGAACGGCCCGTCATTTTCGGCAATCAGCGCATCAATATCATCGCGGTTAGACTTTAACGGCATCAGCCATCCTTCCGGATCGTTCCTGTCTAGCGCCCAGTACATGATCTCTAGGCTTTCCTCGATTACCTGTGCGTCGGGCAAGACCATTACAGGTACGGTACCCTTTGGGGACGCCGCGATCATTTCTGGCGGCTTGTTGCGCAAGACCACCTCGCGCAATGCACAGGCCTGGCCGCTAGCCGCAATGGCCATGCGCGCCCGCATTGCATAGGGGCACCGCCGAAAGGAATACAAAATGGGCACTTGGCCCGGCATGGCGTTCACGTTACTCATCAAAGCCGTCTGGATTTTTCACAGCCTTATACGTCGCGCCCACATGCACTTTGCCTTGTTCCTCTGCCAGCTTGATTTGCACCTGCCGGGCGGCATAACGGGTGCGTTGTTCGTCGCTACGCTGGTCGATGCACCGGTCACAGGACACGCCGGCTACAAAATTGGCGGAGGTGCGCCCCTCGGCACTGACCGGTGATCGGCATGCGTGACATAGTTCATAGTCACCAATCTCCAGGTCATGCTTCACCGATACCCGGCCATCGAAGACGAAACACTCGCCGCGCCAACGGCTTTCTGTCTCTGGGATATTCTCTAGATATTGCAAGATGCCGCCCTTCAGGTGGAAAACATCTTCGATGCCGCGCTCTTTCAAGTAGGACGTTGCCTTCTCGCAGCGGATGCCGCCGGTGCAGAACATTGCAACTTTTTTGTTTTCCATTTCTGCGCGATGGTCTTCGAGCCATTGCGGCAGATCACTGAAACTCGTCGTTTTTGGATTGATGGCGCCCTCAAATGTGCCGATCTCCACTTCGAAGTCGTTTCGGGCGTCGATGACAATTGTTTCCGGATCGGCAATGAAGTCATTCCAATCTGTCGGCGAAACATAAGTGCCGACATTTGCCGATGGATCGACACCGGGTACCTTCATGGTGACAATCTCTTTTTTCAGCCGGACCTTTAGGCGATAGAAGGGCATGCTTTCCGCATGAGATTCCTTATGCTCCAGTGCCGTAGAATTTGGTAAGGCGCGCAAAATCTCTAACGCAGAATCGACGCTTTCGCGTGAACCGGCGAGCGTGCCATTGAAGCCCTCAGGGGCCAGCAAGACCGTTCCCTTCAGATCATGCGCTGCGAGCTGTGCCAGCAACGGCGCGCGCATCGCTGCTGGATCTTCGAAACGCGTAAAATGATAAAATGAAGCCACGAGGATATCTGTCATGGTCGCTAATATATGCGACAACCTCCCAAGATAAAAAGCATGCAAAACGCAGCCCTCGATTTTCATGAGAACCTGAATGCGCCACCGTCTTCCAAAGCGGCTTGTGGGGGGCGAAACGCACAGAAGAGGATGAAAATCTCAATCTCGTTGTTTCTCGCTTTAAAGGCGAATCTCAACACGGGGGATGGCATCTATTTTCTTGTTCACTTTAGGCGCGCATAAAAACAGCCGTGGTTCAGCGATGTTATGGCGTTTGATCAAATGGTCTTTGACCGCTGCGGCGCGTTGCTTGCCCAGTTTCAGCAACGTCGTTGTTGTGGCCTCTGGCAGCTGATCTTGAGATGATTTTTCGGCAGCATCAGTATTAGCCATATCCTTCAGGACCGCCAAGCCGCAAATCGAAACCTTTAATGTCGGCCTCGATTTTAGAAGTTCTGCAACCTTGATAAGACTGGCCTTTGAGGCGGCGTTTAAATCCGTTGACCCCGTGACGAATGGCAAAGGGTTAAGCTGTAATGTGGCTTTGCCGCCGGATTCTGCCACCGCCATGATTATTCCGCCGAGGGGAAAAGCCACTTTGAGGGTGGTCAGGATCGTCTTTTTAATGGCGTTGCCGATTGACGAGTTGATGGCATCGCTGAAATCGAATTCCGGATTTGTAATATCCCCGGTCACGGGAACGCTCAGATGAATGACGTCTTCGGAATCTCTCAAGAGCGCTAAGCCGGTTTCAAGCGGAATTTCCAGCCGATTTTCCAATGGCTTCAAGACTTCTGGATCGACCGTTTTGACCTTTAGTTTGCTTATGGTGAGCGCGCTGTCGGTTTGAAGCTTTCCGTCAATGATGCGCGCATGAATCTTTGTATCGAGCCTCCCTTGCGTCAAGTCATAGCCCATATACCGGCGTGCGTAGCCGGACACCGATGTCAGCTCGAACCCCGTCAGTTTGCCTGCGACATCTAGGTTGAGGCGGGGCGAAAACGGTCTGAACGTGCCTTTGAAATCAAGGACTGCGTACTTTCCAAGCTTGGCGTTAATTTCGATTGGCACATTCTTGTTCGGTTCGTCAGTGTCGATATTTTTAATATCAATTTGTACCGGTGAAATAACGAACGTGGCCGCCGGCTTGACGCTTCGATCCGCGAGGGCGAGACGGCTGTTCCCGGTAACGGTCCATTTTTTGATCCGAACGCTTAATGCCTTACTCGTGCGATGGGCACCTTTTTCGGCTGCGGCATTCAAACGGGCGATCTGTTTTAGCAGCGAACCGACAAGCCTGAGCTCGCCGTTATCCAGCCGTTCAATTTGTAAATCGGCACCGTCGAGCAATAACTGGTCTAGCCTTATTTCCGCGCCGTTCTTGATCGATAATTCTTTCCCGACCAAGCCGCCTCGGAACGCCACATACGGCTTCTTACCACTGCCTTTCTTGGTATTGGGCGTTATCCGTTGAATTGTCTCCAAATTTTGAGCCGTTACGTGGCGCACGCGGATGTCGTCGACGCCTTTGGTTTGGGTACCGTCCAATCTCAAGGAGCCCAATCGCATCAATCGAACACCAAGTTTCGGCGAATCCACTTGAATGTTGTGACTTTCAGCAGATCCATTGAGATCAATCGTTGGCTCGGCGGACGCGCTTTCCTGCCGGATATCTATCTGACCATTCCAGCGTGCTGATTCTTGGGCGACCTTGAGGGCACTCGCCGGCAAAGTTAGAGCGAGTAGCTGGCTGTTGAGTTTACCCATGACACGCGCGGTGAGTTTTCCGGCAGGATCAATGATCGCGTTGAGGTCTCCCTCCCATCGGATTTCCTCATTGTGCAACTGCGCCTGTGTTGTTGTCACGTCCAGCTTACTAACGCCGACGCGCGCCGCGGCTACGACGTGCACCTTGCCGGCATGTGATCGCTTGAATGTGCTGGAAAGATTTGAGACGGCAACACGGTGAGCTGTTAATTCGGATGAGGTGTCATCGATTTTTAGGCCGTCCACTTGAAGAGTTCCCGCAAGGCTGAGAGACGTTTCGGTTTGCGCAGAACTCTTTTGCTTTCCGTCAATCGTTGCTTGAACATTCAAGTCTCCAGAAACTAAGCCGACGATACTTGCAGGCTCGGTCTTTGAGAACAGCTTTAGCAACCGCGCAAAATCCAGCGACTTAGAATTGAGCTTGGCCGTTACCGAAGGCGCTTTGGTAAATAAAAATCCCGTTCCGGAAATCTTTACTGTGCCATCGCGCAGTCCTAACGAGGCGTCGATTTCCGCCGGTATATCTGCCTGCCACGGGATGATGTTTTTTAATTTCACCGTATCGAGAACGAATATTTCCTGACTGTGAAGGCCATAAAGGCGGGCCTGCGTGTTCTTGATGATTAAATCATCTACGCCGAATTGCCAGCGCGCTTCGCGGTTTTGCGGCTCTTGTGATTGCTGTTGCTCCGGCAGGCCGGCAAGTCGCAATGGTGTTGTCTCATCTTGGAGTATTTCGAGAAAACCATCATACATTTTGAAAGAGCGCAGTTGAACGCGCTTGCTGAAAAGTTCTGTGATCTCGATATTTAGGGATAGGTGCGGTAGTTCGAGCCGGCGCCCATTCAGTTCGCGGACTTCGAGGCCTTCAATCAAAAGCGCGCCGGTGAACGGATTGAGATCGACATTTTCGATCTCTGCTGTCCGGGTGCTATCGTCCTCTAACCAAAAAACTAAGGTGTATTGAAGGGCGAGTGGCGCCGCGACGATACCAAGAATGAATTGAGGTGGTCCCAGAAAACCGGACAGTGATCTAAGGTGTATTCCACCGTTTAACGGAG